>JGI24723J26617_10001086_pt1 | contig 24855 bp, 25 predicted proteins | sample Cruoilmetagenom6_FD_26617 | JGI IMG/M metagenome (IMG submission 26617)
GACCAAAGTGATGCCATCGCGCTTGAGCTTCGCGTTGAAAGCTTTGCCAACACCCCAAATAATTGAAACGGGTTTGTCGCCGAGAAAACCCATCGCCTCGGTGCGGCCGATTACCGAAAAACCACGGGGCTTGTTGAGGTCGGACGCAATTTTTGCCAGAAACTTATTGAAGCTCAATCCGACTGAAACGGTTATGCCGATTTCCTGTTCAATTTTGGCGACGAGTTTGAGCATGGTAAGGACGGGCGGAGCATGGTGCAGCTTTTCCGTTCCGCTCAAGTCCATAAATGCTTCATCAATGGAGAGCGGCTCCACGAGGGGCGTGAGATCGCGCATCATCGCGCGGATTTGTTGTCCGGCTTTTGCGTATTTTTCCATATTGGGTTTGATCACAACAGCGTCGGGACAGGCGTTGAGTGCTTGAAACATTGGCATGGCGGAGCCAACACCACGGGTGCGCGCGATATAACAAGCGGTGCTTACCACGCCCCGTTTGCCGCCACCGATGATGACGGGCTTGTCTTTTAATGCTGGATTGTCGCGCTTCTCAACGGCGGCATAGAAGGCATCACAATCAAGATGTGCAATACTTAGCTCGTGAAGTTCGGAATGATGTAGCACTCTTGGTCGGCGACAGGCCGGGCACCTTGTTCGTTTGTTGGGAACAGGTGTTAGACAATCGCGACAATAGCCAGAGGTATCTGTGGGTTGAGCGGTCATGGAGCATTTGTCGTGCTGTTGGGCCAGAGCCACGCGGCGCCGCGCACACCGCTTGAAGCTCCATGGTGATTGCAGACCAGTTTGGTTTCGACTGTGTCTGAAAAGACGAAATTGCCCCAGTATTTAGGGACCTCAAGGTAAAGTTGCTCAATGGCAGACAGGCCACCGCCCAAAACGATGACTTCGGGATCAAGCACATTGATTACACTCGCGAGTGATCGGGCCAAACGGTGAACGTATCTGTCGATAATGGCTTTCGCTGTTTCGTGACCGGAAGTGGCCAACTCAGCGATTTCGGTGGCGTTTGTATNGTTTAATCCATNTTGTTGCGCATCGTGTTCTAACGCAGGGCCAGAAAGCCAGGTTTCGATGCATCCTTTATGTCCGCAGTAACACTGAGGCCCAGGACGCTCTTGCTTATTTGCCCAGGGAAGGGGGTTATGCCCCCATTCGCCTGCGATGGCATTGGGCCCTGAAACCAGACCACCGTTCACAAAAAAACCGCCGCCTACGCCTGTGCCAAGGATTACGCCAAAGATTGAACGCGCCCCTGCTCCTGCACCATCCGTTGCCTCAGATAATGCAAAACAATCTGCGTCATTGGCCAGCCGAACCTGGCGGTCCATTGCTGTTTCCAAATCCTTGTCGAATGTTTTTCCAATCAGCCATGTGGAGTTCGCGTTCTTTACCAATCTTGTCGCTGGAGAAACTGTACCGGGAATGCCGATTCCCACAGGCAGGTTTTTCGGTGCGCCCTTACCCACTTGCGATACCAGTTTGGCAATCGCGCGAACGGTTTGCTCATAATCGCCGCGCGGTGTTGGCCTGCGTTTGCGTTCAAGGATTTCCCCTTCTGCATCAAGCAGAATGGCTTCGATTTTTGTCCCTCCTAAATCCACTCCCAGGCGCATGTTTTTTCGCTCACTCAAAAGCCGGCATTAGACAATTCCCGTTCCATAAATGCGTGTGCATCTGGCCAATGGCTGGAATGGAAATGAGAGTGCTTTGAAGGTGAAATAAGTTTTGCCAATCGTTTGTCGGCGATGAAATGCAACAAGCGAGTGGGCTCATGTGCTTCTGCCACAGATTTAATATTGTGGGGAATGTCATCCAGAAAAAATATCGGACCGCTGACACGCTGTGCCAAGTGACGCACAGCGCCGCCCTTCAGGCCTTTGTTGGCGATGACAGGGTAGTCCATTCCCTGGTGGGCAAGGCTGGTTGCCCTAGCATCGCGCTGCGCAAATGGGACATTGGTAAGAATAACAACTTGTGCGCGTTCGGAAAGTTCTTTTAAGGCGTCTGCTGCATGAGGGACGGCTTCCAATTTATCGGCATGGGAGGCAAAAAAGTTGGCTAGCAGCTCGGTTGTTTTTTCAACTGGGACGGGCGCACCCGTCGCCTTGTCCTTGATGTTGCCAGACAAAGCGAAGCTTTGCAGGTCCAGCCAAAGCCCCACGCCATCTAAATAATGTTCGAGGCCTGCCACAAATTGCAAAAGCACTTCATCGGCATCGGAAATGATGAGGGGGCGTGAAGGGTCCAGATCAAGTGCGTCCAGGGTAAGCAGGACTTCCGGGTCGATTGCAGCTGCGTCGGGTTTTTCTTGCATTGATTTTTTCATGTCCAATGAATTTCTTCGCCGCCGGGTAGGGACATCCGCGCGAGTTTGGGGAGTTCGGGTTCAATATCTGCGGTTTTGCAAAATGCGATGAGGCTCGCTTCATCACTCAAGAGGAAGTCCAGCACGCCTCCCAGAAAGGCCGGTTCGGTGGCCAACGTTTTAAGTTCGTCAATTTCCAGGCCAGAATGAGCCATAAAGCCTCCAAGCAGGTCTTCATCCGCTGCAATGTGGCCGAGTGCCTGTAATGCTATGGTTTGTGCCGTTTCCGGCTTGAGAGGTTGCTGCATTTTTGTCCGTCGAAACCAAATATTTATCATCCGTTGGTGAAGTGATCATATTGGCTGATCTGCTTCAAACCTTAAAGGATTGGTTAATGTAATTAGGGTCTTATGGAAGCTGAAATGTGGCGATCATATTGCCTTTTTCTAGCCGCCAGCCGGTGGCGCTGCTGTTTATTTGCAGTCTTCAGTATGGGGTGTTGGAGCAATGAAAGCGATGTCGAAAACGGTACTCATCGTTGAAGACAATGAGCTGAACATGAAACTCTTTCATGATCTGCTTGATGCACATGGGTATCAAACTCTTCAAACGAAGGATGGTATCGAAGCGCTGGAAATCGCGCGCTCAAACCACCCTGATCTGATTTTAATGGACATTCAATTGCCAGAAGTTTCTGGGCTGGAAGTTACAAAATGGATCAAGGAAGACGATAATTTACGGTCTATTCCTGTTATCGCCGTCACTGCCTTTGCGATGAAGGGCGATGAAGAGAAGATCCGCGAAGGTGGATGTGAGGCCTATATTGCCAAGCCAATATCGGTAACGCAGTTTCTTGAGACGGTTCAGCGATTTTTGGGGTAAGCCGTGACCGCTCGAGTTCTCATAGTTGATGATATTCCTGCAAACTTGAAGCTGCTCGAAGCAAAGCTGTCAGCTGAGTATTTTGAGGTTATCCAAGCTGCCGATGGCCCTGCCGCCATTGAGCTTGCTCAGCGTGAACAGCCCGATATTGTGCTGCTTGATGTCATGATGCCGGGTATGGATGGATATGAGGTCTGTCAACGTCTGAAGCAACTCCCTGAAACACATCACATTCCCGTTGTCATGGTGACGGCTCTCGACCAGCAATCTGACCGTATTAAGGGGCTGGAAAGTGGTGCGGATGACTTTCTGACCAAACCAATCAACGATATTGCGCTTTTTGCGCGGGTAAAAAGCCTTGTTCGCCTGAAGACATTGACCGACGAATTGCGCATGCGTGAGTCTACTGGTCAACGGCTTGGTGCGATAGAAAATGGGTCGCAACCGACACCAGCTGACTTTAGTGGTCGTTGTATTGTTGTTGATGATCGTGCGCGGCAGCGTGCGCGGTTGTGCGAAATGTTGGGCGCCAAACATGAGGTTACAGTTGCTGAATCCTCGGCAGAGCTTTTGGAGCTCGCTGCACACGGCGATTATGATTTTGTTCTTATCTCTCTTTCGTTGGAAACCGAAGATGGGCTTCGAATTTGTTCTCAGCTGAAATCACTGGATGCGACACGCCAGACCCCCATTCTCGCCATTGTTGAAGAGGGGGACACGGCTCGTCTGGTTCGCGCCCTGGACATGGGAGTAAACGACTATTTGACTAGACCCGTGGAGCGTAGTGAGCTTCTGGCCCGCTGCCGGTCGCAATTACGCCGCAAACGCTATCAGGACCAGTTGAAAGATAATTTCCAGCGCAGCCTGGAAATGGCCATCACGGATTCTCTGACGGGTCTTTACAATCGACGCTATATGACCAATCACCTGGCGACCTTGGTCGATGAGGGCGCGCACAGTGGTAAAGCGCTGTCCTTGATGATTCTGGACATCGATTTTTTCAAGGCTGTCAATGATACCTATGGGCACGGTGCAGGTGATGAGGTGTTGAAAGAGTTTTCCAAACGCCTATCAACCAACGTTCGAGGCATTGACCTCGCCTGCCGATTGGGCGGTGAAGAATTTGTCGTTGTTATGCCTGATACGGAGTTGGAAACGGCGATGTCAATCGCTCAGCGCTTGCGCATGCGGATCGCAGAGCGGGCCTTCAAAACGGACACAGAAAAAATGATTGAGGTGACTGTGAGTATCGGTCTGGCTTCGGCTCATTGGCCAGATGATACCGCTGAGGCGTTATTGGAGCGNGCAGATCAGGCGCTTTACCAAGCAAAACATGATGGGCGCAACCGGGTGAATTCGGAAGCTGCTTGAGATNTTGGATTAACAGTTTGATGGNGATATAGGCTGTTTTTCCTAGCCTCAACTCCCAAATTTCAATTTTGTTAACCTTAATTTTTCATTATATTTCAATAGGCTACTCTACTTGTTTCAAGCATAATTTCACCTGTATCGTTGCGTGTGTTATGATTTTCTTCACCATAGTTTTACGGTGGCACGGCGTCGGTTCAGGTAAAGTTTTAACTCGAATATGAACGCCGACATAAGCTCACCTAAAACATGAATGAGTTTGATCTCGCGTGTGCTCGGGTCCGCCGCATCTCCTGGGTCCGCGGGAAAGGTCGATCGGGTCGTGGTAGGAGTGGCCTCCTCTGTTACGTCACGTCTCCGATCGGCCACCCATCTTTCTTGGTCAATTTGATATTTGTGCGCCTTGAACGTAGGTCAGGACGTCGAACAGACTTTTACATTTCAGATGGCACAGTTGTTCCACGTCAGGCCCTGGTTGCTTGAGCGAAGGGACCATGATGGGCACTGCGCCAGCGCCATGTGCTGAACGAACGCCAGCTTCTGTATCCTCAATTGCAAGGCACCTGCTTGGGGACACCCCAAGAAGGGCAGCCCCCATCAAAAATGGTTCAGGATGTGGTTTGCCAAAACTCACATCATCCCAAGTGATGATGGACGCGAAGTGCGGTCTCAGTCCGGCGGTGGAGAGATATGTTTCGGCACTGGACCGTGAAGCAGAAGTCACTACAGTGGTTTTGACATTGCTATCATCAAGATAGGTGAGCAATTCACGGGCACCAGGCATGACTGGTACTTCAGTAGCAAGCCGTTGGGTCAACCGGGGCCGCCATTCAGCGACATGTTCTTCGACGTTGAAACCATCACCCAGTTCATTCTTCATTTCCCGAAGGCATTCATGGGTTGGACGGCCAAGAAAACGGTGCCATAGGTCAGAAGATAATTCAAAGCCCTGAAGAGCAGCGGCACGCCGCCATTCGTCCATGTAAATGCTCTCTGTGTTGATGAGCGTTCCGTCCATATCAAATAGGACGGCATCAAAGTCAGGAAGGGTCATGAGAACTCAATCTAGGTGGTTTTGAGTTGTAATGCGGCGATTTTGCAAAAGAAAAGGCAGGCCTGAGAGCCTGCCTTTATCATACGCCGAAGATCCAGTTATTACTTGATCTTGGTTTCCTTGAACTCAACGTGTTTCCGTACAACCGGGTCGTACTTTTTCACGACCAATTTCTCGGTCATCGTCCGCGCGTTCTTCTTCGCGACGTAGTAAAAGCCGGTCCCAGCGGTGCTTTCCAGCTTAATTTTGATCGTGGTCGGCTTCGCCATCGCCATTTCCTCAATAAATACAGGATCTTGGGAGATTCCCAGAGATTCCTTTGCAAAAGTTGCCGCAGACTAGCTGGAAGCGGACAGAAGTCAAGCCGTGACCGCCTGTGAGGCTAATTCTTCTGTTCAGTATTTTTTACTCCCGACCAGCGCCATCCCACAATCAGCAGGTAAAGACCGCAAATTGTGGCCATAGCTATGGCTAATCCATGAGGATCCCAGACGTCCATGGCGACTCCAGCTACCGGTGGACCTATTAACGCGCCGACCGAATACATGAGCACGAAGGCTGAATTGGCTGCAGCCAAGTCGGCTCCCTTGAAGCGTGCGCCCAACATAGCCAGCCCAACTGTGTACATGCCCACCACAACACCTCCGAAAATGAAGAGCGCTGGCAGGAAGATGTAGATATTTTGCGAAATGATAGGCAGCAGTGCCGTCCCCCCAAAACCAAAACCCGCACAGATGAGCAGAACCGTGCGTCGATCATATCTGTCAGAAGCCATGCCGATCGGAATGTTGAAAAGCATATTGCCTGTGGCAAATACGGCGAGAATGAGAGCGGCGATTTCGGCCGTCTGTCCAACACGCATGCTATAGATCGGCAGCATGTTGAAGATGTTGGTTTCGGTCGCCCCATAGACTAGACCTGCGAGCGTGGCAGCTGGTGCCACGGTGAGGAATGTCAAAAGGCCTCGGCTTGCCTTTTCTGTCACTTGTGGTGCCAGTTTACGCGCGACGAGAATGGGAATGGACGAAGTGAGGGTGAGAATGCTGACAATGAGAAAGGGACTTAACCCTTCCGACCCGACCGTGAGTAGAACCAGCGGGCCAACAGCAAACCCGGCGGACAAAATGGTCCCGTAAATGCCCATCAGAAGGCCGCGGTTTTTGTCGTGTGCCAGCTGATTGATCCAGAACTCACTCACAACGAAGAGGCCGGTCAACGCCAGGCCGTTCACAAATCGGATGGGAAACCATGCCCAGACGCTGGGAAAGACAAAATAGAGCGGCATACAAACTGCAGAAACGCCCAAGCAAATAAGCAGAAATGAACCTGTTGATATGCGTCTCAGGAGAGGTGAGATAAAGGGCGTTGCTACCAATGTTGCAAGGGCTGGCATGGCCGTGTTGAGACCAATGAGTGTACTTGAGATACCTTGTCGCTCGAGCATGATCGCGAGGAGCGGGATGGAGACGCCCAGACCAATACCGACGGCGGTGATGCAGGCAATGACGGCTGCAAGACTTAAACGTCTTTCGCGTGGGCTGAGCTCACGAGGTGCCGTTGGCAGATCCGCCATTGAGTGACTTCCTCTAAGGAGTGGGGGCTACAACCGAGGCTCAAGCACCCTAGGTTTATTGTTTAGATAGCAATAGAGTGGCGGCTGCGCCCGTGCAATGCCTTCAGCTTCCCGTTTTAATTCAGTGAGGACAAATTCTGTCACATCGATGATCGGGAGTTTGAGCGCTTCTGAAAGAGGGTACCAGTCCAGCTCGTCGAGTTCGCCGCTGCCTTGAAGTTTGCCTGTGAGCATCCTGCCGGGAGCCCGAAAAAAGCGAGCATGAAAGCGAATAGGGCTGTTGGTTGGCGTAATAGCGCGCGCCATGAAGGAAACATGATGGAGCGCGGGTGCGAGCCCTAAGTCACGGAACTGAGCCCAGGTTTCACCAGTAGCGACGTTTCCGACATCCCCTTCTTCTGCAAGCAGAAGGCCAGTCTCTTCAAATGTTTCACGCACAGCCGCCATGGCCAGCGCGGTGGTCTTGGCTTTGCTGGCGCCTGTGTGCTGCAAATGGGCATGAAGCGCCAAGGGCGTCGCAGGCAGTGCGTCATGGTCGTGTGGATCAAGCTTGCCACCGGGAAAGACAAAGGCGTCTGGAATGAACTTCATTTTGGCGTGGCGCTTACCCATAAGGATCAGCGGCTCGGTGCCACGGTCGTCCACGAAAACAAGAGACGCGGCATCGCGGGGCTTTACAGCCTTTGTTGAGAGAGACGTGGCGACGTTCATAGTGTGTCTCGTACAGGTGAAGCGCCACGGAAGTGAACAAAGGGAACAGGCCTCCGCGCTTGAGCAGGTTTGGGCAGAGCCAAACGTTCTTCAAGTTCGCTCAAGATCATGCGGGTGATGTTTGGCAGATCCAGATCTCGCGCCTCATCAATTTCCAGCCAGTGAAGTTCGAGCAGTTCTCCTGATGCACGATCGGTGTCGTGCATGTCGCCTCTAATTTCTTCGGCATCGATGGTGAAGAAGCGCGTGTCGAAACGACGTGTGCGATAGGGCGGGGTGATGGCGCGGGCAATGAACTCGACTTTCGATAAGTCAGGTGCAACGTGTTCGTTGTAATAGGCTTGCCATTCTGGATTGCGGGTTTGCAATGGTTCGCTCAATTGTTTGCCGATGACGAGGCCTGTTTCCTCAAAGGTTTCACGAATGGCCGCCATGGCCAGACCCTGTGCTCTGCCAGCGCTTGGCCCGCCACGCATCCGGTCTAGCAGTTTGCGTTCAACAGGTGCACGCAAACCCTTGTGAGCTTTCACACGGCTGTCGGCGGGATCTAATCGACCGCCTGGAAAGACGAATTTGTTCGGCATGAATTTATGGCCTGCTGCGCGCTTGCCCATGAGAATGCGAGGGTGTTTTGCATCTCGGCGCACGATCAACAGGGTTGCTGCTTCTTTTGGACGCACGGCGGCAACTTTTTCGCTACGGAATTCCTGGCTGCGCTCTCCTTTGGGATCAAAGGTTGCGGCTTCGTTTTTCTTTTTGGTTTCTTTGGCCATCGCTCAAATCCCTTGCAAACAACAAAAAGGCGCGGTCAGTGATTGGCCACGCCTTGTCGTTAATTTGCCTGAATTTTTCTTCGGAGGAAAGTGCTTCGCAATTCCGCCGCGGAAATCAAAGTGCATTAGTCTTCGTGGCCGCCAAAGCCGTGCATGCGCAGTGCCCATTGCAGGCCAACAACTGCGCCTTTGACGACAGGTAAAGTTGCCAATGAAAGAACCAGTGTGAGTGGAACCCAGATAGCGGCATGGATCCACAAGTCTGGACGGTACGCCATTTCCACCCAAAGCATCATGGGCACAACGATGTGACCAACGATGAAGATGGTAAAATAAGGAGGGGCATCGTCTGCGCGGTGGTGGTGAAATTCTTCACCGCAGGCAGAGCAATTGTCCGCGACTTTCAGGAATTTTCGGAAGACAGAACCTTCGCCACAAGAAGGACAACGCTGCAAGAAACCGCGTGACATGGATTTCCAAACAGAACGGTCTCCGCGCTCATGCGCCACAATAGATGTCATGGTTTATTCTTTCGGCCGACTAAGGTTGTGAGAAGATGGCGCTTGAGGGCCATTCTGCCAATGTGGCAGGGTGACGCGCTATTTTTTCCCACGTCCTCGTGATTTTCCACCGCTGCGCTTATTGCCGCCACGCCCGCGATAGGGGGTGCCAGCGCTTTTACGCTTCTTAGCGCCTTTTACTTCCACACCACCTTCGATGATTTCGAACCGCATGCCGCCAGTGACGGGCACGGCTTCTTCAAGGCGAACGCGCACTGGATCACCAATGCGGAAGCGAATGCCGGTTCTGTCACCGATCAACGCATGGGCATCTTCGTCGTGGTGGTAAAAGTCATTGTTGAGGCTTGAGATCGGAACCAGTCCATCTGCACCTGTATCTGTTAGGCGAATGAACAGACCAAAGCGGGTAACGCCCGAAATGCGTCCGGCAAATTCAGCACCAATTTGTTTTTCAAGATAGGAGGCGATGTAGCGGTCATTGGAATCTCGTTCGGCGACCATCGATCTGCGTTCAGTTTGCGAAATATGTTCTGCGGTTTGCGAAATCTGTTTCACATCTTCTTTGCTCAGTCCATCGTCACCGAGACCAAGCGCACTGACAAGGGCACGATGTACCACAAGGTCTGCATAGCGCCGGATGGGTGATGTGAAGTGAGCATAGCGCCGCAAGTTCAGACCGAAGTGTCCGAGGTTGTCGGCTGAATAGATTGCCTGTGATTGGCTGCGTAATACGATATCGCTGACCATTTGCGAATGCTCGCCGCCTTGTACGCGTTCCAAAATGCGATTGAAGTGTTCCGGCTGCATGACAGCGCCTTTTGCGAGCTTGATATCAATCGTCGCTAAGAACTCGCTCAATGCCATCAGTTTTTCACGGCTGGGCGTATCGTGTATGCGGTAAATAAGCGGTGAGCGTTTGGCTTCCAAAGCCTCAGCTGCGCTGACATTTGCCTGGATCATGCATTCTTCAATGACCCGCATGGATTCAAATTTCTGGGCCAGTCGAATGTCTTCAATTTTGCCGGTTTCGTGATCAATGATGATTTTGTGTTCTGGTAGATCCAGCGCCAAGGGGCTTCGTTTGTCGCGGGCTTTCGCCATCGCCATGTAGGCGTTCCAGATAGGCTCAATGGCCTTCTTTTGAAGATGTTCAATGCGTGGGTCCGGGTTGCCTTCAAAGGCTGATTGTGCCTCTGCATATGACAGCCGCGCAGCGGATCGCATGAGACCACGTATGAAGCGATGGCTTTTTTTGTGCCCATTGCGATCAAAGACCATGCGGACAGCAAGACACGGACGATCAACACCTTCACGCAACGAGCAGAGATCGTTTGAGATGCGCTCCGGCAACATAGGCACGACGCGGTCTGGGAAATAGGTTGAGTTGCCGCGTTTGAGGGCTTCGTCGTCCAGTGCGCCACCGCTTTTGATGTAGTGGGCGACATCTGCGATGGCGACATAGACCACCCAGCCGCCTTCATTTGCGGGATCGTCATCTGCGTGGGCTGCGACCGCATCATCGTGGTCGCGCGCATCTGGGGGATCAATGGTGATGAGGGGAATGTCGCGCAAGTCTTCGCGCGCCTTGGACATGCGCACGGGTTTTGCAGCATCTGCCTCGAGCGTTACAGCTTCTGGAAACTGGTCGTGAATGCCATGGGCGTGGATGGCGATCAAACTGATGGAATGTTGTTCATCACCCCTGCCATAGCTCTCCGTTATCTTGGCGCGCTTAGGCGCATAACGTGGACCGGCCACAGTCTCAGCAAGTACAAGATCGCCTTCAACCGCATCACCTATGTGGGGGCGGGTNACTTCAAATTCGTGGCGATTTTTCTTATCGACCGGAATAACCCTGCCACCGGTTTCAGTTTTTCTGAAGATACCGAGGACTGTGTCGGCGCCTTTGCCAATGCGCCGAATGACGCTGGCTTCATAGGGGTAATCTATAGGACCTTCGGCGCCTGTCTTGGCGATGCGCGCCAGAACACGGTCGCCAATGCCAGCTGGGGCGCCGCGTTCTCGTTCTCTGTTTCCTGCCGGAACGAGGACAATCACAGGAGGCTCGTCTTCGCCGTCCCAATTGACAGGTGTGCAAAGGAGCTCTCCATCACGGTCACGGCGGGTGATGTCTACAAGGCAGACGGGCGGAATGAGCCCACGCTTTGTTCGGGTTTTATTGCCTGGCTTTTTGAGAAGGCCTTCTCTCGTCAGTTCCTTCAAAATACGTTTCAGGCCGATGCGTTGCGCACCGGAGATGCCGAAGGCTTTGCCAATTTCACGTTTTCCGACAGCACCGGGTGCATCTTTGATGAAATCCAGTATTTGTTCGCGAGTCGGCAGTGTTTCTTCGTGTGCCGTTTTCAATTTTCGCGCGCGTTTCTTCTTGGGCTTTTTTTCAGGCGCACTGTCTGTCGACTTTTTGGGTTTATCGGATTTTTCTGTGTCGGGCACGGCGGTTATTCCGCCGCCCCAGATGTCTCGTCGTCATCAGCTTTTGAAGAGGCTACTTTTTTTGGTGCAGCTTTCTTTTTCGCTACTTTTTTCTTTGTGGTCTTCTTTTTCGCAACCTTCTTCTTGGCTACCTTTTTCTTCGCAACTTTTTTCTTAGCGACTTTCTTTTTTGCAGCCTTCTTTTTGGATGGGCCTTTTGCCGCTTTTTCAGCGATCATTTGTACCGCCTCTTCAAGCGTTACATCTTCTGGCTGTTTGCCGCGCGGCAATGTTGCATTGATTTTTTCATGCTTCACATAAGGGCCAAATCGGCCATTCATGACATTGATCGGACCGCCTAGCTCTGGATGCTCGCCCAGTTCCTTCAGCGGTTTGGCAACTTGCCTACGGCCTGGGTTGGCTTTCTTTTCAGCCAATGCCGCTACTGCTCGGTTGAGGCCGACGGAAAAGACTTCATCTGGGCTGTCGAGATTTGCGTACATGCCGTTGTGCAATACGAAGGGGCCAAAGCGACCGAGGCCCGCCGTAATCATAATGCCGTCTTCTGGATGTTCGCCGACGTCACGGGGAAGGGACAAGAGTTGCAGAGCCTTTTCAAGATCCACGTCGTCCAAGGCCCAGGTTTTTGGAATGCCTGCGCGATTTGGTTTTTCACCTTCTTCTACTGCATCCATGTGGATGTAGGGACCAAAACGACCATTCTTCATTTCAACGTCAAGGCCGGTTTCTGGATGTTGTCCGAGAATTTTATCGCCGGTAGCACCGTTCCCATCCATGCCCTTAGTGAGCTGGCGGGTGAATTTGCATTCTGGGTAATTGGAGCAACCTACAAAGGCGCCGAAACGCCCGACTTTGAGGGAAAGCTCGCCGCCTTCACAAGAAGGACAGCCGCGTCGAGGGCTGCCATCTTCTTTTTCGGGAAAAACATGCTGCTCAAGCTCTTCGTTCAGCGTGTCCAGCACTTGTGTGATGCGAAGATCGGCTGTGCCTTCAACTGCTTGAGTAAAGCCATCCCAGAACTCACGAAGAACTTCCTTCCATTGAAGCTCGCCATCGGAAACTTTGTCGAGTTTCTCTTCAAGGTCCGCTGTGAAATCAAACTCCACATAACGTGTGAAGTAGCTCTTCAAGAAGGCTGTAACAAGGCGGCCTTTGTCATCTGGAATGAAACGGTTCTTGTCCATTTCGACATAACCGCGATCACGAAGAACGCCCAAAATACTGGCGTAAGTGGAAGGACGGCCAATGCCGAGTTCTTCCATGCGTTTTACGAGTGAGGCTTCTGAAAAACGGGGAGGCGGCTCAGTGTGGTGTTGATCGGCACGCGCCTGTGCGACGCCCAGACGATCTCCGCTGGAGACCTTTGGCAATCTATTGTCGTCTTCGCCGTCTTCAGGCTCGTCGGTGCCTTCCTGATAAAGTTTCAAGAAGCCATCAAACATGACAACTGACCCGGTGGTGCGCAGCCCTAGAGTCTTGTCTTCCGAAGACATCTCAATGGTGGTGCGCTCCAAGCGCACACTTTCCATTTGGCTCGCAAGGGTGCGGTTCCAAATCAACTCATATAGCCGTGCCTGATCTTGATCGAGAAGTTTGGTTACATGTTTGGGTAGGCGCGAAAGATCTGTAGGCCGAATGGCCTCGTGCGCTTCCTGCGCGTTCTTAGCTTTTGTCTTATATTCACGCGCTTTGTCAGGCAGATAGGCTTCGCCAAATTCATTCGTGATCACCGTACGTGATTGTGCGATTGCCTCTTCAGCGATCATCACGCCGTCTGTCCGCATGTAGGTGATGAGACCGGTAGTCTCGCCATCGATCTCGAAGCCTTCGTAGAGGCGCTGTGCAACTTGCATCGTGCGGCTGGCTGAAAACCCGAGCTTGCGGGATGCTTCCTGTTGCATGGTCGAAGTGGTGAAGGGCGCAGGCGGATTGCGTCGCGCAGGTTTGCTCTCAACAGATTGTACTGCGAAAGGTTCCACAGCGATGCGCGCCCGAATGGGCTCAGCTGCTTTTTCATCCGCGAGGTCGAACTTGTCGAGCCTCTTGCCATTATGAGAGACTAGGCGGCCAACGAATTTATCGCCGCCACCTGTCGTCATGTCGGCTTCAACAGTCCAATATTCGCGTGGGACAAAAGCCTCAATTTCAAATTCGCGGTCACAAATCAGTCGTAAGGCAACTGATTGAACGCGGCCAGCAGATTTGCTGCCCGGCAATTTGCGCCACAGAACAGGTGAGAGAGTAAAGCCCACCAAATAGTCTAACGCGCGGCGGGCGAGGTATGCATCCACCAATTGGGTGTCCAGTTCACGCGGGGCGTCCATCGCTGCCAGAACGGCACGCTTTGTAATCGCATTGAAAACCACGCGCTCGACGGGTTTATCACCCAGCACCTTTTTCTTTTTTAAAACTTCCAAGACATGCCAGGAAATGGCTTCACCTTCGCGGTCAGGGTCAGTCGCGAGGATCAATTTGTCCGCGCCCTTGACCGCTTTTGCGATGTCATTCAGCCTTTGTTTGGATTTCGCATCGGCATCCCATGCCATTGCGAAATCTTCATCCGGCAATACGGATCCATCTTTTGACGGCAAGTCCCGCACATGGCCGTAGGAGGCCAAAACCGTATAATTCTTGCCAAGATACTTGTTGATAGTCTTCGCTTTTGATGGCGATTCAACAATTACGACGTCCATTTATGTCCTGAACTTCCACACGATGATAGATGAAAAAATGAGGCGTCCTGCCGGTTTATATGACAATCCACCCATTCGGGCCGATGTTTCAATCGGCTGGAACATGGTGAAAAGGTTGAACCGTGTCAATTGAGCTTTGAAAGAAGGTTCAATTTTGGAGGCAAAACCTCCCGAATTGACGGNGAATTCAAGAAAAATTGAAATTGCACGCAAAACGTGTGTTGCAACTAGCGTTGCTCGTATAGATATATGTATTCACCGTTTTAGTTAGGGCGAGTAGGTGATTCGATAGCTGACTATACGAAAGGATTAGGTTTATGGCCTCGAGAAAAATCGGCATAGTAAAAGAAAAAAATGAGATTTGCGCTAGTAACCAAGGGGCTCAACCGCGAAGGAAAAAACGAGGGAACCGCGAAAATGTAGACGAATATGCGGCATATGCTTTCGATATTCTGCAATCTTTACGCGAAGCAAGCACAGAAGATCGACATAAATTCCTTGGGTATTTGATAGGAATGGCATCTGAAGAAGCTATTCGTCTTGCCGAGGGGCATCAAAGCGCTGCAGCCCAATTTGGAGGTCAGGCTTTACGAAAGACTACTCGAATTGGTTCTAGTCAAAACTGAGGTCGCTATCACGCTCGTCCAGCAGGGAAACACGCTGGCCAGGGTCGCGCACCAACCGCCCAGCAAGGTCAAGCTCCAAAAGGAGAGCGATGACGAGTTGGGCCGGGAGGCCTGAAAGTCTGATGAGTTCGTCTTGCTCTACGCCTGTTGGACCGAGCAATGAAATAAGTTGCTTCCTATCTGCGTCGCTTGGAGACATTGGCGACGGTTGTGGTGAGCTGTAGGGAATTTCCTCTGCTTCTGAGAACACGGGCGGTGGCGTTTGTTCCATCCAGTTCAAAACATCTTCAGCGTTTTCCACTAGTGCTGCCCCCTGTTTGATCAGGCGATTGCAACCGCGGGCACGCGGGTCGAGGGGAGACCCTGGAACGGCCATTACTTCGCGGTTCTGTTCCAGTGCCTGTCTGGCGGTTATGAGTGAGCCAGATCGCAAAGCTGCTTCCACGACGATCACGCCCTTAGAAAGACCAGAGATTATACGGTTGCGCCTGGGGAAATGACGCCCTTGTGGTTTTGTCCCTGGCGGCATTTCACTAACCAACGCGCCTTGCTCTTTTATTGCGTCATAGAGTTTTTGGTTTTCAGCCGGATAAACAATGTCCAAGCCGCCAGCAACGACGGCAATTGTGCCAGTCGGCAGTGATGCTTTGTGCGCGGCAGCGTCGATGCCACGCGCAAGCCCAGAAACGATTGTACTGCCATCAACACCCAAATCATGAGCAAGGTCTGTGGCCATGCGTAAGCCCGCTGCAGAGGCGCTACGGGATCCCACCATGGCAAGACATGACTGGTTCAATAAGTGGCGTGCCCCAATGACAGAGATTGTCGGCGGTGGTGGGTCGGCCTGTGCGAGTAAGAGGGGATAATCTGCTTCTCCGACAAACAATATTATGGCGCTAAGTTTTTCAGCCTGTTTGAATTCGCGGTCTGCGGTAGCTGGGCTGGCGATCTTTATCGCGCGTTTGCGGCCGCCCTGGCGTGCTAGTTCGGGAAGGGCTGCGAGCGCCTCTCCGGCACCGCCAAACTGTTTTAATAGGTCACGATAGGTGACAGGGCCAACGTTTTCGCTGCGTGTTAGGCGCAAGCGGTCTAATCGTTCTTGGTTGCTAAGGGGGCGCGGCACTCAACTCTCCAGGGCGTTGGACACCCTGGCATATATGGTCAGGCGTCGTCTTTGTTTCCAATGCGCGGTTCCGTGCCCGCAAGCAGGCGCGCGATGTTTTCCCGGTGGGCGAAGAAAACCAGGAAGACCAACACAGTGCTCAATTCGACCATTTGCCATTGATCAAGCCATGCAAAGTAAACTGGAGATAGCAGTGAAGCAACCAGAGCCGACAAAGATGAAATTCTAAATGTAAGGGTGATGGCGAGCCAGGTTGCGCAAAATAAGAGACCAACAGGCCAGGAGAGCGCTAGCAAAATGCCAATATAGGTGGAAATGCCCTTGCCACCTTTGAAACGCAGCCAAACCGGAAAAATGTGGCCAACCAGGGCTCCAAACCCGGCGATAATTGCCATGTCGGGGCCAAATTGGCGTGCGAGCAGGACGGCGAGTGCGCCTTTGCCCATATCGCCCAGGAATGTTCCGCCAGCGACCCAGCGATTGCCCGTGCGAAGGGCATTGGTCGCACCAATGTTGCCAGAGCCTATGTCACGAATATCGCCAAGGCCCGCAACGCGCGTAAAGAACAGCCCAAAAGGAATGGACCCCAGAAAATATCCCACAATAAGTGCGGCTGCATAAAATGGGGCCGAGTCTACCCAGCTGATGGGATCTGGCATGGTTTAGCGTCCTTCTTCCACATGCACGGGCATGCCACCAACAATGGTGCGAATGGCACGGCCTTGGAACCGACGGTCATCATAGGGCGTATTTTTTGCTTTGGATTTCAATTTTTCCGGGTCGAGGACCCATGGAATGTTGATGTCTGTCAGCGTTAAGTCCGCTGGCGCATTTTTTTCCAAACGACCCCGATTAAGACCCATCAGTGACGCTGGGCTGGTGGTCATCGCCGTGATAACGCGTTCCAAGGGTACCGCTCCGCTGTGCACAAGTGAGAGGGCCGCGGGCAAAAGGGTTTCCAGTCCGACTGCGCCAAAGGCGGCTTGGGCGAAAGGAAGACGTTTGGTCTCCGGGTCTTGCGGGTGATGGCTTGACACAATGACGTCAATCGTCCCATCCGCCAGACCTGCAACAACGGCGCGGCGATCATCCTCATGGCGCAGAGGAGGCGAGAGCTTCATGAAAGTGCGGTAGCTTGCGACATCGTTTTCATTCAATGTGAGGTGGGCTGCAGAGGCACCACAAGTAACAGATAGACCTGCTGCCTTTGCTTTTCGAATGGCGTCCACTGATGCAGCGCAGCTTACTTGTGCGACATGATACCGGCCGCCCGTGAGTTCGACGAGGCGCAGGTCGCGTTCGATCATGATGGTTTCAGCAGCAGACGGCGCACCATGCAGCCCCAACCGACTTGCAAGCTCACCTTCGTTCATGACAGCGCCGCACGACAGATCTAGATCTTCCGCATGTTGGACAATGAGCGCATCGAAGAAGTTTGCGTAACTAAGCGCACGTCGCATCACGAGCGAACTGGAAAGAGGTTTGTCACCATCGGTGAAGGCAACAGCGCCTGCGTCTTTCAGCAGACCGATTTCCGTCATCTGTTCGCCTGCACAGCCACGTGTTAGCGCACCCATTGGGTGCACATTGACAATCGCTGTGTCGCGGGCACGCCGTTCGACAAAATCAACGAGGGCAACATCATCAATCACCGGATCGGTGTTTGGCATGACAATAATGGTGGTGATGCCGCCAACGGCTGCAGACAGGCTCGCACTGCCAAGTGTTTCGCGATATTCGGTGCCAGGTTCGCCGGTAAAGACACGCATGTCGATGAAGCCGGGTGTCAGCAATCGCCCGTTGCAATCAACCGTCTCTATTCCTGCAGGTACACCACCTGCAAAAAGACTGCTACCAAGGTCTGCAATCGTTTCATCGTCAATCAGCAGGGCGCCGGTTTCGTCTATGCCCCGCGAAGGATCGAAGAGACGCGCGTTGATGTAGGCGGTGCGGCTCATAGCGATTGCTCATTTGGTAGATTTCGCGACAGGGCATCGAGGGCGGCCATGCGAACGGCAACTCCCATTTCCACTTGCTCTCGAATGACAGAGCGGTTGATGTCGTCAGCAACTTCGCTGTCGATTTCAACACCGCGGTTCATTGGTCCCGGGTGCATGATGAGGGCATCTTTTTTGGCGAAGGCCAGTTTTTCGTAGTCGAGGCCAAAGTATCGAAAGTATTCGCGCACCGATGGCACAAAGGACCCGTGCATACGCTCTAGCTGCAAACGCAACATCATCACGATGTCGACGTCTTTCAATCCTTCACGCATGTCGTTGAAGACTTCGACGCCCATGCGCTCTATGCCGATGGGCAACAGCGTTTTGGGAGCGATCACACGAACACGTGCGCCCATGATGTTGAGCAGAAGAATGTTTGAGCGCGCCACACGGCTGTGAAGAATGTCGCCGCAGATCGCTACCGTTAGGCCTTCCAATCGACCTTTGCGGCGTCGGATGGTCAAGGCGTCCAACAGAGCCTGTGTAGGGTGCTCGTGGCTGCCGTCGCCTGCATTGAGTACTGAGCAGCTTACTTTTTGAGAAAGAAGCTCTACGGCCCCGCTATCGCCGTGCCTGACGACGATCAGATCCGGGTGCATGGCATTCAATGTCGTTGCCGTGTCGATCAGCGTTTCACCCTTTTTGATGGATGAGGAGCTAACCGACATGTTCATGACATCGGCGCCGAGGCGTTTTCCAGCCAGTTCGAAAGAACTTTGGGTTCTTGTTGAAGATTCAAAGAAGAGATTGATTTGGGTGCGCCCGCGCAGGATTGATCCCTTTTTGTCGACCTGACGGTTCTGGTCGACATACTGGTCTGAAAGATCAAGGAGGGCGGTGATATCGGATGCTGAAAGGCCGTCGATACCGATCAAGTGCCGGTGTGGGAAGGCGATGTCTTTTTTTGCGTCCGTGTTGGTCATTAAAGCCGCATTTTATAGGGTTACAAGGGGTTGGGTGCAAGCTTTGAATGCTTGGCGCAAGAAAGTCGCTAATCAGCCAATCAAAAAGAGGATGAGGGGCATGGTGAAAGCCGCCATGATCGTTGATCCCGTGATCAGGCTGGCCATCAAAGTTGCATCGCCACCCAATTGACGGGCGAGGATGTAGGAGGATGTGGCACCCGGTACACTGCCGCATAAAAGCACAACAAGGCGTGCCATGCCCTCCACATCAAATATAATGCACCAGCCATACATGAGCAGAGGCATGACCAACAGCTTGAGGGCGCTGGTGAGCAGGACAATGCCTTTTGTCTCAAATGCGTGATCGAGCCGCAGACCGGCGCCAATGGCAAGCAGGCCGATGGTCAGCGCTGCTTTGCCCAAAATGTCGGCCGTTGGTTCAAGCGGGCCGGGCAGGCGTATGCCAGTGAGGTTTAGAAAGATGCCTGCGGCGCACGCAAGAATGAGCGGGTTTTTTGACAATAACTTCAAGACGATCATGAAGCCTGCGGGCGTGTCGCCTGCGTAACGCGTCAAAATCAGCACGGAGAGGATGTTTACTGTGGGTACGAGGGCCGCAAAGGAAACGGCTGCCAGGGCAACGCCTTCGGGTCCATATAACTGGCCAATGGCCGCGAGTGCCACAAAGCCATTCCAACGCGCTGCACCCTGGAAGACGCTGGCGAATTGTGGACCGCTGAGGCTGGAGGTGAGGCGCAACACCATCAAAATAGCAACCATGGAAAAAAGTCCGGCCCATAGGGCATATGCCATTGGCCACACATTGAAATTTGCAAGATCGGCGGTGGCCAATGTGTGCAGCAGAAGTGCCGGGAAAAATACGTAATAGGTTAACCGATCAAGCGGCGCCCAAAGATCGTCCCCTGGAAAATCAAACCGCTTGATGGCAGTCCCAAGTGCTATCACCAGAAAGACAGGCACGAGAGAATTTAGAATTGCAATCATGAGAGGCCCCTGAGGCGTTCCAGGACACCTTGAAGAATGAAAGAGGCCGCCATTTTGTCCACGACGTCGGCGCGTTTTTGTCGGCTCATATCTGCCTCCAAAAGAGTGCGTGTGACAGCAACTGTTGATAGGCGTTCGTCCCAGAAGCAAATAGGCGTATCGTTTTTCTGAGACAAGTTACGTGCGTATGTACGGGTCGACTGCACACGCGGTCCTTCAGACCCATCCATGTTGAGTGGAAGACCGAAGATGATGCCGCCTGCACCAATTTCATCGATGATCGAAATGAGATGATCGGAATCCGGTCCAAACTTGGTGCGTTTGATGGTTTCGCGAGGTGAAGCCACCATCCATTGTGCGTCTGACACTGCAATACCAATGGTTTTTGAGCCTAAGTCCAAACCGATAAGGGGCTTTCCCTTGGCGCGAACATGAAGCGTTTCAATGTCTAGGATGTCTGCGGTCATGTGTCAGCTTGTAGTAGATGTGGTTGATGTCCGCAATTGTTCCGATGCGCAGGTTTCAAGCTTGCTCATCCTCATACGTAAAAACATCTTCTAAGGGCACATCAAACGTGCGGGCGATCAGAAAAGCCAATTCCAGTGACGGCGCATAGTGGGCTTTTTCGATTGCGACTATTGTTTGGCGCGTGACACCCACTGTTTCAGCCAATTGTTTTTGGGTCATTTCATCATTGTCGAACCGTAGGCGGCGGATACTGTTACTAACGTTGCATTTTGCCATTTTAAAAACCCCACTGAGATGCCGTGAGTTTCAGGACATTTGAGGTTGCATCGCCGATGGCGAAGGAGAAGATGATGAGATTGAAAACGATGAATAGAGACTGACCAAAGACCAATGCGATGAGCGCAATGCAAAAAGCGGCGCTGACGATGAAAAACGAAATACGCAAACCCCGGAGTTCCATTGCTTTATCGCGTTCGTCCAACAGGAAGCTCGGCTTGGGTGTGTTGGTGATGATGGCATGGGCGATGTTGAAGAAGATGGTGGCAATGATGTTGACCACAATGCTGGCAACGATAAGGGCCAGAATGGCCTTCCCGACAAAGGCTGCACCGTCAGCTTCTTCAAATCGGCCTGCTTCATATAAGGGGAGCATTTGCGCTGCGTAGATCGCAAAGACTAAAAATGTTGTGAAGAGGGATACCGCTGAGGTCTTTTGTTGATAGGACATTTCGATTTTCCGTAAGGCGAGATGAGGGTGTCTTTATTACCGGACTATGTGTCTATTATTTTTTACTATGTGTCAAATATTTTTTACATATCAGGGTTTGTGCCCCTTAGAGTGAGCGTCTGTTGCGGGGGCAGGGTAGCTCTGATATTTTCCGCGCCAAATCAGAGGCGCTTTGGATTTTTTGCCACGCTGCGCCGCATTTCAGAAAAGAGAGGCCTATGTCGGTCGACGAAAACACAGTGCGGCGCATTGCCCGGCTTGCCCGGATTGCCGTGACAGAAGAAGAACTGGCCCCATTGGCCAAAGACCTGACGAATATCATCGACTGGGTTGAGCAACTTAGCGAGGTCGAGACCGATCACGTTGCGCCAATGACCAGCGTTGTGGAAACTGAAATCAAACTGCGTGAAGACATTGTGCGTCACGAACACTTCCAGCGCGAAGTCACGCAGAATGCGCCCCAATCTGAAGATGGTTTTTTTACCGTCCCAAAAGTTATTGAGTAGGAGGGGCCCATGACAGACCTTACAAAACTCACACTAGCTGACGCACGAGCGAAGCTTGTTTCAAAAGAAATCACTGCGAGTGAGCTGACGCAAGCCCATGTGGAGGCGACCGAGGCTTCTTCCAAGCTCAACGCCTATGTGACGCTGACGTCAGAAAGAGCCATGGATATGGCAAAAGCTTCTGACGCGCGGATTGCCAAAGGAGAATCCGGGCCGCTTGAAGGCTTGCCAGTTGGTGTCAAAGACTTGTTCTGCACAAAGGGCGTGCGCACCACTGCTTGCAGCAACATTCTGGATGATTTTACGCCTCCTTATGAATCTACAGTCACGTCGAACCTGTGGAATGCAGGTGCGGTGCTGCTTGGCAAACTCAACAATGACGAATTTGCAATGGGGTCCTCGAATGAGACGAGCCGGTTTGGGCCATGCATTAATCCCTGGAAGGCAACGGACAGCGATGTTGACCTGGTGCCGGGTGGATCTTCTGGCGGATCATCTGCCGCTGTTGCAGCGCACCTAGCGCTTGCGGCAACTGCAACGGATACTGGCGGGTCAATCAGGCAGCCGGCATCGTTCACGGGAACGGTTGGACTTAAACCAACATATGGCCGGTGTTCGCGTTGGGGCGTTGTCGCTTTTGCTTCTTCGCTTGATCAAGCGGGCCCGGTTACGCGCAGTGTACGTGATGCCGCCATTATGCTGACCTCGATGGCCAGTCATGATGAAAAAGACACCACAAGCATGGATATGGCAGTGCCGGATTTCGAAGCAGCGCTGACGGGAGACATTCGGGGTCTTCGTGTGGGCATTCCAAAAGAGTACCGTCTAGACGGCATGTCCTCTGAGATCGAGAAGCTTTGGGAAGATGGCATCAACTGGCTGAAGGCAGCTGGTGCAGAAATTGTTGATGTGAGCTTGCCGCATACTAAATATGCGCTTCCTGCCTATTACATCGTGGCCCCTGCGGAGGCGTCGTCCAATCTCGCCCGTTATGATGGCGTGCGCTATGGCCTGCGTGTGCTGGGTAACGACATCACGGATATGTATGAAAAAACACGTGCAGCGGGTTTTGGAGATGAAGTCCGTCGTCGTGTTCTGATTGGCACCTATGTGCTGTCGGCTGGTTATTACGATGCCTATTACATCAAGGCGCAAAAGATACGCACGCTCATTGCGCAGGATTTTGCCGAAGCCTACAAAAAATGTGATGTGCTGTTGACGCCGACGACACCGACACCGGCATTCGCTGTTGGCGAAAAAGTGGATGACCCTTTGTCGATGTACTTGAACGATGTGTTCACTGTGCCTGTCAATCTTGCGGGATTGCCCGGAATTTCGATCCCTGCGGGGTTGAGCAAGGATGGATTGCCACTCGGTCTGCAATTAATTGGTCGTACGTTCGATGAAGAAACGATGCTGCGCGCAGCAGGCGTTCTGGAAGAAGCAGCAGGCTTCACTGCAGAACCTTCGACATGGTGGAAGAACTGATGACTAAGAACAAAAACCTAATCGAAGGTGCAACGGGCTCTTGGGAGATCGTTCTGGGCTTGGAAGTGCACGCGCAAGTGCAATCAAATGCTAAACTATTCTCTGCGGCACCAACAACTTTTGGTGCAGAGCAAAACTCACAAGTAAGTCTTGTTGATGCGGCGATGCCTGGCATGTTGCCCGTGATCAACGAAGTCTGTGTGCGCCAAGCAGTGCGCACAGGGCTTGGCATTCGATCAGAGATCAATTTGCGTTCGGTTTTTGATCGCAAAAACTATTTTTATCCCGATTTGCCGCAGGGCTATCAGATTTCGCAGTTCAAATACCCAATTGTTGGGGAAGGCGAGATCGAAATTGATCTGAAAGATGGCACGGTCAAAAAAGTTGGCGTCGAACGCCTTCATCTGGAACAGGACGCGGGCAAGAGTATTCACGATCAGCATCCTTCCATGAGCTTTGTGGACCTGAACCGCTCCGGTGTTGCGTTGATGGAGATCGTTTCCAAGCCTGATATGCGTTGTGCAGAAGAAGCACAGGCCTATGTGAAGAAATTGCGCGCCATATTGCGTTATCTCGGCACTTGTGATGGCAATATGGAAGAAGGTTCCATGCGTGCAGACGTGAACGTTTCCGTGCGCAGGCCTGGTGAAGAGCTTGGGACGCGTTGTGAGATTAAAAACGTCAACTCAATCCGGTTTATTGGCCAAGCTATTGAGTATGAAGCGCGACGCCAGATGGATATCATCGAAGACGGTGGAAAAATTGATCAAGAAACACGTCTGTTTGACCCGAAACAGGGGGTGACACGCTCAATGCGCTCCAAAGAAGAAGCGCATGACTATCGTTATTTCCCCGATCCTGATTTGTTGCCGCTTGTCATCTCTCAAGCGATGGTTGATGAGCTCGCGGCAGACTTGCCGGAACTTCCTGACGATAAAAAGGCGCGCTTCGTTCGTGAGTATGGTCTGACACCCTATGACGCAGGTGTTCTTGTGTCTGAAAAAGCATCTGCAGAGTTCTTTGAAGCTGTCGCAGATGGACGTGATGCGAAGCTCGCATCGAATTGGGTGACGGGTGAATTTTTTGCAGCGATAAACAAAGCAGGTTTGTCGATAGAAACGTCACCAGTGAGTGCAAAACAACTCGGGGCGCTGATCAATTTGATTTCAGACGACACCATCTCAGGGCGAATCGCTAAGGACGTTTTTGAAATAATGTTCGAAACGAGTGACGACCCGGCAAAAATCATCGATGAACGTGGCATGCGTCAAGTAACTGATTTGGGTGCGATTGAAGCGGCTATCGATGAAATAATTGCGAGCAATCCAGATAAAGTTGAGGCGGTAAAAGAGAAGCCAAAGCTAATGGGGTGGTTTGTCGGTCAGGTCATGAAATCCACTGGTGGCAAGGCAAATCCAAAATCCGTAAACGAACTATTGGCGAAAAAGCTAGGTTAGAAATACCTTTGTCCGTCGTTTTTGTTTTTGGTTTGGTAAACGTTTTGTAAACACATTTTTCTCACTGTGCGACGTGAATGACTTTACACGTGTCAAGCAAACTATTGCCTGCGCGTGCGCAGTTGCTCATAGTAATTGCGTTATGCGTCCTGCAATTGAGGGGGGCGCTCACAGTGAGTGTGTGTTTGAGTCCCATGT
>JGI24723J26617_10001087_pt1 | contig 24836 bp, 15 predicted proteins | sample Cruoilmetagenom6_FD_26617 | JGI IMG/M metagenome (IMG submission 26617)
TCTCCGTGTCCTGAGTATTGATGATCTCCAAGTTTCGGATGGCGCTTTGCGTGAGGGCCTGCTGTACGACCTGCTCGGGCGCCTGCAACATGAGGATGCGCGCGAGCGCACCGTAAGAGCGATGGAAGCGCGGTACCAGGCTGACGAACAACAAGCCGGACGCGTTGCACAGACTGCGGCCGAGTTGTATGCGCAGTGCAAGAATGAGTGGGGATTCTCCAACCAGATTGCTGGCAAGGTTCTCGACTGGGCCGCACGGCTGCACGAGATTGGGCTGGATATTTCTCACGACGGCTACCAGCGACACGGTGCTTACATCGCCGAGCATGCGGACATGCCAGGATTTCCGAGGGCCGAGCAACGCTTCCTGGCGCTGCTGATCGGTGGGCAGCGTCATCGTATCGACAAGTCGGGATTCGAGGTTCTGCCCGAGTCATGGCAGGAATCTGCCCTGAGGCTATTGCTGCTGNTGCGGCTTGCGGTGTTGTTGAATCGTAGTCGTAAAGAAAACGAACATCCGTCAGTGAGGATGCAGGTNTCGCCAAGAACCATTGCCATAGGCTTCGACGCGGACTGGCTGGCCGAAAACCCGCTGACGATTGCAGACCTCGAACGTGAACAGGATCTTCTGGGCCAGGTAGGCTACGAACTGCAGGTCCGGTAGGAGTGCACCCGTGTGGCCGATCACGCCGCTCCACGGCCCACAAATCTGCAAGATTCAATTGCAGGCCCGCCACACCCTGCTACGATCACGTGTATCGGCTGCTAAGACCTACCGACAATCTACCGCAACTTCATACTCGGACGTCAAATCAGCGAGCCAGCCCGACTCATGAGCAGATTGAAGCACCGCCANAATTGGATACCGTTGGTTTTTATGCTTCTCGGCCTGCTGCTCGTGCTGGGGCTGGGTATTGCAGGAAAGAATAACAACGCCGAACGCATCGGTCTCGAGACCCGGATCACCGCCGAACAGCTCAAACTCCGCATTGAGTCATGCTTCGACGCACGGGCCGGTCTGGCACACACGATTGCCGACCACCCGTGGCAGTCGCGCGAGCAGGTCATCGCGGACTGGGCCGACCACGCTGTCGGCCTGCTGCCGCTGTACACAGGCGTGCAGGCGTTGAATTTCGTCGACCTGGATGGCGTCATCCGTGTCATCTACCCCATCGAGCCCAATCGCGCCGCACTCAATGCCAACTTGCGGCAGAACCCCAACGCTTCAGTCGTCAGCGCGCTGGAGCAGGCCGCAGCGACCGGTGCGATGGCGCGCACGGACATCATCGAGCTGCTGCAAGGCGGTAGGGGCTTCGCCCTGTACCGGCCGATTCACGCGGTCGACGGGCAGCCAATCGGATTCTTGAACAGCGTGTTCCGCGTCGGCGCGCTGATGGACTCCTGCCTCCCTGAGGGGCGGCTGCGGCAGTACTTCGCATTCGCACTCACCGATCGCGGCACGGTGTTTTATGAGCAGGCCGATCCGCGCATCGCCGGGCCGAGCCCGTACCAGGTCGACTTGCAGATTGCCGTCACTGGCGCGCCCTGGCGCTTCACAATCGCACCGCTGACAAGCTACCTCAAGGCGACGGACAACAAGCTCGACGAGATTTGGGTTGGCCTCGGCGTGTTGCTGACCACGCTGCTAACACTGGTACTCCGCTTGGCGTTGGTCAGGCAGCGCGATATCGAGGTTCGCGAGGAAGAATATCGTCTGCTCGTAGAAAACCAGGCGGACCTCGTCGTCAAGGTAAATATGCAGGGTGAGCTCCAGTACATCAGCCCGAGCTACTGTGAGATGTTCGGCAAGCGTGAGGACGAGCTCCTGGGCAAGGCCTTCATGCCGCTTGTGCACGAGGACGACCGCGAGGCCACGGCACGCTCGCTGGAGCGATTGCGCCTCTCACCGCATACGGCCTACCACGAACAGCGCGCGATGACGAAGGACGGCTGGCGTTGGCTCGCGTGGTCCAATCGGGGTGTCCTCAATGACCAAGGCAATTTGGTGGGCATCACGGCTATGGGCCGCGACGTTACCGATATCAAACGCCTGGAGGAGCGCATAGCTCAAACGCAGAAGATGCGCGCCATGGGTGAACTCGCCGGCGGCATCACGCACGACTTCAATAACCTGCTGCAGGTCATCCTCGGCAATATCGAGTTCCTATTGCTGAACGACAAGCATGACGCCGAGACTCNGAAAGCAATGGAAAGCGTGCGCGATATCGGCGTGCGCGCGATGGGCCTGACCAAGAAACTCTCAACACTGAGTCGCCAGGACGTGACGTCCACGGAGGTGTTTGATATCAACGAGTTCTTGCAGGAGCTGGAAGAACTGCTCGGGCGCACGCTGCCGGCATCGGTGGACTTGTCCGTGGCAACCGCCGATGAGCCGCTGCACGTTCACGGCGACTGCGGGCAGCTAGAACAGGTACTGCTGAACCTGTGCTTCAATGCCCGCGACGCCATCGATTCGAAGGGGCACATCCGGCTACAGGCAAGTCGGCAGACAGTCGGTAGTAATGGCGTGTGGCCCAATTTGCAGCTCGACTCCGGCGAGTACGCTGTGATCTCCGTCAAGGACAACGGCCACGGTATCGACGCGGATATTCTGGGGCGCATCTTCGATCCATTCTTCACGACGAAGGCGACGGCAATAGGCACGGGCCTGGGTCTCGCAAACAGCTATAGCATTGTCGAGCAGCATGGAGGCATGATCACTGTCGACTCGACGCCGGGCGAAGGCAGCAGTTTCTTTGTCTATATACCGCTGGAAACGTCAGACGCATCCGAGACCGTCGTAGACAGCGAGTGGCGAGTACCATCGCAGACGAGTGCGGAAGGCGCAGGCGATTTGGTACTCATCGCCGATGACAACCCTCAACTGCTGGTGTTGGCAAGCAAGATGCTCGAGAACGCCGGCTTTGAGACGTGCATGGCCACGGACGGGAAACAGGCGCTGGAGATTTACAAGGCACGGCAGGGGGAAATCCGCCTGCTGATTCTCGACCTCATCATGCCGGAGATGAGCGGGCAGGAGGTTGCATCGGTAGTCCGTGGACTCTCTGACGATGTACGTATCCTGTTCGTCTCGGGCTATGTGCCGGAGCAAACGATGCGGGCCTTGAAAGAACCCATTCTCCGAAAGCCCTATACGATAAGCGAGTTTATGGAGGCGGTTCGCGACCTGGTCGAGTAGGCGACGCCGCCGAGTCTGTACAGGTTTCAATGCCCCAAAAAAAGGGCCCCTTGTGGGGCCCCGGATTTGCCTATCAAACCTCCTTTCTGCGGCGGAACCAGGCCAGGCCGAACAAGCCCAGCAACATCGGCAAGCCGAACGCACCACCGCCGGAGCCACCGCCACCGGTCGACGGTCTCGGCTTCGAGTACATCGGCTGGTTCTGGTCGACGCGTCTGGGCTGCGGTGGCTGTGCAGCACGCGCTTGCCGCGCAACTGCCTCAGCTGCAACACGGTCGCGATTCGTGCGCTTGATGCCCTGGGCGGCGAAGACTTCATCGCGAACCACGATCATCGAGGTGAAATCGGTGACCAGCCCGAATTCGACGGCGAGGTCGGTAATCGCGTCCTCGGTATCCTGATCGGCACCGAAGTAGTCCATCTTCGATTGCAGATTCTCAATCTTGGCATAGGCCCAGATGCGCTCGAGTTCCGGGTTCAGGTCCGAATGCACGGGCATCGTGAACCGTGTCCGGTATTCGATGTCCTGGTCGGCGACCTTGCCGGTCAGTTCGACGCGGGCCTCATCGCTGCCCCAGTAGTGGCCGAGCACCTTGAGTTGTTCGCCGTGATACAGGCTGCCGATGCGCTCCGGCGTCAGGTCGGCAATCTTCACACCGTCGATTTTCAGCTCGACGTCGTGTAGCGCGGCGTGGCGGATCTTGGCGGTCGCCAGCATGAGTTGGCCGGAGATGTCGTCGCTGTTCGAGGTTTCCATGGCGAAACCGTTGGACACCTCGGTCATTGCCTCGAGCAACGGCCGGTTGGCACTGTTGCCCATGATGAACGTGAACAGGCGAACGTCGTGTTTCTCCATCATTTTGAGAAACTCCTTCTTCTGCGTAACGCCGACGTTGGCGACACCGTCCGTCACCAGGGCAATGCCCGAAGTACGGTCGCTGTCCAGACCGTTCAGTCCGGCCTGCAGGCCAGCGTAGAGGTTGGTGCCACCGCCCGAGCGCAAGTTGCCCACCGACTGCGTGTACTGTTTGACGCTTTGGGCGTCGGCATTCACGAAACCGCTGGTTAACTCGCGCGCAGAGTCGTTGAAGGTGAAGATGCGAAAGCGGTCCTGGGGATTGAGCTTGCCCAGTGCTTGTTGCACACCATTTGCGAGCGTCGCGAATTTGCCCTGCATGGACCCCGACGTATCGAGAACGAAGACCCAGTCGCGGCCATTCTCGATAACCGGCAGATCGTCGCCCGGCGTAAACGTCAGCATGAAAGTACCTCGACCGCTTGCGTCTGGCTTGTGAGTGACGAGGTCAACGGAGCCTGGCAGGTTCGGGGCGTGGCGCCAATAGACAACGACGTCCGTGTCGAGATTGGCGATACCCGATGACGTCGACGACGGCGTCGGTGTTTCGCCGGCTTCCAGCGCAGCCACCTGGGATTCGAACTCTTCGTTAACAGGTGAGGAGCCCGTCGAGCGCAGGTCGACCGTCCAGTGACCCGCGTCGATCTTGTTCAGGATGGCATTGGGCTGCTCCGGCAGGCGTACGGCATCGACCGGGTAAGACGACTTCAGTTCGAAATTAAAACTGAACGCGCCCGTTACCGCGTCCCGGACTTCCCAGAAAGACTTGCGTTCTTCATCGACGCCGCCTTCCTCCAATGGGTATACATAGCGGCCGATGCCGGTGTCCGTCGTCGTGCTTTGGACATAGACGAGGCGAATGCGAACGTCGCTGTTTGCGCGCACAGGGTATACCGAGATATCGAAGGTTCGGTAATCGTCCTTTTCAGCGAGTGCCGTTTCACGACCCTGTGATTTCTCCTGCTCGTAGAGATCCCGCGCTTCCTGTTTCTTGAGAACCTCGCCTGTAACAGGCTGGCCATCGATCCAGTAGGTGAACTCGGCGACGGCTGCGTGAGAGGGGACAGGGAAGGTGTAAACGGCTTCGACATCGCTGCCGCCTGCATTGATAAACACCTGGTCGATTTCCGTGACCACGTAGCCGTCTTCTACGACGACATTTACCTTGTGGTCCCTGATGTTCAGAGAGCTGGATTGCCCCTGCGGAATCAGCAACCCGGCAGCAAAGGCCGGAGCCGCGCCAAACAGGGTCAGGACGACCGCGATGAGACTGATGTAGCTCTTGGTTTTCATGATGTTCTCCTAATTAAACATCGTTCAATTGCCAGCCAAATAAAAACCGCTTTATTAAACGGTGTTCAATTTATACATGTTTATTGAACGATGTTCAAATAGTGTTACTGTTCGGCTTAGGTAAGCCATTTTTTGATTGGACATAATGCATGGGCAGGCGCAGCGACCACAGTCGGGACGAAATTCGGGAGATGGCGATCGCCGCAGCGGCGAAGATCGTTGAGAACGAGGGATTCCAGTCACTAACGGCCAGGAAGGTGGCGGCGAAGATTGGTTATACCGTGGGTACTCTCTACCACGTGTTCCGTAATTTCGACGATCTCGTTATTCACCTCAACGCGCAGACGATTGACGAGATGGCGGTGCTGATTCAGAAGAACGTGAAACGAAAGCGCAATGCCGAAAATCGGATCCGCACGATGGCCGGGGTCTACGTGGACTACGCGACGGAACACCCGGATCGCTGGCGGCTGGTATTCGAACACCAGGCGCCAAGGGGACTGCCGACGCCGGAACTTATGAAGGTGCGGCGTGACGTGTTGTTCGAAATGGTGGCCGAGAATCTCCGCGAACTGTCGCCCAATCACATCGCCCAGGAAGTTGACCACACAGCGACGGCGTTGTGGAGTGGCATCCATGGCATCTGCATCCTGGCCTTGACCGGAAAACTGTACCTCGGTGGTGCATTCTCGATAGTGAAGCTCATCGATACGCTTATTGATTCGGTGTTGAACGAATTCAGGCGTACACAAGCCGCGGACTGAGAATTCGTGTGTCGGCGGTTCATCCGAGGCGCCTGGCCACCAAAAACACATTGCCAGGCGGATAAGAGCGCGCCGAGAAAGCCAATCGAGGTGTTCGGCACCTATTTGTGATATCAATTCCACCGTCGGTGATTAATAAAGGAGCAGGGACGCATACAATGGCTCCACAGAAATCAAACGTCAGAACACTGCGTACCGTCAACGTCGGGGTGAACACGGGCGGCGGCGCCCTCTCGCTTGCGCTTGTCCTGTTATTAGCCGGTTGTTCGGCACCGAGCCCGTCAGTCGAGGCCGATTCGACCGTGCTCGCAAGCAACGCAAGCATTCCACGCGATCGCGTGGCGAGAGGAGTAATGCGGCTCAGTGAACTCACCCGGCAAAGCATCGCCGACCTGGCAGGACGGCTCGGCATTGATCAATCTGAAATCGTCGTGGTCGAAGCCCGGCAGGTCATCTGGCCAGATAACAGTGCAGGATGTCCCGAGCCAGGATTCAATTATCTGCAGGTGTTGACCGAGGGTGTGCTGATTCGATTGCGGTTCGGCGAGCACATCTTCCAGTATCACGGCGGCCGATCTGGTCCGGCGTTTCTGTGCGAAAAGCCGTCTTCACGAGACCCCGAATCCCGTTACGAAGTGGAGTGATCCCGAAAACAGACTCAGCAAAAAAGCCGCCCGCGGATTATCGCGGGCGGCTTGGTCACTCAATCAATAACTATTGAGTGTTGATCATGACTTCCGTCTGACCGATTGAAGGATCAACGCCGTCACTGTAGTTGACGATGCCGAGAGCCCTGGTGCCGGAACTGAGACCGAACCAGTCAATCATGACGCTTCCAGTGGCACCAGATACAGCGGATGCCGGCGGGGTAATTGTGGAATTACCTGCATTAGAGCCGTCCATGTTGAAGTTCCACACGATGAACGGAGTCGGTCCTGGGTCTGTTTGATAGTCGATTACGAATGCTACGTACCAGCCCGGATCTGGGTTCACCAGATCGCATTGCTCTTCAGATGTTGCTGTGCCGCTAGAACAGACGAACGGCCATCCCGCGGTGTCAGGTCCCTGAATCTGCAAATCGATGTCGTTGTGCGAGCCAATTTCATCATCGAACAGCGAGAAACGTGCCAGCGTCGTGCCGGGCGGAACGAAGAAGTAGTGATCAACAAAGCCACCATCAGCAACAGTGCCTGGCTGACCTTCGCCTTCCATCAGGCCATCCATCGTTGCGACAAAATCACCGTCATACCCGAACTGCACATCATAATTGAGCGAACCGTCAGTACCGTTACCACCAACATTGAACGGTGCGGACAGTGCGACCGGCCTCACGGCGATTGGGCTGGTGACAGCATGTTCACCACCATGGGACCAGGTCAGTGAACCGAACGTCCACTCGTCAATCACGGCACCTGGCGTAGTGCTGATGGTTACATCGAAGGATGCAGACTGCCCGGGTTTCAGTTTAATCCTTGATGGCGACACCGACACTTCGGTGCCAGGAGGTGCGTTCACTGAGACCGTGTACGACTTATTGCCGCTGTTGTTAGCAACACTTGTCACGGTCCTTGATACCGTCTGGATACCTACTAGTTCCCCGATGCCGATGGACGGCAGGTTCAGGTCACTGGAGTCGATAGCACCAAAGAATGCACAGGTTGCGGCATTGAAGATTGGCGGCTGTAGCTCGGCACCGCAGGTGAACCTCACGTAGTCGAAGATATCAGCGTCGTACGCAAGACCCGGATCGAACGCATCGGCGGGCACAATGTGGCCTGCACCGATATCGAACGGATCTGCAGCCGTCATGCCGAAAGTTTTCCGCAAATTCTGACGCGCNGTTGTCATTATGGCCGAACGAGCCATCGCTGGCGTCCAGTCTGGATGTGCTTCCTTCAAGAGGGCAAACAGGCCGGCGACATGCGGGCTGGCCATCGAGGTCCCACCAATCGACTGGAAGAGCTCACCCTGAACCTGAAAGTCATTGCCATCCGGCGTTTCGGCAGCAAGTATCGAAACACCCGGTGCCGCTATGTCAGGTTTAATGATGTCAGGTGCGCCGCCGTTCGGTCCCCTCGACGAGAAATCGGCGACTCGATCACCCCGTGACAGCAGGTTGTTCGGGTCAAGCGTTCCGGTTACACCTGTCTCGACGGCAATCTCCGCACCATCGGTGTAGCTAATCATGACGCCGGGAATCGTGGCTAGATCCAGACCACCCATGAAAATCGGATCGATGCGCGAACTGTCGGCGCCATCATTGAAAACGATAGTCGCCAAAGCGCCCGCAGTCGCTGCATTGTCATACTTGTCAATGAATCCGCAAGAGCCACGAATTGCCAATGCGATCTTGCCAGTAAGGTCGTTGACAAGAGGCTCACAGGCGTCGTTCACCGATCCGCTGGTTACGTCGTTTCCGTCGTCGGCGAGGACGACGTCACCTGAAATCGTGCCAGTGTCAGCAAGCCGGACAGGGCCGGTTCCTTCCAGCGCGTCCTTGTCACCCGCAACGGAAGCTGGCGCGTTGATCGTGATCGAGAGACCAAGAACCGTGTCGTCCTGCGTGGCCGCAACTGCCGTGATCCATGGGACGCCAGAAGGCGTACCAATCGTCTGCGGTTCTGGCCCCGCGTTACCGGCGGAGGTGGCTACCAAGACGCCCGCGTCCGCGGCAAACAGGAAGGCAACGTCGTCAGGACCGTTGAAGCTGGTGGCGCCACCACCTATCGAGAAGTTGATGACGTCTACACCATCGGCAACGGCCTGGTCGATGGCCGCCATCGAGTCGATCGACGCGCATCCACGTGGTTTCGGCGGAATGCTGCCATTCCAGCAGACCTTGTACACTGCGATTCGTGCGCGAGGTGCCATGCCGCTGACGAAGCCCAATGGTTCGCCGGCCATCGATGCGGCGACCCCGTTGTTGCCGCCTGCGGTCGTCGCCGTGTGGCTGCCGTGACCGTCGTTATCACGTGCGGACAGAAATTCTGTCCAACCGCAGTCCAGGCCGCCGCCACAAAGGATCGAGGGATCAAACCCCTGATTGTAGAAGCGCGCGCCAAGCAACTTGTTGTTGCACTCAAAATCGGCGTCATTGGGATTGAACGCGGTGTTGCCGAATTCACAGGTGTTACCAAGCCAATCTGCCGGCGGTGCGCCGTACGGAATCGACGGCCCCTTGTTACCTTTCTTCGGTGTTGGTACATCGGCGACGCTAGGGTGCTCGGGCCAGATGCCCGTATCGATGACACCAATGATCACGTCTTCGCCGGTGTATCCCTTGGACCAGGGCTCGCCGCCTTCCGTTAGGCCGATGAAATCTGGCGTGTAGTCAGTCTGTGGTTGGAGGTATTCGTTCTCCCAAATGCGAACGACGTCGCCTCGACCTTCAAGCGCCGCAACCTGGGTACCGGTCAATACCGCTGCGAATCCGTTAAAAGTGTAGTGATAGTCGTAGACTTTCTGGTTGGCGGCACCTACTGAATTGAGTGCCTGATCATGCCCGGAATCCAGCAAACCGACGTATTTCTTGACGTGCTTGTTGTTCGGGTTGAGCTTGTTCCCTTTGCCGGGCTTTGTTGCCTTGTAGCCGGCGTGGCTGCCCTCATAGGCGATCGCCGGCAACTCGGTCATTTGCACAATGTAAAGGTCCGAAGACTGCTTTGCAGCAAGTTCCTCGGATAAAATCATCTCCGGTTGGGCAGCAGTTGCCACAAATGGCAACAAAAAGCCGAAAACAGCGACCCATATTAGATTCTTCATTTCTTTACCCCAATTGCTGTAGCAATGTGTAGTGAATGCAACCACGGAACTGGGGGGCAAACGAGAATTTCGGACAGCCACGCGCGAATGCACACCAAGCTGATGCCGGAACAGTTAACTCGAGGAGACGCCAACCATCAGGCTTTCGGGTTGCCGCTATCACCTGGATGTCGATTGACTCTAAATCTGCTCCCAAATCGTGGAGCAGATCCACGTTACTGCTGATCTCAAGAGATTACAAATCAGTTGTTTGTTGGATCACAGAGTCCAGGTTCTGGATCCTGCACGGTAGGAGGACACATGGCAGTAGCNAATCCGAATGACACCAGTATGGCGGACTCGGGCCGGGCAATTTCAGTCACTTACGCGTCTTGCAGANGGACAGGAAACTCAGGAGGCGAGGAGGTCATAGTGACCTGTGAACGATGCGGGTTAATCAATTGCCGAGCTTATCTTCTGCGCGATGTCCTCACCGCGAGTCGTTAGCCTGGCGACGGACTCGTACTTGCCATCAGTTAACCCCGAATTACGAATAACAAGGCTAACGGCCGACAGCCGTCTTAGACTATTAAGCGTGTTTCCTGGTTCTATGCCAACAACACGGGACAATCTCAGAACACTCATTGGACCCTGATCCGAAAGAAACGACAGCAAAATAAAATCGCGTATCTTGATTCCGTGGTGTGTCAGGAGTGACGCAAGCGAGTCGTCCATCGCAACGAAGTGCTCGGCGGACTGCCCGGCTATCGAGTGATCTTTGTTGTTGTTGGGTGACTCAGCTGTCATGTCTAACTCCGAAACCTATCCTTGTTACACGAAAGTTGGACAAAAAATGTTCCGTCACCGAATATAATCCATGAGGCTTGCGAATCGAAATACGGCGTAACCCCTCTTTTTACCCACTTTTTGTTCAAGCAATGGCAGTCGATCGTCTTTGAAGTGGGGCGTTGTATGCATAATCAGGCGGGGGAAATACCCCATATAAGTGTTGCGTCGTGCGCGGGAAATTAGTAACAAGGAGAGATTCGACCACACTAGTTCTCGCGACTGTCGGTTCTGCCCGGCACTATATTGAGAAGCCTCATGAAAATTAGAACAAAATCGGAGTCAGCTGTTCGTCGTCGGGTTATTCCAACGCTCGCGCTTGCACTGTTGATAGCGTTAACTTCGAGCCAGATTTCATACGCGAAATCTCCACACGACATGCTCGTATTTCTCAGTATTGAGGGATTCGATATGTTTTCCGCGTCTGATCCGGCACTTGAAGAGTTCGATGTCCGGTCGACCGCCGATTTCCTCTATACCTACAACAGCGATCATTTCAGATTTCTTGCCGAATACATATGGGCAAATACAGAAAGTGAAATGGAGCGGCTGCAGGGCGCATGGATCGTCGATGATAAAACCACGCTGTGGTTCGGTCGGTTTCATGCCATTTCCAACTACTGGACGACCGAGTATCACCATGGCCAGTATATGCAGACCAGCATCAGCAGGCCCGGCGTCGAGGAGTGGGAGGATGAAAGCGGGCCGATGCCATCGCACATTACTGGTGCATGGCTTGAGCAAGAATTCGCGCTCAAGAACGAGTCCGCGATTAACCTGGGAGTCTCATATGGCATAGCGCCGAAATTCGAGGGACGGCAATTGGAGGCCTTCGACATTCTTGATCCGAGTTCCGGCCACGATTTCGCAGTAAGCACTCGGCTCGTGTATCGCCCTGATATCTTGTCGACAAACCAGATCGGCCTGACCGTGTCCCACAACGATATTGCGGTCGTATCGGATTCCAGTCCTGGTCTCCTCAATCTGAATTCAATGCGCCAGGTAACAATTGGCCTTTTCACCAATTGGGAGTGGCAAGACTGGAGGTTTGCATCGAACTGGGTCTACTTCGACATTGATATGGACTATGTCACTGGCGACGCGAATGACAAGTTCTTGTTGGGATACATTCAGGCCGAGTATGAAGTTTCTGACGACTGGACAGTTTTCGGCCGCACAGAGTTCGGCGATGGCGAAGACGACTCGGCTTACCTGCGCCTGCTACCTTCAGTCACCGCACATCGCCAGATGTTGGGTGTGCGGTGGGATGTCGCGGACGGTCATGGGCTGACGATAGAAATTTCCGATACGAGTACGAAAGGGGACGGTCAGGGCCATGAGTACTTTAAAGAGCTGCGTTTCCAGTGGAGTGCGGTATTCCCGTGAAAGCAAACGTGGCACCAGTTCTGTGCGTGATTGTCCTGATGCTGTCAATGACAGCGTCAAGGGCCGACGATGCGGTGGTGCTTGTGACTCTCAGCGACAGTCCGGTCGAGGACATCAGCACCCTTAATATTCGCAAGGCGTATCTCGGAATCATAGTCACGATCGAAGGGAACACGATTCGACCATTGAGGCGACGAGAAGACAGGCGCCTCAACACTATTTTCCTGCAATCGGTCATCGCAATGTCGCAAAACTCCTACGAGAGGCGATTGTTGTCGATGATGCTGAAGTTCGGTACGCCGCGTCCGGACGAAGTCGATACTCGGGACGAACTCGTTGAATACCTTGAAGACAACCCGTTCGCGATAAGCTATATGTGGAGGTCTGATGCCGATGCAGAATCTCGAGTAAAGACGATCATGGTTTTATGGCAAGAACGCTAGACAAAATTTCTTCGAGAATGGTGCTGGCGGTACTGTTGATACACGCCATCCTGCTTCCGCTGCTGTCGTACGGCATGCTCACGGTCGTTCGAAACGTCCAGGAAGAAATATTCACGGACCACGTGAGAATCTACTCCCGTGTATTCGCAGACCTGCTGCAAACCAATGGGCAGCTTGCGGATGAGGCAACGATTGTCGAGGCCTTGGACAGCTCCATTTTGGGCGGACGATGTGTTCACGCCGCGTTTTGGAAAGGGGAGCAGCGCCTGCTAAGCACGCTCATGGAAGAGAAGGACGGTGAACTGTTCACAGAGGATTTCGGGTTCGGTGAGCACGATGACAACGTGTACTACATTTCCACGCCGCTGGTCGTTGAGAACGCGATGGGATCGCTCGAGCTGGGGTTTAATGAAGAGCCAACGTTGCTCGAGATAGAGAGCGCACGGGTGACTATTCTCACTATCGTATCGACTTACCTTCTGGTGACGGTTGTTCTGGTCGTACTTCTGAGCACTGTACTGTCGAGACCGTTGCAGCGACTTCGGCATGATAGTCGCCTGATCGCGTCGGGCGACTACAGTCGCCAGATGTCAGTGGATAGCAAAATCTTCGAAATAGACGAATTGACTCGAGATCTGGAGCATATGCGGAGTACGCTTGTTGGTGTCAACGACCGACTTGAAGGGGAAATCGTCAGCCGCGAAGAAGCAGAAGAAGAGCGGAGTAAGGCGGAGACGCAGCTGCGTCAGATGCATCGGCTGCAGTCGATAGGTACGCTGGCGGGCGGCGTTGCGCACGAGTTCAACAATGTACTGTTGCCAGTGCTGCTGTATACCGAACTTGCTTTGGAAGATCTGCCACCAGACAGTCCGGTTCGTCCGAATCTGGAGCGCGTCCTGAAGCTGGCTGATCGAGCCAAGGGTCTAAGCAAGCAGATTCTCACTTTCGGTCGCCCGTCCGGCGATGCAAAGTCTCTGATTGAGGATATGGCACCCGTACTGGACGAGGCGATGTCGATGGTTCGCGCCCTGATACCAGCGACAATCGATATACAACTGGCTGTTGAGAGACCGGCTGGCCCCGTAGAGTGCAACGCGAACGAAGTGCAGCAACTGATCGTGAATCTGTGCAGCAATGCCTACAAGGCATTGTCAAAGCGCAGCGGAAGTATCAAGGTAGGCCTGAGAACGACCCATCTCACCGCGGAATTTGTCGAGGCACACCCGCGGTTGAGGGAAGCGGCGTATGTGTGCCTGACTGTGGACGACACCGGTGAAGGGATGGACTCAGCTACAATAGAAAGAATGTTCGATCCGTTTTTCTCCACCCGGGATGTCGGAAAAGGAACGGGCCTTGGGTTGTCTGTAGTGCACGGTATTGTCACGAAGCACGACGGCGAAATTGTTGTATCCAGTGAGTTAGGTATCGGAACGACAGTCGACGTTTATTTCCCACTGGCACAGACTGGTCAATGAAGGGTATAGAGAATGACTAAAGTCATCATTATTGACGATGAAGAAGATATCCGAATCGTCCTGAAGGAAATTTTCACTCGAGCGGGGTTCGATGCCTCAGTTGCGAGCAACGGCGACGAGGGCCTGAACCTTCTTCGAGAGCAGGGCGCCGAACTGGTAATCACGGATATCATCATGCCCGGAACCGATGGCGTCCAGACTGCATATGACATTCGCATGGAGTTCCCCAAAACCAAGATTATCGTGATGTCAGGTGGAGGTAACCTTGCACCGCTGGACTACGAACCGTCCTCGATCTCAACGACGGCTTACCTGGCATCTGCGGAAGAAGTAGGCGCAGATCTGACGATAACCAAACCGTTTGATCGCGACGCATTGGTAAAGGCTGCGAAAGAGCTGACCGGCCAGTGAGACTACGTGGCTGACATTATTTCTCAAGCACCGGGCCCGAGGTGGGCGCCCCAGGTCGTAGTGTTGCTCGACAACGAGACGCGTGTGTTGAGCGTCAATCGGAGCCTGGCGGGATCCAGTTTCGATTCGATTTCCGAGCTTGAGGAGTCGGCATTACACGTCCAGTTCCACCCTGTCTGCGACGGGAAGTGCCGTTTCAGAAGGATGTGGGACAAGGCATGGGTGGGGCTCGAAAGCAGAGATAGTATCGAGTGGGAGTTGGAGGATTCGGTACTCGGCAGGCTATTCCGGCTAAACCTCTCCAAATCACCCGAGCCCAAGGGTGTTGACGCGCGTCGCCAGCGACACTTGTTGTTGACGGTTACGGACATTACGAAGTACCGGCGGGAATACGAGTCACTGGTCGAACAGCAGCAGGCGTTGATTCGACTGCTGATGGAACAGGGGCTCGATTCCGATAATCCGCCGTTTGACGAAAAAGGAGACACCGGAAACCGGTTAATGGCTGGATACGTTAAGACCGAAAGGTCGCTGAACCGCCAACTTGTGCAGGCGCAGGAGAAAGAGCGGAAACGAATTGCTTCAGAGCTGCACGATGGTATCGCACAGTCAATAGGTGTTTTGAAGTATCGTATCGAAGACGCTGCGGACAAGCTGAGTAACCAACACCCGGAATTGGATCTGAGTGTTCTGGAAGAGTCCATCGAAGATATCAAAGGCCTCGTAGATGAGGTGCGACGAATCTCCAGCAATCTGTCGCCGTCGATGCTGGAGGACTTTGGTATTCACGTGGCTATGGAGTGGCTGTGCAAGGAATTCAAAACCCAAAACCGGAACATAGAAGTTAACTGCGCCGTGCGAATAAATGAGAGTGATACACCGGAAATTGTGAAGGTCGCGATATATCGCGTGGCGCAGGAAGCGCTGCAGAACATCGCCAAGCACTCGTCGGCGACGCGTGTTGATGCTTCTCTTGAAGCGGCCGGTGGCGGCGTGAACCTCACTATCTCTGACAATGGGGGAGGTTTTGATCCGGATAAGCATCCGCGTGGATACGACGGAAAGAGTGGGCTCGGTTTGCGCAGCATGCGGGAGCGCGTCGAGGCCACAGGCGGTAAGTTCTCATTGAAGTCAGCCGCGAAAAAGGGCGTAGATGTTTGCGCGCTGTGGGCGGCGGAAGAGCTGGACCCTAATCAGTAACAAATCCATTCTTTATCGCATAGACGGTCACCTCAGATACGTTGTGAAGGTCAAGTTTACGCATCAGGTTGGTTCGGTGCTTTTCAATGGTCTTAGGGCTCAGCGACAAATACTCGGCTATTTCTTTCGTGCGATTCCCTTCCGCTATGAGCTTGATGACTTCGCGTTCACGGCGCGTTAGCACCTCCCAGGACGGTTTGGACGTCGATGCGTCACCGCCTGTCAGATAGCCTGCAACGACCTTGTCTACAATGCTCGGACTCAGGTAGTTATTTCCTGTAACCACATTCGCCAGCGCATTGAATAGTTCGGTGCGGCTGTCATCTTTGAGGACGTAGGCGTCGGCACCAGCCTCCAGCGTTGCGTGAATGTACTTGTCTTCCTTGTGAAACGTCAGCGCGACAATCTTGGTGTCGGGGTACTGGCGTTTGATTTGAACGATCGCGTCCATGCCGCTGGTCCTCGGCATGGTCAAGTCCATAAGAACGACATCCGGTCGTAGCTCCGACACGGCTCGAATTGCGGTCATGCCATCTGCCGCAACACCGACCACCTCGTAGTCGGGTTCTGATGCGAGCATGGACTCAAGCCCGTTTCTCATCAGGGCGTGATCGTCGACGATCAGAATGTTGTGAACCNGCTTGCTTGTCAAAGTCTGCTCGTCGGTGGCCGCAATCGAAATTTGCGCAGGTGCAAAGTCTACAGCATCAGCACGTCGGCATCATAGGCGAGCCGTACCCATATTGGAGCGGGGGGAAACCCTACCCGGATATAGGGTCCTTCCTCCGCCAATTACCCCGATTAACCGACTGCCTGTTCAGGCGAGAAATCACTATTTTGTTACGACTTGAGAATTCACATTCGAGATGTGTGGGGTGAAAGCATGAACGTAAACAAGAGTGGACTGGCCGCAACCGCGGTCCTGGCATTGATCGCAGCGCTACCGGCGAGCGCCCAGGACAGCAGCATTGTTGTGCAGTGCCCAACGAGTACAACGCTGCACCCGGATGGTGACGGCATCAAGTGTGATCACCTGGTCGCTGGTGACGGCATGGTGACGATGGCCGACGACTATCCCCAGTACATCTTCAGTTACGCGAGGCTACCACTACCGGGACAGTCGGACCCCGACCAGCCCGGCCTGGGAACAGCGCCTGTCGACCCGGACGAATACGCCACCTGGACCATGCAACAGGGCATGCTTGCCGCCAACGCGCCGGCGCCGACCATCGTTGTAGATGAGGATGACGAACTCTTCCTTTCCCTCACCAACGTTGGCATGACGATGCGACCTGACTTGTTTGATCCTCATACGGTTCATTGGCACGGTTTTCCGCAGGCATCGGCAGTTTTTGACGGCGTTCCGGATTCATCCATTTCGATCAACATGGGCGCGACGTTGACCTACTACTACAACGCCAAGGACGCGGGCACCTACATGTATCACTGTCACGTTGAGGCGACCGAGCACATGCAAATGGGCATGCTCGGCAACCTCTTTGTCCATCCGCGGCAGAACAGGCTGGCGGATGGCGACAGTCTCTACTCATCTTTTGCAACAAACGCTGCAAACGTCGCCAACGGCGGCACGACGGTGGCACCAGTGCCAACCCCAGTAGTACTTGCTGCGACCCATACGACCGGTACCACATACGCCTATAACGACGGCGACGGCACGACGGCTTACGACGTCGAGTTTCCCATCCAGATTCAGACGTTCGACCCGGACTTCCACGACGCAAGCCTTAACGTACAACCGCTGCCATTCGCCGGAATGGACGACCGTTACTTCATGCTGAACGGCCGCGGCTATCCGGACACGGCTGTTGGCGCGCCACTGCCGGCGACGAACGATCCTTTGGGTACTCCTCATGTATCACAGCCGGTAGATAGCCTGGTTACCGCGGCGCCAGGAGATAGAATCCTGCTGCGCATATCGAATCTCAGTATCACTGAGTTCTACACGATTGGAACCACCGGCTTGACGATGGAAGTCGTCGGACTCGATGCACGGCTGCTGCGCGACGATGCGGGCACCAATATGTACTACAAGACCAATTCTCTGACATTGGGCGGCGGCCAATCTGCCGATGTAATCATCCAGGCACCGAGCACGGCAGGGACCTACTTCCTCTATACGCAAAACCTCGATCGTTTATCAAACAACAACCAAAATTTCGGCGGCATGATGACCGAAATTCGGGTCAATTAGGAGACCGGCAATGACCAGATTCGACACAAAACTGATCGGTGCCGGGCTTGCCCGGTCATTCATCCAATTCGCGGCGCTTGCAGCGCTGCTAATTTCCACATCCGCGCAGGCTGCGATTCCTGGCGAGACAGGACCTGACTTCAATCTGACGGCGAGCGAGGGCTACGTTTCTATCGCTGACGGCGGGTCTGTCTACTCCTGGGGTTACAGCGTGAATGGCCAGATGCAGCTTCCGGGGCCGACGCTTATCGTGACCGAGGACGACGTGGTAACAGTGACGCTGAGCAATCACCTACCGACTGCTGCCGGTAATGTCTCAATTGTTTTCCCGGGGCATGACATCTCGGTGGATACAAACGACCAGGGCGTTGCCGGAGACCTGACGCGGGAAGCCGCCTCGGGGGGCACGGTAACCTATACGTTTACGGCTGGCGAACCGGGTACCTACCAGTATCACAGCGGGACAGACCCGGATCTTCAGGTCGAAATGGGGCTCTACGGAGCGCTGATCGTGCGTCCACTGGTCCCGCCTGTTTGCGGACCCCAGAGGTATCCCGATGCTACGAACAGAGGTGCGGCCTACAACAATGCTGATACCTGCTTTGATCGTGAGTACCTGTTCCTGCTCAGCGAAATCGACCTCCATATTCACCAGGCCGCCGAACTACAGGTCGGCGGTGCCGGGCCGATCATTCTGCCGGCCGGTTCCTATCATTCTGAATACTGGCTGCTGAACGGCCGGGCAGGGCCAGACACCATGGCACCTCCGGGTAATACCGTACAGCCGCACCAGCCCTATAACATCCTCCCGCGCATGCATCCGGGCGAGAAGCTGTTGATCCGCCTGGTGAGTGCAGGGCGCGAAGTGCATCCTTTCCATACCCATGGTAACCACGCACGAGTCCTCGCTCGGGACGGTCGTCTGTTGACGACGGGGGCGGATGGAACCGGCGAACTCGCTGGCCCGCTTCTGTTTACGATTCCGTCAGTGCCAGGTGGCACTGTGGACGCGATATTCGAATGGACCGGCAAGGACCTCGGCTGGGATATGTACGGGCATACCGCGACTGATGGAAGCGGTTGTACACCCGACGCGGATGGTTATCACAACGTAGTTACCGACTCTAACTTTGGGGAGTGGTGTGCCGATCACGCTGAGCCGATTCCGGTCACCCTGCCAAGCCTGAGCTCGCTCGCGTTTGGTGGCTTCTACAGCGGTAGCCCCTACCTGGGCGCGCTTGGAAGCTTGCCGCCTGGCGAAGGCGGTCTGAATCCGAACGCCGGCTTCACCTACATGTGGCACTCGCATAACGAGCGGGAGCTGGTGAACAACGACGTCTTCCCGGGCGGCATGATGACGATGCTGATCGTCGAAGCCCCCGGCGTGACGATAGAAGAATAGGGCGAAGGAGAATAGCCATGCGATTTACCTTCCCGAATAAAGTTACTGACTACAGCCACGCCAATGCGCGTCTCCCGAAAGAGGAACGGCTAATGAGAATGACAACGACGATGACTACAAAGCCGCTTGCCGTGCTATCGGCGCTGCTGCTAATGGCTGGGTTCACCGGAGTCGCAAATGCAGCTGAGGTGTACCTGCAAGTGCAGCGCTTCGACAAGACGATGCCCGATGGCGCCCCGATTCCAATGTGGGGTTTCGTGGAATGTGATGCGACATTTACGAACTGCGCCGCTTCCCCTTCCGCACCCGGACCCCAGATCGATGCAGTTGCAGGTGAACTCCTGAACATCCACGTTCAGAACACCTTGGACGTGCCGGTCTCGGTCATGATCCCCGGCCAGATCGGGGATTCTGATGGTGCCCCGGTGATGATGGCATCGGCGCCCAATCGCGTTCGCTCATTTGCGAGTGAGACACCGGCTAATGGTGAGACGACCTACACCTGGAATTCGCTTAAGGCGGGAACCTACCTCTACCAGAGCGGAACCTTTCCGTCGATCGAGGTGCCGATGGGCCTNTATGGCGCGTTGGTGGTTGCTGAAGCCGCTTCGGGTGAGGCCTACGGCTATCCCTATGATGCGGAGGCGGTCTTACTGCTGAGTGAAATTGACCCGATTCAGAACGCGCGTGTCGATGCAGCGTCGACCGTGATTCCGGACGTAACTTGCCTTCCGATCGATGAGTACGAACAGTCTATGTTGACCGCCTATCCTTGTGCGGTCGACTATGATCCTACGTATTTCCTGATTAACGGCGAGTCCACGCTAGATCTGCCGACCGCTAGCCTTACGGACAACACAGCATTGCTCCGCCTGGTGAATGCCGGCCTGCGTTCGCACACGCCGTCACTCGTCGGTGTCGAGATGGGGCTTATTGCCGAGGATGGCAATGCGTATCCGGGACAGCCGAGAAGACACAGCGCTGTACTCCTGCCCGCAGGCAAGACGCTCGATGCCATTATCGACTTGCCGAACGCTGACCAAACCTATTCGCTGTTTGATCGTATGCCGACCTTCAGCAACGAGCTCCTGCCGAACGGTGGGTCGCTCGCGAACCTGCAGGTAGGTGCTGGCTCGCCACCGATCACCGATCCGATCAACCTGGCGAACAATGATGCCTACGATGTCGCCGAGGACACGCCTCTGGCAGTAGGTGGCGCTGGTGTACTGGGTAACGACGACGGACTCACCAACGCGACGGCTGTGAGTGGCGTGGCACACGGTACATTGGAGTGTGCGGCTACCGGTATTGCCGGCATCTGTGCCGATGGCACGTTTACCTATACGCCGAATGCGGATTATTCAGGACCTGACAGCTTCACGTACAGCGCCGATGATGGGGCTGCTACACCAGTCAGTTACGGCGCCCAGGTCATGCTGGACATTTCGTTCGTCAATGATGGCCCTGTGGCTGCCGGCGACGCTTACGAAAATTACGTCGGGAATTCAATTGACGTTCCGACCCCCGGCGTTCTGGGCAATGATGCAGATGCCGACGGTGACCAGTTATTTGCGGTATTGAAAGGGGGTACGGTCACTTTGAACGCCGACGGCTCTTTTTCTGCAGGTGCTGGCGCCGGAACAAGTTTTACCTATGCGGCTTGCGATCGCCCGTTGGTTGCAGGAGCGTGTACTGGCTCGGAAAGCGCGATCGTAACGGTTGACCTGACAGTTAATACGCCGTCCGGAATTGCGCTGAATCTCCAGGAATCTGATGGTACTCCAGTAAATATTGACTATCGCTGGACGCTCGAAGAAGACACGACGTTCCATCCGGATCCGAACTTTCCCGGCGCTGAGTCGCAGGCGACCACCTTCCACAAGAGCTACATGCCGGTCGTGGCGCAGGGTTGCGTCGGAAACTCGGCTTGCAGCGCAGGTGAGGACGCAACACCATTCACCGAAGCTGCACTGGACCCGGCCAAGCATTACTACGTGTCAGTCTTGCCGGCCGACGCGATGGCTGAAGACAACACAGGATATCGGGTAGGCCATACCGTAGGTGGCGCACAAATTCCTCCCGGCGCAGCCTCGGTCGTTGTGAACGTGAACAAGGAGCCGCTCCCGTACGCGCAGATCAGTATTCTCATCTTCAATGACAACGGCCCGACCAACGGTGCTGTTGATCTCAACGAAACCGGCCTCGGAGGCTTCCAGATTACGCTCGAAGATGCCGGCGGCCGCTATGGCATGTCGGCAGGACAGATGCTCCAGGACGCCGACGGCAATCCGCTGGTCAACTCACTCGACTGTTTCGGTGGTGCGCAGCAATCGCTGATTGTCAGTTGCCCGAATAACCAGGCTAATCGCGATGCAGGACTCGTGGGACGTGTACTCATTAAGAACCTCTGGCCCGGCAAGTATGGAATTATTACCGTCCCCGGATTGAACTCAGGTCAATGGGTACAAACATCGACCATCGAGGGTACCAAGGTCATTGATGCCTGGGTGAAAGCAGGTGAGCCGCCCTTCTTCTCCGAATTTGGACCTGTCGGCGTGCACGCGTTCGTCGGCTTTGTGAATCCTCCGACTGTCGAGCAGTCAAGATTAAATCAATCGGCACCCTTCGGTAGGACTACGATTACCGGTGCCGTGACGAACAATCATATGTCTCGCCCACCCAACCAGGCTCTAACGGACAGCGAAACTTATGACGCACTCGCCCATACCAACGCATGGGTTGGCCTGAACACCGTCGGTGGTCGAGGACCGAATATTGCGGCCGTCCAGGCGACGTACGACGACGTCACGGGTGTCGCGTCCTTCGAAATTCCGGGCGTACCGAGCGGGTTTGACTACCAGATCGTTGTCTGGGATTCCTACCTCGACCAGGTCATCGCCTATCGCACCGTAACTGCTGCCGAGCTCGTGGCAGGCGCTGAGGCTGATGTTGGCAACATCCCTGTGTTTCAGTGGTTCGCACGTCTCGAGAATCACGTGTTCCTTGACGATAACCGGGACGGTGTACGACAGTCGACCGAGGGGCCGCTCGCCGAGCAGGCTGTAAGCCTCCGCTGGCGGGACGGAACCATGTATCAGTCGTTCCCGACCGACCTTGAAGGTTTCGTTCCCTTCGACCAGGTGTTCCCGTTCTTTGCCTGGNTGGTTGCTGAAGTGGACTACACGCGCTATGAGGCGACCGGTCTTACGGTCACGGTCGATCATGGTGGTGACGTGACNACCACGGGCAACGTGTTGAATCCTCAAACTCAAACTGATTGCGTCGATGGTTCCGCCGCATGCGACTCACGTACCGAAACCGGCCAGGTTCTGACGCAGGGCTTCCAGGGATTCCTGGGCCAGACCAGCGTCTTCGAGTGGGGCAAAAAGCCCTACGAGCCGGGCATGAACGGTGGAATCTCGGGCATCGTTTATTACGGTGTCACCCGCGCCGAGGCCGATCCGCGCCTGACGGCGGCAGAGCCCTGGGAACCCGGCATTCCGCGTGTTCCCGTGCGCCTCTACCGCGTGGTGAATGGAACACAGACGAGTATCGCCCTCAGCAATGCGGGCTTTGAAGATCCGTTCATACCTGGCAATGGCGGCACTCGTGCCAATGTTCCTGGGTGGATCGAAGATGGCCCCGGGGTGGTATTGAACCCCACCAATAACAACAACGTTGTTGAGGGTCGCAACAGCTATCGGGCCGACGGAAACACCACGCTCACGCAGACGCTTGTTGGCGAGTTGTTGGAGGAAGGAACCTACACATTGCGCGTCGCAGTGGGTGATCGACCGCACGCAAGCGCAATTTTTGGTGGCTACCAGGTACAGCTAGGGGTCGAAAACCTCGCGGGCGATTTTGAATTGCTCGCAGAAGACAACAACATTCTGACGCCGGACACAGGATTCATGACGTCGAGAGTGACCTATAGCGCGGACGCCAACGACCTGTCTCTGGGACAGCCGCTGGCGATTCGTCTGATCGCTCATGCAGACGAGGTCCTTTTCGACGACGTGCGGTTGACGCGCGGAGACGGCGGGCTTGCCCTTGTGGCTGAGACGCTTACCGACAGCTGGGACGACAATTTGCCGACCGGCTGCCCGGGTGCTGCGCCGATTGATACCCAGATCGTCGGTTTTGATGAGAATCAGACCACTGGAATTACGACCAAGTGCTATGACGGTCTTCGCAACTTTAACCAGGCGAGACCCGCCGTGTTTGACGGTGGTTACGCCTTTAACGATATCCCGGCTGGCGAGTACGTCGTTGAGGTTGTGCCCCCACCGGGCTATGAGTTGACGAAGGAAGAAGACGTCAACGTGAGCTTCGGTGANGGCTACGCTACGCCGCCCATCACCGTTGGCGGGGCCGCTGAGATAATCCTGCCGGACGCCGCGATGATTGAGTCAGCTCTCCTGGATATCCGGGTAGGTCTCGCTCAACCGCCGTGTGTCGGCGAGATGCGTGAGGTGCCTCAGACGATGAGCCTGTTCCCGGCGCAGCACGAAGATGCGCCGTTCAGAGGCGCGCTGCGGCCGCTTTGCGATCGCAAGCACGTCATCCTCTCCGATCAGGGGCAGGCAGCTGCAGATTTCACACTGCACACCGATGCACCGATTGCCGCTCACTTCTCTGGCATGGTGCTCGATGACATCGCGCAGGAGTTCAACCCGCTCTCGCCGCAGTTTGGTGAGAAATGGGCGCCGCCATTCGTGCCGGTTTCAGTTCGGGACTACACGGGCAACGAAGTTGCGCGTGTTTACTCTGACCAGTGGGGTCGAATCAATGGCCTGATGCCGTCGACTTTTACAGCGAACATGCCCGCGCCGAGCGGCTTCTCGCCGGCGATGCACCAGACCTGCATGAACGATCCAGGTCCGATTATGGATAATGATCCGGCTTCGCTAACGTTTGGTACATTGATTCGGGATCCGCAGTACAACCCGGCCTACAGCAACTTCTGCTACACNTTCCAGTACATGCCGGGCGCAACGACGTATCTCGATACNCCGGTCGTGCCAGTGTCGGCTTTTGCTTCCGGATATAATCCGCCGGATTGCTCGTTGATTGAAGGCACACCTATGATTCGAACGGTTGATGGCGACCGCGACGGTGGCATAGGTCCACTGTTGTCGCGACGCGCCGTAGGTGGATCCAGGGGAACACTCACCATCACCTCGATGGGTACTGTTGAGGTATCGAATCCGGCCTATGAGGGACCGCTTAATCTTGCTGCCGGTGCCAAGACAATCACACGCAACTACGGTTTCGGTGGCGTTCCGGGTACGGTCACGATCGGTGGCAGAGCACTTAGTGTCATAAGCTGGACCGACAACGAAATCGTTGTGAGGGCACGAAATAACACCAGGACCGGTCAATTGGTTGTGACACGTGGTGACAATAGCAGCGCGTCCGAGCAGGCAATTACCGTAACCGTCTACAACAGTGTTCAGCCGCCAGCTCATACCTTCGTTTCTCCGGGACAGTCCATTCAGGCGGCCATCGACGGCGCCGGTCGCGGTGACTTGATCCTGGTAGAGCCGGGCGTATACAACGAGTCCGTCATCATGTGGAAGCCGGTTCGTCTNCAGGGTGCGGGTGCTGG
>JGI24723J26617_10001090_pt1 | contig 24785 bp, 20 predicted proteins | sample Cruoilmetagenom6_FD_26617 | JGI IMG/M metagenome (IMG submission 26617)
GTCTGAAACGCACAACAATTGTTTGTCAGGCCACCACAAAGCGCCGGATGCCAGCGCACAAAGCGAGGCACCGGCCAGAGAAAACATATACCCGTTCATGGTCTATTGCTCGCGTATTGCCTGAAGGGGATCAAGCAAAATTAGGCCCGCCCATTAGGCCCGACCAGCCGGCTTGCCCTTGCCAAGCCCGGCGGTCTGCATCAATCGCTCGGCGGCTTCGGCCAGAAGCCGTTCTTCGCCAGCCCCGTGTACCGGCACTTTGCCAACTTCCAGAAACAAGGGTGCTGCCAAAGGCGTGACCTGTGACAGGCGCACCAGATCCACCCGCCCGCGCACCCGTTCAATCATTTCTTCGATCCGGCCGAAATCCACCAACCCGCGCATTGCCTCGGTACGGGTGATCTGAAGCAGCAGATGTTCGGGATCATACTTCATCAACGTGTCATACAGAATATCCGAAGAGAACGTGGCCTGCCGCCCGGTTTTGCGGTTTGATGGCAGGTTGCGTTCGATCAGTCCTGCGATGGTGGCGCTGGCCCGGAAGGTGCGCTTCATCACCGCGTTGCCAGCCAGCCATGTCTCAAGCCCCGCGCGCAATGCCTTGATTTCAAACAGCGGATCCGGGTCAGTTGGCGTCTCCAACCCCCAGATCAGCGTTGCGTAATCCGTGGCAACAAAACCCAGAGGATCAAGCCCCATTTCCTCCATCCGCTTGGTCAGCAGTAGCCCCAGCGTTTGCTGGGCGTTGCGCCCGGCAAAGCCATAGACACATGTATGTTCGCGCCCGTCATGGGCAAAGCACTCAATCAGCAAACGGCCCCGTTGCGGCAGGCGCGAANCCCGGCGCTGCAACGCCAGCCATTGCGCGATATGACCGGGCAACTGCGGCCAGTCCTTCTGGTCAAACAGATCCAGAATGCGTGCGCTCAGCTGGGTCGAGGTGGCAAATTTGCTGCCCGTGAAGGTGGCGATCTTTGGCTTGCGCCCGGGCCGTCGGGTCACTTCGACAACTAGGTCACGCAAACTCTCGAACCGCACCACCTGACCGCCGATCAGGAAAGTGTCACCGGGGCTGAGCGTGGCGGCAAAGCTCTCTTCAACCTCGCCCAGCGGCTTGCCGCCCCGGCTGTGCCGAAGGCGAACCTTCAGCGTATCTGTGTCCTGAATAGTGCCGATATTCATTCGGATACGCTGTGCAGCGCGTGGGTCGCGTAACTGCCAGTGCCCTTCCGGGTTTCGTAACAGGCGTTGCCAGCGGTCATAGGCCCGTAACGCATAGCCACCAGTCGCACAGAAATCGAGGCAATCATCGAATTCCGCCCGGCTCAGATCCGCATAGGCACCGACACTGACGACCTCATCGTAAAGTGTATCTGCCGCAAACGGTCCGGCGCAGGCCGTGACAAGGATATGCTGGCACAGCACGTCGCGTGGACCCGGCCCGCGCGGCTCTCCGTCCAGATCATGGGCCCGCACGGCCTCAAGAGCAGCCACACATTCGACCACTTCAAACCGGTTTGCCGGAACCAGCAGGGCCTTTGACGGGGTGTTATAGCGGTGATTTGCCCGCCCGATCCGCTGCACAAGGCGTTTGACGTTTTTGGGCGCGCCGATCTGCACGACCAGATCCACATCGCCCCAGTCTATCCCCAGATCAAGGCTGCCGGTGCAGACGATAGCGCGCAGATCTCCGCGGACCATGGCCGCCTCGACCCGCTCGCGTTGTTGGCGATCCAGAGAGCCGTGATGAATGCCGATTGGCAGGCCGTCTTCATTGGCAAGCCACAGATTGCGAAAGAAAATCTCGGCCTGAGCGCGGGTGTTGTGAAATATCAGCGTTGTGCGGTGCTGGCGGATTTGCTCCAGAACTGCCGGGATCGCATAGGCCGCACCACCACCGGACCAGGGTGGTAGTTCGGTGGTTTGCAGCATGGATATATCCGGGTCCGGGCCGGGGTCCGCCTGGAGAATCTCACACATGTCCGGATGGCGGGCCAAAAGACCCGCGATTGCCGCGGGGTCTTCGACCGTGGCTGAAAGGCCAACCCGGCGCAAATCCGGGCAAAGAGTTTGCAGCCGCGCCAGCGCCAGCATCAATTGGTCGCCCCGTTTGCTTTCGGCCAGCGCGTGGATTTCGTCCACTACCACCCGTTTCAACCCGGCAAACATGCGCGGTGCATCCGCGTAGGATATCAATAACGCAAGGCTTTCCGGCGTAGTCAAAAGGATATGTGGAGGGTCAGCGCGTTGTCGTTTCTTGCGGCTGGCCGGCGTATCACCGGTCCGGTCCTCAATGCGGATCGACAGCCCCATTTCGTCGACCGGTGTCCGCAGGTTGCGTTTGATATCCGCCGCCAGCGCCTTAAGCGGCGAGATATAAAGCGTATGCAGCCCCGCATGCGCATTTGCCGACAGATCAACCAGTGTCGGCAGGAACCCGGCCATGGTCTTGCCACCGCCCGTGGGCGCGATCAGCAGTGTGGCGGGTTTGTCCGCGCGCTCCAGCATTGTCTGTTGGTGAGGGTGGATCGACCAACCTTTTGAGGCAAACCAGGATTGAAAAACAACAGGAAGTCCGTGCATGAGTTCAACTGTAGCGCAAATTTTTTTCAGTTAAAAATTTTGTCGCTTTGCGGGTTTGCGCCGGCGCAGGATGACTGGGTTCGGATGCCGGCTATTTGACGATCACTTCGTCTTTCACGAACATGTTGGCCCAGGCCCGGTCAATCAACTCGGGCGTCATCTGATAGGGAATGCCTTCGAATTCGCAGATGGCGATCATCTGGTCGATCAGGAAAACCGGTTGGTAATTGGCATAGACATTTTCGATGGTCGGGTATTTCGTTTTCAGCAGATGCACCAGCGCCGTTTCGTCCAGCGGCATGCCCTTTTTTCGCGCCACAAGCGCAAAGATCTTCAGATAGTTTTCCTGGTCCGGTCCGTCGATCTTGATCTTGAAGAAAATCCGTCGCAGGGCGGCTTTGTCAAAAATTTCGTTCGGGTGAAAGTTGGTGGAAAAGATCACCAGCGTGTCGAACGGCACTTCGAACTTTTCGCCCGACTGAAGCCCCAGGATGTCCTTGCTTTCTTCAAGCGGTACAATCCAGCGGTTGATCAATGCCTGCGGCGGTTCTTCCTGACGGCCAAGGTCGTCGACGATAAAGATGCCGCCCGTCGACTTCAGTTGNAGCGGGGCCTGATAGGTNCGCGCGGTTGGGTTGTATACCAGATCCAGCATGCTCAGCGACAGTTCGCCACCGGTAACCACNGTNGGGCGTTCACAACAGACATAGCGGCTGTCAAAGCGTTTTGCCCGGCGAAGCTGGTTGGGATCGTCAGCGATCTGTTCGATCGGTGTGTGAACGATNGGGTCGAAAACGGTGATGACCTGACCGGCATATTCGATGGCGCGCGGCACATAGACCTGATCGCCAAGCGCNTCGCGGATACCGTTCGAGATTGACGATTTACCGTTGCCCGGCGGCCCATACATCAGGATCGAGCGACCGGCACTGACCGCAGGCCCAAGGTGATCCAGCAAACTGTCGGGCAAAACAAGATGGCCCATTGCATTGGTCAACTGGTCGCGGGTGATCTGGATGTTCTTGATCGACTGGCGCTCGACCTGTTCGCGGTAAACATCCAGGGGCACCGGCATGGCTCCGAAATATTCGGACTGGCTAAGCGCGTCCAGCGCACGGGCCTTGCCGGCGTCGGTCAGTTGATAGCCCATNTCGTTGCCGTTGTTGGCGTTCAGCGTGCCGGTTGCCTCTAGCAGTTTTTGTTCGCGGGCAATATCGACCAGNTCCTGAGTGACCGGGATCGGCAGGCAGATTGTTTCGGAAATCTCGCTGACCAGGCTGACATTCTTGCGAAAAATGGTTTTCAGCAGGATATCCCGCATCATCACCGGAGGCAGTTTCATTTCGGCCATACCGCGCGGTGCCGGGGGGGCCATGACAGTGGAGGACTGCATATTCATCGGATTTGCCTGTTTTTAGCGCTTCAATACGTGCGGCAGAGAAATTCTACCAGAAACTTTCAGCCCCAGATTGCCGGGGTATTGTGGTTTTTGCAGGGCAGCGCCGAGGCCGTTCGGGATGTAAAAGGCGCGATAGTTGCGGCTGTCACTGGCCATAGACAAGCCCCAGGAAAAGATAGATTGCCAGCGTCCCGCCCAGCGACAGGCCCATGGGAAACTTCCACCCCATGTCCCAGCTTTTCCAGCCCGGCGCGACCCGGCGCAGGGGCGTATACTTGGCCAGCCGGTGGGTCACGAAGGCGGCCAGCAGATTGGCGGCAAACACCACCAGCAGAATCCGCAGATCGCCCGGCGCGATAAACGGTGCAGCGGCAGCGGCGAATTTTGCATCTCCCGCGCCGACGGCACCGCCGGCGTTCAACACGATGCCAATCACCAGAACCGCACCCATTTGCACCAGCCGCATGCCATAGACGGGCAGGGGCAGAGCAATGAAGCCAACAATCACAAACACCGCAGCCAGCACCAGAACCGTCTGGTTGGTTATGCGCATCTCACTCAGATCGGTGAAGGCGGTGTAAAAACAGATTGGCAGAACAAAGGGCAGAAACCACCACGCCTCGGATACTGTAAGTGCCATGATCCCTTAGCTTTTTTCCAGTGCGCGCAGTGACCGCACGGCCTCTTCAAAGTGTTGCGGATGGGTGTTGATCGCCTCGCGCAGCAGGCCCTTGCCGGTTTCGACATCACCTTGCTTGACCGCCGAAAGAGCCATTGTGTGCAACAGTTGCGCCTTTTCCATCTGGTCCATCGGGATCACCGGCAGGGCATAGTTGCGCTGGGCTCCTCGGGCCAGAATCAGGTTGTTCTTGGCGGTGAACAGGGACTGGTCCTGGCGGATCGCTTCACCGAACAGCCGTTCAGCACCGGTAAAATCACCACGGGTCAGCTTGGAATAGCCCCAGTTGTTCATCACGCCAGCAGGCCGTGTGGTCAGCCCGACCGCAGTATCATAAAACGAGTCGGCCCGCTTCCAGTCGCGGTTCGCGTCGGCCACCATAGCCTCGAGCCGATAACGCTTGAACGTTTCATGGGTGGGCGGCACCTGGTCCAGGGTCTTCTTGGCCGCGTCCCAGTCACCGTTGCGGATATGCGCGTCGGCCAGATCAACCGCATCATCCGCCGTCGCACCGTTCATCTTGGACACCTTGGTCCAGGCGGCAACGCCTTCGGTGTTGCGCTTGGCCCGGATCAGAGATTTGGCCAACCCGCGTTGCAGGTCTATCCGGTCTGGATGTACCTTGATCGTGCGCTGGAAATAGTCGACCGCCTCATTCGGGTCGGCGACTGTCAGCATTACGTCGTTAAGATCGTTTTCATCAACAACATTGACGTCCTGGAACGCCCGCTCAACGGTTTCGTCGGCCTTTTCCGCACATGCGGCCAACGTCAGCCCACCTGCAAGACACACGGGAATCAGAAAAAAGTGGCGCATTTTTTGCGTCCTTTACTGCTTTTGCCTCGATCATGGTGTCTTACGGATCAGATATTCACTGCTTCCCCGACGCACCAATTTATAATCATCGTTTTGTCCAGCATTATTATCAGCATTTTCCGATTTTGCGAGTGCTAAGCGCAAATTTTCGCGGATTGAGTCGTTTTGGCCATTATCCAGCGCGTATGCCTTGTGCAAAATCTGCTGCGCCTCGTTGATTTCACCTTTTTCCATCAACAGAACGCCAAGATTGTTCCAGGCCTCGGGCCAATCCGGTTCCGCGTCGACTGCGCGGCGCAACAGCAATTCTGATTGCCCTAGGCGCCCCAGCCCCAGATTGGCGGTGCCCAACCCGTTCAGGATTTCCCCGGACATTCCCTGTTCCAGCGCCGCGCGGGTAAACGCATCAAGCGCCAACTCATATTGCTGTGCCGCCATCAGCCGATGACCGACCTCGACGCCGTCCACGGCCTCTTTGGACAGATCGACACCGGGTGGGTAGGGACCGTCTTCCAGGGTCGAGATGGGCTTCGGACCGCAAGAAGCCACCGCCGAGATAACGGCGATGGCAAGCAGGCGTTTCCCTGTCCTGGTAAATTTTACCACACTTCAGGTGTCATATTGTCAATTACTCATAGCGCCCAGATCCTGGATACCCTTGACCGAAGGTCCGACAAGGATGATCAGCAAAGGTGGAACCGTCAACATCATTGTGGCAAGCGTCATTTTGGTTGGCAACTTGTTTGCGGCCTCTTCGGCGCGCATAACACGTTTATCCCGCATTTCACTGGCATAAACCCGCAACGCATCCGAAATTGAGGTACCAAACGAAGTTGATTGGATCAGAACAGTAACAAAGGACGACACATCCTGCACGCCGCACCGCGTGCCCATATCGCGCAGAACCGCCGATTTATCCTTACCGGCCTTCATTTCATAGGCAACAATTTCGAATTCTTCGCCCAGAGCCGGGTAAGAGGCTTTCAATTCACCGGCAACACGCACGATCGACTGGTCCAGTGACTGACCGGCCTCGACACAAACCAGCATCATATCCAGCGCATCGGGAAATCCACCGGTGATTTCTTCCTTGCGTGCTTCCACGCGGCGGGTCACCCAGTATTTAGGCAGCATGTAGCCAGCCCCGCCAGGGCCGATAACATACATGAGCATGGTCTGGGTGTCGACTTCTTCACCGTTGTTGCCCAGCATCGTGACATAGATCACCCCGCCGATCAGCCCGACAATACCCAAAGCCATCTGAAGAAAATGAAAATACCTGACCGCGTCCTTGGACACATACCCGGCCTGTCGCAGCTTTAGCTGCATGGCGGACAGTTCTTCCTCATCCTGGGGTTCCAGGAAAGTCGCGAACTTCTCGAGCTTTTCGTTTCGCCCGCTCTGCCGCAGCCGGTCCTTCTTGGATTTCGATTTGCTCTGGGCCTCATCGGTGATGTTGCGCTTGAGCTTCTTCATTGGGTCTTCTGGTTGGCTCATCATAAGGGGGATGACCAGAAGGATCATGAACAGACCTAAGGCCCCGACAATGATCAGCGGACCGAATTCACCCAGTTGTCCGGTCAGAAAGTCGTTGATTTGCGACAGAAATTCCATCTCGATTCCTCAGACTTTGATGTCGGTCAGCTTGCGCATGACAAACAAGTTGATGGTAAGCATGATGCCCACGACGAAACAGGCCGGGATGAAATACTCGTGGTCCAGAACCCCATCGTAATATGTGGGATCGTTCGCCAAGAGCCCAACCAGACACACAAGCGGAAATGCCGACAGGAACTTACCGGACCACTGCGCCTCGGCGGTGATTGCCTTGACCTTGCGGAACAGGCGGAACCGGGCGCGGATGACGGTCGCCAGCCCGGCCAGAATCTCGGCCAGGTTACCACCTGATTGCTGCTGAATGGTCACGGCCACGGCCAGGAACCGCATGTCCTGCATGTCCAGCCGCTCGGCCATCTCTTTCAGCGATTCACCAACGTCNCGACCATAGGCGCTCTGGTCGGCGATGATGCCGAATTCGGTTGCCAGAGGGTCTTCGATTTCTTTCGAGACAATGGTGATGGCCGACGAAAACGGATGCCCGACCTTCAAGCTTCGCACCATCAGTTCGACCGCATCAGGCAATTGTTCCTCGATCATCCCCATGCGTTTCTTGGCCTTTCTGTTGACCCAGAAATACACCGCCCCGATACCGATAAACACCGACGCAACCGCACGTATGATCGGATCGGTTTCGGTGCCAACGGTAAGGCCGATAAAGGCCACAACCGCCAGACCGCCCATGATCATGATCAACTGGCGCGGGGTAAAGGCGATCGCCGCCTTTTGCGCCTTTTCCGCCAGCAGCGAATAAAGCGGGATAGACCGCGATTTCATGTGCTGCTGCATTTCCTTGCGCAGCTGTTCCAGCACCTGTTCGCGTGCGGCCCCTTTGTTGAGCATTTCCAGGCGCCGGTTGACCCGGCTGTTCAGGCTGATGGATTTGCCAAAGGCCACCAGATAAAGGCCTTCGACCAATACCAGGACGCCAACAAAAATCAGACCGTAGATAATTGGTTCTGCGCTGAGTTGCATTAGTGTACCTCTGGGTTGACGGGTTCATAGATGGACGCGGGCAGATCATAGCCCCACATACGGAACCGCTCAGAAAAGTGGCTGCGCACGCCGGTCGCGGTGAAATGACCAAGGATCTTGTTGTCCGGGGTCAGTCCGACGCGCTGATACTTGAAGATTTCCTGCATCGAGATCACGTCGCCCTCCATACCGGTAATCTCGGTGATCGAGGTCATGCGCCGGCTGCCGTCCTGCAGGCGGCTGGCCTGAACAATCAGGTTCACAGCAGATGAAATCTGACTGCGCATGGCTTTCAAAGGCATCTCGATGCCGGCCATGGCGATCATGTTTTCCAGACGGGATACCCCGTCGCGGGCGCTGTTGGCGTGGATTGTGGTCATCGACCCGTCGTGGCCGGTGTTCATGGCCTGCAACATGTCGATAACTTCCTCGCCGCGTGTCTCGCCGACGATAATCCGGTCCGGACGCATCCGCAGGGCGTTCTTGAGACAGTCGCGCGGGCTGACTTCGCCCTTGCCTTCGACGTTGGGCGGGCGGCTTTCCATCCGGCCGACATGGGTCTGTTGCAACTGAAGTTCCGCCGTATCCTCGATTGTCAGGATACGTTCGTCATTGTCGATGAAGGAACTGAGCGCGTTCAGCGTGGTCGTCTTGCCCGAACCCGTACCGCCCGAGACGATGATGTTCAGGCGGGTGGAGACGGCGGCCTGAAGGTAGGCGGCCATTTCTTCGGTGAAGGCCCCGAAATCCACCAGATCGTCGATGCCCAGCTTGTCCTTTTTGAATTTCCGGATCGACACCAGGCTGCCGTCCACCGCCACGGGGGGCACCATGGCGTTGAAGCGCGAGCCATCTATCAGACGGGCGTCAACATAAGGGTTGGATTCATCAACCCGCCGGCCAACGGCCGAGACGATTTTGTCGATGATCCGCAGCAGGTGTTTTTCGTCCTTGAACGTTACTTCGGTCAGCTCCAGCTTGCCTTCGCGTTCGATAAAAATCTGTTGCGGGCCGTTGACCAGAATATCGTTGACCGTTTCATCCTGCAAAAGCGTTTCCAGAGGACCAAGGCCAGTTACCTCGTCATAAAGTTCCTTGTTCAGGGTCATCCGGTCTTCGCGGTTCAGCACGATGCCCTTGTCCTCAAGGATTTCGCTGGCAATTGTACTGATCTCGGTGCGCAGTTCGGCCTCGCTGGCGCGCTCGAGTGCGGCCAGGTTCAGGTTGTCCAACAACTCGCGGTGCAGCTCGATCTTGATCTCGCCCATGCGCTCTTTGCGCTTGCGCTCCTTGTCGAGCGGCACTGTTTCCGCGCCGCTCTTTTTCAACGGTTTGCGAAGTGAAGCGGCTGGCTCGGGCGGTTGAGCGGCGGCACCAGGTTTCGCATCGGCAATGTTGGTAACCTTAGCAGACGCTGCCGGAGATGGCTTCGAAATAGGTTTTTTGTACTTAGAAAACATAGCTTTAAGACCCCATTGCTTTTGTTAAGCTGCTTCTGCTTCGTTTCGACCCAGTTCGTGCAGCGACAGTGCCAGCTTGGCAATTTCCTTGCGCAGCGGGTTCTTGGCGGCGGAAGTTGCCAACGGCAGGCCGTGATCGCCGCATTGCGTGATTTGTTTGCCGCCATCGGGCAGTTGCAAATCAATCGAAATACCAAGACTTTCGGCCATGCGTTTGACCCGGCTCTTGCCTGAGAGATCGGTGAACTTGGGTGCCCGGTTCAGCGCGAATCTGAGCTTGTTGAATGGCAGGTCCTCCGACTGGAGCGCGCGCTTCATTCGCAATGCGTTCTGCGCCGAGCGCATGTCCAGCTCCATCGTTGCGAAATATACATGCGCTGCCTGCAATACGGTCTCGGACCACATCACCAATGTCTTGGGCATGTCGATCACCACATAATCAAAGTGGCTGCGGGCCAGGTCAATCACCCGCTGAACGTCCTCCTGGTCGAGAATATCAAGCGGTATCATGTCGGACGGGGCCGTCAGCACCTGCAATCGGTCTTCATAGGTCACAAGGGCCTGACCGAAAATCTCTTCATCCATGTTATCGGTTTCGGACAGCATCTCGAACACGATTTCCCGGCGTGGCAGGTCAAGATAGGTCGAAACCGACCCGTGTTGCAGATCCAGATCAATCAGGCACACGCTGGGTGGGCTTTCTTCCTCGACCTGGGTCAGTTCCCAGGCAAGTTGACCGCAAGCGTGGTCGCGCCGGACCCTCCGGCAAGGCCGTGAACAACAATCAGTGCGCCTTCCTTGGAAGTGCCGGTTTGCAGCTGAAGTGCCGATTGTTGTGCCGAGGCCGCGGCAAGTTCGCTTTTGTTCAGGCGTTCTATGGCCGACTGAAGTTCCTGTTCCGGAAGCGGGTAGGGCACAAATTCGTCGGCACCCTGGCGCAACAACTGGTGCAGCGAGGCGGGTGTTACGTCTTCGGCGATCAGAATTACCCGAATATTACGGGCCTTGGCCTGGGCAATGATCTCACCCAACAGGACCAGATTGTCTTCGTCCTCGCTGTCGATTGCCAGGGCGACAAATTCCAGACCTTCTGCCTCGGGCTGGCCAAAAAAGGCCAGAGCTTCGGCGAAACCGAGATCACCCCAGTTTTCCCCAAGCGCGGTTTCCATATCCTCGATCAGAAGATCGAAATTCTGAACATCACGACTAACGGTACAAGCCGATATCGGGCTGGTTTCTGTTTGCGGAGCTGCACTGCTCATTGCCTTCATCCTCATTACGGAGGCTTGACAGGCGGCAGTTAGGGGAAATGCCCCCTTCTGATCCGTCCTGCTTTCGCCAGCGCGCGACTCGGTTTGGTCACACGTCGCCTATTGAGGATAATTTCGCTGGTAATCTGGGCGAGATTTGGGCCAAAAAAACCCAATTGTAGGGAAACAGGCTACGATCAGCCTGTTTCAGGGGTTATTGTCCGGTTACAAAGCCGCCGTCATTCTGAGATTGGGTCAGACCTGAAGGCGGAACCGCACTTTCGACATATTCGCGATAGACTACTTGCGCATATTTGCCGTCAAGAACGGTCGGATGGCGTTTCACGAAGCCAGATACTTCGGTTATGGCGCGCCGATTCTTGCGTTCACGCTCTTGGGTCTGGATCAGCGGCTGGGTCTTGCCATANGANACCACCGCCTCCAGCCTCGACCGGCTGATGCCNCGGGCCGTAAGATAGCGAACAACCGCATTGGCGCGGCGCTGTCCCAGCCGTTTGTTGTAAGCATTCGAGCCGACCAGATCGGTATACCCGTAAACCCGGAACCGAATCTCGGGGAACTGGCGGATCCAGGTGGCCTGAACATCCAGAGCCTGCTGCGCCTGGGCGTCCAGGACCGTGCTGTCAAAGGCAAAGTTAACCGTTGCCGGCACTTCTTCGTTGAACCTGTTGGCCAGACTGACGGCATAGTCGCGCTCGCCGTTCATAACCAGGGTGTTGTTCATGGTGGCATTGCCGAACGCGCCGCCGTCCACCGCATGGCCAGCTTCGTAGTCACATCCGGCAATTGCGACCGTCAGACCCAGTGTTGTAACCAATTTATACATCTGCCTGTCCTTTCGCTTAGTCCATGACATAGCCATAAGACCCGCTGAAATCCTGTTTTGCTACTTCGCTGGCCGCCTGCGATTGCGGTTTGTCGGTCCGCGATACCTTTCCGAACAGGAACAGATCCTTTTCGCTGGGCGGTTTCACCCGATCGGTTGGCAGGGCCAGGGCCTCGCCCCGTGTCGGGGTAACCAGATGCGCGGTTATGATAATCACCAGCTCGGTCTGGTTGCGCCGATAGTCGGAACTGCGGAACAGGGCACCAAGCACCGGAACATCGCCAAGCCATGGCAAGGACGAAGCGTTATCCAGAAACTGATCTTCGATCAGACCGGCAATGGCAAAGCTTTCGCCGTCGCGCATTTCCACAGTGGTTGTGGTTTCGCGCCGGGTAAAGGCCGCCACTTCGGACCCGTTGATGACGATCGAATTGGTTGGGTCGATGGCAGACACGGCGGCCATCAACTCAAGATTGATGATATCACCATCAACCACCCTTGGGATGAAGTTCATTTCAATGCCGAAGGGCTTGTATTCAATGGTGATTACGCCGTCTTCCTGAGGAACCGGAATGGGATATTCGCCACCTGCCAGGAACTTGGCCTCCTGCCCTGACAGGGCGGAAAGATTCGGCTCGGCCAGGGTGCGCACAACGCCTTTTTGCTCAAGCGCTTCCAGCAACAGGCCAACCTGTACCGAACCGGCGTTAAAGCCAAACAAGACCGCACCGGCACTGTCGTTGGTGATCGGAATATTGCCACTCAGCGCGTTGGACAGACCTGGTTGATTGTTCAATCTTCCGGTGCCGCCATTGACGCCAACGTCGTTGCCGCCATTAAAGCCCCAGGAAACGCTAAGTGACTTGGAAACGGCGCGTTGCATTTCAGCAAAGCGAACCTTCAGCATGACCTGCTGCACCCCGCCCACGCTCATCAGGTTGGACACCCGTTCAGGTGCATAACGCTCGGCCAGATCCAAAGCCCGTTGCAGGCGCTGAGAACTGGAAACCACGCCGGACAGTACAATACCGTCATTGGCGGTGCGTATTTCTATCTTTTCACCCGGCAGGATCTGACGCAGCCGTTCTTTGAATTCGGTCACGTCGGCGGCCACTTTGACCTCGACATTGGTAATCAGCCGGCCCGTGCCATCCAGCAGGGTCAGTGTCGTAATGCCTGGTGATTTACCCAGCACGTATATCGTGCGGTCCGACAATGACGAAATATCGGCAATGCCTGGGTTGGCGATGCTGAGTTCGGAAAACGGNACGTCGCTTTCGACCACAACGGCCCGGTTCATCGGCACATCCAGCGTTGCCGCNGTACCGCTTTTTACAACCCGCAATTCTTCTGCATTGGCTGTTGTTGCCAAGGGAAAAGATGCGACAGCCAGCCCCAACAGGGCGGCCTTCATCCAATAGCTAATTGTCATGTGACCTGCCTCTCCGATCACGCCTCATTTTTCGGGTCTTGTTGCCCGGGTATGCTTTACTGTGCGCCAGAAGCAGAATTTTTGCAAGAATCAATGGTTTCTGACCCGATGCTTATGTGGATAACTGGCAACATAACGCGAAGGGCCGCGTCAACAACGCGGCCCTTATCCGGATAACAACCTGAAATTGCATCAGTTTGTGCAAGGTATTGGAATAACCACAACTTCGGCCCCGCGGCGGGTTTTGACAGAGCAGACCTTTTCCTCGGCCATTTCCGGGGCGATTTCGATGGCACCCATGCCCAACAGCGCCCGCTGATCGACCTCAATCGCCGAGGCAATCGTGTCGTCGCCTACGCCAACCAGTGACAGTGACAAGTGACCGGTGGTTTGCGCCTGAGCCAGTGCCGCCACCTGTTCTGGGCGAACAGCGACAGTTACGGTGCGGGCGATGACGGTGCCGTCAAGATCTCCGCCAGCGCTTTGGTCAATGGCGATCAGTTTTACACCGGATTCGATCAGGCGGGTGATTTCGCCGCGTGCGCCTTCTGCCGTTCCGCGAATGCTCCCGGTCCAGTACACATCGACCTTGTCACCCGGCCGTAAAAAGCCGGACACGCCGGTGGTTACGTCGACCCTGATTGCAAAGGCGCGCATTCCGCGCTCAAGCTGCGATGTCAGGCCGGCGTCTTCACCCGGGCTGGTAACTTTGATAGCTAGGATGGCCTCGTCTTTTTCCATTGTACGCAGCACAAACCGCGGGTTTGCATTGTCGGCCGGGAACAACGCCTCACGATCGACAAAAGCCCCTTCGGGTATGGCATTTTCCGGCCAAAGAACCGCACGAACCGCCTCAACATCCAGCATTTCGCCGTAATGCAATGGGCGCTCGGCGACGAAAACTTCTACAGTCGGAACAATCTGAGCGCGCGCCTGGCGTTCTCTGTCCAGCTCATTCTGGTAGGTGGTGATATAGTTCTTTGCCATCATCACGGCCCCACCCGCCAGGGCGATCCCGACAATCAATACCAATCCAAAAACTGCTCGCATTGGGGCACCTCATTTTGTTTGGCCCGACATTACGGGCGGTTTTGTGTTTCGACTTCACCATTTCCCACAAATGCAGCCAATTTGAGGTGCAAATCTGTCAGTGCGAAGGTGAGGGAGTATCTTTTCCTTCAAAATCCTGCATCCACAGTGCGGTTAGATAAGTGTGTGCTAACCGACGATCCCGCGCTTTCGGTTCCGTCTTGAACTGAAACGACGACGGCTCCTGCAAGGCCAAGAACGACTGCTGTCAGCACAACCCAATCGACTGTGACTGCACCATCTTCGCTCTTTGGAAACTTTCTAATTCTATTGAACATTTTGACCTCCACCAACCTGGGGTCCTAAATAAAAGGGGCCACGCCTTTAAATAGGTCGTGGCCCCAGAAGATTATTTTCGCATCAAGGGCGCAGTATTTACTGGCCAGAGTCAGGGCTGATGGTGCCGAGCTCGGTGCTGATGGCGCCGGTCAGCGTGGAAGTACCCGAGCTGATCGAAGTATAGGCCGCACCGGCCAGGGCAACAACAGCAGCGGTCAGAACGACCCAGTCAACTGTTACGGCACCGTCTTCGTCATTGCGAAAGTTTTTGATAAATTTGATCATTGTTTGTCCCTCCAAAGGATCAGGTTTAAGTTAAACCCCGTCGTCCGTGGAAACCGTTTTTCTAATCGTGTACGGTTCGTGTCCGTCGTGGTATGGCGCTATATAGCTGGACATGGATGGCAGGAATTGGGCCGAAAATGGATTTTGTCGCCCATTTTTAATCTTTAAGTAATTTTCTCGTAAGTTACTGAAAGGAATAAAAAAAACCCGTCACTTTCCACGAACGCCTTTATAGGGCGGTGCAAAAGCGCGTCAATTGTGGCCAAAATGACAGATTTGCTGGTGTTTTTCTGGCGTCGCAAGCCAATTTCAGTGAGGCTGAGCAAAAAAAATGCTTTGAGGCAAACAAATGATCCTGCGTGTAATAAGTTCCGGCCTGTTGGGGCTGGTCATTATTCTGTCTGGCCAGGCCATGGCCGGACCGCCCACCCCTTACGCCCCGTTCGAGGCCAAGCGGGTAAAGCCACCTGCGCCAGGATCGAATAAACGCATTACGGTTCAGATAGACCCGACCAGGCCCATTCCGGCTGCAAAACCCCAATCTGCTGGCACCAATCCGGATGCCCGCCCGGACACCGCAAAAACAGCGCCCGCATCGCCGGGACGTTACGCCTGGTTCTGGGAGGGGGTATCGCCTGAACTGGAAAACTCCGGACCGGGGCGATTGGATGATGCGCTTCTGGTTTTGAACCGGTCAGGGCAGATTTCCGCCCCGCGGCTTCAGGCCCTTCAGGACATTGCCCGTGTCCGTGGGATTCCGATCCTGCAATCAACCGTTGGTACCAACGTGTCGCCGGCGCTGGTGCTGGCGGTGATATCGGTAGAATCGGCAGGCAGGGCGGACGCGGTTAGCGGGGCAGGGGCGTCGGGTCTGATGCAGCTGATGCCAGCCACGGCCACGCGGTTTGGCGTGACTGACCGGCTTGTACCGGAAGACAACATTTCAGGCGGGGTCAAATACCTCGATTTTCTGATGCAGGAATTTGACAACGATCCAATCCTGGTTCTGGCCGGGTATAATGCTGGCGAGGGGTCTGTTCGCAACCATCAGGGCGTGCCGCCCTATGCCGAAACCCGCGACTATGTGCCAAAGGTACTGGCGGCCTTTCAGGTGGCGCGGGGCCTTTGCAAGACTCCTCCCCAGCTGATCAGCGATGGCTGCGTGTTCAGTTTCGGCGGCTGACACGGGCGGATTTCCGCCAATCCAAGTCGTAGATTCACAGACATTGTCAGGAACAAGCGATTCTCCATGTTACAGTTACTACCTTCGGGCCGGGAGAAATGGGGCCCGAGTCACTGGGAGGAAATAGCGTTGAATATTAATTTACAAGCGGGCCTGGCCTGCATTTTCAGTATTGCCGGTTCCATTGCAATGGCCGCCGATTGCACCCCGTCCAAATGGGGCGCGGACGACGAGATTGGTTCAGCCAACCTGGTCACGCCGGAAAACACGCTCAAGGCGGCGATGTTGATAAAGCAGGGAAAATCCATGCCGCTGGGCATTGTGATCGATTCCAAGACCCCGGCCTTTTCGCCCCGGTCCCTTAATCTACAGGTTGTGCAGCCCAATCAGCAGGGCGGCAAAAAGCTGACGGCGTTCGGATATCCCGGCAATTACAATGATGATATTCTTCAGACNTGGGTTGGCATCGGATCACAGATCGACGGTCTCGGGCANCTGGGCGAAAACGGCTATTANTACAATTGCAACAGAGAAGAGGACATTTCCGCGATCACTGGCCTGACCAAGCTGGGCGTGCATAACGTGCCTCCGCTTGTCGGGCGCGCGGTCATTCTGGATATGGCCAAGCTGGCCGGCAAGGACGTTCTGGAGGCTGGCGAAAATTTTGGCGAAGCTGAAATCAAGGCTGCCGCCGCCGCGCAGGGCCTGACGCTGGGCAAGGGGGACATCATCCTGTTCCACACCGGCTGGACCCAGGGAAAGCTGGAAAGCGACCCAACCGCGTGGGTTTCGGGTGAACCGGGGCTGAACAACGAAGGCGCGCGTTATCTTGCCTCGCTGGACCCGATGGCCGTTGGGGCAGACACTTGGGGTGTCGATCCGGTGCCACCAGCCGAGGGTGACGGCGTGTTCTACGGCCACGTCATCCTGTTGCAACACAGTGGGGTCTATCTGTTGGAAACCATGAACACCGGCCCGTTGCTGGATGAAGGTGTGGACGAATTCATGTTTGTGATGGGCCAGGCGCGTATTCGTGGCACGGTGCAGATGATCGTCAATCCGGTCGCATTGTACTGACCGTAGAACAGAAAACCGCCGGGCAGGTTGGCTTGCCCGGCGGATGTTGTTTCAGACGATGGTGGCCTCGGTCGCGGCGACCATGTCTTCGCGCGTGACACCTGGGGCCAGTTCCTGAATATGCAGCCCCTTGTGGGTGACATCCAGTACGCCCAGATTGGTAATGATCCTGTCAACCACGCCTTTGCCTGTCAGGGGCAGGGTGCATTCCTTGAGGATCTTGCTGACCCCGTGCTTGTTGGTGTGGTCCATCACCACCACCACACGGCCCACGCCGGCCACCAGATCCATCGCTCCGCCCATGCCTTTGACTAGCTTGCCGGGGATCATCCAGTTGGCCAGATCTCCGTTTTCGGCCACTTCCATCGCGCCAAGGATCGCCATGGCAATCTTGCCGCCCCGGATCATGCCGAAACTTTGCGCGCTATCGAAATAGGCGGTCTGGGGCAGTTCGGTTATGGTCTGCTTGCCGGCATTGATCAGGTCGGCGTCTTCCTCGCCTTCAATCGGGAACGGGCCCATGCCCAGCATGCCGTTTTCCGATTGCAGGGTCACCTCGACACCTTCGGGGATGTGGTTGGATACCAGCGTCGGAATGCCGATGCCCAGGTTCACATACCAGCCGTCTTCCAGTTCCTGTGCCGCGCGGGCGGCCATTTGGTTACGATCCCACATGATTCGTTCTCCTTCAAGCCGCCGGGCGCGTGGTGCGCTGTTCGATACGATTCTCGTGCTGCCCCTGAACCAGACGGTTCACATAGATGCCGGGCAGGTGGATCAGATCCGGGTCAAGCGAGCCAACCGGCACGATTTCCTCGACCTCGGCCACGCAGACCTTACCGCACATGGCGGCGGGTGGATTGAAATTGCGCGCCGTCTTGCGGAACACCAGATTTCCGGTCTCATCGGCTTTCCACGCCTTGACGATGCTCAGGTCGGCAAAAATGCCTTCCTCAAGAATATAGGTCTCGCCGTTGAAGTCTTTATGTTCCTTACCATCGGCAATCACCGTGCCAACGCCGGTCTTGGTGTAGAAACCAGGGATGCCACAGCCGCCGGCGCGCATCCGTTCGGCCAGCGTACCTTGCGGATTGAATTCCAGTTCCAGCTCTCCTGACAGGTACTGACGCATGAATTCAGCGTTTTCACCCACATAAGAACTTAGCATCTTCTTGACCTGTTTGGTCTGCAACAGAATGCCGATGCCGAAATCATCGACGCCGGCGTTGTTGGACGCGAATGTCAGATCCCTGGTGCCCGCGTCCTTGATGGCCTGCAAAAGCAATTCGGGGATACCGCACAGGCCAAACCCGCCCGCCGCGATCAACATGCCATCGTTCAGCAGCCCGTCGAGCGCCTCTGTGGCATTGGCATAGACTTTTTTCATTTCTGGTCCCTTCCCAATCCGGTGTCGTGATGCTTTTGCCGCTGCGCAGCATAAGAGTCAACAAATCCGCAGGCGGGCANGGTGGTTCCAATCAGCGCAGTCGCCCGCCTGCCTATTTCGCGGCGGGCGTTTTTGTGGCCGTTTTCTTGGCCGGCGTTTTGGCCGGGGCCTTTTTCGCCGCCGGTTTCTTNTTCGCCGCCGCCTTCTTCTTGGGCGCGGCCTTTTTGCGCCCGCCCTTCTTGGCGGCTTTTTCGGCAATCAACTGCACGGCCACATCCATGGTCACATCGTCCGGCTCAACCCCTTTGGGCAGGGTCGCGTTGACCTTTTCCCACTTCACATATGCGCCATAGCGCCCGTCCATCACATTGACCGGTCCGCCGCTTTCGGGATGTTCTCCAAGCTCCTTCAATGGCTTGGCCGCTGTCCGCCCGCGTCCGCCCGGATTTGCCCGTTTCTCGGCCAAAAGTTCAACCGCGCGGTTCATGCCAATTTCAAACACGTCATTGGGNTCTTTGAGNTTGGCATAAACGGGTTTCTCGGCATCCGGCAGTTTGTGCATGATATAAGGCCCGAACCGACCAAAGTTGGACGAGACCATACCNCCGTCGGGATGTTCACCCACCTGACGCGGCAGGCTAAGCAAGGTCAGGGCCTTGCCCAGATCCATATCGTCCTTGTCCCACCCCCGCGGAAGCGAAGCGCGTGGCGGTTTCTTGTTTTCCGGCGTGGGTTCGCCGCGCTGGACATAGGGGCCGAAACGCCCGGTCTTCAGCCAGATTTCGTCGCCCGCATCTTCACCCAACACGCGTTCGTCCCCATCTGCGCCCTCTCCGGCGATGGGGCGGGTATAGCGGCATTCGGGGTAATTGCCGCAACCGACAAACCCGCCTGTACGCGAGGTTTTCAGATGCAGACGCCCCTCGCCGCATTTGGGGCAGATGCGCGGATCGCCGCCATCCTCGCGCGGGGGGTACAATTGCGGGGCCAGCGCGTCATCCAGAACGTCCAGCACCTGGGTGATGCGCAATTCAGACGTTTCGGCAATCGCGGCGGAAAAATCCTTCCAGAACCCGGCCAGAACGGCCTTGTAGTCCCGGTTCCCGGCACTGACATCGTCCAATTGCCCTTCCAGGTTGGCGGTGAATTCATAGCCGACATACTGACGAAAGAAGTTCAGCAAAAAGATTGTAACGATCCGGCCCTTGTCCTCGGGGAACAGGCGGTTCTTTTCCTTGCGGACATATTCGCGGTCCTGAATCGTGGTGATCACGCTGGCATAGGTTGACGGGCGGCCAATCCCCAGTTCTTCCATGCGCTTGACCAGCGTCGCCTCAGTGTAACGTGGCGGCGGCTGGGTGAAATGCTGTTCCGGCGTGACCGACCGCTTGTCGGCCTTTTCACCCTGCGAGATCTGTGGCAGGCGCTTGTCGTCGTCATCAACCACCGCATCATCGCGGCCTTCTTCATAGACGCGCATAAAGCCGTCAAACAGAACCACCTGACCGGTGGCGCGCAGGCCAACCTGGCCATCGGCGCTGGCGATATCCACCGTGGTGCGTTCCATCCGGGCACTGGCCATCTGACAGGCCAGGGTGCGCTTCCAGATCAGATCATACAGCTTGCGCTGATCGGGTTCCGATACTTTCAGGCTGGCGGCGTCGCGGGTCATTTCTGTCGGGCGGATGCATTCATGCGCTTCCTGCGCGTTCTTGGCCTTGTTCTTGTAGATGCGCGGGCTGCCGGGCACGTATTCCTTGCCATACCGGTCGCCAATGGCGTCGCGCGCGGCGGTTACCGCCTCGGGGGCCATGTCGATACCGTCAGTCCGCATATAGGTGATGTGCCCGGCCTCATACAGGCGCTGGGCGGTCGACATGGTCTGGCGGGCACCAAAGCCGAATTTGCGGCTGGCTTCCTGCTGCAGGGTCGATGTCATGAACGGCGCGCTGGGATTGCGGTTGGCGGGCTTGGCCTCGACCGCCGCGATGCTTAAATCCCGGCTGTTGACCGCCTGCACGGCCAGTTCGGCGGCCGTGTCATTGGCAATATCGAACTTGTCCAGCTTTTGGCCGCCCAGAATGGTCAGCCGGGCCTCGTATTCCTGCCCGCGCGGGGTGGCAAGGATGGCTTTGACCGTCCAGTATTCGCGGGCATTAAACGCCTCGATCTCCATCTCGCGCTCGACGATCAGGCGCAGACAGACCGATTGCACTCGCCCCGCCGATTTGGCGCCGGGCAGCTTGCGCCACAGAACCGGCGATAGATTGAACCCCACCAGATAATCCAGCGCCCGCCGGGCCAGATAGGCATCAACCAGCGGTTGATCGACCTGGCGCGGGGCTTTCATCGCCTCGGTGACGGCGGATTTGGTGATGGCGTTGAACACCACGCGGCTGACCGGCGTGTCCTTCTTGATCACGCGGCGCTTGCGCAGGGCCTCTTCCAGATGCCAGCTGATCGCCTCTCCCTCGCGGTCGGGGTCCGTCGCGAGGATCAGTTCGTTGTCGTCCGCCAGCGCGTCGGCAATGGCCTTGACGTGTTTGCGGCTGTCGTATCCGATTTCCCATTTCATGTCGAAATCATTGTCGGTATCGACCGATCCGTCCTTGGGCGGAAGGTCGCGTACATGCCCATATGAGGCCAAAACAGTAAAGCCAGGCCCAAGATACTTTTCGATGGTTTTAGCTTTGGCTGGGGATTCTACAACAACTACAGGCATTTAACTTGTAACCTCTTGCGGGATATGCACCGTTCTATGGCCGCGCTAGATGTGGGGTGCAAGAGGTGATTGTCAATCCACGAGTTGTCGGGACGGTTATTTGCCCTGCTGATTGCCCTGTTAACGGTGTGATTTCCGTGCGCTATGGTCGTGCAGATACAAGGCCCGTTTCGGGCAAGGAGGGGTCGATGCGTTTTGTAATTTTGGTGCTGGCACTGATGGCGGCAGGTCCGGGGTATCCGCAAGGCTGGCAGGAACCGGCGCGGGGGACACCAACCCGCAAGGCATTGATGGATGCGCTGCGTCCGCATGCCATGTGGTTGTTGGGGGCACCGATTGAATTTGTTGTTGAGGAACTGCGCCAGTCCGGCAATCTGGCCTATGCCGCAGTTTACCCACAGCGACCGGGTGGAGGCGAGATTGATCTGACAAAAACACCCGGGTATGACCGGGGCGAGCTTGACCCGGACTCTATGGATGGCGTGGCGATGCACGCGCTGTTTTTCAAATCCGGTCAGACCTGGGTGGCGGTTGAATGGTCGCTGGGGGCCCAGGATGTCTGGTTCGCCTATGGGCCGATCTGCGCGGTCTGGCGCGAGGTGATTCCAGAGGTTTGCGAAGGGTTGTAACGGTCTGCAATAACCTGGTGTGTGCCAAATTGGCTGCATTCTGTCCGGCACCAATCAATTGGCCAGCGACAGCAACCCGCCGGACCGGCGTTCGATCTTGCCGTCCAGTTCCAGATCCGTCAGCGCGGGACCAACATGACCTGCCGGGGCGGCCAAGTCGCGAATTAGCTGATCTTCGGCCACCGGCGAGGGGCCCAGGCGTTTAAGGATTTGCTGGTGCAGTTCGGCGGTCTGTTTCAGGTTGCGTTTCGGTGGCGGCGACGACGGCAGATCTGCCAGCAGGTCGGGTTGAATCGCAGGCTCGTCCGCCATGCCTGTCTGGGCGGGCAGGGCGGCGATCACATCATTGGCGTTGCGCACCAGTTGTGCACCGTCCCGGATCAACATGTTACACCCTGCCGCACGGGCATCAAACGGATGGCCCGGCACCGCCAAAACATCGCGCCCCTGATCCAGCGCATCCCTCGCGGTGATCAGGCTGCCGGACCTCGCGGCAGCCTCGACCACCACCACGGCCTGCGCCAGCCCCGAGATTATGCGATTGCGGCTGGGAAAATGGCGTGCCTGCGGGGGCATGCGCATGGGTTGTTCGGAAATGCGGACCCCCTGACCGGCAATATCCTGCGCCAGATTGGTGTTTTCCGATGGGTATATCACATCCACCCCGCCGGCCATCACGGCGATAGTGCCGGTTTTCAGAGAGGCCAGATGCGCCGCCGTATCGACGCCCCGCGCCAGCCCCGAGGCAATGACAAAACCCTGCGCACCCAGATCATGCGCCAGCGCACGGGCCATACGGGTGCCCAGCGACGAAGCATTGCGCGCGCCAACAAGGGCAATCACCGGCCGCGCCAAAAGCGCCGCGTTGCCAATTGCCCACAACAATGGCGGTGCATCGGATATTTTCGCCAGCCACTCAGGATAATCAGGAGCGCCAAGGCACAAAAGCCGCGCACGCGCGGCTTTTGCGGCCTTGATTTCGGCGTCAATCACACCGGGCGGGCATATTTCATATCCCGCGACCCCGGCGCTGCGTGCCACTTCAGGCAACGCTGCCAGCGCGTTCTGCGCTGACCCATATTCGCCAAGCAGTCGGTGAAACGTCGCTACACCAACTTTTCGCGAACGCAACAGACGAAGCCACGCATACCGATCTTCTTCCGTGGTGGGTGGGAGTGGGGGGTGAGTGGAAGAAATTGGGTCTTCGGTCATCCGTGGCTCCGCCTGCTTGCAGAAACAGGTTTAGCCCCAGTACGGTTAACAGGTCATGAATCACCGCGATTATTTTCCACTAATTTGGCAAAATTCGCGAAATGGCCGATCAAACCCTTGTTCTTCAGGGGTTTCGCCGCTTTGCCCGCAACGTTGGATCCGCCTGTGCGGGGTCTTCGGGCCAGGGATGTTTGGGATACTGCGCCCGCATATCCTTGCGTACATCGCCATATGACCCGCTCCAGAACCCCGGCAGATCGCGCGTCACCTGGATCGGCCGCCGGGCAGGCGACAACAATGTGACCTTCAGCGGTATACCGGCGCTAAGCGGATGTCGCGTGACACCAAACACTTCCTGAAGCCGTACGGCAATCTCTGGCCCGTCCGGCCCGTACTCNATCGCAACCTTGCGCCCNAGAGGCGTGACAAANGCGGGCGGTGCCAGTCGGTCCAGCATCTGCGTCTGCTGCCAACTCAGCGCCCCGCGCAGCGCCGGCAAAAGATCAAACCGCTTCCAGTCCTGCGCCGTGCGCACGCCGGTCAGCATCGGCAACAGCCAGTCCCCGGCCCTGTCCATCAGCCCCTGATCCGAAAAATCCGGCAGATCACCGCCATCGGCGCGCACCAGTTCAACCCGCGCCGCCAACCGATGCGCCGCACCCTCCAGCCGCAGACCCAACTCCCGGACCCCGTCCAGCATGGCGCGGGCAATGGCCTCGGGCGGGGCGTCCTTCCAGATGCGATCCTCCAGCACCAATGCGCCAAACCGTTCCTGCTGTCGCGCAATGACCCTTTGGTCGCGCCGGGACCATTCGCAAACGTCCTGCCAACCGATCTGATCGTCAAACAACGCCCGGATATCGGCCAGTCCGATTTGTGTTGCCAGCCGGATACGCGCCTCGCGCGGGTCTCCGTCAAGGTCAATCGCCACGATGAACGGCGCATTCGCCAGCGCGTCTCCCTCGCGCAGAACAGCCCCCTTGCCGCCCGACAGAACAAAGCGCGGCGCGTCGCCCTTGCGATGCTGTCCAACCCGGTCGGGATAGGCAAGCGCTGCCATCATGGCCGGGTCAAGGGCCGTATCGGGCACATCGCGAACCCGCCCGCGCAGGCGCTTGGCCTCGGTGCGGATACGCTCGACCACGCCCCGGTTCACCTCATAGGGCCGGGTGCGGGCAAAGCCTTTGGGATCGCGCAGCGCCTCAAGTCTCAGCGCCAGATCAACCGGGGCACCGCGCAGCGGATCACGTTCGGCCATCAAAGCGGCCAGGGGGGCGGCCTCCGGCCCGGCAGTGGCAAGCATATGCGCCAGACGCGGATGCAGAGGCAACCCGGCCAGCACCCGGCCATGCCCGGTGATCCGCCCCCTTTGATCCAGCGCCCCCAGCATCGCCAATAGCGCGCGCGCCTCGCCCATCGTGCCGGCGGGCGGCGGCGTGAGAAACGCCAGATCATCCGGCGCGGCCCCCCACAGCGCCAGTTCCAGCGCCAGACCGGTCAGATCCGCCGCCTCGATCTCGGGCGGAGGAAAGGCGCGCAAACCCCCTTCCTCGCCACGGGTCCAAAGCCGATAGCACACCCCGTCCGCCACCCGTCCGGCCCGCCCGGCGCGCTGAGTCACCTCGGCGCGGGTCACGCGTTCGGTCACCAGCAGCGACATGCCAGAACCGGGGTCGAACCGGGCGCGGCGTGCCTGCCCGGCATCCACCACCACGCGGATATCCTCGATCGTCAGCGAGGTTTCGGCGATCGACGTGGCCAACACCAGCTTGCGTTTCGCGCCCCGCTTTTCCAACGGCGCAATCGCCGCGCGCTGGGCGGCAAAGGGTAGGGCACCGTATAGGGAGCGCAAAACGCAATTGTC
>JGI24723J26617_10001091_pt1 | contig 24751 bp, 22 predicted proteins | sample Cruoilmetagenom6_FD_26617 | JGI IMG/M metagenome (IMG submission 26617)
TCTTGTGGCGCGCCTTGCTCTTCGCCCGCCTCATCGGTGGCGTCATCCGCATTCGCACGGGCCATGATCGCGGCCAGCTCATCATCGTCTACCTCGACCATGGAATAGCTGTCGTCGGCGCTTTGCGCCTCGTCTTCTTCGGCCAGGGCCGCATTCAGATCGGCGGCGGTTGTGTCGATAAAGTCCTGTGCGTGCTCGTCTTCATTATATTCATCCGCGCCAAAGCTCTGATCGTCGTTAGAAACGACGGAGCGGATCCGGCTTAGCTTGGCGGCTATGCTTTCACTGTCGCGCGGCTCTTGCACCGGCACCGGCTTCGGATCTGGCGCGACCTCTTCGGCCTCAACCTCGGCCTGGGCAGGTTTTTCCTCTTCAACAGGCTCGGGCTCGGCCTGATCTTCGTCAACAGCCTCCGGCTCGGCAACCGCCTCTTCTTCCAGACCCTCGGGCATCTCAACGGCGGCGGGCGCGGCCATCTCTTGGGGGATGTCTTTGGAAACCTCGCCTTCGTCCGCGTTCGCTGCGGGGGCCGTTTGGTCGACCTCGGGCCGTGGTTCAGGCTCGGGAACCGGGGCTTTTTCCTCGGGCGTGTCGGTCACGGCAACCGCCTGCGACAGCTCGCCGTCGGCCCGCAGCACGATCTTGCCGCGCTCCTCATGCGCCTCGACGCGCCGTGCGATTTCCCGCTCGGCGATCCGCGCCAGCATCTCGGCATCCGGGGTTGGCGGTTCGGCACCGAAATATCGGTCATCCCCCGCCAGATCGCGGAAATACTCCGCAATCGCTTTCATTGTATCAAATGAATCGTCAAAACCTTCCAGCGTGCACGAGAACGTGCCGTAGGAGACTGTTAGAATCTTGCTTGAACCAACCATATTAATTGCTCGCTTTGCTTGCCTGCAAAGATAGGGTTTACCATGACACCCAAGACCAAAGACGCCCGATTCCTAGATTTTTACCGTATCATTTCATGGTCAGAATGTGACATCTGGTCTTTAGGCGCAACGATAAGGTGATAATTCGATGATTGTTCGCGAAAATGAACCAATCACCCTGATCGGCGGGGCGGCAGTCACGTTAACCCTTTTGGCCCGCGCCCGCGCGCTTGCCCCGATTGTGGTTGCTGCGGATGGCGGCGCGGATGCCGCCCTTGTCCATGATATCATGCCACAGGCGGTGATCGGCGACTTTGACAGCATTTCCGAAGCCGCGCGCGCCCGCATCCCCGGCACCGCGCAACACCCCATTGCCGATCAGGACAGCACCGATTTTGACAAATGCCTTGGCAATATCGCAAGCCCGCTGATCCTTGGTATCGGGTTTTCCGGGGACCGCCTTGATCATCAGCTTGCCGCCTACAACACCCTTGTGCGTCACCCTTGGCAACGCTGCATTCTGCTTGGCCGCGAGGAGCTGGTGTTTCTGGCGCCGCCGTCGATTGACATCAACCTTGAGGCCGACTGCCCGGTTTCGCTTTTCCCGATGGGCGCGGTCGAGGGCATATCCGACGGGCTTGCCTATCCGATCGGCGGGCTGAACTTTGCCCCGGACGGGCGCGTCGGCACCTCGAATACCGCGCTTGGGCCGGTGCATCTATCGCTGACCGCGCCCAAGATGCTTGTGATCCTGCCGCAATCCACGCTTGAGGAGGCCGCCCGCGCCCTAATCGCCAGCAACGCCCGCTGGCCCGGCCCCTGAGCCCGCGCGATTGCACAGGCCCGCGCGTGGGTTAGATTGAGGTAACCACAGGCAGGACAGACAGAACATGACCCCGCTAAAACTTATCGGCACCTGGATTGACGCTGTTGTCTTTGATCTTGGGCGACAAATGCGCTGGACCTTCCTGCCGCCGCTGATGATCTATTTCGCCGCCGGATTTTCCGGGCTGACGATGATTGTCGGCACCTTCTTTGTGAAGGAATATCTTGATCTGTCCGCGGCCTATCTTGCCGGGCTTGCCTTTTGGGCGGGCCTGCCTTGGGCGCTCAAGATGCCGCTCGGGCATCTGGTTGACATTTTCTGGCGCTGGAAATGGCTTTTGGTCTATCTCGGCGCCGGGTTGATCGGGTTGTCTGTCTTTATCATGTACCTCGTGCTGACCCAGCCCGAGATCATGCGCGCCGTCATGCCGACAAGTGCATGGTACGTCACCTCATACCTTCTGGCGCCAAGCGGGCTTGTCATTCAGGACGCGGTGGCCGACGCCATGTCGGTCGAGGCGGTGCCCCGCTTTGACGCCAATGGCGACGCGATCACGCTGGAAGACTCGCGCGCAATGCACACCACTATGCAGACCCTTGGCCGCTTTGCCCTTATTTCCGGCACTGTCGCGGTGGCGGTGCTTAACATCTACATGTTTTCCGGGATCGAGGCGCTGGACGCTGCCGCGAAATCCGCAACCTATGCCGACATCTATCTTGCGGCGCTCTTGATCCCGCTGGTGTCTGTCTCGGGCGTGCTGCTTGCGTCGGTTCAGAAGATCCGCCTGCGCCGCAACCTGTTGCGCAATGGTCTGAGCGACGCCGAGGCCGACACCCTGTTTGAACGCCCGGACGAGAAAACCACCCCGAACCCGTGGTACTTCATCGGCGGCGCAGGGTTTGTCGCGCTGTCGCTGAGCATCGGCCTTGGCAATGTGCCCTATGGCCAGGAAATCATCTTTGCCGGGTCAATGGTGATCGTGCTTTTGCTCATGCGTCAGCTTGTGTCGGTGCTTGATCCGGCATCGGCGCGCGCCCTGATCGGCACCGCCGTCGTGATCTTCATCTTTCGCGCCACGCCACGACCGGGCGATGGCCTGACATGGTTCGAGATTGACGTGCTGAAATTCGACCAACAATTCCTGTCGATCCTGTCACTGATCACCTCGGTTCTGACGCTGGTCGGGATGGTGGTGCTGCGCCCGCTGATGGCCAACCGGCCGATTGTCTATATCGTCGTGCTTCTGACGCTGGCGGCGGGGCTTTTGTCGCTGCCCAATATCGGGCTTTACTATGGGATTCAAAACATCACCGCCGCAATGACGGGGGGCGTGGTGGATGCCCGCTTTATCGCCATTCTCGACACCGCCATTGAATCGCCGCTGGGACAAATCGCGATGATCCCGATGCTGGCCTGGATCGCGCGCAATGCGCCCCCGAACCTTAAGGCGACGTTCTTTGCGGTGATGGCGTCGTTCACCAATCTGGCGCTGTCGGCAAGCTCGCTGTTTACCAAATACCTCAACGAGGTGTTCCTGATCACACGCGAGGTCACCGATCCGGCCACCGGCGCGGTGACAACACCCGCCGATTACAGCGATCTGGGGGTTCTTCTTATCCTGGTTACGGCCCTCACGGTGGGCGTGCCGCTGATCGCGGTGGCGCTTGTGCAAAACTCAAGATTGCGCACCCCGGACTGAGCACAACTCAGAGTTGCAACAAACGCGTGTATCCGCTCAAATCGCGACACATTAACAGAATGCCAGTAGATTACAGCGCATAAACCGGCCTATCCTAAAGGCTAGTAAAACCCGGTTCCGTATTTCATGTTTTCGTCAGGCACCTCATGATCAAGACGCGCTGTTACAGCCGCCAGATCGACGGCCTTCGCAGTGCCGATGCATCGTCCGTTACCGAAATTGGCCTGCGCTTTGCTATTATTGCCGCGACAAGCCTGATCCTTTGGATCAAGACCGAAAACCCGGTCATGCTGATCTGGGGCTTTGGCTATATCGGCATGAGCGGGGCTTATATCCTTGCTCTCGCCTCACGACGCCTTTCAGGAAGCTTGCGCACCTATGCGGCTTTCCTGTGTGTGAGCGTGCTGCTGTCCGGCTGGTACGTGGTGATGATGATCTATCTGATCACCCTCGACAACAGGGTTTACGAATTCTTCGGGATATGTGGCATCATCGGGCTTGGGCTGTATTGCCTTAGCCGCCACAGCGAGCTTACATTGCTGGCGATTTGTGACAATGTGCTTGTTTCCCTGAGCATCCTTGGCGCGGTTCTGGCCTATTTCGGCAAATCCGGCACGCCCTCGGAAATGATCGCCATCGCCTTTGCAGGGCTCGCCATCAACGCCTATTACTCTCTCAACTTCTTTGAGATGATGCGCACCCGCGCCAGGCTTCGCCTCGCGCAAGAGGCCGAGGCCGAAGCGCAAAAGATGCGCGCGGTTGGTCAACTGACCAGCGGCATCGCCCATGACTTCAACAATATCCTGACCGTGATCCGCGGCAATCTTGACCTTCTGACCGCGCTGCCAGAGGCCGAAGATCGCGATGTCATGCTGAACGAGGCGCGCAATTCGGTTGACCGGGCCGCGCATCTGGTGCGTCAGCTTCTGGCCTTTTCGCGCAAATCCCAGATGATGCGCAGCGATCTTGAGCTTGGCAGCTTCCTGACCGAATTCCGCGCGTCCCTGCAAAGCCTTTTGCCCGACAGCATTTCGATTGCGTTCACCATTCCGCGTGACGACATGATGATCAGGACGGATCGCCACCTGCTTGAGGCCGCCTTGCTGAATTGTGCGCTGAATGCCCGCGATGCGATGATGCCGACGGGTGGTACGATACGCCTGCGCGCCACGCCATCTGCGACAGCGGGCGAGGTTGCCATCCTGATCGAAGATACCGGCCCTGGCCTGCACGAGGATATGATAAGCCGCGTGACCGAACCGTTTTTCACCACCAAACCGGTCGGCGAAGGGCCGGGTCTTGGGTTGTCGATGGTGAAAGGGTTTGCCGAGCAATCCGGCGGGCGGCTAAAGCTTCGCAATCTGCCGCAGGGCGGGCTTCAGGTGGCGCTGGTCCTGCCGCTGGCCTAGCGGTTGCTGCCTTCACCAGTCATCCCCTGCTCCAGCACCGGATAGCGCAGCCCAAGTGTGACGCCGCGCGCGACAAAGCTTATCAAAAGCGCAAGCCACAGCCCGTGATTGCCCATCACCGGCACGAGCACAGCAACCGCGACGCCATAGATCACAAGGCTGACCGCCATCATGTTGCGCATGTCGCGGCTGCGCGTGGCGCCGATGAATACCCCATCGAGCATATAGGCCGCCAGTCCCAGAACCGGCGCCAACACCATGTAGACAAGATAGATGCGCGCCGTTTCCTGCACCGCAGGGGCCTTGGCCATCACATCAATGATCATTCCGCCAAAGACCGCAAAGCCAATCGCGAGGGCGACACAGACCACCAGCCCCCATTGGCTTGCCATGATCGCGGAACGTCGCAACACCGCACGGTTGCGCGCGCCGTAGGCCTGCCCCACCAACGCCTCGGCGGAAAAGGCAAAGCCGTCAAGCGCATGGGCGGTGATACTCAGGAACTGCAACAACACCTGATTGGCCGCCAGCGTCACATCGCCAAAGCCGCTTCCCATGAACAGGAAGGACACGAAAATCACCTGCAACATCAGCGACCGCAAAAGGATGTCGCTATTGACCGCCGCCATGTTGCGCAGGCGTTCGCCATCAAACACCCGTGGCCAATCGCGCCATGCGGGAACCGCAAACGCATCGCGGCAAAACCAGAAGCCAAGCGCAAGGCCACTCCATTCGGCAATCACCGTGGCGCGCGCGACACCGGCCACCCCCCAGTCGAGGCCAAGCACGAACCACAGGTCAAGCAGGATATTCGCGCCATTCATCAGTACCTGAATAAACAGCACGGCGCGCGTGCGCTCCTGCGCGATAAGCCAGCCGGTCATGCCAAAGAGGGCAATCATCGCAGGCGCGCTCCAGACCCGGATCGCAAGATAGTCGCGCGCCATCGCCTCGACTTCGGCACTGGCCGGGGAAAGCTGAAAGGCGCCCCAGAAAATCGGCACCTGAAGCGCGATAAGCGCGAGGCCCCCGGCAAAGCCGATCATCAGGGCGCGGGTCAAAAGCGCGGCAACCTCGCCCACCTGCCGGGCGCCATGCGCCTGACTTGTCAGGCCGGTGGTGCCCATCCGCAGAAAGCCGAAGATCCAGTAGATGCCGGTCAGGATCACCGCACCGATGCCAACCGCGCCAATCGGCGCCGCCAGCCCAAGCTGTCCCACCACGCCGGTATCGACCGCGCCAAGGATCGGCACCGTCGCATTGGATATCACAATCGGAAGCGCGATCCTGAGAACCCGCCTGTGGGTCATCGACATGGCTGTGTCAGCCATCCCGACGCGGCATCAGGAAATGCCCCGTTGCCTGTGCAAAGGGCCGCCCGCGATTATCCTGCCAGGCCTCGACATGCACAGACGCATAGCGTCGCCCCGAGCGGTTGATCTGTGCCCGCGCATAGGCATCGCGCGGCAGGCCGGAGCGCAGGTAATCGACGGTGAAATCAATCGTCTTGGGCAGGCGCGGAAGATCGCCCCCGACCAGTGTCTCGGCATCGAACGCCCCGCGCTCGATCTCTTCCCAGAGCGTGCCCCAGCTTAGCCCGATGATCGCCGTGATCTCAAGAAACGCCGCCGTCGCGCCGCCATGCAGGGCCGGCAAAAGCGGGTTGCCGATCAGCTTTTCCTGGAACGGCATGATCGCCGTCAACTCGTCACCGCGTCGGTCAAACTGAACCCCCAGAAAGCGGATATAGGGCACGCCATCTACCAGCGCCTTGAGCGCCGCGTCGCGGCGTTGCTTGACCACCTGGACGGGTTCGGGACGGGGCCGCGCCATTATTTGCCCTCCACGGTAAAGGTGCCGGTCGCGGTCGCCACCGGGCGGTCGTCATCGTCATCCATCGCGCGGGCCCGCACAAAGGCGACCGAGCGGGTGATATGATAGCATTCGGCATGCGCCCTGATCTTTTGCCCCGGCGTGGCCGGGCGCATGTAATCAATCCGCAAATCAATCGTCGCGGTGCCGCCGGGCGACGAGGGATGGCTCATCGCGGCCGCGCCACAGCAGGTATCCATAAGCGCCGACACCGCCCCGCCGTGGATCACCCCGGTTTCGGGATCGCCGACAAAGCGCTCATCGTAATCCATTTCGATTTCCGCCATGCCCTCACCCATATGACGTAACCGCATCCCAAGCGCGCGCGCATGCGGCAGCGCCTCCATGAACTGTTTGGCGATCTTGTTGATATCAACACTCATCTCTGGCCCTCTGGGATGCTCTTGCGCCCTTTATGGGCCTTTATCCGCAAGACCTGCAAGGGCGGCGGTTGCGCTTGGCCCGGCTTGATCCTAACCTTGGCCCGAGAGGGGGCTTTACGATGACGGAAAAACGACTGTCCTTCAAGGAAATGTGCGCGACCTACGAGGTGACCCCGCGCACCCTGCGCTATTACGAGTATATCGAATTGCTTCAACCAACGCGCGAAGGCCGGTCGCGTTTTTACGGCCCGCGTGAATGCGCCCGCATGACCCTTATCCTGCGGGGTCGCAAGTTCGGTTTTGCCCTTGAAGACATCCGCCAATGGCTTTCGATCTATGAAAACGATGGCACCGAGGCCCAATTGAAAAGCTGGATCGAGCTTGCCGACCGTCAGCTTGCAGAACTGGCCGAGCAGCGCGCCCAGCTTGACGAGTCGATTGCAGAGCTGAAAAAACTGCGCGACAGCACCGCCGCCAACCTGGGCTAACGCCCGGCCCGCAGTTGCGCCCGCAAGATAATTGCCCACCACTCCGGCTTACCTTGCTTGATCTTACGTCAACTTCAAAGTGACGCGACGTATCGGTTACGTAAACCTGCCGCGCTGTTGTAACCAGAACAAACGAGACCCAGATTGCCGCAAACCAGATGCGACAAAAGGCAAGCCGATGAGTGATGAAACCCTTACGATCCGCCAGATGTGCACGGCGTTCGATGTCACGCCCCGCACCCTGCGGTTCTACGAATCAAAAGAGCTGCTCTTTCCCCTGCGGATCGGGCAAAAGCGCCTGTTCACCCGCCGTGACCGCGCCCGGCTCAAGCTTATCCTGCGCGGCAAGCGCTTTGGCTTCAGCCTTGAGGAAATTCGCCAGCTGCTCGACCTTTATGACAAGGGCGATCAGCAATTCACCCAGATCAGCCGCGCCATTGATGTGGCCCGCGAACGGCTGGTCGACATGGAAAAGCAACGCGAGGAACTTGACGCCGCGATTGACGACCTTCGCGAACAGATGACCTGGGGGACACGCATGATCGCGTCGCTCAGAACCACGAAAGACGCCGCCGAGTAACCTCGCCGCGACCATAGTTTCAGGGAGAGAGACCTATGCCAAGCTACACCGCCCCCACCCGCGACACGCAATTCGTTCTGCACGATGTGCTGAATGTGTCGGCATCCGACACCCCCGGCTACGCCGAGCTTGACGCCGAGTTTACCTCGGCCGTTCTGGAAGAGGCCGGCAAGATTTCATCCGAGGTTCTGTCGCCCCTCAACCCGGTCGGAGACACCGAGGGCTGTGTTCTTGAGAACGGTGTCGTGCGCACGCCGACAGGGTTCAAGGCCGCGTTTGATCAGGTGCGCAACGGCGGCTGGACCGCGCTTGACCTGCCCGAGGAATACGGCGGCCAGAACATGCCTTATGTTCTTGGCACTGCGGTGGGCGAGATGTTTTCGGCCGCAAATCAGGCATTTACCATGTATCACGGCCTGACCCATGGCGCGGCCTCGGCCATTCTGGCGCATGGCACCGAGGCGCAAAAGACAACCTATCTGCCGCGCATGGCCACCTGTGACTGGACCGGCACGATGAACCTGACCGAGCCACATTGCGGCACTGACCTTGGCCTGATGCGCACCAAGGCCGAGCCGCAGGACGATGGCAGCTTCAAGCTGACCGGCCAGAAAATCTTTATCTCGGCCGGCGAACATGACATGGCCGAAAATATCATCCACCTGGTGTTGGCCAAGATCCCCGGCGGGCCAGAAGGCATCAAGGGTGTGTCGCTGTTCATCGTGCCCAAATTCATCGTCAAGGACGATGGCAGCCTTGGTGATCGCAACGGTGTGACCTGCGGCAAGATCGAAGAGAAAATGGGCATCCACGGCAACTCGACCTGCGTGATGAATTATGACGGCGCGACCGGCTATCTTTTGGGCCAAGAGCACAAGGGCATGCGCGCCATGTTCACCATGATGAACGAGGCCCGGATCGGCGTTGGCATGCAGGGGCTGGCGCAGGCCGATGTGGCCTATCAGAACGCCGTCGCCTATGCCAAGGACCGTCTTCAGGGGCGCGCCGTGACCGGCGTTGAAAACCCCGATGGCCCGGCCGATCCGCTGATCGTGCATCCCGATATCCGCCGCTCGCTTCTGGACCAGAAGAGCTTTGTCGAAGGCGCGCGCGCGTTCCTGCTCTGGGGCGCACAGCTTATCGATCAGTCGCATCGCGGCGATGACGAGGCCGCCGAAGGCCTGGTCTCGCTGATGACGCCGGTGATCAAGGGCTTCCTCACCGATGAGGGCTATGACATGACCGTGCTGGCCCAGCAGGTCTACGGCGGGCATGGCTATATTGAGGAATGGGGCATGTCGCAGTTCACTCGTGATGCCCGGATTGCGATGATCTATGAGGGCGCCAATGGCGTTCAGGCGCTTGATCTGGTGGGCCGCAAGCTTGCGCAAGATGGCGGCAAGCATGTGATGGCCTTCTTTGAGATGGTCAAAACCTTCATCAAGGAAAACGAGGCCCACGAGGCGCTTAAGGCCGATTTTCTTGATCCGCTGAAAGAGGCGTCCAAGCATCTTCAGGCCTCGGCGATGTATTTCATGCAAAACGGCATGAAGAACCCCAATGCCGCCCTTGCAGGATCGTATGACTTCATGCACCTTTTCGGCCATGTCTGCCTTGGGCTGATGTGGGCGCGGATGGGCAAGGCGGCCTATGCGGCGCTTGAAGGTGGGGCGTCGGATGAGGCGTTCTACAAAACCAAGCTGGCGACCGGACGGTTCTACATGAAGCGCCGCCTGCCCGCGACGTCGATGCATCTGGCGCGGATTGAATCGGGGGCCGACCCTGTGATGGAGCTTGACGCCGAACAGTTCTGAACCAGCGTGGGTTTCACCCACCCTACGGTATGATGAGAGGGATCGCAGATGCCAAAACGCTTTCGCCTGACCCGACGCTTTAACGCGGCAATGACCGAAGACGGCTATCGCCGCCTGCGCAGGTTCGCCGCCGAGGCCGGGTTGGACGAGGGCGAGGCACTGTCCTTCCTCTTCGAGAATTTTGACAGCGTGATCAATGAGGATACCTTTGGTCACCGCCTGCGGGTTTTCAATTCAGAACTGGACGCGCGCAAACGCTAAGCGGAGAGGCTGGCAATGTCACACTGGATGACCGACGAGCACCGGATGCTATCCGACATGACGGCGAAATTCATCACCGATGAATGGGGGCCGCATTTTGAACGCTGGCGCAAACAGGGCCAGATGGATCGCGAAACCTGGCAACAGGCCGGCGAGCTTGGCCTGCTGTGCCCCTCGATCCCCGAAGAGTATGGCGGCGCTGGCGGTGATTTCGGCCATGAGGCGGTGATCTGTATCGAGCAGTCACGCGCCAATCTCGCGAGCTGGGGCAATCCGATCCATTCGGGCATCGTCGCGCATTACATTCTCGCCTATGGCTCTGAAGAACAGAAAAAGCGCTGGCTGCCCAAGATGGTCTCGGGCGAGATGGTCGGCGCGCTTGCGATGACCGAACCCGCCGCCGGCTCGGATGTGCAGGGCATCAAGACCAAGGCGGTGCGCGACGGCAATGCCTATCGTCTGTCGGGGCAAAAGACCTTTATCACCAACGGACAGCACGCCGACCTGATCATCGTCGCCGCCAAAACCGACCCCAAGGCCGGCGCCAAGGGAATATCGCTGGTGGTCGTTGAAGCCGACTCCGCGCCGGGCTTTAGCCGCGGTCGCAACCTTGAAAAGGTCGGGCTGCATGCCGGAGACACCTCGGAACTGTTCTTTGACAATGTCGAAATCCCGCCCGAAAATATACTGGGCGGTGAAGAGGGCCGTGGCTTTTACCAGATGATGCAACAGCTGCCGCAAGAACGGCTGATTATCGCCTGCGGCGCGCAGGGCGCGTTAGAGGGGGCCGTGAGCCGTACCATCACCTATTGCAACGGACGCCAGGCCTTTGGCGGCCCGATCACCCAGTTTCAAAACACCCGCTTCAAACTGGCGGAATGCCAGACCAAAACCGCCGTCGCCCGCGCCTTTCTTGACGACTGCATCGCCGATCACCTACGCGGTAAGTTGAGCGTCGAAAAGGCGGCGATGGCCAAATACTGGCTGACAGATACACAATGCGAGGTGCTGGATGACTGCCTGCAATTGCATGGCGGCTATGGCTATATGGCTGAATATGATATCGCCGAAATGTGGGCCGATGCCCGCGTGCAGCGCATCTATGGCGGCACCAACGAGATCATGAAAGAACTGATCGCGCGTGGCTTTACGACGGATAAAACCGTATGAGCCTGTCCCAAGCCCTGCTGTCGGATTGCCTTCGGCGAGAGTATTTTCGCCAAGAAGAAAGGCCCAGTCCACCCCGCCCCCCGGCGCAGCACAAACCGGCGAGGGGGCGGGGCTTCTCCTTGGGCGGCCATCGGCTCTCCAGCCTGTACCGCACCCGCAATCAGATCGCATTAACGTTAATGGCAGGTGAATCCTCTGCTTCTTCCTGGCAAAAATACTCAAAATCCCCGCCCACCACAGGCGCAGCATCAGGAGCCGGAAAATGACCATAAAACTCTATTGCTTTGGCGAAAGTGGCAATGCCTATAAGGCGGCTCTTGCTCTTGAACTTTCGGGGCTGGACTGGGAGCCGGAATTCGTCGATTTCTTCGGCGGGGCCGCGCGTACTCCGGAATTTCGCGAATTGAATGTCATGGGTGAGGCGCCCGTACTGGTGGATGGCGATCTCACCCTGACCCAATCGGGCGTCATGCAGATGTATATCACCGAGAAGACCGGCAAATTCGGCGGCGCAACCAAGGCTGAGGAGCGCGAAGTGATGCGCTGGATGTTCTGGGACAATCACAAACTGTCCAGCCAGACCGGCATGCTTCGGTTCCTGATGAACTTTCTGCCCGAGGACAAGCGCCCGGCCGAGGTGATCGCCTTCACCCAAGGCCGCCTCAACGCGGCCTATACCACGTTGAACACCCACCTTGAGGGGCGCGACTGGATTGTGGGCGACGGCCTGACCAATGCCGATCTCAGCTGCTGCGGCTACCTTTTCTACCCCGAACCTTTCGGGTTTGAGCGCAAAGACTGGCCGAATATCGACCGCTGGCTCGGCAATATCGAACACACACCGGGCTGGAAACATCCCTACGATCTGATGCCCGGCAGCCCCGCTGACCGCGCCTGATGATTATGATCGCAATGTTCGGTGAACTAGGTGAATGGAAGTACCTCAAGCACACACTTGGGCTCTACATCATTGCCACTCTGGCAATATGGTCTTTTTCCGAGTTTGCCGCCATCTGCATGCTTGTCGCACTAATGCTTATGCTTGCAATGATTTTTGTAGTGACCGCCTTTTCGCTCTACTCAACTGCATCAATGATTGAATGGCATGCACTTAGCACACCCAGAAGGTTTCTTATCCTTTTGGCATGGTTTATTCCCGTTTTTTTCTTGGGATTGACCGACTCCGCGCCACTTAAAGGACTGGCAGTCTTCGCCTGCATGTTTGGCATTCTCGGATGGAGTATTCGAGCATTGTTTCTATATGCGATCGCAATGCACAACCGAAATAAAAGAGAGGGAAATCAACAATGACCGAAGCTTATATCTATGACGCTGTGCGCACCCCGCGTGGCAAGGGTCGCAAGGATGGTGCCCTGCACGAGGTGACTGCCGCACGCCTGAGCGCACAGGTGCTGAACGCGCTGAAAGAGCGCAACGGGCTCAGCGGTCATGCCGTCGAGGATGTGATCTGGGGCAATGTCACCCAGGTGATGGAACAGGGCGGGTGCCTTGCGCGCACCGCCGTTCTGGCCTCGGACCTCGATGAGAGCATCCCCGGCCTCGCGATCAACCGCTTCTGTGCTTCCGGCATGGAGGCCGTTAACCTCGCCGCCAATCAGATCAAGGGCGGTGCCGGCGAGGCCTATATCGCCGGCGGTGTCGAGATGATGGGCCGCGTACCCATGGGCAGCGATGGCGCGGCGATTGCCGTTGACCCGAGCATTGCGATGGACACCTATTTTGTCCCCCAGGGCATCAGCGCCGATATCATCGCGACCGAATACGGCTTTAGCCGCGATGACGCCGACAGTCTGGCGGTTGAATCGCAGAACCGCGCCGCCGCCGCGTGGAAGGCCAAGCGCTTTGCCAACTCGATCATCGAGGTGCAGGATCAAAACGGCCTGACCATTCTGGATCATGACGAATACATGCGCCCCGGCACCGATATGCAGACCCTTGGCGCGCTCAACGCATCGTTTCAGGCGATGGGCGAGGTGATGCCCGGCTTTGATGCTGTCGCCAAACTCAAATACCCGCACCTTGAGCGGGTCAACCATATCCACCATGCCGGCAACTCGTCTGGCATCGTTGATGGCGCAGCGGGGGTTTTGATCGGCTCGAAGGAATTTGGCGAAAAATGGGGCCTCAAGCCGCGCGCGCGCATCCGTCAGACCTGCAAGATCGGCACCGATCCTACGATCATGCTGACCGGGCCGGTGCCTGCGACGCAAAAGATTCTGGCCGATAGCGGCATGTCGATTTCTGACATCGACCTGTTCGAGGTGAACGAGGCCTTCGCAGCGGTCGTCCTTCGCTTTCAGCAGGCGTTTGATGTTGATCCGGCACTGGTGAACGTCAACGGCGGCGCGATTGCCATGGGGCACCCGTTGGGGGCCACCGGCGCAATCATCATCGGCACGCTTCTGGATGAGTTGGAACGGACCGGCAAAGAGGTCGGCCTTGCCACGCTCTGCATCGCCTCGGGCATGGGTGCGGCCACGATCATCGAGCGCGTCTGATGCCAAAGCTGGACCTGTCTAAAATCGAAATCCGTTCGAAAACGACTTATCCCGGCAAACTGGCCGAGGCTGTTTCTGGCCGGTCCAGTCAGCGTCTGGGAGATGCCGGCGGATTGACACAGTTTGGCGCCAATCTGGTTTTTCTGAAACCCGGCGGGCTTTCATCCCTGCGTCACTACCACATGGAAGAGGACGAATTCGTCATGATCACCCAAGGCACCTGCACCCTGATTGATGATCAGGGCGAGCACCTTATGCAGGTTGGCGACTGTGCCGCCTTCCCGGCGGGCGAGGCCAATGGCCATCACTTCGTCAACAAATCAGATAAGCCAGTCGCCTTTCTGGTGATCGGAACCCGCACCTCGGCAGAGATCGCCTTTTATAGCGATATCGACATGAAGGTGGTCCAGGGCCCCGATGGCAACACATTCACTCGCAAAGACGGCAGCCCCCTGACGGCTGACCAGATCGGAGACTAAGACATGACTGATTTCACAATGAAAACCGATGCCGACGGCGTGGCCATCATCACATGGGACACGGTTGGCAAATCGATGAACGTTATGAACGGCCAGGGGTTTCTCGACCTTGAGGCGCTGATTGATCAGGCCTTGGCGGATGACGCCGTCAAAGGCGTGATCATCACCTCGGGCAAAGAGGGCTCCTTCGCGGGCGGCATGGATCTTAACGTGATCGCCAAGATGCGCGACGATGCGGGTGACGAACCAGCCAAGGGGCTGTTTGACGGGGTGATGGGCATGCATGCCATCCTGCGCAAGATCGAGCGGGCCGGCATGGACCCCAAGACCAACAAGGGTGGCAAGCCGATTGCCGCCGCCCTGCCCGGCACCGCGCTTGGCATCGGGTTGGAAATTCCACTGGCCTGCCATCGGATTTTTGCCGCCGACAATCCGAAGGCCAAGATCGGCCTGCCGGAAATCATGGTCGGTATTTTCCCCGGCGCCGGCGGCACCACGCGGTTGGTGCGCAAGCTTGGCGCGATGGGGGCCTCGCCCTTGTTGCTTGAGGGCAAGCTGAACGACCCGAAAAAGGCCAAATCCGCCGGTGTGGTGGATGAGGTTGTTCCGGCGGATGAGTTGATCGCCAAGGCCAAGGAATGGGTTCTGAGCGGCCCCACTATCGTCAAGCCCTGGGATGAAAAGGGCTATAAAATGCCCGGTGGCGCGCCCTATCATCCGGCCGGCTTCATGACCTTTGTCGGTGCAAGCGCCATGGTCAACGGCAAGACCCAAGGCGCGTTTCCTGCCGCCAAGGCGCTGCTGAGCGCGGTTTACGAGGGTGCGCTTGTGCCGTTTGACACCGCCCTCAAGATCGAGGCGCGTTGGTTCGTCAATGTGCTGATGAACCCAAGTTCAAGCGCGATGATCCGCTCGCTTTTCATCAACAAGGAAGCATTGGAAAAGGGCGCCAATCGCCCCGATGTGCCCGATCAACGCGTCAAAAAAGTCGGCGTCATGGGCGCGGGCATGATGGGCGCGGGTATCACGCTTGTCTCGGCCATGGCCGGGATGCAAGTGGTGCTGATCGACCAAAAACAAGAGGCCGCCGATAAGGGCAAGGCCTATACCGCCGATTACATGGACAAGGGCATCAAACGCGGCAAGGCTACCGAAGAAAAGAAGGCCGCCGCGCTTGACCTGATCACCGCGACCACCGATTACGCCGCGCTTGCGGGCTGTGATCTTATCATCGAGGCTGTGTTCGAAGACCCCGCCGTCAAGGCCGAGGTCACCAAGAACGTGCTCAAGGTCGTCGGCGAGGATTGCATCTTTGCCACCAATACCTCGACTCTGCCGATCACCGAGCTGGCCAAGGCCAGTGACAGGCCCGAGGATTTCATCGGCATCCATTTCTTCAGCCCGGTTGAGAAAATGATGCTGGTCGAGATTATCAAAGGTCAAAAGACCGGCCCGCGTGCCGTGGCCAAGGCGCTTGATTACGTGCGCCAGATCCGCAAGACGCCGATTGTGGTCAATGACGCGAGGTTCTTTTACTGCAACCGCTGCATCATTCCCTATATCAACGAAGGCCTGCGCATGGTCGCCGAGGGCGTAACCCCTGCGCTTATCGACAATGCCGCGCGTCAGCTTGGCTTTCCGGTGGGGCCGCTGCAACTGGTCGATGAAACCTCGATTGATCTTGGCGCCAAGATCGCCCGCGCCACCAAGGCCGCGATGGGCGATGATTACCCCGACGAGGCGGTTGACGAGGTCATCTTCTGGATGGAGGGCGAAGGGCGCTTGGGCCGCAAATCCAACGCCGGGTTCTTTGACTATGACGACAAGGGCAAACGTCAGGGATACTGGCCGGGGCTTGCGGCCAAATACCCGCATGCCGAGGATCAGCCCGACCTTATCGAGGTCCAGCATCGCCTGATGTTCGCGCAGGTTCTGGAAGCGGTGCGCGCGCTGGAGGAAGGCGTGCTTGAGGATATCCGCGAAGGCGATGTCGGCGCCATTCTCGCCTGGGGCTTTGCGCCCTGGTCTGGCGGTCCATTCAGCTGGCTTGATATCATCGGCTCGCCCTATGCGGCCGAGCGTTGTGATCAACTGGCCGAGGCATTCGGACCCCGATTTGCCACGCCTGCGCTTTTGCGCGAGATGGCCGATAAAGGTCAGAGCTTTTATGGCCGGTTTGACAAACAGGCAGACGCCGCCTGATCCAGACGCTTTGGAATAAACGCGCGCCCTGTCACCGGGGCGCGCGTCTTGCGTTTCAGAGCGCCCGACGCCGACGCAGTTGCAGCATCAGGATCGGCAGCCAAAGCACCAGCCCAAGCGCCATCGTCTTGAGCCCCGGCGCGATGAACAACAGCGACACAATGGCCACCCACCACCGCTCTGCCCGCGCCATATGGGTCAGGAAAAAGCCGGAAAACGCCACGCCAAGCCCCGCGATACCGATCATCGCGCCCACAAGCGTGATGGTGAACGCGCCCCAGGTAAAGCCATCGGCGACAATCAGAAGTGCGGGCGAATAGACAAACACGAACGGCACAAGCGCCTTGGCGATGCCAAGCCGGAACGCGGTGTTGCCGGTCTTGAACGGATTGGCCCCGGCGATCCCCGCCGCCGCATAGGCCGCAAGCGCCACGGGGGGCGTGATATCGGCCAGAACGCCGTAATAGAACACAAAGAAATGCGCCACGATCGGCTCGACCTGCAATTGCGCAAGCGCCGGGGCCGCCACCGCCACAAGGATGATATAGGTCGCCGTCGTCGGTATCCCCGCCCCCATGATGATACAGGACGCCGCGATCAGGATTAGCGACACGAACAGCGCCCATTGCATCACGCTGAAATAGCTAAGCAGCCAGAGCCCGCCCAATGTATTGCCGATATCGGTTGCGGTCTGCACCACCACATAACCAAGCCGAAAGCCGACCCCGGTCAGGGTGACAACGCCCACGACAACGCCCACCGTCGCCGCCGCCGCCCCCACCGCAAGCGTATTGCGCGCGCCATCGCCCAACGCCTGCCAGAGATCGCCAAACGTAAGGCGGTTGACCGGATTGAGAAAGCCGACCACGACGCAGGCGATGATGCCATAGACGGCGGCAAAATCCGGGGTGCGCCCGCTCAGGATCATATAGACCAGAATGATCAGCGGAATGACCGACAGCCAATGCTGACGCAGCACCAGCCCCATTTTCGGCAGTTCCTCGGGTTTGAGCCCGCGCAGGCCAAGCTTGCGCGCCTCAAGATGCACCATGATGAAAATGCCAAAGTAATGCAGCAAGGCCGGAAACAGCGCCGCCGCCAGCACATCGCGCAGCGGGATTTCGAGATATTCGACCATGATGAACGCCGCCGCCCCCATGATCGGCGGGGTGATCTGGCCGCCGGTCGAGGATGTTGCCTCGACCGCGCCGGCGAAATGCGCCGGATAGCCGACCTTTTTCATCGCCGGAATGGTCAGCGCCCCGGTGGTCACCGTGTTGGCGATACTCGATCCGGAAATCGTGCCCATGAAAGCCGAGGAAAAGATCGCAACCTTGGCCGGGCCGCCGGCATAGCGCCCGGCAATCACCATCGCCAGATCAATGAACAATTGCCCAAGCCCGATGCGCGTGGCCAGGACCCCGAACAGGATGAACAGGAACACGTATTGCGCCATCACCCCGATGGCGATGCCGTAAATCCCCTGATTGGTCATGTAAAGGTGGTTGATCAGACCCTGCCAGCTTACCCCGCCATGCTTGAGAGCGCCCGGCGCCCATGGCCCGAATAGCGCGAAACCCACAAAGATCAGCGCAATAAGCGGCAGGGTCGGCCCCACCGAGCGGCGCGTCGCCTCAAGCGTCAAAACCAAAAGCGCGGTGCCCATGGCCACATCCATGGTTGACGGGTTGCCAACCCGCACCGACACCACCGAGGGCGGCAACAGCGGCAGGTAAAGCGAGGCCGCCACCGCCAGACCCGCCAGCACCAAATCCCAGACCGGCACACCGCTTACGCGATACCACGCCGGTGCAGGCAACGCCGCGCTCAGGCTGCGCCGCCAGGCAAACAGCAAGAACACCAGCCCCAGCACGAACGAGAGGTGAATCCCGCGATGCAGCAATTCGCGCACCAGCCCAAAGCCCGAGGCATAGAAATGATAGGCCGACATCGCCACAAGCGCGAGGCTAATCACCCCGGCAATCAACGGGCCGGTCGGGCGAAACGCCAGTTCGGGATCGAACTTGCGCTCGATCTCATGCAGCTTTTCGACGCTTAGCGTGTCACTCGGATCATCGGTCATGGCCGGGATGCCTCTGGCAGGGGACGGGACAAAAATCGGCGGCCCCATGATAAGGGCCGCCGGTCAGGGCAGTTGAGATGCGCCAAAGGCTTACTTCAAGAGGCCCGCTTCGCGATAAAACCGCTCGGCCCCCGCATGAAGTGGCACACCAATGCCGTTCAGCGCGGTGTCGGCCGTGATGGTCTTGCCCTTGGCATGACCCACATCCAAAAGCTTGCGCGAATTGTCGTTCCACAGTGCCTTGGTGATCTCATAGATCAGATCGTCATCTTCCTTGGCCGAGGTAAACCACTGCGCACCGACGGCAACGGTCGGCGTTGCGCCGACACCTTCATAGGTGCCCGCCGGAATATCGCTTTGGGCGAAAAAGCCATACTTTTCGGTCAGCGCCTTGGCGCCGTCGCCTTCAATCGGCACAAGCTTGATATCCGCCGCCGAGGCCAGTTCGACGAGCGAGCCGGTCGGGTATCCGGCCACCACAAAGAACGCATCAATCCGGCCATTGCGCAACGCATCCGAGGCGGCATTGCCCTTGAGCGCCTCTGCCGTCACATCGTCAAGCGACAGACCGCTAGCCTCAAGGATCAGCCCGGCATCGACATAGGTGCCCGACCCCGGCTCGTCGAGCGAGACGCGCTTGCCCTTGAGGTCGGCAACACTGTTGATGCCGCTGTCGGCGCTCGCCACAAGATGGATGTGCTCTTCAAACAGCGCCGCGATGGTCCGCAGGTCGGTTGCGGGCGGCTGGCCCTCCATCGTGCCGGTGCCGGTATAGGCCCAATAGGCCACATCCGATTGGGCAAAGCCGGAATTGCGCAGGCCAGAATTGATCGCGTTCACATTGTCCACCGATCCGCGCGACGAGACCGCCGAAGCGATCAGCCCATCAACCCCACAGCTTCCGCCTTCATCACAGGGGCGCGAGCCGGGCGGCTTGGAAATCGCGTTGGCGATCACGCCGCCGACCGGATAATAGGTATAGGCGGTGCCGCCCGTACCAATGGTGAAAAACTTGAGGTCCTGCGCCACGGCCGCCCCGGCCAGGCCCACAGCCACCACTGCGCCCGCCGCCAGCGTGCGCATGAAATTTGTCATCGGCTTCATTCGGTTCTCCCTGAACTCACAGCACGGCGGTTGCCCCATGCCTTATGTCGTCGCCGGGGCAAAATGGCCCCGAACGCTACGGCGCAGGTTAGGCCAAGTGAAACGCCACACGCAAGCCTTGCGCGCGCGGACTGCATCTGCGCCTAAAGCGGGACGAACTCTTTCTGGCTGGCGATGAATTGTTCCAGGTCGCCGGATCCGATTTCATGCCACAACCCGTGAAGCGTCAGGGTGCCGTCCTTGACCGCCTCGGCCACGAAAGGAAAGGTCATCAGGTTTTCAAGCGACACCATCACCGCTTCTTTTTCAAGCGCGCTGCGCTGTTCGGCCTCATCCTTGATCTCGCGCACCTTCTCATAGCCCGGACGCAGGATATCCATCCAGCGGCCGACAAAGCTCGAGTCGGCCTCGAGTTCGGGGGCATGGCCCGAACACATGTCCAGACAGCCCTGAACACCGCCACAATTGGAATGGCCCAACACGATCACATGCGCCACCTTCAGCGCCAAGACCGCATATTCCACCGCCGCAGAGGTGCCGTGCTGTGCGCCATCTGGGCAATGGGCCGGGACGAGATTGGCGATATTGCGGTGGATAAAGAACTCTCCCTGATCCGCGCCAAAGATCGAGGTGACATGCACGCGGCTGTCGCAGCACGATATAATCATCGCGCGCGGATGCTGGCCATCGGTGGCAAGACGGCGATACCACGCCTGATTTTCGGTATAGGCGGTGGCCTTCCAGCCGTGAAAACGGTGTACCAGATAGCTGGGCAGAGGGCGGGCGTGTTCCATGATCTCTCCGGGTCTTGGGGCACTCGTGTGTTGAATAGTCTGGATTCGAATAGAATTCGAGGGATAAATCGCCCGGCCCGAAACGATTTGAAAACCCTGACACTGCAATGATGCCAGCAGTCGTGGGGATATTTATGAACACAGAATTCGGGTGAGAACGTGGAACAGGTGACTTTGCTAAAACAAGATGAGACCGTGGCGCTTGATGCCGACCGGCTAGAGGCGCTCTATCTTCAACTGGGCGAATCCAATGCCGAGGATGTGGTCTGTCGCGCGCTTGAAGAACTGGCCGCGCGGCTGTCGTATTCCGAACGTTGTCACCGTGAGGGGCGGCTTGAGGATATGCGCAAAAGCACCAGAAGCCTGATCGCGATTGCCGATCAGATCGGGATGGAGCCGTTGGCGCGGGTCGCGGGCGATGTGACCGAATGTATCGACAACGGCGATCGCACCGCACTTGCCGCCACCTTTGCGCGGCTGTTGCGGATCGGCGAACGCTCGCTCTGCGAAATCTGGGACCTTCAGGACATACCGCTTTGATCAACGGCCCATTTGATGGGTTGCAGGCGGCGCAATCGCGGCTAGGCTGGGCAAAAACATCTGCCCGAAAGGTCCGCCGAAATGAGCCTCACATTCGCACCCGATGACGCCTCTGCCATTCCTTTGCATGTGATTGCCGAGGATGCGCTTGAAAGCTGGCTTGCAGATCGGCCCGACCGCATCAAGGCGTGGGTTGGCGCCGCAGGCTTCACCGGCGCGCTTGGCCGTACCCTCTTGATCCCCGGCGAGGCGGGCACCATTGAGATGGCGCTTGCCGGATATGGCACCGCAAGTGCGCGCGCCCGTGGCCGGTTTCATCTGGCGGGCTGCGCCGCGACCCTGCCAGAGGGGGTCTATCGCCTTGTGGGCCTGCCCTCTGATCAGGCCGAGACCGAGGCGCTTGGCTGGCTCTTGTCGCATTACGCCTTTGAACGCTACCGCAGCCAAAGCCCGGCCAAGGCCCGGCTGATCGCCCCCGAAGGCGTTGATGCCGACCCGATCGAGATCATCGCGGCGGGCGAGACGCTTACCCGCGACCTGATCAACACACCCGCCTCTGATCTCGGGCCCGACGCGCTTGAGGCGGCCTGTGCCGCCATCGCCACGCAACATGGTGCCGGCATTGAAACCATTTGCGGCCACGACTTGCTCACGCATAATTTTCCGCTGATCCACACCGTCGGGCGCGCCGCCGAAACCGCGCCGCGCCTGATTGACATGCGATGGGGCACGAGCGGGCCAAAACTTACCCTTGTCGGCAAGGGCGTGTGTTTTGATACCGGCGGTCTAAACCTCAAACCCGGCACCAGCATGGGCTTGATGAAAAAGGATATGGGCGGGGCCGCAACGGTTCTGGGGCTGGCGCATATGATCATGGGGCTTGGTGTTCCGGTTCAGTTGCGGGTGCTGATCCCGGCGGTTGAAAACGCCGTGGCCGGCAATGCCTTTCGCCCCGGCGATATCCTGACCGCGCGCAATGGGTTGACGGTCGAGATCAACAACACCGATGCCGAGGGGCGCCTTGTGCTGGCCGACGCGCTTGCCTTTGCCGCCGAGGATAAACCCGATCTGATCCTGTCGATGGCAACGCTGACCGGCGCGGCGAGGGTCGCGGTCGGGCCCGATCTTTCGCCCTATTTCACCGATCACGCCCCGCTGGTAAGCGCACTGGAAACAGCCGCCGCGAAGGTCGCCGACCCGGTCTGGCGGATGCCGTTTCACACGCCCTATGAGAAGATGATCGAACCCGGCATTGCCGATCTCGACAACGCGCCGTCGGGCGGGTTTGCCGGGTCGATCACCGCCGCGCTGTTCCTGCGCCGCTTTACCGAGGAGCTGCCCTACGGGCATTTCGACATCTACGGCTGGAACCCGACAGCGGCCCCAGCACGGCCCAAGGGTGGCGTCGGCATGGGCGCACGCGCCCTGCTGGAGGCGCTACCCGAGGTTCTGTCGCTGTGAGCGATACACCTGTGATCGCGGCCCCGATTGCCGATTTGTGCCGCACCCCGGATGGCCCGCGCGACCGCCAGCTATTGATGGGCGAGGGCGTGACGGTCCTGCGCATCCAGGATGGCTGGGCCGAGGTCACCGCCGCGCGCGATGGCTATCACGGCTATCTGCGCGAAAGCGCACTGACAACCGGCGCTCCCACACACCGCATCAGTGTGCGCGCCACGCATCTTTACCCAAAGCCGGATTTCAAAACGCCCGAACGCCTGAGCCTGAGCCATGGCGCACGGCTGACCGTTCTTTCGACCGGCGCGCGCTTTGCCGAAACATCGCAAGGCTACGTGCCGCTTGCCCATCTCAGCCCGCTTGAGAGCGTCGAGGCCGATCCCGTCAGCGTGGCCGAACTTTACCTCGGCACGCCCTATCTCTGGGGCGGCAATTCAACCTTCGGCGTTGATTGCTCCGGTCTGGTTCAGGCCGGGTGTCTGGCTTGCGCCATCCCCTGTCCCGGCGATAGCGGCCCGCAAGAGGGCGCGCTTGGCACGCCCCTGCCCGACGACGCCCCTCTGAGGCGCGGCGACCTGTTGTTCTGGAAAGGCCATGTGGCATGGGTGGCCGACGCCGACACCCTTTTGCATGCCAACGCCCATCACATGGCGGTGGCCTATGAACCGATCACCTACGCCATCGCCCGCATCAAGGCGCAGGGCGACGGCCCCGTTACCGCGCGCAAACGTCTGAAAGGAAAACCATGACATCCGATCCGTTCTTTCACCCCGTATCGGGGTTCGAATTGCCGCGTTTTGCCGGCGTGCCCACCTTCATGCGCCTGCCCTATGTGCCGCAGGGGCACGCGCGTTACGACGATGTACAACTTGGCCTGATCGGCGTGCCCTGGGACAGTGGCACCACCAATCGCCCCGGTCCGCGCCACGGGCCGCGCCAGTTGCGCGATGCCTCGACGATGATCCGCGCCCAGCACGCCACCAGCGGCATGCGCCCGTTTGAGGCCCTCAATTGCGCCGATCTTGGCGATGTCGGGCCAANCCCCGCCGATATCATGGATAGCATGGCGCGGATCACTGACTTCTACGACGGGGTGACGGGTGCCGGGATCACGCCGCTGACGGCGGGGGGCGATCACCTCACGACGCTGCCAATCTTGCGCTCGCTGGCGCGGCGCGCGCCGCTTGGCATGCTCCATTTCGATAGCCACACCGATCTGTTTCATTCCTATTTCGGCGGCACGATGTACACCCATGGCACACCGTTTCGCCGCGCCGTCGAGGAAGGGTTACTTGATCCAAAACGCGTGGTGATGATCGGCCTCCGGGGCACGATGTATGACACCGAAGATCGCGATTTTGCCGCCGCCAACGGCATCCGCCTTATCCTGATAGAAGAGTTTCACGCCCGAGGGCCTGAGGATGTGATGGCCGAGGCCCGTGAGATTGCCGGCAGCGGCGACACCTATGTGAGCTATGACATCGACTTTGTCGATCCGACCTTTGCCCCCGGCACCGGCACGCCCGAGGTGGGTGGCCCCAACAGCTATCAGGCGCTTCAGGTGGTGCGCGGGCTTGAGGGGGTCAATATCACCGGCGCCGATCTTGTCGAGGTTTCGCCACCCTTCGACACCTCTGGCGGCACCGCCTTTCTTGGCGCGTCGATCATGTTCGAGATGCTCTGCGTGATGGCCGGGGCCAAGGCGACGGGTTAGACCGCACCGCTGCCGCCCACGTCAAGCGGCGCAATCGACAGCGATTTGATCACCACAAAACACCTCTGCCCCGGTGCCAGCGAAAGCGCCCGGGCAGAGCGTTGCGTGATCCGGGCCAGAACATCCTGATCCGCGCCCATGCGCAGGCGGGCCATCACGCCGGGCCCCTGCCCCTGGCGCAAGTCGGTCAGCTCGCCCTCAAGCACGTTGAGCGCCGATAGCCCCTCGGGGCGGCTGCGCGACAGGATCACATCCTGCGCCGCAATCCTGACCCGGACCTCTGCGCCAATCGCAGCGGCAAAGCCCGGCACCAAAAGCCGCCCACCCGCCACCGTAAGTTCGCTCAGCCCATCGTCGTGATGCGCCAGAACCTGCGCGCGCAGGACAGACCCGGCGGCGCGGATGCCAAAGGCCGGGGCCGCCGCCGGATCCGACAGGATATCCTGTGCAGGCCCGGCGCGGCGCACCTGCCCCGCCTCAA
>JGI24723J26617_10001097_pt1 | contig 24667 bp, 18 predicted proteins | sample Cruoilmetagenom6_FD_26617 | JGI IMG/M metagenome (IMG submission 26617)
AAAAAGATGTGTATTTCGGATTAGACAAAAAGGTTAATGACCCTTTTTCTCCTTCTTCGATTTTAGAGAGTTTAAACACCTCTTCGTTCGGGTTCCCATCAATTTCTCCTTGTAGAATATCTGAGATTTGTTGTGCGGTAAATTTCATTCTTGCAAAAGTATAAAAAAAAATGCCTCAAAAAATACTGACGACCACTAAATTATCCCTTTATTCTTTAGGGGCTGCTACAAAATACTTTACAACTGGCTGCGTCAATGATAAGAGTCCTAAATGTTCTGACGACATACTCACCTCTTTGACCGTACCGTCTTTATATAAAATTTCAATTGGCTGTACATTCAAATCGTAGGCTCTATGGCGGATTTCGCCTTGAAAAACAAAATGTTCGTTCGCGGCATGTTTGGCTTTGAGTTCCTCCATATAGGCCGAGTCAAAGGGGTCGCTAGCGATGGTAATTTTAGGGAATTTTCGCCCCAATAAGGCCTTGCACAGTGAAGCCAAAACGACATCCTCACCTTTTGTCCACTCTTTTATTGCCATAATCACGTCAACATCATCAATGGTAGCAAATTGTGCGAGCGTTTCCTCCGTAAAAACAGCATGTTGTCGTGCCAATAAATATTCTAATCCTTCACTACAGCAATGTAATTTCTTTTGCCGAAAAAGTTCCTGAGCACGCTCAAAAATTTTGACCAATAAGTGGTCGGCTACCAAGCCCGTTTTATGCAGGTAAACCATCCAATACATCAAACGGCGGGCGACGATAAATTTTTCTACCGAATACATCCCTTTTGCCTCTATCACAATCCGATCATCCACTACATTTAACATAGAAATTATGCGGTCAACATTGATATTCCCTTCAGTTACACCGGTATAAAAACTGTCGCGTTTTAAATAATCCAACCGATCTATGTCTAATTGACTTGAAATTAACTGGTTAAAGAATTTTCGAGGATACTCCCCTTTAAACATCTGAATAGAAAGGCTTAGCTTCCCATTAAACTGTGCGTTTAGCTGCTCCATAAAGCGCAACGAAATTTCTTCGTGTCGGATATCAGTTACAATACTATACTCTAGGGTATGTGAAAACGGCCCATGGCCTACATCGTGTAATAAAATAGCCATCAACAGGGCCTCTTCTTCTTTTTTTGAGATCTCAATCTTCTTACGACGAAGCACTTCTACAGCTTTTTCCATTAAATGCATAGCACCTAATGCGTGTTCAAATCGTGTGTGATGTGCACCGGGATAAACATAATACGACAAACCCATCTGTGAAATCCTCCTTAAGCGCTGAAAATAAGGATGTTCAATGATATCGAAAATTAATTCACTAGGAATATGAATAAATCCGTAAATTGGGTCATTAAAAATTTTAAATTTGTTCAAACAAAAGCTTTTTAAATTTATACAAAAGTAGAGCAATAATCTTAAACATCTAAATAAGCAATGAATGCAATAAAAATATTATGGGTTGATGATGAAATTGAGTTATTAAAACCACACTTATTATTCTTAGAAAAAAAGAATTATCTTGTAGATACCTGTAATAACGGTGCAGAAGCAATAGAAACTGTAGATGATGGGAATTATGACGTTGTTTTTTTAGATGAAAATATGCCAGGGCTTTCGGGTATTGAAACGCTGACCCAAATAAAGAGTAAACTCCCTAACCTTCCCGTTGTAATGATAACTAAGAGTGAAGAGGAATATATCATGGAGGAAGCCATTGGGTCAAAAATTGCCGATTACCTAATCAAACCGGTGAATCCAAATCAAATTTTGCTCAGTTTAAAAAAGAATTTAGACCATTCGAGATTAGTCTCTGAAAAAACCACCTCTACCTACCAACAAGAATTTAGAAAAATCACGATGGATTTAGCCATGGTGAATACCTTTGAAGAATGGATTGACCTTTATAAAAAATTAGTCCACTGGGAAATTGAACTAGAATCAATTGCCGACCCAGGGATGATTGAGATTTTAGAGAGTCAAAAAAACGAAGCCAATTCGCAGTTCTTTAAATTTATTCAGCAAAACTACCAAGATTGGTTTAGCTCAAGTGACAAGCCCTTATTGTCGCATGAACTCTTTAAAACCATTGTTGCGCCTGTCATTAAAAAGCAGAAAACCTTATTGGTGGTGGTTGATAATTTACGCTATGATCAATTGCGCGTTTTAGAACCTATTATTAATGAGTATTACAAAAAAGAGGAGGAACACAGTTACTTTAGTATTCTTCCTACAGCAACCCAATATGCGCGGAATGCTATATTTTCTGGACTCACCCCTTTAGAGATGGAAAAGCAGCATCCAACATATTGGAAAAATGACACCGATGAGGGAGGTAAAAACTTATATGAAGCTGAATTCTTGCAAGCGCAGATTGACCGACTAAACTTAGATATCAAACATGATTATTTTAAAATAACCACCCTGACCAAGGGACAAGATCTTGCCGCTAATTTCAAAGCTATTAAAGATAATGATCTCACCGTAGTTGTTTATAACTTTGTAGATATGCTTTCCCACTCGCGAACAGAAATGGACATGATTAAAGAATTGGCGAGTGATGATAAGGCCTACCGATCATTAACCCTAAGCTGGTTTAAAAATTCACCCCTGCTAGCCATGATTCAGAAGGCACAAGAATTCGGATTAAAATTAATCATTACCACCGATCACGGCACGATCAACACCAAGCGTCCCACAAAAATTATTGGAGAAAAAAGTATCAGCGCCAATTTGCGTTATAAAACGGGTCGTAGTTTAACCTACAATGAAAAGGAGGTTTACGCCGTTAAAAAACCGAGCGATATTCAATTGCCAGAAATCCACATGAGTAGTTCGTTTGTATTTGCAAAGGAAGATTATTTTTTCGCCTATCCCAACAACTATAATCATTATGTAAAATATTATAAGAATACGTATCAACACGGTGGGATTTCTCTTGAAGAAATGATTATTCCGTGCATCGTAATGGACCCCAAGTAAGTGGCGGGGGCGACTTAATGTGCACTGGGCTTAGCAAGGCACTTGTCGTGTAAGTATATGACGATATTTTACCTGTAACTACACGTATTTATTTCTACTGTGGAGACCAAGGTGGGTAGCCCCATGCCTGTGCTTCTTACCCCAAATTTGTACAACTTTTACGATTTCGTGAATCCGCCTTATATTTTTTAACAACTTCGTCAATTTTGTTATCAAGTTTTGACTATTTCTTAACGATAAATCCTGATAAAAACCTCAAATTTGTGCCTTAAATTTTACTACATGAAAAAGCATAATTTTAGCGCAGGCCCTTGTATTCTTCCGCAAGAGGTTTTAAAGAAAGCATCTGAAGCCGTGTTAAATTTCAATGACGATAACCTATCTCTTATTGAAATTTCACACCGAAGCAAACCAGTAGTTGCCGTAATGGAAAAGGCACAGCAACTAGTTCTTGAACTATTAAATCTAGAAAATAAAGGGTATGGCGTATTGTTTTTGCAAGGCGGTGCCAGTTTAGAGTTTTTAATGACCCCCTATAATTTATTACCTGCTCACGGTAAAGCAGCGTATTTAGATACGGGTACATGGAGTTCAAAAGCGATAAAGGAAGCTAAATTATTTGGTGATATAACGGTTGTTGCCTCTTCAAAAGACAAGCAGTATACGTATATCCCTACCGATTATACCATTCCCTCAGATGCTGCCTATTTTCACTGCACCAGTAATAATACCATTTTTGGAACCCAAATGAAATCCTTCCCTAAATCGGACGGTTACAGGGTTTGTGATATGAGTTCTGATATTTTTTCGAGACAACTCGATTTTTCTTCGTTCGATTTGATCTATGCTGGAGCACAAAAAAACATGGGCCCCGCAGGGGTAACCCTCGTGGTAATTAAAAAAGACATCCTCGGAAAAACAGGTAGAAGCATTCCGTCAATGCTCGATTATTCCGCGCATTTAGATAAAGACAGTATGTTTAATACGCCTCCGGTATTTGCCTTATACGTGTCTATGTTAACCCTACAATGGCTTAAAGATTTAGGCGGAATTGAAGCCATAGAAAAAGTAAATAACGCCAAAGCGGAATTACTTTACGCTGAAATAGATAACAATCCGTTGTTTAAAGGTGTAGCCGCAAAAGAAGATCGTTCTATTATGAATGCTACCTTTGTATTGACAGACACTTCCTTGACCGAAAAATTTGATCAACGTTGTCAGGAAGCTGGAATTAACGGATTAAAGGGACATCGTTCAGTAGGAGGATATCGCGCAAGTATGTATAACGCCTTACCTTTAAAAAGTGTTGAGGTATTGGTAAACGTAATGAAAAATTTAGCATAAAAAATGAAAGTATTAGCAAATGACGGTATCGCGCAAAGCGGCGTTACCAATTTAGAAGCAGCAGGATTTGTAGTTGACTTAACTACGGTTGCACAAGACCAATTGATTGGCTATATCAACGAGCATCAAATAGATGTGCTCCTCGTACGCAGTGCAACTACCGTGCGTCAAGATTTAATTGACGCCTGTCCTTCTATTAAAATTATTGGTCGCGGAGGTGTTGGCATGGATAATATTGACGTAGAATATGCCCGGTCAAAAGGACTACACGTTATTAATACCCCAGCTGCCTCCTCACATTCTGTTGCCGAATTAGTTTTTGCACACCTGTACGGGATGGCACGATTCTTACACGATTCAAATAGAGCCATGCCGCTTGAAGGCGATTCAAAGTTTAAAATGCTTAAAAAAGCCTATGCAAAAGGCACCGAACTCAAAGGAAAAACCCTAGGCTTAATTGGCTTTGGTAGAATTGGTCAAGCCACGGCTAAAATTGCTATTGGGGCCGGAATGAACGTCATTGCCTTTGATCCTTTTATTGACGAGGCTGATCTTGAAATTGAATTTTATGACGGACAAACCCTCCATTTTAATATACAAACCATCACCAAAGAACGCGTTTTAAAAGAAGCCGATTTTATTTCACTACACGTGCCTGCACAAAAATCATATGTCTTAGGAGCTCCTGAGTTTGACCTTATGAAGCCTACCGCAATGATTGTAAACGCTGCTCGTGGTGGTGTTATTGATGAAGTTGCCTTAGTTGCTGCTCTTGATGAAGGTAAAGTTGCACACGCTGCCCTAGATGTTTTTGAAAGTGAACCAGCCCCCGAAGTACAACTATTAATGAATCCTAACTTATCATTAACCCCACATATTGGTGCGGCAACTGCAGAAGCACAAGAACGAATTGGTAGTGAACTCGCTAGTCAAATTATAGAAATTTTGAGCTAGATGGCAACGGTTACTCCCTTTTGTGCGGTACGAGCCAAACGCGATAAAGTGGCGTTGGTTTCTTCACGTTCCTATGAAGCGTATTCCCCGGCAGAATTGGGTGCACAACTGGACTTCAATCCGTTTTCTTTTTTACATATTATCAGTCCGAGTTATAAATATCACGAAGACATTTCCCCTGAACAACGATTTGAAATGATTAGAGATAATTATTTAAACTTCAAAGAGTTGTGTTATTTTAAGAAAGATAAGAAGCCGGCTTATTATATTTACAAAAAGGTAACCAAAGCGTTTAGCTGTACAGGGATCATTGCCGCGGCCAGTACCGAAGATTATCGTAAAAAAATTATCAAGCCGCACGAAGATACGCTCAAAAAAAGAGAGGTACTTTTTGAGAAATATTTACGTAGCGTGGGTTTTAATGCTGAACCGGTATTACTCACCTACCCAGACAATTCGTATCTCGCTGATCTATTTCAGCGCTATGAATCGAAACGCGCAGAATATGAATTTACCACCGAGAACCATATCACCCATTACCTTTGGCTGGTAGATGATCCGGCCTTAACGGCAAAGATTGGTGCTGAATTTGAAAAAATGGAGTCCATTTATATCGCGGATGGCCATCATAGAACGGCTTCTTCAAGTTTATTAACGCAACATTCTAGGGCGAAAAACCCAAATCATACCGGTACAGAAGCCTATAATTTCTTTATGAGTTATTTGATTCCAGAGTCCGCATTAAAAATTTCAGAATTCAATCGTTTATTACGCGATTTAAACGGATTGACAACGGCAGATTTTTTAACTGCAATAGGGAAACGATTTACCATTGAACACAAAGGTGATCAACTCTACCACCCCAACCAAAAGCATCATTTTAGCATGTATCTCGAGGGGGAATTTTATAAATTGAGTATCCGTAAAGAACAATTTGACCTATGTGATCCCTTAGCCAACCTCGATACTCAAATTTTGTATAAATCCGTGTTAAATCCTATCTTAGGTATAAAAAATGTTCGCAAAGACAGGCGCTTGCAGTACGCCAATAGTGAGCAGGGAGTTGTTTATTTAAAACAGCAAGTAGATGCCGGTAATTTTAAAGTAGCCTTTGGTCTTTATCCTACAGGCATCGATGAGCTCAAGGCAATTGCAGATGCAGAACTTACCATGCCACCGAAGAGCACCTATATTCAACCTAAATTAAGAAGTGGTCTAACTATTTATGAATTTTAATATGAGTATTGCAAGCAATCTAGAAGAAATAAAATCACAATTACCCAACCATGTAAAACTTGTTGCTGTTTCAAAAACAAAACCTGTGGCTGCTATTTTAGAAGCGTATACAGCAGGTCAACGCGTTTTTGGCGAAAACAAAATTCAAGAAATGGTAGAAAAGCATGCAGCACTACCGCAGGACATTGAATGGCATATGATTGGTCATTTACAGCGCAATAAAGTAAAATACATGGCCCCTTTTGTATCGATGATTCATGGGGTAGATAGCGCCAAGACCTTACGCGAAATTAATAAGCAGGCCCTTAAAAACAACCGGAGTATTGATTGTTTACTACAGGTTAAAATTGCCGAAGAAGATACGAAGTTTGGACTTTCAAAAACCGAGGTAGTTGACATCCTTAAAGACCGCGAAATACAGGCCTTTCAAAACTGTCGTATCGTAGGTCTTATGGGAATGGCCAGTTTTACGGAAAACACCCAGCAGGTAGGGCGAGAATTTCACGATTTACAGCAATTTTTCTTATCCCTTCAAGGAGATCATCCTTATTTTAAAACCCTTTCTATGGGAATGAGTGGCGACTACAAAATTGCCATTGCTCAAGGTAGCACGCTAGTGCGAATAGGGAGTTCAATATTTGGGACGCGTTAATTACGCACAATCCAAACAAATTGCTATCTTGCCGTTTAATTTTTAAAAATGAGCCCTAAAAAGCGTAGAACCAAACAAGCAAAAATCCTTCGCGGATTTAGAAAAGTACATCGCATAACAGGTGCTTTACTCTTTGTATTCTTCTTTGTGGTCTCTATCACCGCCGCCTTATTAGGATGGAAAAAAAATAGTGGTGACGTATTACTTCCCAAAGTTCGCGAGGGAAGCACAACTCAAGTAGACCAATGGCAACCCATAGCTGCGTTATTGGAAAAAGCCAACCTTGAAATGCAGGACAGTGATACCACCTTAGATCGGATAGATATTAGGCCAGACAAGGGGGTTGCGAAATTCCTATACGAAAACCGAGAAGAAGTACAAGTAGATGGCGCCACTGGAGCGGTTTTATACAAAGGAACTCGAACCTCAGATATTATTGAAAACATTCATGATGGTTCAATCTTAGACCGTTATTTTAATACCGGCGATATCATAAAAGTAATTTACACCACCGTTATGAGTCTTGCACTGCTGCTATTTACGGTGACTGGATTTTGGCTGTGGTACGGCCCCAAACGCATGCGCAAGGCCAATCGAACCTAACCTATTCCCTTAAAAAAACATTACCCCAAGGCCCTACTCCTTTTATTCGACTTCTGCTGATTTGACTCATAGGCTATACGCTATCCATTTTCTACTAGCATGGTCCTCAGTAATCCTGCGTAATGCAAGGGTGTTAGCACCACCTAAAGGCACAAAAAAAAAGCTAGTAATAGGGTGATTTATACCTACTTATACCTACTTATATGTAAAATCACATACACTTTTTTTGTAGTTTATATACTATTTTTAAAATTTTGGAGTTATTACTCTACCTAAGCCCCCTCAAACATGTAAAGACATTACTTTCACTAATTTTAAGCTCATTTCGATGAAGAAAGTAATCTTATGTCTCTTAGTTACCTGTAGTTTTTTTACACTTAAGGCGCAAACGCTCTTATATGCCGACGGACGTAGTGATACCTACGAACTCATTAATACGGTCTTGGCACCGGGCTATGATATATTAGCTGTACCGGACTGTTCACATTCTGATTTTGGAAAACACATCGACCAAGTATACGATGAGACCTTAAAGCAATACGTATTTCAATTTCACGCGCACAGCGAAAAAGATAACGATGGCTGTGTAGACTCAACCCAACAGCGCAATCAAATTCATGTTGGCAAGCAGTCTCCACCCGCACTCTTAGGTACAGAAAAAGAAACGGTAACCTATAGTTGGAAGTTTAAATTAGGTGCAGATTTTATTCCCTCTAAAACCTTTACCAACTTACATCAATTAACCTTGCATGGAACCCAAGAAAAATCTACACCCCTCTTTGTGTTGACTGCACACAAGGGAACCACAGACCAACTCAGTTTAACCTATACCAATGGCACGCGCAATTCGGTATTATTATCACAAGATTTAGCCCCGTTAAAAGGAGCGTGGATTCGCGCAACTGAGACCATAACTTATGGTGATATTGGAGCGTACACGATAGAGTTAACTCGGATAGATACTGATGAGGTGGTGTTTAGTTATACCAACGCAGCCATTAGAACGTGGAACGCAGAAGCCGATTTTGTGAGTCCGTCATGGGGAATTTTCAGAAGTATTTCGCAAGACGATGAGATAAAGGATGAAATTGTTTCTTTTACAGACTTTTCTATTGAAGAAAGTGATGCCTTATTAACTTTTAGAAAAACAATTGATCGTGGTGATATCAGTATTTTTCCAAATCCCACCTCTTCTAAAGCGAATATTAAGGGCGATTTAAATGCCTATGACAAGATTGTTTTATGTGATAGTTTTGGAAAGGAAATTCCACACAAAACCTCGTTAATGTCAAAAACAGTTGATGTTTCTAGGTTGAAAAACGGCATTTACTTTGTTGTTTTTAAAAAAGACAACAAGGTTAGTTCGGTAAAGAAATTACTAAAGTTTTAAGTCCCCCAATTACTTAAAGACTCTTTTGATCTTATTGTAATCTATATAATACACAACGCGTACTGAAAAGATATGTTCCATTGGATTGTCAAACAGGGTTCCAATGCCGTCGAAATAATTTTCACTAGCCGCACTCGATTGATTAAAGAGACTGTTGCGATATAGGACGCTTACTAAGCTTCCCGGTGCAAATTGCCATGCGTATTTAAAATCTAAATTCCACGTTTTAAAATTAAAATTGGGATTTGAAATATCGGTAATATCATACGATGGAGATAAGCTTCCATCTTGCTCTAAATTAAATAAGGTCTGATCGTATTGTACGGTTGAATGATAGTTTCGAAAGGTCAAACTCAACTCGTGATACGGATTAAAATTATACCCCCCAATTAAGCCGTTTTCAACCGTTAAGGTATTTCGTTCACCAAAAACGATATCGTTATTAAGGTTGGTTACATACCCACGACTACCGTTAAAATCCTGGTATTTTGATGAAAAAGTCAGCCTAAACTTATCTCCTAATTTTAGGGTAGGTTCTAGCTGAATCCAGTACCCCAATAAGTCTCTAGCGCTATCAAATTGATAAAACATACCTCCATTTCCTTGTAGGGAAAAGGTTTTATTATCATTAGATGAAAAGTATCCACTTGCCGATGCTTCGTTTTTATAGGTAAAATAACGTCCGGGTGTTCTGGCTTCAAAATAATCGTATTGCGTACCAATTTTCATTGCGAGCGATCCACCAAAACTTAAGAGTTTCTTGTTTTGTGCATAAAATTCCCATCCCACTTGATTTCCGGTATAGCTTCCTGGCTTATACAAGGTGTTAAGCTCCAATTCAAACCCCGTATTAAACTGTTGATAATTGCCAACAGGTTCAAAAATTTGGTAGTAGAGTCCCGCTTCATAGTTACTATAATTAGTTCGTTGTTGAATCCCAAAATCATTAATATTAAAATTTTCAGATACCAATTCATGGGAAATTCCGTAACGCCATTTACCACTAATTTTACTCAAGGATAAGCCCGTACTAAAGCCATCTATATTTCCCGTNGCAACATTAAGGTTGCTGTATTTTCCAAAGGCACCTAATTCTAAGGTATTTGATTTATTCACCAAATTGACTAGGAGTCCCGTTACATTCGCATCACGAAAACCACCATTACGCGTAACGTTGGTATTAATTAAACTCACCGAAGAGTTTTTATTAAATTGCTGATCTACCACTAAAATATTGTAATTCGCTAAGGGTTCTGTAGTAATCTTTCGAGTTTCATTGGTAGCGGTATTTCTTATGATTGCTGAAGTTTTCTCTGTCACTGCATTAAAGAAGCCAATTCCCAATCCATTTTTCGTCCGTCCTGACAGTTTTAATGCGTTGAGTGTTTTTACCTGATTTGGATTTCGTATAAGCTCTTCATTAGGGCCTAAATTATCCGCCGCACTTCGGGCCCCAACCGGCTGGCTACCTATTCTACGTGAATAGAACAAGTTACCTTTACTAAACAGGTCGACCCCCTCAGTAAAAAACTGTCTTTGTTCGCTAAACTGTTGTTCAAACGGCCCTAAATTTAATTCTACATCATCAAAACCAACTTGACTAAAATCGGGAATCAAGGTTGCATCTAAGGTGAAATTTTCACTAATCCCATACTTTACATCCATCCCGAAATTATAATCACTATCGGTTTCTCCGTCAAAACTACGGACTAAACCAGAAGCAAAGGGGTAAAAACTTAATCGTGTTGGAGGTTTAATGTTTTCAATCCCGTTGATTACCCCGTGATATAAACCAATATTTCCTTTGGTTATATCAATTGGACTCCATGCGTATTGCGAATTATCTTCTCTAAACCGTCGGTGAAATTGGATGCCCCACGTTTGTACTTTATTGTTAGAAAACCGTAAGGCTGCATAGGGAATTCTAATTTCTACAATCCACCCATCGTCTACAATTTTTACTGCCGACTCCCAAACAGCATTCCATCCAAAATCCTCACCAATGGAAGGATTGGCAATTGCATCAGCCTGATTTCCAGAACTAAACACAAAAAACTCTACATCATTTTGCGCATCGTTATTGGGATTGATGACTACACCAAAAAAATCACTGGCTCCAAAGTCATCACGACTTCTAAATTGTTTATGAATGGCGTCAGGATTATCGTAGAGATGCGCTGCAAAATAAATAGCATTATCATCGTAGGTTATTTTAACCACCGATTTTTGATGTGGTTTTTCGGGTGCCCCCTGGGTGGGTCTAAATTGTATAAAATCTTTTGCTTCTTCGGCATTTTGCCAACACGCATCGTTTAATACGGCATCAATTTTAGGGGAAGTTGCCGCTCGTTCAATTTGTAACTGTTTGTTTTGCGCAATGGAAGAGGTACACCACAGTCCTATGAGGAGCAATAAGGTAAATTTGAACATGTATTAATTTGGTTTGAATCGTTATCTAAAAGACTATAAATAACGTGAATTGTTACAGATTTCAATGCAATATTTTAAAAATGAGTTCCTTTAGCACATCAGCATGGGTAATATTTTGCCCCCCTACACCTTTGCCTTTGAGGTCAGCTTCGCGTAAAAACCCTATCACTTGCGATACTTTTCGCATTGGGTAATTTTTTGCAGCCGTTTGATATTCCGCTACACGGTAGGGACTTACGCGTAANGTACTCATTACACTGTTTTTAGACTTATCGCTAAGTCCGTGATAGATAAAAAGCTGAGTAAAAAANCTGTTCAATAAGGCAATGGTCATCACCAAAGGATTACTCTTTGGGTTTTCACCAAAATAAGTAATAATCTGATTTGCTTTTAGCACGTTTCTTACTCCGAGGGCACGTTGTAATTCAAAATTATTAAAATCTTTACTAATCCCAATATTTTCCTCAATATGATCGGGACTAATGGTTGATCCTTTAGGTAAAATAATCATAAGCTTTTCAAGCTCATTATTAATTTTTGAGAGATCAGTACCCAAAAATTCTACTAACATAAGTGAAGCCTTGGGTTCAATTTGATAGCCTTTCCCTGAGAGTACCCGTTTAATCCAATCCCCTATCTGATTCTCATAGAGTTTTTTACTTTCAAATAGGAGTCCATTTTTAGCAATAATCTTACTGAGTTTTTTTCGCTTGTCTAAGGTTTTATATTTGTAGCAAATAACCAATACCGTTGTGGGTTGAGGTTGTTCTACATACGCCACTAAATTCTCTATAGTTCGCGATAAGTCTTGCGCTTCTTTTACAATAACCACCTGTTTATCGGCCATCATCGGAAACCGTTTTGCATTACTTACAATATCGTCTATGCTCACATCCCGTCCGTAGAGTACCATTTGATTAAAGCCTTTTTCTTCTTCGGTTAAGATAGTGTCTTCTATATAACTAGAAATTCTATCAATATAGTAGGGTTCTTCCCCCATAAGGAAATAAATAGGCTTTATATTTCCAGCCTTGATATCAGAAACTATTTGGTTTATGGTATTCATTTAAGAAAAAATGGTCATTTTTGTAGCATGAGGGATTTGAATTTACCCAGCGCAAAACTCAAGGTCAAAAATACAGAAAATAAGCAGTTTATTTTTGATATTATCCGTAAAAAATATGTGGTGTTAACCCCAGAAGAATGGGTAAGACAGCATGTTATTCACTATTTACATGTACACAAGGGCTATTCAAAGGCACTTATTGCTGTTGAAAAACAGCTCAAATTATACACGCTCACCAAACGTTTTGATATTTTAGTCTTTTCAAAATCTGGGCAACCTTTTCTTGCGGTAGAATGTAAGGCCCCGTCTGTTTCCATTAGCCAAGATACGTTTGATCAGATTGCTCGATATAACCTCAGTATAAAGGCAGCATATTTAATGGTAACGAATGGTTTAAATCATTATTTTTGTTCGCTTAACGCGGATGGTTACACTTTTTTATCAGACCTCCCCAATGCAGAATAACACCCTTAACCCACGAACGATATCCCTAAACCCTTGAATGTAGCTGTAGTCATATTAAATTGGAATGGAAAAGCACTCCTCGAGAAATTTTTACCCTCCGTGGTGCGCTACAGTCAAGAAGCAACAGTATATGTAGCCGATAATGCATCCACCGATGGGTCGGTCGATTTTGTACGTGCGCATTTTCCGTCGGTTCGTTGTATAGAAAACAAGGAAAATGGCGGTTATGCCAAAGGGTATAATGATGCCTTGGCCAACTTGACGGAAGACGTGTTTGTGCTTGTCAATTCTGACGTAGAGGTAACCGAGTCATGGCTACCTCCGGTAATTCACTATTTTGAAACTCACCCTAACACTGCCATTATTCAGCCTAAAATTCGCGATTATAAATCCAAATCTACTTTTGAATACGCTGGGGCTGCGGGTGGATTTATTGATCGTTTTGGTTATCCGTATTGTAAAGGGCGCCTCTTTGACACCTTAGAAGAAGATCAACAGCAATATGATGAAATAGACCGCGTTTTTTGGGCATCTGGAGCGTGTTTTTTTATTCGGGCTGAGGCTTTTAGGGCGTTAAATGGATTTGATGAAGATTATTTTGCACACCAAGAAGAAATAGATCTTTGTTGGCGAGCCAATAATGCAGGATACACTTGTGCCTATGTCCCAAGCGCTCTAATTTATCATGTAGGAGGCGCAACCTTAGCGGCGGTCAATCCAAAAAAAACCTACCTAAATTTTAGAAATAATTTATTGACCATGCTAAAAAACCTACCCACAAAACAGCTATGGTTTACCCTTATTATGCGTATGGTTCTTGATGGGGTTGCGGGATTTAAATTCTTAATTTCATTTAAATTCGCTCATTTTTGGGCGATACTCAGCGCGCATATAAGTTTTTATAGGATGTTTTCAACGTATTGGAAAAAGCGAAAGCAGCAAGCCACAAAAGTTGATCAATATTACCAACATCAAAGTGTAGTTTGGCAATATTTTGTACGCCACCGTAAAACCTTCACGGCACTTAAAAAATAAGATCCCCCTATAATCAAGTTAATTTTTGGTATCTTTGATAGCATGGCCTATTCTTAAAATTGAATAAAATCGTGTTAAGACATCACGTGTCAATAATTGTACCTTAGAACGTGTTCGTGCTAAGGCAAGCACCACCAGAGATGAAAAAATTATCATGGAATTCCTTTTGTAAAAAAATACACATCAAAGCGCCCATTGAGCAGATCTATGCCTGTTGGACCACCGAGGAAGGGATTTGCGCTTGGTTCTTATCTAGTGCCTCCTACTACCGTGGAGACATTGCTTTAAAAGCAAATTTACCTGTTGAAACAGGCGATCGGTATTGTTGGCGATGGCACAATTGGGACGGCAAGGAAGAAGGAATCGTTCTAGGCACTATTCCAAACAAAGAATTTCGTTTTAGCTTTGCAGGGCAAAGCGAGGTAACCGTAAGCTTAGAGCAACGCGAACAAGCCGTGTTACTCAGTTTAGAACAGTCAAAAATTCCACAAGACGAGAAAAGCAAGTTAGAAATATTTTACGGCTGCAGTAATGGATGGACGTTTTGGTTAGCCAATTTAAAAGCCTTTTTAGAACATGGTATTTTACTCAACGAAACCGACATTGATTTACGTGGATTTGATTTAGCGGGGTATGAATTTGTAAATATGTAAGACGATAGGCTTTGTCTAGCCAGGATTATTCGGGATATTCTATTCGGAGTTGATAGATATTATTCAATTTCTTTTTAATGACTTTTTTAATTAATTGAATTTCCTTAAAGGTGATATCCGAATTCATAAATTGACCTTGGGCCATTTGGCCAGCTACAATTTTCTCTATTAATTCATCAATAAGTTGTGCACTGGGCTCTTTTAAACTTTTAGACGCTGCTTCCGCCGCATCGCACATCATTAAAATTGCCGTTTCCTTTGAAAACGGAATTGGTCCTGGATACCTAAAATCTTCAACATCTAACATTTCAGGATTAGACGCTTCTTCTTTCTTATAGAAATAATAGACTAATGAGGTGCCGTGATGGGTGCGAATAAAGTCAATAATTCGATCTGGTAATCGATGTTTTTTGGCTAATTCAATCCCATTTAATACATGAGCAATAATAATACTGGCACTATCCTTTGGAGTGAGGTCATTATGTGGGTTCACTGAAGTGGATTGGTTTTCGGTAAAATAATTGGGGTTTACCATTTTTCCAATATCGTGATACAAGGCTCCAGTACGGACGAGCATTGCGTTTGCTCCAATTTCATTAGCCGAAGCCTCTGCCAAATTAGCCACTTGCATAGAGTGTTGAAATGTGCCTGGGGCTTTTTCGGCCAATAGTCGTAATAATTTAGAATTTGTATTGGATAATTCTAATAGTGATACATCTGAAATTAATCCGAATATTTTTTCATAGACCAAAATGAGGAATAAAGATAAGAAAGACAATACGCCATTAAGGGCAAACATGGCAAAATACTCCCAATTTATGCCTTGGGTTCTCCCCTCTTGGATAATGGTAAATGCAAAATAGGTAAGCATGTACACCCCAGTAATTTTACTGATTGAAAGGAATAAATTTGCCCGTTGATGCAACTCTGTAACAGTTAAAATGGTGATCATTCCGGCAATAATTTGCAAAAAGATAAATTCAAAACTATCCGGTACTACAAACCCCAAAAGCAACACCGTTAATACATGGGTAAATAAGGCAAGCCGCGCATCAAAAAAAGCTTTTACAACAATGGGTAAGATGGGCAGGGGTACAACATAAAGGTAATCAGCTCTGTACTTCACCACAAGGGTAACGATTAAGAACATTAGAAAGACATTAAAAAAGATAAACGTTACTTTGGTATTATCATCAAAAATAGCTGTGCGATACTTTTGAAGAAATAACAATAACATCAACAGAGCGAGGGCGACTAAAATGATATAGCCAAATAAGATCCAATTATAGTTAGACTCATTCCATAATTGTGTGTTATATTCCTTTTTTAGGGAGTTTAGGATTGCGTATTTACGTCCCTGAACCACATCCCCTTTTGAAATAATACGCTCATTTTCAGTTACCAAACCTTCGGTAAGCGCAATCGCATTAAGGTCGTCTTGGATCATTTTTTCAGTCAACACGCTATCATAGGTCACATTAGGCTTAAATGATTTTATAAGCACCTCCATAATTTGTGCCTGTACATTTTTGTACCGCGATGTGCTATAGTAAGCCTCCATACGTTGCTGGAGGTTGGTTTCGTTAAAGAAATTGTCAAAGACCACAGTACTAATTACATTCCCTTTTCGGAGTCCAACCAACTGTTTAGCTTTCGCTTTGTTTTGGTCTTTCGTGGCAAGCAGTCCTTTGCTGTAGATGGTGTTGATAAATTGCTGGGTATACTCAATAAGTCGGTTAGCGTTAATATTCTGAAATAAAGAGTCTTGACTAATCGCATTTAAATTAGTACTTACCTCAGATGACACTGTGTTTTTTACCGTCTCATCAAAGCTAAAGTATAACTTCCTGTTGGCCTGAATTGCTTCGCGTTCTTGGTTTAATTGTTCTTCTGTTTTTTGAATTGAAAAATCAAAGGGGGCGAATAAATTTTCATATTCCCACGGTTTTCCGTTTTGAAAATCATATTTAAAATGCCCTCCTTTCGGAAAAAAGTAGACAATGGCCACGGAGGTAAGTATGAACAAACAGATTTTATAAATCGCTGCGTGATTCTTAAAAAATAGATTATAAAAATTTCTAAAATTGAAATTGGCCATGATCGGTTTAAACGATTAAGATAATCGCAATGTAAAAAAAATTGCTGACTTAAGTAGCTTGCTCACAAAGTATAAATTTTATTTAAAAATAAGCCTATAAATCCTTAAATTCGCGCATAGAAATAAATAGAATTAAAAAGATAAAATATATGAGAGACGTTGTTATAGTATCTGCCGTTAGAACCCCAATGGGTAGTTTTTTAGGAAGCTTATCGACAGTTCCAGCTACGAAATTAGGCGCTACGGCCATAAAAGCAGCACTAGAACGAATCAACCTTGCCCCAACGGCTGTTGATGAGGTATTGATGGGGAGTGTATTACAAGCCAATTTAGGACAGGCACCTGCTAAACAAGCAGCACTTTTTGCTGGTTTACCGCAAGATACACCGTGTACAACGGTTAACAAGGTCTGTGCCTCAGGAATGAAAGCAATTATGCAAGCAGCCCAGGCTATACAAGTAGGAGATGCAGAAATAGTTGTTGCAGGGGGCATGGAGAACATGTCAAGGGTACCCCATTATTTACAAGGACGTCAAGGCCAAAAGCTAGGTACGATTAGTGCCACAGATGGCCTTTTAAAAGACGGATTAACCAATGTATATGACGACAAGCACATGGGAACTTGTGGCGATTTATGTGCCACAGAGCACGGCTTTTCACGCGAAGATCAAGATGCCTTTGCTATTGAATCATATACCCGCGCTGCAAAAGCATGGGAGGCCGGTAATTTTTCAACGGAGGTAGTCCCCGTGGAAGTGCCTCAACGCAAGGGAGACCCGATCATTGTGCGCGAAGATGAAGAATACAAAAACGTAAAAATGGAAAAAATTCCAACCTTACGTCCCGTATTTAGTAAAGATGGAACTGTAACTGCGGCGAACGCCTCTACGTTAAATGATGGTGCTGCAGCTTTGGTAATGATGAGTGCAGAGAAAGCAAAAGAATTAAACCTTACGCCCTTAGCTACTATAAAAGGATATGCCGATGCTTCCTTAGCACCAGAATGGTTTACCATTGCTCCGGCCAAAGCCGTTCCAAAAGCCTTAGCGAAAGCTCAGGTGAATATTGATGCCATTGATTATTTTGAGTTTAATGAAGCCTTTTCGGTAGTTGGACTTGCCAACACCAAATTATTAGGTCTTGATCCTGCCAAGGTAAATGTAAACGGAGGTGCGGTATCACTAGGACATCCGCTGGGTTGTTCAGGTGCACGGATTGTGGTTACACTCATCAATGTATTAAAACAAAACAATGGAAAACTAGGTGCTGCCGCAATCTGTAATGGTGGCGGAGGTGCTAGTGCGATTATTATCGAGAATAATTAGGCCTGTACATGAAATTTGGTATTTGCAATTTAACACTGATTCCGCTTCGAGCAAGTGCAGATCATCGGAGCGAAATGGTGTCGCAATTGCTATTTGGTGAAGTCTATAAAGTAACGCAAGCCAATAAACATTGGTTAAAAATTACAGCTACAGATGATGGTTGTGAAGGCTGGATAACGGTAGAGCAGCACGTAGAACTTCCCAAAGAACGCTATACTGAATTTAAAAAATCCCCCTTGTGCTTGAGTGACGAGTTGGTTGACGTTTTAGAAGACCAACAACAACAATTGACTACCGTAGTATTAGGATCACGCATGCCACTTATGCAAGATCACACCATCTGTTTTAACGAGCAACGCTATTTATTTCAAGGGGCGGTGACTTCGGGAACTCCCAATAAAGCCAATTTAATTAATACGGCATTTCGCTATGAAAATGTGCCGTATGTATGGGGAGGGAAAACCCCTTTCGGACTAGACAGTTCTGGGTTTACCCAAATGGTATACAAATTAAATGGGATTCAATTAAAACGAAATGCAGCAGACCAAGCAACCCAAGGAGAAGTACTGAGTTTTATTGAAGAATCAGCACCCGGAGATTTAGCTTTTTTTGATGATCAAGAAGGTCAGATTATTCATGTTGGCTTGATTCTTGAAAATCATCATATAATTCATGTTGACGGAAAAGTTCGCGTTGATCAATTAGATCAAAGTGGAATTTTTAATCGTGCACTACAAAAACACACGTATAAACTACGCGTGATAAAGAAAATTGTGTAGGCAATCTTTTGGTTGAACTACGCTGCTAGGATGCCTACTACACTTCACCCTTTAGGGTATAAAAAAACTCCCTTGTGATTACAAGGGAGTTTTTTATGTTTTATATGACCTAGTGGCTTAGCCTTTCGATGCGTCATAAATAGCTTTCATGGCTTTGAATTCATCTTCCATTTCTACATTTTCATACATGCTCATTAAGGTACGTACGATGTCCATATTTTCTGGACTCAAATCATATGCTTTCTTGTAAAATGGAATCACCTCTTTATATAAGGCTACTTGTTTCGCTTTAATTTCATCGTACTTTTTGAAATTATTCAAGTTTTCGTTCATTTCATCTACTAGTTTTTTATCCGCTTCCAACATGGCTGCCCCTTTATTTAGGTATGCATCAACATATTTAGGATCTAGCTCAATTGCCTTGTCATAATTTTTAAGTGCCGCTTCAATATCACCTTGTTCTTGGTTAATAACTCCCACGTTAAAGTATAAGTTTGGGTTTTTAGGATCTTGCGCAATTGCTTCTTCCATGGCTCTTTTAAATCCAGGCTTATCACCTAACTTTAGCAATACATTCGCTTCAGTTAAAATTAAATTTAAGTCATTAGGATATAATTTTCTAGCAGAGCTTACCGCTTCCATTGCTTTTTCAGTTTCTCCTTTTTCAACCAGTAAAAGTGCAATATTTTTAATGATATCACCTTTTTTAGATTCACTTTTAACCGCTTTTGGATCACTGTATTGTCCAGACTTTACCATAAGGTCCATTTGTTCTTTTGAGCTAAAATCTTCACGCTCACCAGAACTTTTACTCAAGGCTGAATACCGAGTAGTAATACCTGAGTAGTTTAAGTCACGTAAGGTTTCAAAATGCGTTAAAGCTAAATCGAAATCTTGATCTAAATACGCGGCATTGGCAGCATATTCAAGAAATGTGGTATCTTTTTTACTCAACAAATACGTTTGATACAATGAAGCCTTTGCTTTCGCATAGTCTTTATTTTGGTATTCTTGAATCCCTTTGTTAGATACATCTGCTACTAAAGCGCTTAACATTGGTTTTGCCTCTTCTGTATACTTGGCTTTTCCAATTTTCTTTTCAAAATCAAGTAGTTCTTGAAACGTTTTAGCAGCTTTATCATAGGCTTTCGCATCTAAAGATGGGTTCTTTTTTCCTACATCATAATAGGTTTTAGCCTTTAGAAAATAAAATTTTGCTTTAAGTTTATCATCAGCACTGGCGATGAGACCTTCAGCTTGATCAATAGCCGTTTTTGCAGCGGCAACATCACCGCCTTTAAGGGCCTTGTCTGCAGCTTTAAGTTCATCTTTCTGAGCATACGAAGTCAATCCCATACAGATTGCTAGTACGAACAACAGTTGTTTCTTGTAGTTTTTCTTAAAAATGTTCATTGGTTTAAATTTATTGTTCTTGTTCATTTGTTGGTTCATCATTGTCGTTATTTTCAATTTCCGTGCCATTTTCTTCCTCCTCTTCATCAGAAGGCTCTTCATGCATTACCTTTGCCACGGCAGCGATAGAATCATCACCTTTAATTTTAATTAAACGTACCCCTTGAGTGGCTCGACCCATCACTCTTAAATCGGCAACTGCCATCCGAATGGTAATACCTGATTTATTGATAATCATCAAATCATCTTCATCAGTTACATTCTTAATGGCTACTAATTGACCGGTTTTTTCAGTAATATTAATCGTTTTCACCCCTTTACCTCCTCTATTGGTGATTCGGTAATCCTCTAGACTAGATCGTTTTCCATATCCTTTTTCAGACACGACTAAAACATCGCTATCCATATCGTTTAAGGAAATCATTCCAACCACTTCATCTTGATCATCTTTTAAGGTGATCCCGCGTACTCCAGAAGCATTTCTTCCCATAGGTCGGGTCTTACTTTCTTCAAAGCGGATCGTTTTACCAGATTTAACAGCAATCATAATTTGACTGTTTCCATCCGTTAATTTTGCTTCTAACAATTCATCCCCTTCTTTAATGGTAATGGCATTGATACCGTTGGTACGCGGACGAGAATATTGTTCTAAGGATGTTTTCTTGGTTTGACCATTTTTAGTCACCATCACTACATAATTAGTATTCACATAGTCTTCATCTTTTAAATCCTGCGTACAAATAAACGCTTTTACTTTATCGTCTGGCTCAATATTGACCAGATTTTGAATGGCTCTACCTTTAGAGGTTTTCGCCCCTTCAGGAATTTCATACACTCGCATCCAGAACACCTTTCCTTTTTGGGTAAAGAATAACATGTATTGGTGATTAGTCGCTACAAATAAGTGTTCTAAGAAATCTTCATTTCGTGTAGCCACCCCTTTTTGACCTCTACCTCCTCTATTTTGAACTTTATATTCATCGAGATTCGTACGCTTTACATATCCTGCATGAGAAATAGTTACTACAACTTGAGAATCAGGAATCATATCTTCTATGCTCACATCTCCACCCGCATACTCAATAGTAGATCGGCGCTCATCACCGTATTTTTCTCTAATTTCAATCAATTCTTCTTTGATAATCTCCATTCTTCGAGACTCATGGGCTAAGATATCTTTTAAGTCGACGATCAATGCCATGATTTCCTCAAACTCAGCGCGCAGTTTGTCTTGCTCTAAGCCAGTTAATTGACGTAGACGCATTTCAACAATTGCTTTTGATTGAAGGTCACTTAATTTAAAGCGCTCAATTAACTTTTCACGGGCTTCATCTGCATTACCAGACGCTCTTATAATTTTAATCACTTCATCAATATTATCTGATGCGATGATTAATCCTTCAAGAATATGCGCTCTAGCCTCTGCCTTTTTTAGTTCAAATTTTGTTCTTCGAACCACCACTTCATGACGGTGATCGACAAAATGTTTAATCAAATCCTTTAGATTTAACATTTCAGGACGGCCGTTAACTAAGGCAATATTGTTTACGCTAAACGAAGTTTGTAACGCGGTATACTTGTATAATTTATTTAGAACGATATTTGGAATAGCATCTCGTTTTAATACATACACCAAACGTCTTCCCATTCTACTGGTTTCATCACGTACGGTAGCAATGCCTTCAATCTTTTTCTCATTAACTAAATCAGCCGTCTTCTTCATCAAATCCGCCCCATTTACTTGATACGGTAATTCCGTCACAATAATACATTCACGCCCGTTTACCTCTTCAAACATCGTTTTAGCGCGAATTACAATTCGCCCACGTCCGGTATGAAATGCATCTTTTACCCCGTCATATCCAAAAATAGTACCCCCAGTTGGAAAATCGGGCGCTTTGATATGCTGCATTAGGCCGTCAATATCAATATCATTATTTTCGATATATGCAATGGTACCATTGACTACTTCTGTTAGATTGTGAGGTGCCATATTTGTAGCCATCCCCACAGCAATTCCCGATGCACCATTTACGAGTAAACTAGGAATTCTAGTTGGTAATACCGTAGGCTCTTGTAAGGTGTCATCAAAGTTTAAGCGATGATCTACCGTGTCTTTATCAATATCAGAAAGCATTTCCTCTGATATTTTCTTCATTCTGACCTCAGTATAACGCATTGCCGCTGGACTGTCTCCATCAGGAGAACCAAAGTTCCCTTGTCCGTCAACCATTTCATACCGCATGCTCCAATCTTGAGCCATTCGCACCATAGCATCGTACACAGAGGTATCACCGTGGGGGTGATACTTACCTAATACTTCCCCTACGACTCTGGCCGATTTCTTATGGGCTCCTGTAGCTTTAATTCCCAATTCATGCATGCCATACAATACCCTTCTATGAACAGGTTTTAATCCGTCCCTTACATCTGGTAACGCTCTTGACACAATCACAGACATTGAATAATCAATGTATGATGACTTCATTTCATCCTCAATATTAATCGGAATTAACTTTTCACCTTCCGCCATAAATTTTACTGATTTTTAATGTTAAATAATAAGCCACCAAGATACAACAAATCCTATTTTTCCTACTTATTTATTTTCTAAATTATTATCAATACTTATTAACAATAAACCCTTGTGAATAGGCTGTTTTTCATAGCTTTACGGCTAGCGCCGAATTGAGGTATGACTTTTGCAAGGCTTATATTAAAAAAAGGACTAATTTTACAGTATAAATCGAATTTATGGACGACAATTTTTCACCAAAAGTTAAAGACGTAATTGCCTACAGCAAAGAAGAGGCCTTACGTTTAGGTCATGATTTTATTGGCACCGAACATTTAATGTTAGGCTTGCTGAGAAAAGGCAATGGCGATGCAATAGACATATTAAATACCTTGGCGATTGATTTGGGCATGCTCCGAAAGAAAATCGAAGGGTTAAGTCCTGCAAATTCAGATGTCTCTGCGCTCAATGACAAAAAGAGCTTGCACCTGACCAAACAGGCTGAAAAGGCCTTAAAAACAACCTTCCTTGAAGCTAAACTCTTTAAAAGTAAGGCGGTAAGTACGGCACATTTATTGCTCTGTGTACTGCGTAATGAAAATGACCCTACCACAAAATTGCTCAATAAATTTGATGTTGATTACGAGGAAGTAAAATCTATTTTCAATCAATTATTTATGGACGAACAAGACTTAACAGAAGGCCCTAGCGCTGAAAATACAGGTGGCGAAGATTTTGATGAACCCAAGCAAAACCCATTTGAAGGTAGTGCTAAACCGAGCAAAGCGAGTTCAAAATCTAAAACGCCCGTACTTGATAATTTCGGACGAGATCTTACAAATTTAGCAGAAGAAGGGCGCCTAGATCCTGTTGTAGGACGAAAAAAAGAAATTGAACGTATTTCGCAAATTTTAAGCCGACGAAAAAAGAACAACCCGATACTTATTGGCGAACCTGGGGTAGGTAAATCTGCCATCGCAGAAGGCCTTGCCCTACGCATTATTCAGCGTAAAGTATCACGCATCTTATTTAACAAACGCATCGTGTCTCTTGATTTGGCAAGCTTAGTTGCAGGTACCAAATACAGAGGACAATTTGAAGAGCGAATGAAAGCGCTCATGAATGAATTAGAGAAGAATGACGATATTATTTTGTTTATTGATGAGATACACACCATTGTAGGTGCAGGTGGCGCTACAGGCTCGCTGGATGCATCAAATATGTTTAAACCCGCTTTGGCCCGAGGTGAAATCCAATGCATTGGAGCAACCACCTTAGATGAATTTAGACAAAATATTGAAAAAGACGGTGCTCTTGAGCGACGTTTTCAAAAGGTAATGGTCGAACCTACCTCTGTAGATGAAACCATTCAAATTTTAAATAATATTAAAGACAAATACGAGAACCACCACAACGTAGTGTATACGCCTGAAGCGATTGAAGCTTGTGTGAAATTAACAAATCGTTATATGACAGATCGATTTTTACCAGACAAGGCTATAGACGCCCTTGACGAAGCCGGGTCTCGAATTCATATTACCAACATTGTAGTACCCAAGCAAGTACTTGAACTCGAAAAGCAACTAGAAGACGTTAGAGAGCTGAAAAACAAGGTAGTAAAGAGTCAGAAATATGAGGAGGCAGCGCGCTTACGTGATGATGAAAAACGGATAGAAAAAGAATTAGAAACGGCACAAAAAGAATGGGAAGA
>JGI24723J26617_10001099_pt1 | contig 24630 bp, 23 predicted proteins | sample Cruoilmetagenom6_FD_26617 | JGI IMG/M metagenome (IMG submission 26617)
TTACCCTTTAATTTTTCAATATGCGCGACGTCATTTTCTTTCACTAAGAGTTTTGCAATCTTATTAAAGTCGAAAGAAATATCCCAACTCTTATCGTCATCTGCTTTTTCGATAGCAAAATCCACTAAAATTTTAGTTAGCTCTTTATTGGTTCCTGCTTTTGCAATAAGACTATCTACTGCTTCTTGTAAAAGGGAATCTTGATCTAATTCGACTTCAAAATTTAACGGCAGTTTTAAATCGTGTGCAAAAGTTCTAATTATTTTATGGGTAAATCCATCAATAGTAGAAACGTCAAAAGCGGCATAATTATAAATAATACTGTTTAGTATTTTTTTGGACTTACTATGTAGTTTTTCAGGTTTTAATTGTAACTCTTCTAAAAGTGTAGAAAACATACTATTTGGGTTTTCTATAATTTCTTCCGAAGAAAACGCGGTAAGCATTTCTATAATACGTTCTTTCATTTCACCAACCGCTTTATTGGTGAATGTAATCGCTAAAATGTTCTTGTATTGTTGCGTATTATTAGATTCTAATAAAATCTTTAAATACTCTTTTACTAATGTGAATGTTTTTCCGCTTCCTGCAGATGCATTGTAAATAGTGAAAGGATGTTGGCTAGTCATACGTTAAATTTTACACAAGATAAAGATTATCGATAATTTGATAACTATTTATTATTTTTAATTGAAGGCATTTATGCGTAAATTTGAAAGAAATTAAATATTAACAACTAAAAATAAATATTATGGCTTTCGAATTACCGAAATTAAAATATGCTTATGACGCTTTAGAGCCTAACATAGATGCTCGAACAATGGAGATTCACCACTCGAAACATCATAACGGTTATACAACAAAATTAAATGCTGCAATTGAAGGGACAGATTTAGAAGGAAAATCTATTGAAGATATTCTTGGTGGTCTAGACATGAAGAATGGAGCAGTTAGAAATAATGGTGGAGGTTTTTATAACCACTCTTTATTCTGGGACGTAATGAATCCAGAAGGAAAAGGACGTTTGTCTGGGGATTTAAAAGATGCTATTGAAGCAGCTTATGGTTCTGTAGATGCTTTTAAAGATGCTTTTAGTAAAGCAGCTGCAACACAATTTGGTTCCGGTTGGGCTTGGTTATGTGTGCATAAAGGAGGAAAAGTAGAAGTTTGCTCTACACCAAATCAAGATAATCCATTAATGCCAGGAGTTACTTGTGGAGGAACACCAATTTTAGGATTAGACGTTTGGGAACATGCATACTACTTAAACTACCAAAACAGAAGACCTGATTATATTGAAGCTTTCTTTAATGTAATTAACTGGAATGAAGTAGAAAGACGTTATGCAGAAGCTAAATAAGCTTTGAAGTAATAAATAATACCATGCCTATCTGTGATAGGTGTATATAAAAAAAGGTGAACTTATGTTCACCTTTTTTCGTCCCAAATCTACCATGAACTTAACCTACTTATGTTATGGAGATATGTATATAACGCGATATTGTAATGAATATTGTGAAATGTAGAAAAATATTTGGATATAGAAAATGAAAAAAGGTGAACGAGAGTTCACCTTTTTTGCCCCAAATCTACCATAAACTTAACCTACTTATGTTATGGTCTAACAAATATAAGCTTGGTTTGATGAAATAGTCGAACTTATTAGATAAACTACTAAAATATTAGTCTAAAGGAGGAATGTGTATGTTTTAAAAGGAAATGTCGTGCGAAATGATGTGAAATGAAAAAAGGCGAACTTACGTTCACCTTTTTTGCCCCAAATCTACCATGAACTTAACCTACTTATGTTATGGTCCTACTAATGTAGTTTTATTTATTTTTCTAATAAAATCTTTTAGATGAAAAGCTTTTTTTATGGATTAAGCGTTTAAAAATTAGACAGATACGGAAAAACCGTAAGAAATTATGCTAGTAAGCACGTTCTTCATTTCCTTCATAGAAATTAATAAAAGCTCTATTTACCACCCTGTTTCCTCCTGCTGTTGGATAATTTCCTGTAAAATACCAATCTCCTAAGTTTTCAGGACAAGCTTTATGTAAATTAGCTACAGGTTGAAATATTATTTTCACCTCTGCGTTTACCGTTTCATCGCTTAATAATTCCGAAATTTTATCAGAAATTTCATCATCTGTGAAATGATCATAAAGTTCTTTCACAAAGTTTTTTACCTCCGTATCTTTTAAATCTACTTGTTTTTTACATTTTTTATAGACTTCTTCAATCCGGTGGTATTTATTATTGTCTTCAAGAAGAGATAGCATTGCCTTAAATGCAATTAAGCCTTCAATTTTTGCCATATCAATACCATAGCAATCCGGATAACGTATTTGCGGCGCAGAAGAAACAACAACTATTTTTTTAGGATGTAGTCGATCCATCATTTTAATGATACTCTTCTTTAAGGTAGTACCTCTTACAATACTATCATCTATAATAACTAGGTTATCTGTTGGCTTAATAACACCATAAGTAACATCGTAAACGTGCGCAACTAAATCGTCTCTACTACTATCTTCTGTAATAAAAGTTCTTAGTTTAACATCTTTAATCGCGATTTTTTCAATTCTTGTTCTTTCCGATAAGATTTCAATAACACGTTCTTTAGATAGTTTTCCGTCTCCCTCTAAAATAGCCTGTGTTTTCTTTTGGTTTAAATGTTCTTCAACAGCTTCTATCATCCCGAAAAAGGAAGTTTCCGCTGTATTTGGTATATAAGAGAAAACAGAATTTTCTGTATCATTATCAATAGCTTCCAAAACTCTAGGCATTAATAATTTTCCTAGTTCTTTTCGTTCTTGATAGATTTCTGCATCACTTCCTCTAGAGAAATAGATACGTTCAAAAGAACATGCTTTTCTTTCTAAAGGTTCTAATATTTCTTGAATAGAAACCTCTCCAGATTTTTTGGTGATAATAGCATGACCAGGTTGTAATTCTTTAACGTCGTCAAAGTCTACATCAAATACGGTTTGTATTACAGGTCTTTCTGAAGCTACAACTACAACTTCATCATCTTGGTAATAATAGGTTGGTCTAATTCCTGCAGGATCACGAAGTACAAAAGAATCTCCATGTCCTAAAAGTCCAGCCATTGCATAACCACCATCCCAGTTTTTTGCGGCTTTTCTTAAAATTTTTGCTACGTTTAATCGTTCTGCAATTAAAGGGGAACATTCATTTTTATTATAACCTTCTTTTTTAAGTTTCTTGTATATTTTTGCGACAGCATCATCTAAAAAGTGACCGATCTTTTCCATTATGGTAATGGTGTCTGTATACTCTTTTGGGTGTTGTCCTAAATCTAATAGGTTTTTAAATAACTCTTTAACATTGGTCATGTTAAAGTTACCAGCAAGAATAAGATTTCTGTGCATCCAGTTATTTTGTCTTAAAAAAGGATGTACACTTTCTACGCTATTTTTACCAAAGGTACCATAGCGAACATGACCTAAAAGCACTTCTCCTATATAAGGAATGTTCTTTTTTTGTAATGCAACATTATTTTGGTATTCTGGGTGTTCGGTAAGTTCTTTATTTATTCTACCGTTTATTTGAGCAAAAATATCTTGAATAGGTTGCTGTGCAATAGAGCGAACTCTACTTATATAACGTTCTCCTGGTTGGGTATCTAATTTAATACTTGCAAAACCAGCGCCATCTTGACCACGATTGTGCTGCTTTTCCATTAATAGATACATTTTGTTTACACCGTAAAACGCAGTACCATATTTCTCTTTGTAAAATTCTAATGGTTTTAAAAGTCTAATGTGTGCTATTCCACATTCATGTTTTAAAGCATCGCTCATTTTTAGTTGTGTGTTTGTTGTTTCTTATTTGTGTTGTCGCCTTTTACATTGTTTCATAACAAATTATGAAACTTTGATTTTGCGAAAAAAAAACGCGCTCCATTTGGAGCGCGTTTGTATTTAGTTTATTTCGATATCAAATTGTGTCAAATCTTTGAACTGTTGCAAGCGCTCGAATATTTCTTTATCTGTTAAAGTTAGCATGCGTTCTGTTCCAAATTTTTCTACACAAAAGGAAGCTAATGCAGAACCATATATTACTGCCTTCTTCATGTTTTCAAAAGAAATATTACCTGTTTTAGCAATATATCCTGCAAAACCACCTGCAAAAGTGTCTCCTGCTCCTGTTGGATCAAAAACTTCAGCTAATGGTAAAGCTGGTGCATAGAACATGTTTCCTTCACTAAATAGTAAAGCGCCATGTTCTCCTTTTTTAATAACCACATATTTAGGACCCATTTCATGAATCTTCTTTGCTGCATTAACTAAAGAGTATTCTCCAGATAACTGGCGAGCTTCTTCATCATTAATGGTGATTACATCTATATTTTTTATAACTGCTTTTAAATCATCCATAGCAATATCCATCCAGAAATTCATGGTATCTAAAATGGCTAATTTTGGTTTTTTAGACATTTGATCCAGAACACTCTGTTGTGTCAAAGGATGAAGGTTACCAAGCATTACAATATCTGCATCTTTATAACTTTCAGGAACAACTGGCGTAAAATGTTCTAGTACATTTAATTCTGTTGCTAAAGTATCACGAGTGTTCATATCGTTATGATATTTACCGCTCCAAAAGAAAGTTTTACCTTCTTTTATTACTTCTATTCCTTCGATGTTTATTTTCCTATCGGTTAAAAGGTCTAAGTATTCTTGCGGAAAATCTCCTCCAACAACAGAAACTGCTGCGGCATCCACGTTATCAAAATTGGCTGCAGAAAAACCTATATATGTTGCTGCGCCTCCAAGAATTTTATCGGTTTTACCAAAAGGAGTTTCAATAGCGTCAAAAGCTACTGTACCTACAATGACTAATTTGCTCATAAAGCGATATTAATTTTTTTTGCAAATATACGTTATTTTAAAACTAGTATAATAACTTATTTCCTACCAAAATCTGCAGGTATTTCTCCCCAAGCTTTTGTTTCCCATTTTACAATGGTTGTTTTGTATGTGTTATTGTTTAACCATAGTATAGCACGATCTACTAAATCATAAACTGGTTTGTTTTTGGCATTGCGTTCTAATTTCGAATTACAGGTCTTTTTACGTACCCAACTCATAGCGGTTTTAGAATCTGTATATATAAGGAGATCGCTGTTGTGTTTTTTTAAAAAACTTAATCCGTGAACCAAAGCTAAAAATTCGCCTATATTATTGGTGCCTTCCGCAAAAGGGCCTTGAATAAATAATTGTTTTTTAGATTTAGTTTCTACGCCACGATATTCCATAATGCCTGGATTTCCCGAGGAAGCTGCATCTACAGAAATAGAATTATAATTTGGTAGTCCTATTCTTTTTAGTTGCTCTGCAGAAAGTTCGCTTTTAAATTTTTTATTGGTACTTATATAATCTTTATAGCTTGCGTTTAATGCTTTTTTTGCAGCATCAAAGGTTGGGAAAGATTTGTATTGGGCGCCTTGGTAATTTTTTATTTGTGCTTTGCAGTCATTCCATGTTTCAAAAACACCAACGTGGTGTCCTTTCCAAACTGTATAATATTTTTTTTTCTTTTTTGACATCTTTAGCTTGCGCCTATCGATATCGCTTCATATATAGGCTAGCGATAATCGGATTAGTTATAGTTTGATTTCTATTCTGAAAATAGGACATCGTTTACCACTTCTGGAAAGTGCTTCATTTCTAGTAAATGAATCTTTTCTGCAACATCTTCAGCAGAATCTGTAGGATTTACCTTGCATTTTGCTTGAAAAATGATAGCTCCTTCGTCATAATGTTCATTTACGTAATGAATAGTGATGCCTGTTTCTTTTTCTTTATTATTTACAACGGCTTCGTGAACGTACATTCCATACATACCTTTTCCTCCATATTTTGGTAGCAAAGCAGGATGAACATTTATCACTTTATTAGGAAAATGGGCAAGTATATTTTCAGGGAATTTCCATAAAAATCCAGCAAGGACAATAAGGTCTGGTTGCTTGTTTTTAAGTAAATCGAGTACATCATTCGTTTTAGTGAAGGCTATTTTATTGAATGATAATGCGCTAACATTCAGTTTTTTACATCGATCTAAAACTTTGGCACGAGGATTGTTAGTTAGAACCTGAATAACAGATGCATTTTCTCTGTTGTGAAAAAACTTAATTAAATTTTCAGCATTAGTTCCACTTCCGGAAGCAAAAATTACAATACGTTTCATTTACAGATAATAATGTTAAATTTATTCAAACAAAAAAAAGAATAATTATTAACAATTAGAGGTAAAAAAACAAATATTCAGCTTTATTTATTAAATTACAACCACATTTTTAAACTAAAGGTGTGTTTTAAAATAAAGTTTTTTATTTTTGCCATCTAATTAAAACTTAAAATTAAAAAGATTATGTCAGACATTGCATCAAGAGTAAAAGCGATTATCGTAGACAAACTGGGAGTTGATGAAAACGAAGTTGTAACTGAAGCTAGCTTTACAAACGACTTAGGAGCAGATTCATTAGATACTGTAGAATTAATTATGGAGTTCGAAAAAGAATTCGATATCCAAATACCAGACGATCAAGCTGAAAATATTGCAACAGTTGGTCAAGCAGTTTCTTATATCGAAGCAGCTAAATAAGAACAAATTTTTATGGAACTAAAGCGAGTTGTAGTTACAGGTCTAGGAGCATTAACACCTATTGGTAATACCAAAGACGAATATTGGGAAGCCCTATTAAGTGGTAAAAGTGGTGCTGCACCTATAACATATTTTGATACGGAAAAGTTCAAAACCAAGTTCGCTTGTGAAATAAAAAACTTTAACGCTACCGATTTTTTTGATAGAAAAGAGGCGCGTAAAATGGACAAGTTCGCTCAGTACGCTATGGTAGCTTCCGATGAGGCTATCATAGATGCTAAGCTAAACTTAGATAATATCAATAAACTACGTGTTGGTGTTATTTGGGGAGCAGGAATTGGCGGTCTAGAAACCTTTCAAAACGAAGTTTTAAACTTTGCACAAGGAGATGGTACGCCTAGATTTAATCCATTCTTTATTCCAAAAATGATTGCAGATATTGCACCAGGAAACATATCTATAAAACATGGATTTATGGGACCTAATTACACCACAGTTTCTGCTTGTGCCTCTTCTGCTAACGCTATGATAGATGCCTTAAACTATATTCGTTTAGGACATTGTGATGTTGTAGTTACCGGAGGAAGTGAAGCAGCAGTAACTATTGCTGGAATGGGTGGATTTAATGCAATGCATGCTTTATCGACTAGAAATGAAGATCCACAAACAGCATCTAGACCTTTTGACGCTACCAGAGATGGTTTTGTTTTAGGTGAAGGAGCAGGAGCGATTGTTTTAGAAGAATATGAGCACGCAAAAGCAAGAGGAGCAAAAATATATGCAGAAGTATTAGGAGGCGGAATGTCTTCGGATGCATATCACATGACAGCACCACATCCAGAAGGAATTGGTGTAATTGCTGTGATGAAAAATTGTTTAGAGAACGCAGGAGTTAAACCAGAAGAAGTAGACCATATTAATACACATGGTACCTCAACACCTCTTGGAGATGTTGCAGAACTTAAGGCTATTTCTAACGTATTTGGTGCGCACGCGAAAAACATAAACATTAATTCTACAAAATCTATGACTGGCCATTTGTTAGGTGCAGCAGGAGCTATTGAATCTATTGCATGTATACTTGCAATGGAACATGGTATCGTGCCTCCAACAATAAACCACACTACCGTAGATGACAACATCGATCCAGAATTAAATTTAACACTTAATGCACCTCAAAAAAGAGATGTTAAAGTAGCCATGAGTAATACCTTTGGCTTTGGTGGCCATAATGCTTGTGTATTATTTAAGAAGCTAGATTAATTTTTGAATGAAATACATTCGTAACATATTTAATTCTCGTTCTAAAGATAACGGGGATTTCTTTACGTCTATATCAAAAATTTTAAGCTTTAAACCCAAGGAAATAAAGTTTTACCAAACGGCCTTTACACACCGCTCTATGAACATAAGAAATGGCAAAGGACATGCTATTAATTATGAGCGATTAGAATTTTTAGGAGACGCTATGCTGAGTGCTGTAGTGGCACATCATTTATATATAGAGGTTCCAAGTGGAGATGAAGGTTATCTTACCAAAATGCGCTCTAAAATAGTGAGTCGCGAACATTTAAACGAATTAGGAAGAGACCTTAAACTAATAAAACTAGTAGAAAGTAAAATACCGAAAGGTCAATTTGGCGATAATATTCACGGTAATTTATTTGAAGCTTTAGTAGGTGCTATTTTTCTAGATCGAGGCTATAAGTACTGCGAAAAATTTATCTACAAGCGTGTAATAACACCACATGTAGATATAGAAACTCTAGAAGGCAAAGTAATAAGCTATAAAAGTTTACTTATAGAATGGTGCCAAAAAGAGAAGAAAAATTTTAATTACGAGGTCTATGAAGACACCGGAAATGATGAAATTAGACATTTTTCTGTAAAACTTTCTATAGATAAAAAAGTCATTTCTAAAGGACGAGCAACTTCTAAAAAGAAAGCCGAAGAAAAAGCTTCAAAACGTGCTTTTTTTGCTTTACAAAAGCAAATTTCTAGAGGAGCTTCCGTTTAAAAAAATAATACACCTACTATAACGTTTTCGTTAAAAACTACTGTTAATATTACCTTTAGCTTAACATAATTCTTCGTTTTTAATACTATATTTACAATAATTAAAAGGAATTAACATTTTGCGAAAACTAATTCTTGAAGATTTTATAGAAGACATAGACTATGCTTTAATTGGCATACATTGCTCTATTGAAGACTACAGACTAGCCTATCTTTTAAACAAATATTTAGGCCTAAATCTTAAAAGGAAACGAGTAGATATAGAATACATAGATACTTCTAGCTATTCTATTTTTGAATGGGAAGATGAAAAACAACTAACCGTTTGGAACTTAGTTTCTAATATTAGCAAAATAGAAGTTAATGCCGCGGTAGATGTAACTTCGCTTTTTATAAACGAAGAAAAATTCACAACAACAAAGCATTTAATTCCCGAATATAAAAAGGTGCATTTTATTTTAAAGATTACTGTTGACCCTAATCAATATGTAGAAAAACAAGTCTTAAATAAAATTTTAGAAATACCGCAAGTAGTAACAGCTTTTGCTATAGATGCAAACGAATTGAAAACTACAGACCAACTAATATTTAATTAAAAGAATTATCTCTCGATACGTATCGGGATTCAAGGAAAACGAATATGACAAAAAGAAAAAAAACCAAAATAGTAGCAACTTTAGGACCAGCAACAAGCACTAAAGTCGTTTTAAAAGCAATGCTTGAAGAAGGAGTAGATGTCTTTAGAATTAATTTTTCACACGCAGATTATGCCGATGTAAAGGAACGTATTCAAATGATACGTGAGCTTAATGAAGAGTTTGGTTACAATGCTGCCATTTTAGGAGATTTACAAGGGCCAAAACTTCGTGTAGGAGTGATGAAAGGAGATGTTATTGTAAAAACAGGAGACGAAATTATTTTTGCTACAGGGGAACGTTTTGAAGGAACAAAAGAACGTGTTTACATGACCTATGATCGTTTTCCACAGGATGCAAAACCAGGAGAACGTATTCTTTTAGATGATGGTAAACTTATTTTTGAAGTCGTTTCTACAGATAAAAAAACCGAAGTTAAAGCAAGAGTAATTCAAGGCGGACCACTAAAATCGAAAAAAGGGGTTAATCTGCCAAATACAGATATTTCACAACCTGCTTTAACCGAAAAAGATATTGAAGACGCTATTTTTGCCATCGAGCAAAAAGTAGATTGGATGGCTTTATCTTTTGTGCGTCATGCAGAAGATTTAATGCAGTTACAAGATTTAATAGCAAAACATAGTGATCACAAAATTCCGATTATAGCAAAAATTGAAAAACCAGAAGCAGTAGAAAACATAGATAAAATTGTTGCCTATTGTGACGGATTGATGGTTGCTCGTGGGGATTTAGGAGTAGAAGTACCTGCAGAACAAGTACCACTTATTCAAAAACAATTAGTATTACGTGCTAAAAAAGCGAGAATTCCAGTAATCATTGCAACGCAAATGATGGAAACCATGATTTCTAGCCTTACACCAACAAGAGCAGAAGTTAATGATGTTGCAAACTCGGTAATGGATGGTGCAGATGCAGTAATGCTTTCTGGAGAAACTTCTGTTGGGCAATACCCGGTGCAAGTAATCACGCAAATGTCTAACATTATTAAAAGTGTAGAAGACTCGCCGCTTATTCAAGTACCACAATTGCCACCACATATTCGTACCAAAAGATACATCACGAAATCGATATGTTATCACGCGGCAAATATGGCAAATGAGATTAATGCAAAAGGGATTTCCACATTAACCAATAGTGGGTATACGGCGTTTCAAATTTCAGCTTGGCGCCCATCGGCACACATATTAGTATTTACGTCCAACAAACGTATTTTAACACAGTTAAATTTACTTTGGGGAGTGAAGGCTTTCTTTTATGATAAGTTTGTAAGCACAGACGAAACCATTGAAGATGTGAATGCTATTGCCTGTAAAAAAGGATATTTAGAAACTGGAGACATGCTAGTCAGTTTAGCAGCCATGCCAATTCAAGAAAAAGGAATGGTAAACACCTTGCGTGTAACCGAAATTACAAGTTGTAGTTTCTAAAAAAATATTTTTATTCCCTCGTAGGAGAGAATCTTTAACTTTTTAGTAGATATTTATTTTTATAGCGTTTACTACTTCGCTGAAAAGCTTCGTAGTACCGCGCTTTCCACTATATCTTTTGCCGAAAAAGCAAAAGGATGCCGTTACAATCACTAACGCGAGACTAACAATAGTTTATAAATAAAAACCAGTTACAGTAATGTAGCTGGTTTTTTATTTCTTCATTATCCACACACAACAAACAAGGTAATAATTGAATTATAAATGGTACTTTTGTAGACTCAAATTGTTTATCCTTAATCCATATTTTTATGCCATATCAAGATGTTTTAGTTCTTTTCTGGGAACAAGTAAAAGAAAGTGTTCAAGAAGGTCGCTTTGCAAAATTAACCATGGCTAAAACCATTGGTAAACTCGAATTGAAAAACATCTTTGTAAGACCAATCTATTCCGAAGATGATTTTAAAGTCCTAGTAAAATTGCGCTACAGACCTAGAGAAGTAGAAGATGAAGAACAAGAACTTACATTAGAAGAAGCTTTTGTGTTTTTAAAACAATATTTACCAAAGCCTTTTATCTCTATTATTTTATTTACCACAACCAAAGATGTGGTTTTTAAAATTAATAAAAAAGGAGCCGCTAGTATTACCGAGAATCCTCCAACATTTAGAGATGTTACAGAAGCAAAGAGTGATATAGAATAGTTTCGTATAGCCTATTCTTATTTTATGTCGTTTTGCTTCAAGAAGTCTACTATTAATTTTGCAATCTCTCTAGTCTTTTCTTCGGCAGCAAAATGTCCTGCATCCAATAAATGAAGTTCGGCTTTTGGCACATCTTTTAAATATGCTTTTGCTCCATTTGCATTAAATTTTAAATCCTTTTTACCCCAAACAATAAGCGTTTTTGGTTGGTTTTCACGGAGCATTTTTTGCCATTTCGGATACCGAATTAAATTGGTATTATAATCTTGAAAAAGCTGTACCTGAATTTCTCTGTCTTTTTTCGTGTTTAAAAATGCTAAATCATGCGTCCAAGCATCCGGACTTTGAATATTCCTATTGGTGGCATCCAAATCAAATAAATACTGCTTGTTAATTATCGCATCCTCGCTAGTAAGTGTATATAAAAAATCTCGTTTTGTTTGGGAGGTATCCGTTTGCGCAGTTCTAAAAAAATCTTGCCTTTTTGGAGTTAAACCATCTAGATAGGCATTTGCATTCTGAACAACTAATGCATCGATCCGGTTTGGATCCTTTGTCATCATTCTATAACCTACTGGAGCTCCAAAATCTTGCATGTACATTACATAGTTTTTAATTTCAAGTTTGTCTATTAGTTGCTGCGTATAGTTAGCTAATAAATCAAAAGTATATTTTGTGGTACTCGGATCTAAATGATCGCTATAACCAGAGCCAAGATTATCTGGAGCAATCACATGATACTGCGCAGACAGCATAGGAATTAAATTTCTATAGGTATGGGAAGAAGATGGATAGCCATGTAATAAAACAATGGTCGGATTTTCTCTACTACCGGATTCTCTGTAAAATAATTGTACGCTATCTATTTTTGTATAATTATAGGTGGTTGCAGGTGGTAAAAAGTATTGGTTTTTATCGTCTTTAAGACCTTCTTCTTTAGAAGAATTACATCCTAATAAAATGATACCTAAAAGTGTAAATAGAAATAATTGTTTCATGGTAGTAATATTCATTTCCAATGGGGAATTTTATATGGTAGTTTAGACGCTTTTATTTTGGAAGCTTTCGCATAAAACTTCTCATTTTTTGAATAATAGCATCGCCATCTTCTTCTAAAGCAAAATGACCCGTATCATATATATTATAATCTATGGTTTTTACATCTTTCTTAAAAGCTACCGCACCACTTTCTGGAAAAAAAGCATCGTTTTTACCCCAAACAATTAATAATGGAGGCTGATTATCTCTTAAGTATTGTTGCCATTTAGGATATAGTTTTACATTATTTTGATAATCATAAAACAAGTCCAGGTTCACTTGATGTGCATTTGGTCTGTTCAGTCTTAAATAATCTAAATGCCAATTATCCGGATTTACAGTTTCTACATTTCTAACGCCGTGGGTATATTGCCATTTTAAACCTTCCAAAGAAAAGGCCGGTAATAAAGCATTTTCTGTTTGTGCATTGCGGTCTTTCCAAAGTGCTCGAATACCTTCCCAAGCAGCACCTAAACCTTCTTCATAGGCATTTCCATTCTGATTAATAATAGCAGTAATTCTTTCAGGGTGCGCGGTTGCAATTCTAAAACCAATTGGTGCGCCATAGTCTTGAATCATTAATGTATACGAATGGATTTCCTTTTTTTCAAGAAAAGCATCTATAGTTTCTGCTAGGTTATCAAAGGTATATGTATACGTGTCCGCGTTTGGAAAATCACTATTCCCAAAACCAGGATAATCTGGTGCGATAAGGTGAAATTCGTCTGTTAGCTGACTTAAAACTTTTCTATATTGATGGGAAGAAGCAGGAAAACCATGTAGTAATACAATCGTTGGGTTTTTAGGATTTCCACTTTCTCTATAGGCTATCTGTACGCCGTTTATATCTATAGTTTTGTAAGCAATAGTTTCCTTTTTTATGGAAGCACTAAAGTTTGTTGTTGGCGTGCTATTTTTTGAAGAAGTATCGTTTTTACAACTAACAAAAAGGAATAGAAGGATTAAAGTATAAATTAAATTTTTCATGTGGTTTTATTTAAATAGGAATTCGTAATTATTCGGAAGGTTAAAAAAGCCATAGACCGTACCTTAATACGGCTATGGCTTTTATTTTTTTTATTAATTACGTCCTGCCATTACACCGCCGTCGGTATCCCAAATAGCACCTGTAACCCAAGATGCTTTTTCAGATAGTAAAAATAGAATACTGTTAGACACGTCAGATGCTTCTCCGAAACGTCCTATTGGATGAAATCCGTTAAAACCGACTAATGCCTTATCTGCAGCTTCTTTTCCTCCAAAAACACCATGATAAACAGGAGTGTTTACTAATGCTGGTGATACTGCATTTACACGAATATTATCTTCTGCTAACTCCATAGCCAAATGCTTTGTTAAGGTATGTAAACCTGCTTTTTGCATGGAGTATGCCGTAGACGGAGTCGCTTTTACTGCTTGTTTTGCCCACATAGAACCTACGTTTACTATCGAACCTCCTTTAGTTGCTTTCATTTTTTTAGCAGCACTTTGTGTGATAAAAAAGAAACCTCTATTTAAATCTAAGTAAGAGTTGTAATCTTCCATAGTGTGATCTAGAAATGGCTTTGGGCCAAAAATTCCGGAAGCATTTACTAAATAATCTAAGTTATCTAAAGCGGTAATGGTAGTAAGTAACGTTTCTACTTGTTCTGTTTTAGAAATATCTACGGTATGTTTAATTAAGTTTGGTGCATCTGCAACTTTATCGGTGTTTCTACCTACAATATGTACAATTGCTCCACTTTCTAATAATGCATTTGTTGTTGCATTTCCAATACCACTTGTTCCTCCAATTACTAAGGCTACTTTGTTTTCAAATTCTTTCATTTTATTTTTATTTAAGTATTAATTAGACAGACAGGTCTGTCTTTTATTATGTAAATTTTTTTAGTTTATTATTTTAGCACAAAGATTTTTGGATTCTTGGATGGGCCAATCTGCTTGGTGTAAATGGCTTTCGCCAACTGCACTTTCATAGAGTAAATAAATTTGTCTAGACAGAGAAGGGATTTGTGCTTCTTTAATGTCTTTTAAATTATTGGTAACCAGTTTTGCTATAAGCTGAATAAAACTGTTTTTTTGCGACTGAATTTCATTTCTAATAATCACATTATCCTTCGGGATTTCAGAAACGGTTTTGATACACCAACAGCCATTAAAATCTTTCTCCATGAAAAAGAGTTGTAAAAAATCAAAAATAGCAAGTATTTGATCTTTTCCTTTTGGTTTCGAAGTAGTGTAGGTTTCCACATCTTTTAAAAAGCTTGTGTTTTTAAACTGAAGATAGGCCAAACAAATATCTTCCTTCGCCTTAAAATGATTATAAAGCGTGGCTTTAGCGATACCTGCTTCCGAAATAATTTCATTTATTCCTGTAGAATTATAGCCGTTCTTATAAAATAAGAAGGAAGCCGTTTCAATGATTCTATTTTTTACTTCAGAGTGTTTCACAGGACAAATATATATAAATTAATTTAAAAACAGACAAGTCTGTCTATTGTTTTTAAATTCCTAAGAATGGTGCCGCGTTATTTAGTCTTTAGATACATAAGGATTATCTACAAAAAACTGAAGTACTTTTGCAATCTCTTCTCGCTTTTTCGAATTATAAACAGTAATTGTAAAGTCGCTATATCGTTGAATAGCTTCTGTCCAATATTCTCCAGGAACTTTCACTTGGTTGACGTATCCTTGGGAGTTCACATCCAACACAACTTTTTCACCTTCAATATACACGCTGTTTACAACATTAAAAGGTATATCTCCTTTAAAAAGTACATTATTATAGCGCACACCTTCAGATGCGACCTCCTTTAATTTAACTTCAAAACGTAAAAAAAGGGCGGAACTTTTAGGGTCAAGAAGTATATCGTTCTGTAATACTGCCGCGTTATCACTTCCCATATAATCCACAAGTTCATAAAAGGAACTTCGCGCTTTTTTTTGTTTAGACAATATGGTTACTTGAGAAAATAAGGCGTTTGTACTTATTATAAATACTAGAAGAATGAGTGCTTGTTTTTTCAATTTAATTAGTTTTTTTAGGTTTTTAATCACATAAACCTTTTATGCTGTGGTATTTAAAAAGTGCAAAATATAAATCTTATTTATTATATAAAATATTAAAGCTTGTTTTTTTGTGTAACCAGCTAGTATCTGCGTCCACAACATAGGAGTTTATTTCTTTCGGATTACCTAAGGAATCAAAAGTATATGCGTAGCTTCTTTTTTCTGGTAAACGAGCAGCAATAGTAAGTTGCTTAGGTTTATAACTTAATTCATAAAGACGCTTCGATTGATCTTCAATACCGTTTTCTTCTGTAAACCCTTTTCTTTCTGTGGTAACTTTAACGAGTTGACAACGTTCATCATATTCAAAATGGATGGTCTGTGTATTCACATAGGTATCTGGTCGTTTGTATTTTAAATAATCGACTTTATTTATTTCTATATTTTCTTCTTCATTTTCAAAAGGGANAAAATATAAAGCATTTGTCATTTCTAAGTGTGTCAACAAATGGTTCGNATTGTAAGTGTATGTTTTTATGGTAACCGCTAAACCATCTGTATTATCAAAACGGGACTGACTTATAATTTGTCCGTTATTGTTATATATCGCTTCATCTATAATACCACTTCCATACTCATTGAAATAGGTCTTTTTTACTAATTGATTTTGTTTGTTGTACGTATATTTTACATCGTTTACATAAACGGATGTGTCTTCGGTTAGCGCAATAATTTTATTATTTTTAAGCGTGTATATTACATTTAGATGATAAAGGGAATCTGTACTTTGTAATTGAAAAGTATGCTTATCGATTTTAGTAACATTATCTATGTCTAGCTTATCTAAAATAGGTACTTTGCTTAATTCTTTAAAGTGTTTAAAGCTTTTTGTATCCTTTGTAATTATAGTATCTGCATAAACTACTTTTCCTGTTTTGGCATACTCTGTATATATTTTTTCTAGATGAATTACATCTCCTTTGTAGTTACTTGGGTTAAGTATTTTGTCTTCCGATAAAAAAAAGAGCAGCGCATCTTCAGGTGCTGGAAATTCTGGTTTTTCTAAAACGAGTACATCTTTAGTGTTCGTTTTAATATTTTTATTATTTAGTACACATGCGGATGTATCTATTTGCGCGGAAAGAATATTGCATATAAGAAACAGCATTACAAAAAGAGATTTTTTAAAGAGACTATTACTAATCCAATTTGTAATCTTAGAAAACAGATTCTTTTTAGAGAACACAATAGAATCATATTCGTAAGAAGATGTCCAATGAATTTTACATTTGTTGAAGCCGTCAAAACAAGCAACAGGCTTTAATTCATAGGCAGCTAAAGTCATCATAAAACGTTCTAAACCGCCAAAGGGGTAATTCCCAGTAGAAAACTCGACAATGCCAGAATGCTCGTTTATCTTTTTCAGATGATCCATATTTACCTCAAAACCAAATTCTAAATAATTAAAGATAGGAAGCGCATCGGATTCCCCAAAATAACCGGATTTTTTATTCTCATTCTTGATATAGCTTTCTAAAAATTCCTTTGCATAACTAGGAATGAGCGCTTTGTACCTATGTTTTTCTGGTTCTACTTGTTCATCTAAAAAGGTGTTTAATTCTTGTAAAGCAGCATCTACTTCCTCTTCAGACATAGTATCCCAGTCAAATTCAGGACCTTCATCATCAAACTTAAAACCAGGTTGCCGAACTTGAACCATATGATTATACAGATTTTTAAAATCTTCAAATTTGGAAGCGTTTTGTATTTCGAATTGGATATAAAGCATATTTTTGAACGTATCTAATCCATTTATAAGATTCTTGAAATTCCGATTATTAGTTGTTGTAGCATTTGCACGTTATTCTATATTTTCCCCATAAATAAGAAGCCTAAAAAAAGCGATTAATCTTGTAATGTGGTTTTTATTTTAATTCCAGAAAGGAGATAATCCGGGTTATCCGTTCCAAAGGTTAAGAATAAATATAAAAAACTATCTTTAAACATAGGAGAAATAAAACCACCTAAATGATCTGAAGCCCAATCGTATTCGGGATATTTATTGTGAATACTTACAGGGTTTATAAGTAATGGGCTGCGTTTATCATGAATCCATTTGTTGTTTTCCAGTTTCAATAAGCCATATTCGCGGTTAAATGAAGTTAAATATTCGGAAGGTAATTCTTCACTGCCAAGTAATATATATAGTTCGGAATGAAATGAAATATAACTTGCATCGTCTGCTTTTCCGTGTAGATATCCAGTTTCTGTTTTTGCTTTTTGAATTATCTTAGAAGAATGCATTCCTTTATTTTTATCCAAGAGATTTAAAATGTTTTTGGTAGTTATTTCATGGATTTCAGATTCTATAAATTTAGAACTTCTTCTGTGAAAGAGTACTCTAAATAAATCCTTATGCTTTGTAATTGCCAGCGGAAAACTGTTTTGAGAAGGGCCATGCCATTCTGGGATTTTAATTTCTTGTGGGGATTGTAAAATTTCTAATTCTTTATTTATAATCATATACGCAGAAGTGTAATTCCCATTTGGTTGTTCTACGCCAAGTAGGACTAAAAAAGTACCGTTTTTCAATTCCAAGGGATTGCCTGTGCTAAATACATTGCCTGTTTTTTTTGCAAACGGAATTTGATCCGTGCCAAGTATTTTTTTATCTTGAAATGTCCAATTTTCTAAATCCGAACTAGTAGCAGAATAAATCACTCTTTTTTCGTGTGCTCCAAAAACAACTGGCGTTAATAATACATAATCATTTTCAGCTCTTTTAAGGATTCCACCAGATTGTATGTAATTAATATTTGCATCGTCTATATGCGTTGGATATGTTTCAAACATTGGTTTATTATCAATAATTTCATAATTAACAAATGGATTAAAAAACTCTATAGTTTCTCCTTCGTCCATATTTAAGAAGCCGGAGTAAGTTTTACCAAGCGTAATCCAACCAGAATGGATATCTACACTTTTAATTTCAACTGTCGTAGTGGCTTCCTCACTTTGCGTAACAAACCAAGACTGATTGCCTGTTGCTTCTTTTAATAAATTCTCAAGTGCGATATAGTTTGTTTTAATTCGATTATTCTCTTCGTCAATCGCGATGATTCGGATAGGATTCAATCTGGAAATATTGCTTTCTGTGTCTGAGATTAAGCTATTATTAAAAACAGTATTTAAATTTTCCTTTGTCTGAAACGATAAGTTTAATACAGCAAGAAAAAGGATCAGCAGTTTTTTCATGAATGATAGCAATATTGTTTTTGTTAATATAGGGTAAATAGATTTCAAGAATTAATTTTATCTATGTATTTAAAAGAAACACCATGTTTTCTATCTATAAGAACGAAGTTCGATTATTTTTGTGGGAAAGACAAATACTTAAAAACCAAACTGTAACTGCACACTAACTTCTTTGTCTTTTACAATAAGTTTTTTAGATTTTTCGGTATTTAAATTAGATAGAGAAATACCAAGCAATCGCACCGAATTACTCATTTTTTCTTGATACAATAAATCTTTTGCAGTTTCTAAAATGATGCTGGCATCACTTATAAAATAAGGTAAGGTTTTACTTCTAGTTTGTAAGGTGAAATCACTGTATTTAATTTTTAGGGTTACCGTTTTTCCTGCAACCTTACTTTTGTTTAATCGTCTAGAGACTTCTTCGGCAATATGCTCTAGTTTTTCTAGCATAAATATTTCAGAAGAAAGGTTTTCATTAAAAGTGCGTTCTGCAGCAAGGGATTTTCTGGTTCTATTTGGTTTTACTTCGCTGTTGTGTATTCCGCGAACAATATAATAGTAATAGCGTCCAGATTTCCCGAAGTTTTCATCTAAAAATTCTAGTGTTTTCGATTTTAAATCCTTTCCTGTAAAGATGCCTTTTTGATACATTTTTTCCGCAGTAACTTTACCAACACCATAAAATTTTCGAATGTCTAAAACCTCCAAAAATGCTAAAACTTCTTCTGGATTTACCGTTTTTTGTCCGTTAGGTTTGTTGTAATCACTAGCGACTTTAGCAATAAATTTATTGATGCTAATTCCTGCCGAAGCCGTTAAACCAACTTCATTAAAAATGCGATCTCTTATTTCTTTTGCAAGTAAAGACGCACTCGGATTCCCTTTTTTGTTTTCCGTAACATCTAAATAAGCTTCGTCTAAAGAAAGCGGTTCTACCAAATCGGTATAATCGAAAAAGATCTTTTTTACTTGTTTCGAGATTTCGGTATATCTATCAAAACGAGGTTTTACAAAAATGAGATGCGGACAATTTCGTCTTGCTTGTGCGCCACTAATAGCACTTCGTACGCCAAATTTTCTAGCTTCATAGCTTGCCGCACTTACCACACCACGAGTTCCGCCGCCGCCAACAGCAACCGCTTTTCCGCGTAGTTCGGGATTATCCATCTGCTCTACAGAAGCATAAAATGCATCCATATCGACATGAATAATTTTTCGTATTGGTAAATCGCTTGACATGATGTAAATTTAGAAAATAATAGAATGAAACAATTCATGAATAAAAGTATTCTTATCATTTTAATCGTAATTTCTGTAATCTGCACGATCGTTTCGTCTTATATAGATAGTAACACCATGCATTATATTTTTAAACCGTTGTCTACCATACTAGTTATCTTATTACCTGTGTTGTATGCTAAAAACGGATTAAAGCCATATAAAAAAATCGTGCTAACCGGTTTGGTGTTTTGCCTGATTGGAGATATCTTTTTAATGTTTGATGCGTATTTTATTTTTGGCTTAGCATCGTTTTTAATTGGTCACGTATTTTTTATATATGCATTTGCTAGTATTCGCGGATTTTCTTGGAATGTAAAAATCTTAATACCCTTAGCGCTTGTTGCGGGTCTTATTTTTTTCAATTTAAAAGACCATTTAGGCGATTTACTAATTCCTGTAATTCTATATGTGACTTGTATTGTACTGATGGCTTGGCAAGCAATAAATGTATATGTTTGGAAAAAAGAGTACGGATTTCTACTAATCGCTATTGGTGCATCTTTGTTTTTGGTATCTGATTCGGTTTTATCCTATAGAAAATTTATTAGCGATTTTACCATCGCACAATTTTTAGTTTCTAGTACGTATTGGACAGCAATTACCTTAATTTCGCTTTCCACAATTTATATTAATAAGAAAACAAGTGCAGCAATCTAATTTAGAAATAGAACGTAAATTTTTGGTCAAATCTTCAGCGTTTAAAACGGAAGCTTTTAAAAACACGAAAATTGTTCAAGGCTTTTTAAGTACCAATAAAAAACGAACCGTTAGAGTAAGACTAAAAGGAGAACAGGGTTTCTTAACCATAAAAGGAGCGTCTTCTAAAAACGGATTATCCCGCTTTGAATGGGAAAAGGAAATTTCTAAATCCGAAGCTGATGATCTTTTAAAACTTTGTAAAAAAGGAATTATTGATAAAATACGATATGAAATTAAAGTAGAAAACCATATTTTTGAAGTAGATGAATTTTTCGGTGAAAACGAAGGATTAATTGTTGCAGAAGTAGAATTGCAAGCAGAAGAGGAAGCTTTCACGAAACCAGATTGGCTTGGTGAAGAAGTTACAGGAAATATAAAATATTATAACTCACAACTAAGTAGCAAACCATTTACTACTTGGAAAAAATAAAACTGAACACCTATGAAACAATTTATAATTTTAATTTTTGCTTTAGCAACTGTAGTCGCTTGTAAGGACGAAAGTAAAACGGTTATTGACGAAATTTCAACGGTTCCAAATACAGAAGTTGTGGACGAAGTAATAGAGGAAGTTTTAGAAGTAAAACAATCTGTTGCTGCGCTTAAAGCGGAATTGAAAGCAAAAGGATTTGAAACTTTTGATTACATAGATGAAAAAACACAAGACACCGTAATCATGCAAAAATACTTCATGGCATTCTTAAAGAAAGGACCAATAAGAAGTCAGAATGAAGAAGTAGATAAAGGATTACAAGAAGAGCATTTAGAACATTTAAGTAGAATGTACGAAGAAGGTTTTGCCGATTTAATAGGTCCTTTTGGAGACGATGGTGATATTCGTGGTATTGCAGTATATAACGTGCCAACTAAAAAAATGGCAGATAGCTTGGCTAATCTAGATCCTATGGTGCAAGCTGGTCGTTTAAAAGTAGAAATGCATCCTTGGTGGTGCGCAAAAGGGCAATCTTTACGTTAATTATTTAGATATTTCAATCCAACGCTTCGTTTCGTTGCCAAAAGTATCTACAACGGTAATGACATGTTTTCCTACTTTAGGTAAAATAGCCATATCATGAATGTCTTTTGTGGTGCCAACAAATTCAGCATCGACATACCAAAACAAAGTAGTTTCTGGTTTAGAATGTGCGATTTTTAAAACGAGTTCATTCGTGCTGCCATCAAAATCTTTAGGTAGAAAAACAGTGGTGTTTTCTTTCGGATAAATAAACTGCATAGAAATGCTATTTTCACCTAAACAATCGCTTCTAAACCGTGGTAATGGTTTATAAAACGGATTTTTCGTTTTGTAATAGAATTCCATTAATGGCGGAAGCACAAACCAAGATTTGTTGATAATATTACTAATATCCTCACACGAAGAATTTACTTGATATTGTTCGCTTGTATCTAAATGTACTAATTTGTGATACGGACAAGGTTTTGTTTTTAATCCGCTAATCTGTATGAATTTGTTTTCAGTTTCTTCACAGTTTTCTGTTGCTCTGTAACCACTTTTTTCGCAAATGGAAACCTCTTGCATTTCATCAAAAGGTTTTGCAAACCAATCGCTATTTGGTAAGGCATCAAAAACATCAAATAAAATAGGGGCAGCAGTTTGTACACCAACCAAACCAGGCCTTCCTTCGCCATCTGCATTTCCTACCCAAACACCAACTACATAATCTTTGGTCGTTCCAATGGCCCAAGCATCCCGAAAGCCAAAACTGGTTCCTGTTTTCCAAGCAATTTGTTTCGAGCCATCAAAAAACTCCCAACTCTCATCGCTTTCTGGCCTGTTTACTTCCTTTAAACTTTCATAGGTTAAGTAAATGGAAGCAGCATCAAATAAGGTTTTGTCTGAAGTTTTCTTGCCAAAATCTATTGTTTCCGAAGCTAAAAAAGTAGGTTCACAAAATTCATTGCTAAAATATTGGCTAGAATTTTCGCTGTAATGATTTATGGTGGAAGACAACGATGCATAGCTTTTACATAAATCCCAAAGATTACTTTCTGCACCACCAAGAACCAAGGTAAGTCCGTAATGATTGGCGTTGTATTTTAAATCTTTCAGCTTTAATTCTTTTAAATAATGATGAAATCGATCTAAACCAAACTCCTGAAGCATACGAACCGCAGGAACGTTTAAAGAACGCGACAAGGCACGACTCGCAGGAACTGCGCCATCGTATTCTTTATTAAAATTCATAGGAGAATAGCTTCCGTATTGCGTGGGCACATCTGCAATTAAAGTATTTGGTAGCAAGTCACCAGAATCTAGCATTGCAGCATATAAAAACGGCTTTAAAATGCTTCCGGTACTTCTAGGTTTATCTATAATATCTACATCTTTTTGATGTGCTTTGTCTGTTGGTGCATTTCCTACATAGGCTAAAACTTTACGTGTTTTGACATCTAAAACCAAAACAGACATGTTGTAAATTTCATTCTGCTTTAACAAGTTGTAATGGTTTTTTACAATAGCATTGGTCTGTTTTTGTAGTCTAGAATTTACTGTAGTTTGAGTGCGTTTTCCATAATTGGTTTTCGCCACTTTTTGCAATAAATGCGGAGCAGTTTGTGGTAAAGGATATGGTTTTTGTGGTAAACCTTCAGCAATAGATAAGCTATAAGTTAGCGAATCTATAATCTCTTTTTCTAGTAGTTTTTTAAGTAAACGATTTCGTTTTACAAGCAATCGCTCTTGATTTTTTCCCGGATAAATCAAACTTGGCGCATTTGGTAAAACCGCTAAAGTGGCGCTTTCTGCCCAAGATAATTGGTTTGCGTTTCTGTTAAAATAACGCCAAGAAGCAGCGTCGATACCAACCACGTTTCCTCCAAAAGGCGCATAGCTACTATAAAAGGCTAGTATTTGATCTTTGCTTTCGCGGAATTCTAATCGCGTAGCAAGAATCATTTCTTTTATTTTTTCAAAATACGTTCTAGATTGTCCTTTTCTAGAAAGACGAATGACTTGTTGCGTAATCGTACTTCCTCCACGTTTTACTTCTCCAGATTGTAAGTTTTGTTTTAATGCCTTGAAAATAGAAATAGGATTAAAACCAGGATGCTTGTAAAAATATTCGTCTTCAAACTGAATAATGCAGGTTTTAAATTTTTCGGGCACCGAATCATTCTGCGGAAATCGCCATTGTCCATCTTTGGCTATTTGTGCGCCAAGCAATTCGTTATTCGCACTAGTTATTACTGTTGCTGTTGGGTCTTTAAAAAGTTGCTTTGGTAAACAGAAATAATAGGCAAGTAAAAGCACAGCAAGAATTACTGTTTTTATTTTATGCTTTTTTATGTAGGTTATTATTTTGTTCATGTTTACTTCCCACGAAAGTGGGAATCTTTTATTTTTTACCCTTCCGTCTTTGATTTCTTTTTTGAAATCAAATCCACCTTCCCTTGAAAAAAGGGAAGGAGTTTAGTGTGTTACTATATTTATAATCTAGTTCTATTAACTAATTTTTTCAGTTGGTTCCGCAGCGTTAATTGTTATAAATCCTTATTAAAATGGAAACTAAATTTTAAACACTCCTCCTTTTTCAAGGAGGAGTGGATTCCGTTTCTCAAAAGAAACGGAAGACGAGGTGGTCTTTTATTCTTTAAAGTAACCACTAATTTCATTCAACACAGAATCTAAATCCTCAAACACAAATTTGTTTTCAAACCGAATTACTTTAAGACCTAAACCTTCTAATGTTTTTGTTCTTTCTGCATCGTAATTTTGTCGTGCAAAATCTAAATGATACGCTCCATCTAATTCTATAATTAGTTTTTCGGAAGCACAATAAAAATCTACAATAAAATTTTTTATGCTGNGTTNCCTTCTGAATTTTCGACCTTTTAATTGGCTTTTTTGAATCACTTTCCAAAGCGCAGCTTCAGCAGAGGTTAAGTTT
>JGI24723J26617_10001102_pt1 | contig 24597 bp, 24 predicted proteins | sample Cruoilmetagenom6_FD_26617 | JGI IMG/M metagenome (IMG submission 26617)
ATCCTCACCTTTCAATCGAAACGGTGCGCCGCCACGCGTCGCTACCAGCCGCAACCGGATCGCCCCAACAGTCGGCACCGCCGTTTCCGCTTTGTCCAGAACCTCGGACCACGCTCGTATCGTCATGCCTGACCGGCAGGGGTTGGCGTGCGCACCAGCATTCAGGCCCACGATCATTTGCGCATTTGCCAACCCGTTGAATGATAGCGCGCGCGCCATCGAAATCACGTGCCCGCCATAAATCAACCGGCCCGACCCCGACCCGGCACTTGCGTCGAAATGCACCTTGGCCGTGTTTTGCCACAAGCGGGTGGCCATCATATGTTCTGATTCTTCGATTGTTACGCCGTCCACATGGTCGATCTGTTCGCCTATGGCATAGTCGCCCCACCTGTGTGGCTCTCCGGCCAGTGCGGTGTCATAATTGGCAAAGTTCAGCCCCTCGGGCATTTTCAGCGAGTCAACGCTGACCACGCCAGTCAACTCGGGAATGACGGTCTGCGGCGCGGGTGCCTCGGGGTCGCGTTTGCGCACCATCACCCAGCGGACGTAGCTCATCACCACCTCGTCCCGCTGATTCAACCCGCGCGTACGTACCCAGACAACGCCGGTCTTGCCATTTGAGTTCTGCTTTAGACCGATCACCTGCGAAACCGAGCGCAACGTATCGCCCACATAGACCGGTTGCAGCCAGCGCCCCTCGGCGTAGCCAAGATTGGCAACCGCGTTCAGCGAGATATCCGGCACGGTCTTGCCAAACACCACATGAAACGCCGCAAGGTCGTCCAGAGGGGCCGTTGGCAATCCACAGGACCGGGCAAATTCGTCAGAAGAATAAAGCGCATGACGTGCCGGATAAAGCGCGTGATACAATGCCCGCTCGCCCCCTGATACGGTGCGGGGCACCGCGTGGCAGATCTCTTGCCCGACTGAATAATCCTCAAAAAACCGGCCCGGATTGGTTTTTGCCATTTACTGTTCTCCCAGTTTTGTATCGCCGGTGTAGGTGCCGTCCACCTCTTTGATCACCGCCTGACCACAACGCATGACGCCACTGGCCTGGCAAAAGGTTTGCGTGGGCGAGCCATGCAGCTCCCAGCCCTTGTTCAGGGCGTCCGTCACCTTGTGGCAAAAGGCCGAGGTGTCTTCGGAGCTGAGGAAACGGTATAATTTCATTAACTTACCCCGGGAACACCGGATAACCGAGCCAAGTGTGGACCCCGGCAATCACGGCATAAATAACGATCGAAATGACCGCCAGCTTGATGTCCCCGGCCAGAGTGCCGGGTTCGGGGCGGACCCAGTTCGGCTCGGCCCGGTTCAGCACCATGACCTCGGCACTGGCCCACAGAAACATGCCGCCAAACAGCACGATCGAGGCCAGATCGCCGTTCACCAGAAGGTGCGCCGCGGCCCAGGCCCGCACCCCGGCCAGCATCGGATGGCGGATCAACCCGCGAAAGCGGCTTTGGCTGTTGCCCAGCCCTAACAGAACCACCGAAATCAGCATGAGAAGGTCGGTAACATGTATCGCCCAGGAGGGTGGCGACCAGACATAGACCTCGCCCATACCGCGATAACCGATGATCATCAGGACGATGCCGGCAACCATGATCAGGGCCATCAGCCCCTTGCCCTTGTCACCCATCCGCGCCCGCACGTCTGGCATTATGCGCTTAAAGAAATGCGCCGCGGTCCAAAGAACCAGGCCGAGAATCAGAAGGGTCATGGGGCTACTCCGCTGTCAGGTTGGCGATTGCCTCTGACATTGCCAGCAACTCGCGCGCGGATGCAACATGCAGGTTTTCGACGATCTTGCCGTCAACCACGGCAACGCCCTGCCCCTGGCGCTCAATCTCGTCAAAGGCCGCGATCTGGCGGCGTGCAAGATCGATATCCGCCTCGGACGGCGCAAAGCCTTTGTTGGCAACTGCAACTTGCGCCGGATGGATCAGGGTTTTGCCGTCAAACCCCATGTCACGCCCCTGGGCACATTCCACCGCGAGGCCCTCTTCATCCTTAAAAGCATTGTAAACGCCGTCGATAATCACCAGCCCTTCGGCTTTGGCCGCCAACAGGCACAGACCCAATGACGCCAGCAATGGCTGGCGATCCGGCCTGCTTCTTGTCTGCATCTCTTTGGCCAGGTCATTGGTGCCCATGACAAACCCCTTTAGCTTCGGATGTGCGGCAATGGCCGCAGCATTCAGCATGCCGCGCGGGGTTTCCATCATGGCCCAGATATCCAGATCACCGGTGATCTCCGCCAACGCATCCACATCGGCCGGGCTGCTCACTTTGGGCAACAAAACGGCATCGACCCCCATGTTGCAGACAGCCTCGGCATCATCCCGGCCCCATTTCGTATCGAACCCGTTGATCCGCACGATCTTTGTGCGGTTGCCATAGCCGCCCTGCGCCAGGACCTCACTCAGCAGAGCCCGCGCGTTTTCCTTTTCGTCCCCCGTTACCGCATCTTCAAGATCAAAGATGATTGCGTCGACCGGCAAAGTCTTGGCCTTGTCCAGCGCCCGCTGCTTCGAACCGGGAATATAGAGGACAGAGCGGTAAGGTTGTGTACGAGGGTCCATGGGTGTCTCCGAATTCGCAAGGTTACAATGTTGCGCAGGAAAGGGCATTTTTTGATGGAAAATTCAAGAGCGAAAGCGCCCCGACGCAACGTTGCATCTTTCCTTAATCGACTGCGCCCGGCGCATTAACGGTTTCTCAGCATTCGTTTGGCAGAATTTTGCGCGTCAGATCCGGTTAAGGAGGGCCGTTTCGGATTGGCCACCGATCAACACGGGCAGCGGGCTGACATCGTGAATTCACTGGGCGGGTTCGTCCGGCACACCGGGAAGCCGGCGGGCCTGACCGGTCGGAGCGGCCTCAGGGGAAAGGGCATAATCAATGATGAAGACCATGTTGAGAATGACAATCGGTCTAGGGGTGATGGTGCTTGCAGCAGGGCAGATTGCAGCCGAAGGCAGGCAAAACTGCGCCCCACGCGCATTGGTGCTGGAGCGGTTGGCCGACAAATACGGCGAGACCAGGCAAAGCGTCGGGCTGGGCACAAACAATGCTGTGGTCGAGGTATTTGCCTCGACGGATTCCGGCAGTTGGACGATTACAGTGACAATGCCAAATGGCCTGACTTGCCTTGTGGCATCGGGCCAGTCGTTCGAGGCGCTGGCCGAGGCATTGCCGCCCAAAGGCAACGACGCATAATCAAGGTAGGTACGCGTGGGTTTCACCCACTCTACATTTTATTCGTAGGGTGGGTGAAACCCACGCAGCTTGCTTTCATTATTATGTCAAAGCACCCCAGATCTGCTTGCTGCCCGTCAGGGTCAGCGCCCGTGCATCCGACCGGATCAACGTCTTCCAGGAAGGCCGCAAGGTCGTCAGATCAATCGACATCAACAGCGGCGACATCATGCCCGGCGCAGTGCCCGGCCCTGTGCCCGGCTCTTGGATCAGCGCCAGAATCGTAGCCAATCCAAAGGCCGCGCCAGACCTGAACCCACCTATCGCGACCCCAAAACCAGAACCGCAGGTGCTGCGACAGCAAAAAACCTTCCGTTCAGTTCCAGCATCCAAGTTCCAGGTAATTCATTACTTTTCAACTACTTTAGAGGAAAATCCGCGCAATGGACAAGGCCATCACGGGGTCGTGCCGCGTTGCAGAACACTTGCGCGGCGGCGCATTTGGCACTAGGCAACGCGCAAATTTCATCGGACCGGAGATATATCTAATGGCTAGACCCAAAATTGCACTAATCGGCGCAGGTCAGATTGGCGGCACGCTCGCCCACCTCGCGGCGATCAAGGAGCTTGGCGATGTTATCCTTTTCGACATCGCTGAAGGGACCCCCGAGGGCAAGGCGCTCGACATCGCCGAGGCCGGGCCNGCGGAAGGGTTTGACGCCACCATGTCCGGCACCCAATCCTATGAGGACATTGCCGGCGCAGATGTGTGTATCGTAACGGCGGGTGTGGCCCGCAAACCGGGTATGAGTCGGGATGACCTGCTTGGCATCAACCTCAAAGTCATGAAGTCGGTCGGTGAAGGTATCCGTGACCACGCACCGAACGCCTTTGTAATCTGTATCACTAACCCGCTGGACGCGATGGTCTGGGCNCTGCGCGAATTTTCCGGCCTGCCGCATGAGAAAGTCTGCGGCATGGCTGGCATTCTGGATTCTGCCCGGTTCCGCCACTTCCTGTCGGTCGAATTCGGCGTTTCGATGCGCGATGTCACCGCCTTTGTTCTGGGCGGACATGGCGACACGATGGTGCCCTTGGCGCGGTATTCCACTGTGGCTGGCATCCCTCTGCCCGATCTGGTCAAGATGGGATGGACCACGCAGGAAAAGCTGGACGGCATCATTCAGCGTACCCGCGACGGTGGGGCCGAAATCGTTGGCCTGCTGAAAACCGGCTCGGCATTTTATGCGCCGGCAACATCCGCCATCGAAATGGCCGAGGCATATCTGAAGGACCAGAAACGCGTTCTGCCCTGCGCNGCCTATGTGGATGGCGCTTTGGGGTTGAAAGGCATGTATGTGGGCGTGCCCACCGTGATCGGTGCCGGCGGTATCGAAAANNTCATCGACATCAAGATGTCCAAAGACGAACAGGTGATGTTCGACAGCTCGGTCGCGGCGGTTCAGGGGCTGGTTGACGCTTGCAAGGCGATTGACGGCTCGCTGTGAGCTGACCACCGATCAAATATGAAACGAAAAAGGCCCGTTTGAGGCGGGCCTTTTTCACAGGCGGGTCAAACCGGGGCGCGATGGCTCCACAGGATATAGGCACAAAANAGNCCGATGACGAGCTCAATCCCCAGCGCCGTCAGGATGTTGACATGCGGCACACCGTCCAGCACCACACTGATCACCCGCCCCATTCCGTAAGACAGATACAGCATCGCCGCTGCCCACAGCCCCACCTTTCTGAGGCCCGGCATGACTACGGCCCCCANTATCGCGCCGCCGAACAGGACCAGAACCATTGCTGGCGCTCGGACCTCGCTCATCAGGCTGATGTCGTCGCCCAGTATGGTTCCCGATGACGCGAAAAATGCCCTGGGCCAAAACAGGGCCGACAGGCCAATACCAACGCCTGTTATACCGGCCAAGGCAAGAACCAGCTTAACCCAGATTGTGTCTTTCATCACGAGTTCTCCTCAGTATGCAAATATGTCAAATCTTTACATCGTGTAAAGTTGACTAACCTGCACGTATGGGGTACTTTACATTATGTCAACCAAAATCAAAAACACCCGCACCAAAATCCTTCAGGCCACGCTGGACCTGTTGCTTGCAGAGGATGGCTCCGGCACACGCATGTCCGATGTCGCCAAACGGGCCGGTGTATCCCGCCAGGCCGTGTATNTGCATTTTGACAACCGGGCTGATTTGCTTGTCGCCGCAACACTTTACCTTGACGATCTGCTTGGAACGAAAGCCCGCCTTGCACCCAGCCGCGCCGCATTATCCGGCATTGAACGCCTGGATGCATTTGTTCTGGCATGGGGCAGCCACATCCCGGAAATTCACGGCGTGGCCAAAGCCCTGATTGCCATGAGCAACACCGACGNAGCTGCGGCAGCCGCTTGGGGAAACCGACCNCATGCAGGACGTGCGTGAAGGATGCGAGGCAGCAATCACGGCACTCGTCAAAGACGGAACCCTTTCTGATTGCTTCACCCCACAGGACGCAACGGACGTTCTGTGGACCCTGCTGTCAGTGGACAATTGGGAAAACTGCACAATTATCTGCGGTTGGTCCCAGGAAAAGTACCTAAAAATGGTGGCAATTTCCGCCCGTCAGTTGTTTTACGTCCCCGCTGGAAAGCCACTGTGAAATGCCTGTATTGCATGCGTTCCACCCAAAATGATTCTATTTTCCGCACTCGCTTTTTCAGTTTATCAGACCCCCGAAGACATTTTGTGATCACGCGAAAAAAACTGTGATCACAAATGTCGCTTTTTTTATGATATCACTGCCCTGCGTATAATATTCGTTTAACTTCATGGTCTAGGGGTCGCTATACCCACCTGTAATCGCATCTTAACGGGACAGCTTTTCATGAACATCCACGAATACCAGGCCAAGACTCTTCTTCGCAGCTATGGCGCACCCGTTTCGGACGGCCGTGCTGTTCTCAGGTCCGAGGATGCAAAAACGGCGGCTGGTGAAATGGACGGCCCACTTTGGGTGGTCAAGGCGCAGATCCATGCGGGCGGGCGCGGCAAGGGGCACTTTAAGGAGGCCGATGCAGGCGAAAAGGGCGGCGTACGCCTGACCAAATCAGTGGAAGAGGCGGCTGAGGAAGCCAAGAAAATGCTGGGCCGCACCCTGGTCACGCACCAGACCGGCCCGGTCGGAAAACAGGTCAACCGGATCTATATCGAGGACGGGTCCAGTATCGAGACCGAGATGTATCTGGCCCTGTTGGTGGATCGCCAGACCTCACGCGTCAGTTTTGTCTGCTCGACCGAGGGCGGCATGGACATCGAAGAAGTGGCCGCATCCACACCCGAGAAGATCCTGTCCTTCAGTGTCGATCCCGCCACGGGTTATCAGGCGTTCCACGGACGGCGTATCGCCTTTGCCCTGGGACTAAGCGGCAAGCTGGTCAAGCAATGCGTTGGGCTGATGGGGCTGCTGTACAAGGCGTTCCTGGACAAAGACATGGAAATGCTTGAGATCAACCCGTTGATCGTCACCGATGGCGGCGACCTCAAGGTGCTGGATGCCAAGATCAGCTTTGACGACAATGCCATGTATCGCCACGCTGACATCGCCGAATTGCGCGATGAGACCGAAGAAGACCCCAACGAACTTGAAGCATCCAAATACGACCTGAACTACATCACCCTGGATGGTGAAATTGGTTGCATGGTCAACGGTGCCGGCCTGGCAATGGCGACGATGGACATCATCAAACTCTATGGCTCTGAACCCGCCAACTTCCTCGATGTGGGCGGCGGTGCCACCAAGGAAAAGGTCACCGAGGCGTTCAAGATCATCACCTCGGACCCCAAGGTCAAAGGCATCCTGGTCAACATCTTTGGCGGCATCATGCGCTGCGACGTGATCGCCGAGGGAGTTGTGGCCGCGGTGAAAGAAGTCGGGTTGAAGGTGCCTCTGGTGGTGCGGCTTGAGGGGACGAATGTTGCCGAGGGCAAAGCGATAATCAACAACTCGGACGTGGATGTGATCGCGGCGGATGATCTGAAGGATGGCGCGCAGAAGATCGTAAAAGCGGTCAAGGGGTAACCACCACGATGCCGAATTCGATCACATTCCGCGCCCGCCAGGAGAAGCAGGCCGGAGACCAGACACAAAAATCCACCCAAGCGAGGCACAGGTTTTGCGCCGCCACGCTTACACTGGCAATATCCCTTTTTCCAGGAACTGTCTCTGCTGTGGATTTGAATCGCCTGGCGGACCAGTCCAACTTTCTGACCTCAAGTGATCCGGGCGATCTTATGCGTGCCGCTGTCGCGATCTGCCTTTACCCCGGGTTGGACAAGTCGACGATTGCCACTTCTTTCCGTCATGCGGACTGGAATGTTTCAGGCGACGGCGAATGGACCGAAATTGACCGGAACGATGTCTGGGTTACGCTCATGGGCAGTAACGGGGATTTTTTCTGCGACGTGCAGGGGCATATCCCGCAGGATGCCGCCATGGACCAGATCCGCGATCTGATTAACACGACCGAATGGGCTGGGTGGAAGATTACCGCCACCGATGACGCCTGTCGCAGCATCTCACATTCCAGCGGGTTGCAAATTGAAATCACCAGTGGCGGAAACGATCCGACCTGCAACCCAATGCCTGACAGTGCGATCCGTATCTACTATGGGGCCAACTGAACCAAGACGCCGCGGCGCTGCCGCCAAACAAAAATCGCGACACTGCGAAACATAACCGGGGAAATGCCAAAATGGCCGTACTCATCGACGAAAATACCAAAGTCATCTGCCAGGGCCTGACCGGCTCTCAAGGCACGTTCCACACCGAACAGGCAATTGCCTATGGCACCAAAATGGTCGGCGGCGTGACCCCCGGCAAGGGTGGCATGACCCATCTGGACCTGCCAGTCTTCAACTCGGTCCACGAGGCCAAGGCGGTCACACAGGCCAACGCGTCGGTGATTTACGTCCCGCCCCCCTTTGCCGCCGATTCGATCCTTGAGGCGATTGACGCCGAAATGGAAGTGATTGTCTGCATCACCGAAGGCATCCCGGTTCTTGACATGATGCGTGTTCAGCGTGCCCTGGAAGGCTCCCCCAGCCGTCTGATCGGGCCCAACTGCCCCGGCGTGATCACGCCGGACGCCTGCAAGATCGGCATCATGCCCGGCCATATCCACATGCGAGGATCGTGCGGGGTTGTGTCCCGTTCCGGCACTCTGACCTACGAGGCGGTCAAACAGACCACGGATGTGGGTTTGGGCCAGTCCACCTGTATTGGTATCGGCGGTGACCCGATCAAGGGAACCGAACATATCGACGTGCTGGAGTGGTTTCTGGGCGATGATGAGACTGAGAGTATCATCATGATCGGTGAAATCGGCGGCTCTGCAGAAGAAGAAGCCGCGCAATTCTTGGCCGATGAAAAGAAAAAGGGCCGTTGGAAGCCGACGGCCGGTTTCATCGCCGGACGCACCGCGCCTCCGGGCCGGCGCATGGGCCACGCGGGTGCCATCGTTGCCGGCGGCAAGGGCGGGGCGGATGACAAGATCGAAGCCATGCGCAGTGCGGGCATTGTCGTCGCCGAAAGCCCGGCGGGCCTGGGCGAGGCCGTGCTTGAGGCGATTGGGTAGGAAACCGAGCGACCTACAATGGAGAGCCACAATGATTGAAAAGCGAAATTGGCTGACAATCACGAGACCTTGTATTGCAGGTTTCACTGCATTCAACCGGGGCCACGAACGCGGTGAAGGGCCTGTTGTTCCCACTCTGGTAGGAATTTCAGCTTTCACCGGCCTTATTGCAGTCTGGTATGCGTTATACCAAGTGATCGAATTTCCACTTTGGATGGCTTGGTTCAACTGAACCCCGTGAACAGAGGCAAAAAAATGACCGATCAATCCCCAAACAACCAACTCCATGCCTCATCCTTCATGCAGGGGCATAACGCGGAATATCTGGAACAACTTTACGCCCAATACGCCAACGATCCGAACGCGGTCGATGCCGCCTGGGCCGCGTTCTTTCATGCACTGGGTGATACCGAAACGGACGTAAAGGCCGAAGCNCACGGCCCGTCNTGGGCGCGCAATGACTGGCCNCCCGTTCCGCATGACGACCTGACTGCCGCATTGACCGGTGAGTGGCCCGAAGCCCCGGCAGAGGCCCAGGCGGCNGGAGAAAAGATTGCCGCCAAGGCGCAAGAGACCGGCATCGAGGTTTCCGAGGATCAGATCAANCGCGCCGTTCTGGATTCAATTCGGGCTCTGATGATCATCCGCGCCTATCGTATCCGCGGCCACCTAGTGGCCGACCTTGACCCGCTGGGCATGGGCGACACCAACCTGCATCCCGAACTGGACCCAAAGACCTACGGCTTTAGCGATGCCGACATGGACCGGCCGATATTCATCGACAATGTGCTGGGGCTTCAGGTCGCCTCGATGCGACAGATCATTGAGATCGTCAAACGCACCTATTGCGGCACGTTTGCCCTGCAATACATGCATATTTCCAACCCCGAAGAGGCCGGATGGCTGAAGGAACGGATCGAAGGGTTCGGCAAGGAAATTCAGTTTACCCGCGAGGGGCGCAAGGCGATCCTGAATAAGATGGTCGAGGCCGAAGGGTTCGAAAAATTCCTGCATGTTAAATACATGGGCACCAAACGGTTTGGTCTTGATGGCGGAGAGAGCCTTATTCCGGCGATGGAGCAGATCATCAAGCGCGGTGGCGCGCTCGGGGTCAAAGATATCGTCATCGGCATGCCGCACCGGGGGCGCCTCAGCGTGCTGGCCAATGTGATGCAAAAGCCCTACAGGGCGATTTTCAACGAATTCCAGGGCGGCAGTTTCAAACCCGAGGATGTGGATGGTTCGGGCGACGTGAAATACCATCTCGGGGCTTCGTCGGACCGCGATTTTGATGGCAATACAGTACATTTGTCGCTGACCGCCAACCCGTCGCATCTCGAGGCGGTGAACCCGGTGGTTCTGGGCAAGGCGCGGGCCAAACAGGACCAGCTGAAGGATCTGGACCGCACGGCCGTGTTGCCGATCTTGCTGCATGGCGATGCGGCGTTTGCCGGACAGGGCGTGGTGGCTGAGTGTTTCGGTCTTTCAGGATTAAAAGGGCACAGGACCGGCGGAACCATGCATGTCGTGGTGAACAACCAGATCGGCTTTACCACCGCTCCGCATTTTTCGCGTTCCTCGCCCTATCCCACGGACATTGCCCTGATGGTCGAGGCACCGATTTTCCACGTCAACGGCGACGATCCCGAGGCCGTAGTACATGCCGCCAAAGTGGCCACCGAATTCCGCCAGAAGTTCCACAAAGACGTAGTGATCGACATCTTCTGTTATCGCCGGTTTGGCCATAACGAGGGCGACGAGCCCATGTTCACCAATCCGATCATGTACAAGAAGATCAAGACCCACAAAACTACGCTGAGCCTTTACACAGCGCGGCTGGTCAAGGACGGCCTGATCCCCGAAGGCGAAATCGAGGACATGAAAGCCGCGTTTCAGGCGCACCTGAACGAAGAGTTCGAAGCCGGGCGTGACTATAAGCCCAACAAGGCCGACTGGCTGGATGGCCGCTGGAAGCATCTGAATCGCAACAAAGACGAATATGTACGCGGTGAAACCGCCATCAAGCCCGAAACACTGGCCGAAGTTGGCACTGCCCTGGCTCGGGTGCCGGACGGTTTTCCGCTGCACCGCACCGTGGGCCGGTTGCTGGAAGCAAAGCACAAGATGTTCGAGGATGGCACCGATATCGATTGGGCCACAGGTGAGGCGCTGGCCTTCGGGTCGTTGCTGAGCGAAGGCTATCCGGTACGCCTGTCTGGTCAGGATGCCACCCGCGGTACCTTCAGCCAACGCCATTCCGGCATCATCAATCAGGACACCGAAGAGCGTTATTACCCGCTCAACAATATTCGTGCGGGCCAGGCGCATTATGACGTTATCGACTCGATGTTGTCGGAATACGCGGTACTGGGGTTCGAATATGGCTATACGCTGGCTGAACCCAACGCGCTGGTATTGTGGGAGGCACAGTTCGGCGATTTCGCCAATGGCGCGCAGATCATGTTCGATCAGTTCATCAGTTCAGGCGAGAGTAAATGGCTGCGCATGTCGGGCCTTGTCGTACTGTTGCCGCATGGCTTTGAGGGTCAGGGACCAGAGCATTCCTCGGCCCGACTCGAGCGATTTTTGCAAATGTGCGGCCAGGACAACTGGATTGTCGCCAACTGCACCACGCCGGCGAATTATTTCCACATCCTGCGCCGCCAGATGCACCGGTCTTTTCGTAAACCGCTGATTCTGGTAACCCCGAAATCGCTGTTGCGCCACAAACTGGCCGTCAGCAAGGCCGAGGATTTCACCAGCGGATCCAGCTTTCACCGGGTGCTTTGGGATGACGCAGAACAAGGAAGTTCGGATACCAAGCTGGTCTCCGACAAGAAAATCAAACGCTTGGTGATGTGTTCGGGCAAGGTCTACTACGATCTTCTGGAAGAGCGCGACAATCGCGGCATCAAGGATATCTATCTGATGCGGGTTGAACAGTTCTATCCGTTCCCGGCCATTTCTCTGGTCAAGGAGTTGGAACGGTTCAAACAGGCCGAGATCATCTGGTGCCAGGAAGAGCCCAAAAACCAGGGAGCCTGGACTTTCATCGAACCCAACATCGAGTGGGTACTGGACCGGATCAATGCCAAACACAAACGGCCAATCTACGTCGGTCGCGCAACTTCGGCTTCGCCTGCCACAGGTTTGGCCAGCCAACACAAAGCCCAACAAGCAGCGCTGGTGAACGACGCGCTGACCATCGAAGGATCGTAATCCATGACAACCGAAATCCGCGTCCCCACCCTGGGCGAATCCGTTACCGAAGCCACGGTTGCCACTTGGTTCAAGAAACCCGGCGACAGTGTCGAGGTGGATGAAATGCTGTGCGAACTGGAAACCGACAAGGTCACCGTCGAAGTGCCCAGCCCGTCCAACGGCACCATCGCCGAGATTGTCGCAGCCGAAGGTGAAACCGTTGGTGTAGATGCTCTGTTGGCCACTATTTCCGAGGGAGCAGGTGCCAAGCCCACCTCGGCGAAAAAGGCCACTCAAGGGGCCGCAGTGGCTGCAGAGACGGTGGACGTAATGGTTCCCACGTTAGGCGAATCCGTTACCGAGGCTACGGTCAGCACCTGGTTCAAGGCGGTCGGCGATACGGTCGCCCAGGATGAAATGCTGTGCGAATTGGAAACCGACAAGGTTTCCGTCGAAGTGCCAAGCCCGGCCGCCGGGACTCTGGCCGAAATCTCTGCGCCGGAAGGCGCGACAGTTGACGCATCGGCCCGGTTGGCCGTGATTTCGTCCTCCGGGGCAACTGGGGTGAAGGCCCCACCGGCCCCGGCAGCGGCGGTTACTCCGGCGGTTGCAACCAGTGGCGCAAAGGATGTGAAAAATGCACCTTCCGCCGAAAAAGCGATGGCACAAACCGGTATCAGCTCCGATGCCGTTACCGGGACCGGTCGCGATGGGCGCATCATGAAGGAAGATGTGGCCGCCGCGGTTGCTGCGGCGCAGCCTGCCACCGCTTCGCTACCAACCCCAGCCGCCGCTGGGGCACCACGGGCCCCGGTGCCGGCAGATGATGCCGCCCGAGAAGAGCGGGTCAAGATGACCCGGCTCAGGCAGACCATTGCCAAGCGCCTGAAGGACAGCCAGAACACCGCAGCGCAGCTGACCACCTATAACGAGGTGGATATGACTGAGGTGATGAACCTGCGCTCCACCTACAAGCAACAGTTTGAGAAAAAGCACGGCGTGCGTCTGGGGTTCATGTCGTTCTTTACCAAAGCCTGTTGCCATGCCCTGAAAGAGGTGCCCGAGGTCAACGCCGAAATCGACGGCACGGACATTGTGTACAAGAATTTCGTACATATGGGCGTGGCTGCCGGTACGCCGACCGGCCTTGTCGTGCCGGTGATACGCGACGCGGATTCCATGTCGTTTGCTGCGATCGAAAAGGCAATCGCCGAAAAAGGCAAACGCGCGCGCGACGGCAAACTAACAATGGCCGAAATGCAGGGCGGTACCTTTACGATCTCCAATGGCGGTGTCTATGGGTCGCTGTTGTCCTCGCCCATTCTGAACCCGCCACAATCGGGAATCCTGGGCATGCACAAGATTCAAGACCGCCCCATGGCGATCAACGGCGAGGTGGTCATTCGCCCGATGATGTACGTGTCGATGTCATACGATCACCGTATTGTTGATGGAAAAGGGGCAGTGACGTTCCTGGTGCGTGTCAAGGACGCGCTGGAAGATCCCCGCCGATTGCTGATGGATCTTTAAGTCGCCCATTTTTCGGAATGGCCTGATATTGGGTCATCCAAAGCGAAAGGAAAGCTATGTTACGCCTTGTNACCATTAGCCTGGGTATTAGCCTGTCGATGAGTATGCCGATACTGGCGCAAAGCACCACCGAAGAAACCGGCCCACAAGGCGAACGGCTGACGTGTTCGCAAACCATGCCAGCCCTGGCCCTTGGCAACAGACAAAAACCATCCAAAGAACAGGCGGAAACCTTGTGCTCCTGTATCTGGGGTAAGCTGTCGGAACCCAACCAGAAATACGCCGAGACGCTGAAAACGGGGCAGGCCGACCTTGCCGATACGCAAAAAGTGGACGAGTTTTCAAATATCTTCGGCACTGCGCTGGAAGACTGTTCGCCATAGGCCGCCAGCCGCTGCAACATCGCGCAATACTCATCTGACACCGATCATCCACCCAGGAGGCCGACATGGCAAATTATGACGTGATTATCATCGGTGCTGGCCCCGGCGGCTATGTCTGCGCCATCCGATGTGCCCAGCTTGGCCTGAAAACTGCCGTGGTCGAAGGGCGCGACACCCTGGGTGGCACCTGTTTGAATGTCGGGTGTATCCCATCCAAGGCCCTGCTGCATGCCAGCCATTCACTGCATGAGGCGCAGCACAATTTCGCCAAGATGGGCCTCAAGGGCAAGTCGCCCAGTGTCGACTGGAAACAGATGCTTGCTTACAAGGATGAGGTGATTGAGGGCAACACCAAGGGTATCGAATTTCTGTTCAAAAAGAACAAGATAGACTGGATCAAGGGGTGGGGATCAATCCCCGCGACCGGGCAGGTCAAGGTCGGGAATGACGTACACACCGCCAGGAACATCATCATCGCCACCGGATCCGAGCCTTCGGCACTTCCTGGCGTCGAGGTGGACGAAAAAGTGGTCGTCACATCCACCGGCGCGCTTGAACTTGGCAAGGTTCCCAAGCGGATGGTGGTCATCGGCGCTGGCGTTATCGGCCTGGAACTGGGCAGTGTCTATGCCCGACTGGGTTCTGAGGTGACGGTCGTTGAATTCCTGGATGTAGTCACGCCGGGCATGGACAGTGAAGTGCAAAAAATACTTCAGCGGACCCTGAAAAAGCAGGGGCTGAAATTCATCATGGGCGCAGCGGTTCAAAAAACCGAAGCCACCAGAACCAAGGCCAAGCTGACCTACAAGCTGCGCAAAGACGATAGCGAACATGTGCTTGAGGCTGACGTTGTGCTGGTCGCGACCGGGCGCAAACCCTTTACCGATGGTCTGGGGCTTGAGGCGCTGGGCGTGACGATTTCGCCGCGCGGGCAGGTGCAGGTCGACAAGGGCTGGCAGACCAGCATCAAAGGCATTTATGCCATCGGTGACGCCATCGACGGGCCAATGCTGGCACATAAGGCCGAAGACGAAGGCATGGCCGTGGCTGAACAGGTTGCCGGCAAGGGGGGCCATGTCAACTATGGCGTCATTCCGGGCGTGATTTACACGGCACCTGAGGTTGCCAGCGTCGGCGAAACCGAACAATCACTCAAGGATGCCGGGCGCGCGTTCAAGGTTGGCAAGTTTCAGTTCATGGGCAATGCAAGGGCCAAGGCCAATTTTGCCGGTGAAGGCTTTGTAAAAATCCTGGCGGACAAGAAAACCGATCGTATCCTGGGGGCGCATATCGTTGGCCCTGCCGCCGGAGAGCTGATCCACGAAATCTGCGTGGCCATGGAGTTCGGAGCCTCTGCCGAGGATCTCGCCCTGACCTGCCACGCGCATCCGACCTATTCAGAAGCGGTTCGCGAGGCCGCGTTGGCCTGTGGAGATGGCCCGATCCATATGTAGACAAAGGCGGCACACCGCCGCTTTTGACAGACGCAGCGAAAGGGGAACCTGTGAGGGTGCGATGGGAACCCGGCCTGATCAAAACGGGCCGCCCTGTCCGGAAACGGGCCAGCAAATCCGTTTGACCCGGGCGCGCCTTTCGCTAACTTTGCTGCAAAGGAGCAAAGCACATGCGCCTGCCCCGGTTACTGTGGCTGATGATACTGATGTGGCTGGCTATTTATGCCTGGTCGATCTGGGTCTTTTTCAGCACACCACCCGTTGGCGACGGGTTCACCCGTGGCTTGAACGGTTTGGCTGGCTTCATGACATGGCAGGCGACAGCAGGCGGCATTGCGCTCGCCATCTGGGTCGCCGGGCGCAGGCTCGCCTCGGGGTCATTGATGCGTTGGATCAGTCGGGGTCCGGCGCTTCTGGCCTTGTTGCTGATTGTGGCAATCGTCCTGCTGATTGCCTATGCTCTCATTGCTGACAGGGTGGTTTCGCCGCCATCATCGTCGCCGGCTTCAACGCCTGTAACGACCCCGGTGAACTGACCGCCTACCACATGGTTTCCGCGGCCCGCGCACCCCATGCCCGATCATAGGCTTCACCCCCTACCTCGCCATCTGTCATTTGCGCCAGGATCTCGCCGATGCTCGGTAAACTTTTGCTCTGGTCGCCTGCACCCCAGGTTCCGGCCCGCAACAGGGCACGCGCGCATTGGCTGTAGATTTCACCAATCGAGATCACGATCACCGTCGCCGGCAGCCGGTTGCCCCTGGCGAATTTCGCACGCAGATCATTGTCATCGGTCAAGACAGCGGTGCCATTCACCCGGATGACATTGTGGGTTCCGGGTATGATGAACATCAGCGACACGCGGCCGTCGCTGACGATATTGCGCAGGCTGTCCAGACGGTTGTTGCCGCGCCAGTCCGGCAATGCCAGCGTGCCGGGGTCCAGTTCCATCACCACCGGCCCGTCATCGCCGCGCGGACTGCCGTCGGTGCCGTCCGGGCCAACCGTGCTAAGAACGCACAGGCGCGACGCCATGATCCAGCTCCGGTAGTGCGGCGTCATGCGGCGCGCAACCTTGCGAACCGCGGCGTCCCCTGGCGTGCCATAAAGCGCCTCAAGTACCGTGACATCCTTAATCGTCTGCATTCACGCCAAATCCCGCTTCGCGCATCAATGCGTTGGATTTTTCTTCGACGGTACGCTCCAGTTCGGCCATGAATTCGGCACGTGGCAGGCCCGGTTCAATCGGTTCCATGAACTCGACCACAGCAACCCCCGGCCGCCGGAAGATACCTTTGCGCGGCCACAGAACCCCGACATTGGTTGCCACCGGCACACAGGTCTGGCCCAGGTGTTCATACAGAACCCCGGTGCCCACCTTATAGGGGGCTTTAACCCCGGGCGCGACGCGGGTGCCCTGGGCATAGATGATCAACTGGCCAGCCTCCTGACGGCCTGCCTTTACATCGCGCACCATCTGGTCGATCGCCGCACCGCGTTTTCCCCGGTCCACCGCCACACAGCCCAGTAGCTTGGCGTATTGGCCGATCACCGGCGTGCGCAGGATTTCCTTTTTCATGATGAACTTGGCCGCCGGCAGCGCGGTAAAGATCATCATGATGTCCAGAAACGATTGATGCTTGGCGGCAATCAGAACCTCTCCCGAAGGGGGCGCACCGCGCACTTCGGTCCGGATACCCACCATCCAGCGCGCGCTCCAGAACACCCAACGGGAATAGGTCTTGCAACAGGTCCGCGCACCGGTGCGGCTGAACAAGGCCCAGGGTGCGAATACCAAACCGATCACCGGCATCATGAAATATATCTGGGTCACAAACAAAAGCGAGCGAACCCACTGGATGGCAAAACCCATCAGATCAGTTCCTTCAGGGTCCGGTGCGCCGCCGACCAGGTCGCCACAAAGGCCACCAAAGCCCCCAGCAAGGGAATCAGCAACGGCAACAGCCAACCAGCCCCCTGAAAACCCAGCCCGGTCAGAAACCCGCCCTCATCCGATGCCTCGGGCAGCAACGCCACACCGGCCAAGCCAAAAGCAACGCCGACGGTCGCCCCGATCAGGGCACGCAGGGTAAACCTGCGCACAAAAGCCTGGGCGATATAACGATCACGCGCGCCCACCAGCCGCAGCACCTCGATCACCTGCGCATTGGCCGACAGGGCCGCGTTGGCCGCCAGTGTGATCATCGCCGCCGTGGCCCCGCCAATCAGCAGGATCGCCACCCAGCCCAGCCGCCGCAGGCTGTGCGCCGCATCGACCAGCGGGCGACGCCAGCGCGTGTGATCATCAAGCACCGCCCCGGTCACTTCGGCGGCTAGCCGCAGGCGCAGGCCGGCGGCGTCGTATCCTGGCTCAGCGTCGATTATTTCAATCAGCTGCGGTACCGGCAGATCGCCAAGTTGCAGATCAGCCCCGAACCAGGGGGCCAGCAACGCCGCCTGCTCTTCCTGGCTGAGGGCCCGCGCACTGGCAATTCCAGGTGTCTGGCGCAAAACCTGCAACGCGGCCTTGGTCTGGGCCGCGCGCTGATCCAGCGGCGCGTTGATCCGCAAGGTGGCGCTGCGGGCCAGTTCTTCGGCCCAGCGATCTGCCAATCGGCCCGATGCCAGCGACAAAGCCAAGGCAAACACCACCAGAAACGCCATTGCCCCCGATACGAACAGGGTCAGATGCGCGGTGAACCCGCTGGGGGGCACCACGCGCGCGGCCTGTGAATCGCCCAGTACAAGCGCGCGGATCGGCCCGCGGCTCACAGGTCGGCCCCCGCCAGTTGCAACCGTCGGTTGGATATCCGCAAGACCCGCACCTGTACCTGGCTCTTGGCGGCGCGTATCAGCCCCAGATCATGGCTGGCAATCAGGATCGTCTTGCCCATTCGGTTCAACTCAACCAGTAGCTGCAACAATCGCTGTGACATTTCCCAATCCACATTTCCGGTTGGTTCGTCCGCCAAAATCACGTCCGGAGACATGATCACCGCCCGCGCCAGCGCCGCGCGCTGGCGTTCGCCTCCCGATAATTCCGGCGGCAACGCATCGGCGCGTGAAGACAGGCCAACCCACTGCATCAACTCTTGCAGGTCACTGCCTTCCTGCGCCGTGTCACGGCCCGACACAGTCAGCGGCAAGGCAATATTTTCGGCCAATGGCAGGTGATCGAGGAACCGGCAATCCTGATGCACCACACCGATCCGGCGGCGCAGCATGGCCATCTGATCGCGGTCCAGCCCGCTCATATCGGCGTCGAATGCCCTGGCCTGCCCGGTGGTCGGCAAAAGTGCGCCATAGCACAGTTTGAGAAGCGTTGTTTTGCCGGACCCCGACGGTCCGGTCAGAAAATGAAACGAACCGCGGACCAGTTGCACCGAAACATCGCTCAGCAGCTCTCCGCCACCATAGCTGTACCCAACATTTTCCAGCTCGATCACGGCTGCCCCCCGGTCCTTTTGCTGTCTTGTGCCTGACCACAGAGACAGTTTCAATGGCAAGACGTTGCAACGGTATGACAAGAAGTTAACACCAACTGCAATTGTCTCTTTCAGGTTGGCCATCAAAGACATATGCTTTGATAAAAAAAGTGAGATAGGTAGGTCTCGACTTTAGGAGAGTAGTATGCGGCTGACATGTCCCAATTGCGGTGCTCAGTACGAAGTACCGGACGAGGTGATCCCGGCAGACGGGCGCGACGTTCAGTGTTCGAACTGTGGGGATACGTGGTTCCAGGCGCATTCCGACACTCAGGATGCCGCGCCAGACCCGGAAACGGCACCTCAAATACCTGAGGCGGCGGAAGAGGATTTCAGTGAACCGGACGCGGATGACATGCCCGACGACCCGGAGGCTACCTTTGCCGAACCAGAGTCAGTGCGAGAGTCTGCGCCAGAACAGTCGTCCGGCATTGATTCCGAGATTTCCGATATCCTGCGAGAAGAAGCGCAGCGAGAGGCACAATTACGGGCCACGGAAACCAGTGAACCGCTTGAAAGCCAACCAAATCTGGGTCTGGACGATTTGCAAAGCGATGAGCCCAGCAAACGCGCCCGCGAGGCCCGCGACCGCATGGCAAGAATGCGCGGTGAGCGTTCAGATGATCCCAATCCGAAAACCGCCGCGGAATCCAGGCGCGAAATGCTGCCCGATATCGAGGAAATCAATTCTTCCTTGCGCACCTCGGACCAAGGGGCATCGCCCAACACGGCTGTTGGCCCGGTCAGGGCCGATCAGTCGAACAACAAACGGGGCGGATTTACCCGCGGATTTGCGCTGATCATTGTCATCGGCGTTGTTCTGGCACTGATCTATGTCAAAGCCCCGGGCATTTCCAAGGCTGTGCCGCAAGTCGATCCTGCGCTCAATTCATACGTCGAGATGGTTGACAAGGCACGGATATGGCTGGATTCCCAACTAGGCGGAATGGTGCCCAAGCCCGAGGAATAAGACAGCGCACGCTGATTACCTGATCCGGCGGTTCACCATCCCCTTTTCACCAACCCCTTGCGGACACGTCATGCGCGTGCGTTCACAGGCCCCGTCAGAACCGGTCCAGCAATCGCTGAAGGTAATTGCGCTCGATTTCCGGGCGCGCTCCTTCGCCCGATCGGCGGCGTATTTCGTCCAGCAACTCGCGGGCACGACGATAGACATCCCCGCCCTGCAACAGCCCCTCATCCGTGCCGATTGATCCGCGCGAACCGGCGTTGCGCCCCAGCGGGTCGCGGTTCTCGGCCCGCCTTTCGCTATCGGTATTGCCTTGCCCGGACTGTTTCTGCTGATCTTGCGCCAGTGACTCGGCCAAAGACCGCATTCCTTCGCGCAGCGCCTCCATCGCCTCGGACTGACGATCAATGGCCCCGGCCAGATCGTCATTGCGCAGCGCCTTTTCGGCCCCGTCCATCGCCCGCCCCGCCCGTTCAAGAGAGTCGCGCGCCGCATCTCCGTCAGGCGACCCGGCACCGGGCAATTGACCCTGCTGGCGGTTCAACTCGTCACGCAGGGCCTGCTGGCGATCAGCAAGCGCGCCCTGCTGGCCCCCCTTGCCCGCCTGCGATCCCTCGCCCATCTTGTCCTGACCATTGCCGCGACCGCCCTGGCCTTCGTGGCTTTCGCCCCGGCCCTGCCCGCCGCTGCGGCCCTCGTTACCCTGGCTTTCACCGGCCTGAGCATCGGGGTTGAATTGTTCCTGCAAATCGCGAAATGCCTGATCCGACAGGCCCTGTTGTTCGCGCAGCGTGTCGGCCAGCCCTTCCATCGCCTGTTGACCTTCGCTCTGGCCTTTCTGGCCCGGACCGTTGGTGACCTGCATGTTCTCCATCATTTCCTGAAGTTCCTGCAAGGCCTGTTCCGCTTCGGCCATGCGGCCCTGTTCCATCAATTCCTGAATGCGGTCCATCATCTCCTGCAGATCGTCCTGGGTCATCTGCATCATATCTTCCGACGGGTTGTTCTGATCCTGACCCTCGCCGTTTTCCTGCGCCTGGCGCGACAACTGGCGCATGTAATCTTCGCTGGCGTCGCGCAATTCCTGCATCAGTTCGGCGATTTCCTGATCGCTGGCACCGTCTTTCATCGCCTGCGCCAGTCGTTCCTGCGCCCGGCGCAACCGCTCCAGCGCATCACCCAGATCGCCGTCTTCCAGTTGAATCGCCAATTCCCAAAGCGCCTCGGCAATCTCGTCCTGCTGCTGGGGTTCCAATCCAAAGCGCATGAATGTTTCCAACCGCCGCAAAGTCACCCGCAACCGCAAATAGGTGGTTTCCTCGCGAAATATGTCTTCTGGCCGGTGCGAAACCGCCCTCAGCACCTGCGCCACACGCGCGGCATTGCCCCTGGCCCACATGAGGTCACGCCGCATTTCGATCACTGCGGTGGCCATCGGGTCAAAAAACCGGCGCGCCGGCAGAATGGTGGCAAAGGGCGGCGCAGAGGTAACATGGCCCGCCGCGTCCTCGGCTGTCAGGGTGATCGTCACCGGCAGGTTGGCCCAGGGGTGTTTCGAAAAGTCCTCGATCAGGGCCTCGGTGAACATGCGCCGGTCACCGGATATCGGCATTGGCAGTTCCACATTCACCCGCTCGCGCGGTTCCGGGTCGCTTACCAGACCAAAGTGGCGATCCACAGCGTCCAGGTTCAGAGAGATCACCGCCTGTCCGGAAACAACGCCATGATCGTCGCTGGCGGTGAAAGGCAGGGTCATCTCTCCGCTGGCAGCGGCCTCGGCAATGCCGGCAACGGAAATCTGCGGCGCGGTGTCCTTGACCACCGCCACTTCCCATGTGCGCCCGCCCGGCCCGTCGATGCGAAGCTCTCCGCTGTGGGAGGCGACAAAATCCTGCGCCGGGTCAGCCGCTGACGGCAAATCACCCGTACGCCCGGATATTGTTTCGGCCAGGGTCAGCGCGCCGACCTCGCCGTAGAACCGGATCGTGATGCGACTGCCCTCGGCCAGCGCCATATCAGGGTCAGTCAAATCGTTCAGATAAAGTGTTGGTCGTCCGGTATAGCGTGGCGGCTCGATCCAGCCTTCCCAGGATGGCCCCCCTGCCAGATTTGTGTCGCCCGGCCCCATCGCCGTGACCGACCCGACCCTCCAGATCGACCCGAACAGCAAGGCCACGACAAACGCCAGCAACGCCACATAGCGCAATGCAAACGGATCGCGCCGGTTCAGGCGCATGTCCGGCGCAACCGCACGGGCCTGTGCGGCGCGTGTCTCCATACGTTTGAGATGCGCCCGCCAGACCGCTACCGATGCCGCATCCTGTGCGCCAATCGCCTGTTCATCCAGAAGCGCGGCAATGGGACGGCCCGCCAGTGTTTCATCCAGTCGCGCCAGCGCCGCGCCCAGGCCGGGCCAGCGGAACCGGCGAAGGCCATGGATCAGCGCCACCAGCAAAGCCAGAAGACCCAGGACGCCGCCGCCCCAAACCNCCTCGACCGGCAGAACATCCTGCAANCCCAGCATCAGGGTGGCCAGCACCAGCAACAGGATTGACACCAACGGCCAGAAGGCCCGCAGCGCCTGTTCTGCCAACAACCCGGCACGGGTCAGCAGCAAGGGCAGGCGCAGGCGGCGCAGAACAGGATTGGGCCCTTGTGTCTTGGCCATCAGCTTCTCCAACGGCCCCAAACGCAGGTTCGCGTCAGAGCCATTCGGGAATGGTATCGCGATTTATCATTTCATCCAAGGTCGGACGTCGGCGGATAACCGCAAATTGATCCCCGTTCACCAAAACTTCGGGGATCAGCGGTCTGGAATTGTATTCGCTCGCCATTACGGCACCATAGGCACCGGCCCCGCGAAACGCCAGTAAATCACCCGCCGCCACCGGCGGCAGCGCGCGCGCCTTGGCAAAGGTATCGCCACTTTCACAGACCGGCCCGACAATGTCGTAGGTGTGCGGGGCAGTGCCCGGCACCGGTTCAACAAGCGGGACAATGTCGTGATGCGCCTCGTACATGGCCGGGCGGATCAGGTCGTTCATCGCCGCATCAAGGATCAGAAAATCGCGCCCCTCGCCGGATTTCACATAAATGACCCCCGCCACCATCAGCCCGGCATTGCCAGCGATCAGCCGGCCCGGTTCGATCTCGATCTCGCAGCCCAGATGCCCGACAGAGCGCTTGATCAGCGCGCCGTAATCCGTCGGCAACGGCGGGGCCTGATTGGACCGCGAATAAGGAATACCCAAGCCCCCGCCCAGATCAAGCCGGCGGATATCATGGCCATCGCCGCGCAGCAGTTCCGTCAGCTCAGCCACTTTGGCATAAGCCTGCTCGAACGGTTCCAGATCGGTCAGCTGGCTGCCGATATGCACGTCGATGCCGATGACCTCCAGCCCCGGCATGGTTGCGGCCAGCGCGTAAACCTCGCGGGCGCGGGAAATGGGGATGCCGAACTTGTTTTCCGATTTGCCGGTGGCGATCTTGGCGTGGGTGCGCGCATCCACATCCGGGTTCACCCGGATGGTGATCGGCGCGATCTTGTCCAGCTCCAGCGCCACGGCGTTCAGCACCGCCATTTCGGGTTCGGATTCGACGTTGAACTGACGGATACCGCCGCTCAGCGCGGTGTGGATTTCACGGCGCGTCTTGCCGACCCCGGAAAACACGATACGCTCGCCCGGCACCCCGGCGGCCCTGGCCCGCAGATATTCCCCTTCCGAGACAACATCCATCCCGGCCCCGGCCTGCGCCAGCGTTTTCAGGATCGCCTGATTGCTGGCCGCCTTCATGGCATAGCAGACCAGATGATCCATCCCCGCAAGGGCCTCGTCGAACAGGTTGAAATGGCGCAACAAGGTGGCGGTGGAATAGACATAAAACGGCGTACCCACGGCTGCGGCAATCTCGGCCAGGGGGACGTCTTCGGCGTGCAGGACACCGTTGTGATAAAGAAAATGATCCATGCCGCGCGCTTAGACCAGATTCACCGCCCAGATCAATCGGTTTCAGGCCCCGGATCAGACGACCGGGCGCGTTCTAAGGAACAGGTACAGCGGCAACCCACAGCCGACTCCGACAAGAAATGTCACCGGAATCACGATCAGGCCGATCCAGTTACGCCGCACGGCCACTTCGGCCACGACAAAGACAGCCAGCGCGACAGAGGCGATGAATATGCCTTGGAAAAGGCCGATGCCGGTGGCATTGGCCTGCCAGGCGGAGATCATGCCGCGGTAGTCCAACCCGTTTGCCTGCATCCAGAAGGCACAGTCATAGATCGGCTGCACCGCCCCCCAGACCGCCAGGCCAAGATAGATCATACGCAACGGTGACATCATCTGTCTCCTGATCATCGGATTGTCGGGATGTGCCACTCAGACCCCGAAGAACAGGGAAAACGGCCCCTTGTGCAACCCAACCCCGCCAGCCGCAGTCAGGCCACCGTCAGACGAAACGCCAACAGCTGCCCCAAACGTCGGTTGAACCGGTTCGCCGTCCGCGCCGCATCCGGCAAGCACGACCAGCACCAGAACGGCCATCACCCGACCCATTCGCAGCCTGCACATATCAGAGCCTCGCTTTCCACCTTTCGACCTGCGCCCGCACCTGAGCAGGTGCCGTCCCACCGTAGGACATGCGCGAGTTTACCGAATTTTCAACGCCAAGAACACCATAGACGTCTCCGGTGATCCCACCGTGAACCGATTGCATGTCCTCAAGGCCAAGA
>JGI24723J26617_10001104_pt1 | contig 24573 bp, 21 predicted proteins | sample Cruoilmetagenom6_FD_26617 | JGI IMG/M metagenome (IMG submission 26617)
ATAATGGTAGTAGAGTACGTATTCGCAGGCACCGTTCCAACGCATGGGATCAACATTGCGCAAAAATGCCTCCCAGAAGGGCAAGCCGTGTTTCTGCTCGGCATCCCGCAACAGAGATTCCATGAGTTCCTGCTCAACCAGTTGGTGGTGGTGCATGCCGCTGAAGGGATCGGCGATGTCCCAGCCCGGCAGCAGACGGCGACCCATGTCGATGTGACTGTGTTTAATGCTCTCCATCGGGCCGTATTCATCAAAGGAAGCAACGTTTTCCACCCATCGGAAGGGGTAGCCGATACTCAGCACGCTCCGGCCTTTTTCGTCCAGAAAATCAATGGGGGCATTAAAGGCGATATCGCAGTCATGAATGAGTACTCTGGGAAGTATATCCGGGATGTTCCGGAAGCAGGTCATCTTCAGCAGTTGCTGGAAGTACCAGTTGCCGTGGTTGTGAGTGGAACCGTGATCGGCCAGCACTTCCTTGACCTGTTGCAGGCTGAAATCGTAGGTTCGCTCGTCAATAAAAATCACTTTGGGCTGGTTCGGCCCTTTGAATTCAATCACCGGGTCAGGATCGCCTTGGTTTTCCGGCCCCTGCCAAACTACGTAGATATTTCTAATATTATTATCAATATATTTAACAGCCCGTTTCAGGCCCGGTGCCAGCATATCCAAGTCCTTGCGGGCAACAGGAACCATAATGTCGATTTGTTTACCTTGCATTACATTCTCCATTAAGAAATTCAATTAAGATGCTTTTCATAATCAAAGCGTGATCTTTCGACTGTTCATTCAGACAGCATTTTGTTACGTTTTATATCAGCTTCGCACATTATTCGACATAAAGTTTCCAGCGTTGTGACTGGTTCCCAATTAAGCTTGGTTTTCGCTTTTTCAGGATTCCCTTGCAGATAATCCACCTCAGCCGGTCGGTAAAATTTAGGGTTGATTCTGACAATGGTTTTACCGGTAGAGCTATTGATTCCTACTTCATTTTTATTTTTCCCTTTCCATTGAATATCGATACCGACCACTTTGCAAGACATGTTGATGAAGTTCCGCACAGTTTCGGCACGATTGGTGGCAAGTACAAAGGTATCCGGCTTATCGGCTTGCAGCATTAAATACATGCCCGCCACATAATCTTTAGCATAGCCCCAATCTCTTTTGGCATCCAAATTGCCGAGTTCCAAACAGTTCTGCATGCCCAAGCTGATTTTGGCGATGGCATCTGTGATTTTCCGCGTTACAAACCTTTCTCCCCTTAGTGGAGATTCGTGATTAAACAAGATGCCGCATGCAGCGAATATGTCATACGACTCCCGGTAGTTAATGGTCATCCAGTGAGCGTACAGTTTTGCCACGCCATAAGGGCTTCGAGGATAAAACGGTGTTTCTTCATTTTGCGGTATGATTTGTACTTTTCCGAACAGTTCAGAACTGGATGCTTGGTAAAATCGTATTTTCGGGTTAACGATTTTTATGGCTTCCAGCATGTTCAGCACTCCTACACCCGTTACTTCAGTCGTGGCATGGGGTTGCTCGAATGATACTCCTACAAAGCTCTGCGCAGCCAGATTGTACACTTCATCGGCTTCGCTTATGTCCAGTAAACGAATACAACTTGATAAGTCACACAGATCATACTCGACCAAGTGTAAATTAGGGTGCTTATGTATCCCTAAATATTCTATTCGCCAAAATTTGGTGAAACTTGAGCTGCGGTAGCCGCCATATACTTTATAGCCTTTTTCCAATAAAAGTTGCGCTAGATAGGAGCCGTCCTGCCCGGTGATTCCCGTGATAATACATTTTTTAGACATAGATAGGTGTTCGTTGATGGTTAAGTATATGTTGTATAATAAAATTAACAATAGCTCATTATCTATTTTGGCGAAGTATTGTTGAGCAATTGATGATAATATATGATATATTATTATAAGAAGAAAAATCTAGATAAAAATTACAATCAAGCTGCAGGCAACAGGGTGAGTAAATTCGAGACAGACCCCAATTATCTTAGACAGGCCGACAGCCTCCTGCTCAGTAAAATATAATATCATACTGAAAAATCAATGGAAAAACGAAGAGCAGAAAAACCGCTAATTGCAGGTTTGCGGGCTGCAAATGGTTCAGTCTGAAACGGGAAAAAACCGAAGGCAGGGTGTTTGAATACAGCGTTATATATGACCTCTCACACCGTAAACCTCTTATCAAAATTTTTCTTCAGCCCTGATCAACCGCCCACCACAGGCACAAAAACCTCCATCCCCATGAGTGGCCAGATCACAGCCACTGCCAGCCAGACCACCAGCATCAAGAGGAGGCTGGCAGGAATGCCCCAGAGAAAAAATTCGCCCGTAGTGAATTGTCTGGAAGTATAGGCAATGGCGTTGGGAGCCGCACCAACCAGAAGAAGAAAGGGCATACCAGCAACCACAAGGGAGGAAAAGAGAATCACCTCGCCGCTGACTCCAAGGTACGGGGCAATAACCAAGGCCACGGGCAGGGAAATAGCAATGGCTGCCACGTTCATAATAAAATTGGTCATCATCATCACAAAAAAGGCCATGCCAAGAATAAAGACTAAAGGCGGTGATGATTGAAAAAGAACCAGCCAATTCACAGCCAGCCAGCGGGCTGCCCCGGTCTCCCAGAGGCAGAAGCCAATGGACATGGCCCCGGCAAAGAGAAGAATAATATTCCAGGGGATTTCTTCAAGATCATCAATATCAAGAATATTGAAAAGAAAAAAGGCAATGGTGGAACTGAGCAGGATGCCGGTTTTATGAAGACCAGCCAAGGCAGGAATAAAATTTTTCAAGGCAATGACCATGATAGTTCCACACACGATACCAGCAGCAAGCAGCTCCTTTTGACTCCAACAGCCCAAATCCTTGTACATTCTACCTGCCTTTTCCTTTAAACCTGGAATTCTGGCATGTTCTGGTTTAAAAAAGAGGAGAAAAAAGCCCCAGAGTATGAAGATCATGAGCCAGCCAATAGGGAACATGTACCAGCTCAATTCAAAAAAGCTGATATCAACATTCATGATATCCTTGTAAAATCCCAAGGCCACAGCTCCTCTGGCCGCACCCAGCAGAGTAACGATACTGCCTGCACCTGCCACATAGGCCATGCCAATAAACAGCCCCTTGCCAAAGCGGGTGGTTTTTTCTTCATCAGCATACAAAGAATGAATAGCCATGAGCAGGGGAAACATGGTGGCAGCAACAGCAGTATGCGCCATAAAATGGGTCAACACACCGGTCATGATAAAACAGCCTAGATAGATCATGCTGGTCCGTTCCCCAACAATGGAGAGCATCTTATAGGCCATTCTTCTGGTCAAACCGGTTTTGGTAAACACCAGCCCAATTATGATGGAACCAAAGATAAAAAGCACTGAGGGGTCCATAAAATCCCGAAAAGCAGTGCTAGGATCACGGATCATAAACAGGGCCTGCAAAACCCCGATGGTCAGACTGGTGACACCAATGGGTACCACTTCAAAGATCCACCAGGTTGCGGCCAGCAAAAAAATAGCCAAGGCCCCCTTACCCTCTCTGGTCAAGATAAAATGCGCTCCTGTGGGGTCAACAGCATCTGGCCAAGGTGGGAAGAAGTAGACAACGGCAAAGAGAGTGATTCCGGTCACGATAAAGAGCAATCGTTTCCAGTTCAATCGTTCTCTCTTTGGAGACAGAGAAAGTATCTGAGGATTTTCAGCCTGCATCTTTCGGTTTTATTGGAGTATTTATTTTTGCGGGAGCGTACACCACGTATTGCACATAGCGTGAAAAAGTTCTTTAAAACGAAGAATCCCGATGACTGCCCCATGTTCAATCACCGGAACGCAGGAGGCATTATGACGGTGTAACAGCACGATTGCCTCCAGAATATGCATATTGGCTGGTAGAGTGAAGTCAACAGGACGCATCAGGGAACGGACCAGACTGGCTCGATTGCCTCCACATTCGGCAAGGGCGTGGTCTTCATAAAGATAGGTCAGATGGGGGTCTTCTGTATGAGCCGTATGATTCCAGGAAGAGGATAATCCCTTTTCCTCCCCCCTTCCTATATCCATACCCAAGAGACTTGGTACTAATCCTCGCAGGATATCAATCCGTGAAAGCTGCCCCACCAGATTGTTTTGTCGATCAAGTACAAGTAAGAGAGGAAGTTCCAGCGCATTTGCCTCAGACGGTTTTAAGGCAAACAAGGCTATGGCATCGTTTAGGGTTTGATCATCATACAGTTGGGGACAACGCGCAAAAGGGATGACCATTTCCCGTATTTCATGTATATCCCTTGTTTGTTCCAGCATACTTGCTCCCTCTGAAAAAAAGAGTTGCTACTCACCGCTACCAACTCTTTCGCTTGAGAATTTCCTGCATTTCAGCATCTGCCTTCTGGTGTACAACAGCGAGATGCGATTGTCTTGCTGTTTTGATCTTTTCCAGCAGTTCTTCTATTTCCACGGGTTTTTGTAAAAAATCAGTGGCTCCCTGTTTCATGGCCTCAATGCCGCCAGCAACTGTGGCATGTCCGGTCAGCATTAGCACCTCAATATCTGACTTTTTGGCCTTAATCTGTTTCAAGGTTTCAATACCGTCAATGCCTGGCATAGAGAGATCAATAACAGCCACATCAAAAACTCGCTTGTCCACCAAGGATACAGCCTCTTCACCACAGCTTACAGTAACGACTTTTATTCCTCTGGTCTCAAGACGACGGGCAAGTAAGTGGGCAAACTCCTCTTCATCGTCAACAAGGAGTACTTTGGTTGCCATCAGATGCCTTTCCATAATATTACACGATTTTTTCTTTATGAACAGTGAGCCGCCCGTTGCTGGCTAATCTTTTTCTTGGCAATTTTCCGCGCCTTCCTATCAGCTGCTATAATAGCCTCTAAATCAAGGTCATTTCCTGGAGCAAAGCAATCCAAAGTTTCAGCAACCGTGGCAGTGATATCTGTAAAACTGATCTGCTCATCAAGAAAGGCAGCAACAGCAACTTCATTAGCCGCATTCAGCACTGCTGGTTTTACTCCCCCCTGTTGCATCACCTGAAAGGCAAGCCCAAGGGCAGGGAAACGAGCAAAATCCGGCTTTTCAAAACTGAGATTACCGCAGTCAGACAGACTGAGCCGGGAGAGATTCAAGGGCATGCGTTCTGGGTAAGATAAGGCATAGGCAATGGGAATGCGCATATCCGGAATACCTAACTGGGCCACCACAGAGCCGTCAATATACTCTACTAACGAGTGAACAATGGATTCAGGATGGACAACCACTCGTATCTTTTCCGCAGGCACATCAAAGAGCCAACACGCCTCAATAACCTCTAGTCCTTTATTCATCATAGTTGCCGAATCAATTGAGATCTTGCGCCCCATATCCCAGTTGGGATGGGCCAGGGCCTGATCTGGGGTGACGTGTTGCAGCTCCTCTTGCCCCAAGGTCCGAAACGGCCCACCAGAGGCGGTCAAAATGATCATGCCCACATCACTGCGGCGTCCTGCCTCTAATGCCTGAAATATAGCAGAATGCTCAGAATCAATAGGCAGTAAAGCGACCTTATGCCTTTTTGCAGCCTCCATAACCAGTCGTCCAGCCATGACCAGAGTTTCCTTGTTGGCCAGCCCGATATCTTTCCCCTCAGCAATTGCTGCCAAGGTGGGCAAAAGACCAACAGCTCCCACCACTGCGGACACAACCATGTCTGCTGCCGGAACAGTGGCCACCTTTTTATTACCCTCTTCTCCCCAAAAGACTTTTTCCTGGTGCTGCGTTGGTAACAGCGCAATGAGTTGAGAGGCTACCTCCTGATCAGCAACAGAGATACATGCAGGCTGAAATTCTTGTACCTGCGCTGCAAGTTCTTTAATATTTCTCCCCGCTGACAGCCCAAGGATTTGGAAACGATCTGGGAAGGAACGGACCACGTTAAGGACATTTTTTCCAATAGAACCGGTCGATCCGAGCAGGGAAATGGATTTAAGGGTTTTCATTAAAGAACTCCTGAAATAATCAGCAGATACAGCAGAGGCGCGGTCAACAGCAGGCTATCAATCCGGTCCAACAACCCACCGTGTCCACCGAGCAAGGTGCCGGAATCCTTAATTCCAGTTCCTCGCTTAATAATGGACTCTGCCAGATCACCGGCAATACCCACAAGAGCGAGCAGGGCAGCAACCAAGGCCAAACCAAGACAGCTAACCTCTGGCAAGAGAAAGGTTCCTAACAGGGTGGCAACAAGCACTCCAGTCAAAATGCCTCCAATGGCTCCGTTTACTGTCTTGCCTGGACTGATACTTGGACAGAGTTTCTTTTTGCCAAAAGCTCGACCAGTATAATATGCCCCTGTGTCAGAGCCAGCAGTAATAGCTGTCAGGACCAACAACCAGCAACTCCCGTTCTCAACATGGCGAAGTAAAACCAAGAAGGCAGAACAAAGGCTGATATAAAAAACAGCAAAGCCTGACTGCATGAGAAAAGCCAAGGGATCAACAAAACGGGTATAACAAAAAATAGTCAACGCAACCAAGCCTAACAGGGATAAATAGCTACCAATCAGCACCTCAGATGGGCTGCCAGCAGCAGAGGCCAAAATCGGGAGCAGACAGGTCAACACGGACAGGCGGAGAATGTCTGTTCCCGGTGTCTTATCAATCATGCGGAAAAATTCATGCAGGGCAATCGCTGCGCCAATGGTGAGAACACACCAAAACACTACAGGAGGGGCCACAAACAACAGCAATATCCACAAGAAAACCATGAATATCCCTGGTAGTAAACGTTGTTTCATAACGATCTCTTTGAGAAAAATCTTTTAGGCCAAGGATGTGTCATCTGTGTTATCAGGCTGTACTGACGGCCTCTGTTTGCGCTCCGGTTTTTCCAAAGCGCCGCTGCCGGCCAGCGTATTCCTCCAAGGCTGCAAGAAACTGATTTTTACGAAAATCCGGCCATTTAATATCTGTAAAGTACAACTCGGCATAGGAAAGCTGCCAAAGAAGAAAGTTGGAGAGTCGTTGCTCGCCACTGGTCCTGATGAGCAAGTCCGGGTCTGGCTGTCCTGTGGAATAAAGATGGTTGCTAAAAAGCTGGTCATCAATATCCTCTGGCTTTAGCTCACCAGTTGCGCATTTCTGACTGATCTCCTGCATGGCCTTGATCATTTCAGCACGAGAACCATAGCTGAGACAGAGGTTGAGGCGCAGTTTAGAGAAACCTTTTGTCTCAATGATGACCCTGTTCAGCATCTTGCGAACATCATCTGGAAGACGGTCTTTTTGACCAAAGCATTCCAAGCGGATGCCGTTTTTCTTCATTGTATCCAGCTCAGACCGAAGGTAGTTCTTGAGCAGGTTCATAAGCCCCTTCACTTCCAAGCCAGGACGTTGCCAATTCTCGGTGGAAAAGGCATACAGGGTAAGATGCCTGATCCCGACCTCACGGGCTGTTTCCACGACCTCATGCACAGAATCCGCTCCAGCCTTATGACCAAAAAGTCGGGGACGGCGGCGTTGTTCGGCCCAGCGACCATTACCGTCCATGATAATGGCCACATGCTGAGGAAGCGGATCTGGATATAGAATTGCTTGCATAGTCTTTAATGAGGCTCTACACCTCCATAACCTCTTTTTCTTTACCAGTAGCTATATCGTCAATCTGGGCGATAAATTTATCTGTTACCTTTTGCACCTCTTCCTGCGTGTGAAACATATCATCCTCGGAAATTTCCTTGTCGTTTTTCTGCGTTTTCAAGGTATCATTGGCCTCACGCCGATCATTACGTATCCCGACCTTGTACTCCTCAGCGATTTTTTTGACCTTCTTGACCAGCTCCTTACGCCGTTCTTCCGTCAACTGGGGAATATTGAGACGAATGACCTTGCCATCATTGGCCGGTGTCAGACCGATGTCCGAGGCCATGATAGCCTTTTCCAGAACAGCCAGCATTTGTGGGTCCCAAGGCTGAATCACAATCATTCGGCTTTCTGGAATAGTGATTGTCCCGACCTGATCAACCGGTAAGGTGGAACCATAGGCAGTTACTTTAATACCGTCCAGCAGGTTCCGAGAAGCACGACCGGTTCGGATCGTGGTCAGTTCCCGTTTTAACGCCCCAATCCTCTCCTCCATGCTCTCGCTTGCCAGCTCTACAACCTCATTTGACATAACATTCTCCTGTAATTCCTGTAATATATCTTGTCCAATCTTTTATAAACTCCAAACACTTGTATCTCGTGTCATATATGACATCATTGTTATGATAACCGAGAAGTATAATCAATTTTCATTATTTGCACAGTGCATTTTTTCCCATGTTGGTTCAAAAAGAGGGTGCAGACACAGCAATATTCTGAAAGTATACAGCAGAAAAGGAAAAATGGGGGAGGGCTTATTCCTGAAAATTTGCTTCTTTTTTCTTGCGAAGATCACCCAGTGATTGCAGGGGCTGTATTGACTGATCACCGCCGCCACAACCACAGGAGCTACTGGAGCAACAATCCTCCTTTTTTTGTCTCTTTCTTCCCAAGCGGCGCAGCAGGCTGTTTGTAAGCGGACCAATGGAAAAGATCATCAGAACGATACTGGCAGGAATAGTCAGTTCTTTGGGCATCATTTCGCCATGCTTTGCCACAGCAGCAAGAACAGAGATACCGAGCATACTGTACACTACATCAAGGAGTAAACCGCAGGTCACACTGACCAAGGCTATTGAGGTAAGATAAATAATCACAGCCCTTTTTCCCAATAAACCGATCAGCACAGACAGGGAAGTAACATTGGTGGCCGGCCCAACCAACAAGAACACCAAGGCTGCTCCAGGACTAACCCCTTTAAGGAGAAAGGCCGCTGCAATGGGTGTGGAGGCAGTAGCGCAGATATAAAGGGGAATACCGATAACCAGCATCAGGAGCATGGAGCTGAGACCGCCGCCAAGATACGAACGGATAAAGGCATCTGGTAGAAGAACCGTGATGACTCCGGCCAGCAGGATACCAACAGTGAACCAACCTGCCAGTTCTTCCCAGATATCAAAAATTGCATATCTTATCCCTGACTTGAGCTTGCCTGGAAATTTGCTCAAAAAATTCTGCGCATCCCTGCCATCTTGGCTTGCCTGTCCTTTCTTCTCTTGGTTATCCTCTTGATCACAGCCACAACCACAGGAGTGTTTTTTTAAAGATTTATTCTGGTCTTCCTGGGAAGTTGAGCTAGGAAAAGAAAAGAGATTTTCAGCTATGCCAGCAATTGCCGCAGAGATAAAAGCTGCAACCGGGCGGGCAACAGTCATGATCGGATCAAGTAAGGCCCAGGTGATGGAAATCGAGTCAATCCCTGATTCTGGAGTGGAGATCAAAAAGGCCGTCACAGCCCCATTATTGGCCCCTTGTTTTTTTAAGGTAGCGGCCGCAGGCAGTACACCACAGGAACAGAGCGGGATAGGAATACCGAGCAAGGCCGCCTTGAACACCGAACTAAACCGCCCAGAACCAAGATGGTTGGCTACATAAGTAGGGGAAAGATACTCTTTCAGCAGCCCACCTATCAGCAGACCAAACAGCATGTAGACTGCGGATTGATTGAGCAAATCCCAAGAGGCTTGAAGTGCATCATACAGGAAAGACATCTGAAACTCTCTTGTTTATTATTTATAGCAATTTTATTGCCTTATTCGGATTCTTACAAGACCGGGTTTGGGCTATAGCATTGATACAGAAGTCGAATTCATATGGTGTGTACTTTGTATTGACTTTATTAGGTTTATATATTTTATTTTCAAGTCAATGTAGGAGCAGTCAACTTATTCTTTTTTTTCAACGGAGACACTATTATGAGCAAAACACTTTTTCCTATTACTTTCTTACCGTTCTTATTTGTAATACTTTCTGCTTCAATATCAAATGCACAAAGTTGCAGCCGCATTTGTCAAAACAGTACAAACTGGAATGGATGTTATAATAATTGCCAAAAGTCGGATTGCTATAATAGATGTGTTAACAAAATGAATCCAAGCCGATGTATGGAAACTTGCTATAGTTCTGGCGACTCCAGCAATGGCAATAGCTGCTATAATAAATGCAAAAATACTCCGAATCCAAGCCGATGCCTTGATATATGCTATGATTCTGGCGGTTCTAATAGTTATAGTAATAGCGGTTCTAATGGTTCTGGAAATTGCCACAGTACATGCAAAAACTCCCCAAATCCAAGACGATGCTTTGATACCTGTAACGGATCGGAATGCTATCGTATGTGTGAAAACAGTGGCAATCCCACGAGATGTAGAGAAAACTGCATGAGATAGAAGCATTTCTATTGTACTTACACCTGAATTGAGCGATTCTGCATACAAGCAATCAGGTATCCATTTAATATTATAAGATATTTGACAGATTCTTTTTAACCCATTGGGTTAAGAGTTAACTTAGAAAAATTTATGGAGTTACAACAAGTTGCTTTATTTTATCAAAAAGAATCGCTCAATTTAGGTTACACTTATAGTCTTGCACAGGGCAAACGCATGACTTGCCCATAAGAAATCAACAAGTTACAATCTCTAGCTTTTAGGGCTGAAATTAAGAGATACTCGGCCATGCTACTTTTTCGACACTTTTTATGTTGTTCATTACACAAATAGGCCAGCGTACCTCGGCACGATCACGAGGAAGCAATATTTTGCTGAATTTATAGCAAAAGTCATGCGTTTGCCGTGTAGTCTTGCAGGGTATCTATCATGCAAGACTATCTACATTTCCCCAATAGTTGAAAGATCGCAGACCAAACAGCATATAGACTGCGGATTGATTGAGCAGGTTCCAAGAGGCTTGAAGCGCATCATAAAGAAAAGTCACGATAAGTCTGCCATGTCGGCTATATCCTACTGTTGGTTTGTTGGCTTTTTTCTGACAGCAACAATACTGATCAATATCAGATATTCAAACGCAAGAGAGAATATCATTCCTCCCCAACCGGACGAACTCAGTTGAACTGATCCACCAGATCCGCCATTACTGGCAAAGGTTATAAAAAGACTCACACATCCGCCAACAAACGCTACAAGGAGAAAGGTAGGTATCTGCCACGGGGAATAAGAGACAAAAGAAAAGGCAACAAGACCCCAAAACGGAAAGAAAATGAGTAGCCAGAGTATAATCCTGATTCCCTCCCATTCTCCATCAGGTGTGCTTTGTTTCCCTTTCTTTTTGATGAAGTCAAGCCAATCTTCAGCATGGAGCTGATTCTGTTCAGCCGCCTTGCGGAACCATTTTTCGGCTTCTTCAGAATCCTGGGCAACACCTTTTCCGTGATAGAGCATAATCCCGAGAGCCAACTGCCCATGTCCGTGTCCCTGATCCGCTGCTTTGAGATACCAGGACACAGCTTCTGCAAAGTCTTGGTTTACTCCTTCCCCGCGTTCAAATAACCGCCCTAAATTGGCCTGAGCAAAAGCATTTCCCTGTTTCGCCGCTTTAAGGAACCAATGCGCAGCCTTGTCGTGATCAACCGGCACGCCTTTGCCGTTATTATACATGCTTGCAAGATATGCCTGCGCCTTATGATTGCCCTGCTCCGCATCCCGGAAGATCTGATCAAGCTCCTGCTGTGTAAACTCGCGGGCAGATGCGCTGACAGAAAAAAGCAGGAGCAACCAAGTCAAAATATATGATAATTTAATAACGTTCATAATATAAATGATACGGTGCCGTTCCCGGATAAGCAAGCGGTGTTTTTTTCTTGAAAAAAGGGAACAGAAGTATTTTCTGATCCGGGTGCGGCAAAGGCGGCTCTTTTGTTTGTATTTATCTTTTTGTCTCTACCCCCTCTTTACGACCCCTGTGTCAGAGCCAGCACATCCACCAGTCTGCCGGAATACGAATTTCTGATCATCTCGACCAGCTTGCTGAAGTTGTTCACGGTCAGGTTCAGACTGCTCAGGCCGGAACCGGCAAAGCCCGGCAGGGTGTACGGGCCGTCAGCAGTCACCCGGACCTCCTCGCCCCCCGGTTCCTCCTCGTTCATTCCCAGAAGACTGAAAAGTACATCCCCTTCATGTAGGTCTAGGACGACCTGAATCCGTACTGTCTCGTCTGCGGCCAAGGTACCGTCAGTGATCGTGACATAGGGTGAGTTGGCTCTATCGGTCAGGATACCGGTGTCAATGCCCAGTTCTGCATTCAGCGGGGTGCGTAGCCTGCGACGGTAGATGCCGGTGCGCAGGGTGCCGTGCTCGGTGTAATGGGTGGACACGGTCAGGGTGTACTCGTTGTTCCAAGGATCAGGCTGGTCCGGGATATCCGGCAGAAAGGTGATTTCGGTGTTGGAAATCCGGACAAAGCGGCTCTGGATAGTCTTGCCGTTGCGGGTACCTTCCAGTACACACTCGCCGCCTTCATGCTCATGATCAAAAAAGAGATCGGTGCCGGTCAGCTTCAATGCCCCCACAGGATTGAGAACATCTTTCAGCCCCAGCACCGTATCTTCGGCAGCGGTAATCAGCGGCAGTTTCTCCGAAGCGGGCAGACGCTCCAGTCGCGCTTTCTGCTGCACATCCTCGACAAACGGACGGGATGCGGAGACCCGCACCTTAAGTATGTCCTCGACCGGCGGTAACGTGTCGTCTGGCGCATCCATTCTGGTGCTCAGGGAAAGACGGAAGGTGAAGGCGTTGGTCAGGGTGACCTGATCGCCGTTGATCAGATGCTCCTTTATTTGCTCGACCAGAGATTCCATGACTGTTCCGACCAGATCCTCGTTATAGGTGGGATGCCCCTGCACGATTTCAGCGGCAAGCTCTTCATAGCCCACAACATTTCTCGGTATATAACGGGGGCGGTAGGACTGGGGGGTGGTCAGGGCGTTGACTTCGGGACGCCATTGTACGGTTGCCATTACTGTTCTCCGGTTGAGTTCACTGCTGACCGTGCGACACGGCTACGTAAATAATTCATTCTTTCAGAGTAGATAGCGGTGAGACTTTTGTCAACAGGAAAATGCGGGGCGGGGTTGCCGGAGCGGTGTGCGGTCCGACCGTACATGCGAGATAAAGTCACAAGTACATGTGAGATGAACTCATAAGCGTTTACGAGACCAGCTCGTATGTACTTATGAAGGTAACTCACACGTATTTACGAGATACACTCGCATGTGCTGTCGGGGCGGGAGTGTATATATGATACAGGGTGTATCTTTTCGGTTTCTTCGTGAGAAACGTTCCTAAGTTGCTCTTTTTATTTATCACTGAGTATCTTTTTACTTGACAGTACCATTTTGTGATGTATAGACTGTAAACAATCTATTTTTCTTTACTCATCCGAGAGAAACATGTCAAATATATTCATGCAGAAACTAAAAAAACTTCAGGCAAAGACGCACGGTAGCTTGGAGGTTCTGGGTTCCGTAACTTAATTGGGGGGGACTGTCCCCTATTATTTTGGAAGATCTTTCAGATATATCAAACTCTTCAGAAATATTGATAGAGCTATATAAAGCACGACATGCACGGTTAGTTCAAGAGTATGAAATATCATGGCAACAAATTAAAATATTTGCATATATATCGGGGGTGGCAATAGCTGGACTTGGCTATATCTTGAAGAGCATAGAAACCAATCTAAATGCTCTAATGATGCTATATGTAATATCATTTGCTGGCTTTGCTGTGTCCATGTCAAGCATACTGATATTCATTGGATCATTAAAGACGGCAAAAGAGATAAGAAATGATTTAGCATCAATAGAAATTGAATTGAAGGTAAAGCCTGATATCTTTAGGTATAATAATTTTGAATCCACTTATTCGATTATTTTCAATAAAAGAATTGACTTGATTACAGTAGGCAAGATGCTTTTGCAAATAACATTTATAATATTTTGGGTTTCAGTATTATTGATAATTGCATTCTCTGATTTAGGTGGACAATAAGGGACAGACCGAAAGCGCCGGGATAAACCGGCATAGAGTAGGGGATGGGACAATAGGGTTCTGACCCCGTTTTTCCCGAACGGCTATAAACTCACCTTTTCAGTAGAAAACAATGTGTTGTCTTTTTAAAAAGTCAAGTAAAAAGAGCTCTCATAACATATATTAAAATGGAGGAATCATGATAAAATTATCATTAACCATCTATCCCCTGTTGGTTGTTACACTCCTGTTTATACAGATTGTACAGGCAGAAAATTACACCAACTCCATCGGCATGAAATTTGTGTTGGTTCCTGCAGGTTCGTTCATGATGGGCGCTCATGAATTCGAAAATGGTAATATCGATGAAAAGCCGCAGCATAAAGTAACTATTTCCAAACCGTTCTATTTGGGAATATACGAAGTAACTCAGGAGCAGTGGGTAAAGGTAATGGGGGATAATCCTTCTAAATTTCAGAATGATAACAGGCCTGTTGAAAGCGTTTTCTGGGAAGATATTAATGTATTCATCAGCAAGTTGAATCAGATAGAAAATACTGATAAATACAGGTTGCCGACAGAAGCCGAATGGGAATATGCGGCACGGGCTGGATCAAGTACAGCATATTGCTACGGTGATGATCTAAATGCTGAACAATTGCACCAGTATGGATGGGGGTATACAAAAAATACCGAATCAAAGACAAAATTTGTCGGAAAGTTGAAACCAAACGCCTGGGGTTTATATGACATGCATGGCAATGTATGGGAGAGGGTGCATGACTGGTATGACAATAATTATTACCGTAACAGCCCTGCAAACGATCCCAGAGGTCCATCATCGGGCCAGAGCCGTGTGAATCGTGGAGGCAGCTGGAAGTGCGACGGGGAGGATCTGCGGTCGGCCTACCGCTACAACTTGCCTTACGAAGGTAGGTACGACGAAATTGGCTTCCGCCTTCTGAGGACACATTAGGCCTTTTGCACTTTTACCCTGTGATCAATGGGGTCGGCTCGATTAATTCAATCAATGGACAATAGGGGATCTGACCTGACCCCGTTTTTCTGCGAAACTTGGGTAAGGAGTATGTATGAGACATTTGTCATTTTTAATACTGATAGTTGTTTTTCTTCCACTGACGGCATTTGCTGAAGACATAACTAAATGCAAAGCCGGTTGGAATGCGACTCAATCTGGGAACCATTTAGGTGCAATTGCACTATTCGATGAATGCATTAAAGAAGGAAAATTGTCAGATGCTTCTCTTGCGAGAACATACCGGAACATTGGGATTGCCTACCGCCGCGCAAAAGAACCCAAAAAGGCTATAAGTGTTTATAATAAAGCAATAGCAATGAATCCTGAAGATGTCGTAGACGATTACATTAATCGAGGCAATGCGTATGACGAAGCAAATATGTTCAAAGAAGCAATGGCTGACTACGACAAAGCGTTAGAACTCAAGCCCGGATATGGCGAAGTCTTTTACAACCGTGGAATCACATACGAACATCACAATATGATAAAAAAAGCCAAGGCAGAGTTTATTTCAGCTTACGAATATGGTCTGCGTACACGCCTTTTATATGAACGCTTTGTCGTATATGGTCTCGTAAAACCTGGGCAGTAATTCAGTGTCCAACAAATCGGGAAAAAGGGGACGGAACTATTTTCTAACCAAGCAGGGTGCGTTCCGTACACCCCGGTAGACAATAGGGCCCTGACACCATTTTCCCAAGCTAATTTCAATTATTATCAGGGATGGTTACCTGATAATCAATGGTTATGTTTAAAGGAAATGTCAATCAAAAAACGTAAGCACAAAGAGCTGACAGACAGTCAAATTAAGCATTTGAAAAAATTGTCGCAATTAGATAGAACTGATATCAATCAAAGGCCACCAAAAGGATCAGCATTAGCAGACCAATCTGAATTGGTTCACAATAATACATACGAACCATTCCCTTTATTTTATGTGGACAAACTCATTGTTTGTAGAAATTGTAGCAAAAATGAAGTGTGGACTGCTGAAAATCAAAAATGGTGGTACGAGGTTGCAAAAGGCAATATTTTTTCTGAGGCTGTGAAATGTTGTAAGTGTAGAAAAAAAGAAAAGATTGCCAAATCTGAAGCTCGTAGAGTTCACCTTGAAGGGATTGAAAAGAAGGCTACCAGCTTAAGCCGGGACAAAAGTTCGGGACATTAGGAGGCTGACCCAGTTTTTCCTCAGAAAGAAATCTTGACTTTCTCTATGAGTTGTGGTTGCCTGTTGTCGTTATACAAAATATGATGCAAACGGTAAAGATGCGTCACATGGAAAATGGCCCGTCCCCTATTAAACGAAAAAATACAAAGGAGACATCAATGAAGCACCTTAATGCAGCCCTTTTAACCTTGGCTACCTTAACACTCTCCCTTCTTCCCGCAGTCCCGGCCAGCGCAGTAAGTTGCAATGACATCTGCGATGAACCTACGCCATGTACTTCGGAACGCTGCCAGAATAACTGTATGACCCTCTGCGGTTTCCTCGGCGTCGAGAGATGTCAGGACTTACCGGACGAGTGTTGCGGCCAAGTGCCGAGCAGTGGTTGCAACGCACCATCCCCCCCCAAGGAAGCCCGCCAATATGTCGACCTCTTCTATCCGAAGCAATCCGATTTAGAGCAATCTGTCGGAAAGCCAAATATGGAAGAGCCAGCCAAGATCAAAATTAAACAGTCCCTTGATCTCAGCTAACGCTCGTTAAACGGGGACAAGGTCTGACCCCGTTTAACGTTTTGTTTATAGTCCCTCCCCAGCGGGAAGGGATGGAAGTTTATTCAGGACAAATCGACTTGTAAAATTCATACTCGCCCTTGTCACTGATCTTGACAATAACCGCACATTTCTGAGGATCGCCCTCTTCAGTAAAGGTCATTTTACCGGTAATGCCTTGGAAATCCTTCACGTTGGCCAGGGCATCACGCACTGACTTGCGATCTTCTTTCACCCGACCAGTAATTTCTCCAGCCCCTTCAATGGCAGCCTGAGCCAATCCCAAAGCATCCCAGGTCAGGGCAGCTACATCATCAGGCACATAGCCGTATTTCTTTTTATAACGATCAATGAAATCCTTGGTTGCGCCCTTGGCACCAGCAGCAGCGTAATGGGTGCTGAAAAACTGACCGTAACAGGCTTCACCGCAGAGATCAATGGTTTCTGCTGAGCCCCAGCTGTCACTGCCTACAATCGGGCCTTTCCAGCCCAAATCCTTGGCCTGCTGGACAATCAGGGCAACCTCGTTATAATACTGCGGAACAAAGAGAACCTCTGCACCGGAGCGGATGATCTTGGTTAACTGGGAGCTAAAATCTGCATCCTTGGTGGTAAAGCTCTCATAGGCTACCACAGAATCAGCCCCGTGTTTTTCTTCCCAAGATTTTTTGAAAAATTCAGCTAAACCTTTGGGGTAATCACTGGCTACATCATAAAGTACTGCGGCCTTGGTAAAGTGAAACTCATCCGTGATAAAATCAGCCAGCACTGGCCCTTGAAAGGGATCAAGGAAACAGCCCCGGAAGACATAGGGACGGTTGGCAGTGGTGTCTGGATTGGTGGACCAGGGACTGATCATCGGAGTTTCATAATTGTTTGCCACATCCCCAGCCGGGATAGCCTGTTTAGAGGATTGCGGGCCAACAATAACCAGCACATCATCTTGAGTAATAAGTTTGGTGTTGGCCTTGACCGCAGACTCAGCCTTGGACTCATTATCTTCAATAACAAGCTCAACAGCATATTTTTCCCCGTTTACCTCAAGTCCTCCTGCCCTGTTGACATCTTCCAGCCACATTGCAGCCGCATACTTACTGCCTTCACCGACTTTGGGGATGTCGCCGGTCATGGGGACGTTTAGTCCCACCTTGATGGTCTTTTTTCTGTCCGATCCGCAAGAGGCCAGGGAAAAGCAAAGGGTGAGTGCGCAAAGTGCGACTATGAGCCGGACTGTTTTGTTCATGGGAGTATTCTCCTTTTTGTTGGGTTATTAAACAGCTATTTTTTTTCGTAAGCATGTTCTTGGATAATGCGTTCAGCATCACGATCATAACTATTCGCTAAACCTCTGAGCGTGGTGGCAAAACGATGAAATCCGGTGTTTTCTACATCTTCTGCTTGCTGACGATATTTTTTTGCAAGTTCTCGTTCTGGCTTACCGGTTGGGTCAACTGTATAGCCTCCACGAGAATTATAGCAGGCTACACTGAATCCATCTCTCATATCTTCAACATCTTTTGCATTCAAAGCATCAGCCACTGTTTTGTTGATCCAGAGTCCATCTGCATCAGCCGGGCAGTGAATAAGTATCTTTCCAAGATGATAAAAGGCTCTCTCTAGGTGTCCAGATTTTGAGCATAATTTCTTCATCTGTTTCAACCAGTTCGAAAAATTATCTTTATCAAAGCAGCCATCTTCCTGCATTCCCGGAGGAGTACACCAATTTTTCAGCAGTCGATAAGCATTTTCCGCAATATTTTTTTCTTTCTCAGAAAGCTTATCTTTAGTATCAGAATTTTTTGAACGATAAACACGTTGAATGATCTGGCAGAAAAATTCTGGTTTGGTGGCAAGATTATTTTCAAGCATCTTTGGTAAAATTCCATAATGTCCGTCTAGCAAAGGAAGATAAGCCCATTCTACGTTGAAAAGACCATCTGGATTGACTTTCGATAATTTTTGCAATAGCTTAACAAGCTCTGCTGTATGATAAGGATCAAATAAATTCGACGGCTCTGTCGTAGAAGATGCAGCAGCAAGTAAAACTCTTACACACTGCTCTGCATTAAGAGGGTGGTTATATTGCCGCATCTGATGCAGACAATCAAGGGCGGCATAAGGTCGTTCAAACTTAATAAGTTTATCAATAGCAACACTTAAATCTTTGTCGTCTTTGTTATAAATTTTTGCATCAGTTTTGAGCCAATATTCTTTCTGCGCACTACCCAACCAGTTCTCAGCTCTGGCCCATGTTTCTTTGGTGAACGGCAGGTAGCTAAGAAAACATCCTATCTGACTCTTGCTCCATTTATATCTGTCTATTTGGTCAACCCATGTCCATCCTTGAGCAGAATAACGACTAAATACGTACCAGCGAATAAAAAAGGATAAATCGCTACGTTCCGATTCCAAATAATCGGGCAGCAAAGCTGCATCTATTTCTTCGTTGCCGATCTGACCAAGAATATCTCCAACTTGATTTGAGTAAACAACATGCTGAGAAAAAAGAATGATAGATTCAATACCTCCTGCTTGCAATATTTCATTGAGAGCTTGTTTCTGATATTCAGTAAGTTTTTGTTTTTGGACATCCCAATCTTCATCGTTATCATAGAACTCAAAATCATCATCTGTAAATAACCGCTGGTAGCGATTCAATGGATTCGACGGGGTTAGCTTGTCTGTAACGATTTGAACTGGGGCAAGTTGTTCATCATTCCATGCCCATGCAGCACGAGAATAACGTCGATTTTTAGCAATAAATCTTTTAAGTCTATTCCAAATGCTCAACCGTTTTTCTTCAGGAATTTCTCTGATAGCATCTGAAGAGAGCACTTCCAGAAATTTATCAAAAGAAGGCTGCGGTAGGTTCCCAATAAGATTGGCAAGCTCACTGAGTCGGTCTATATCATGCCCTGCCAAAGAAACCACATATTCAGCACAAAACGAGACTTGTTCCCAATACTCTTTTTTCGTCACACCTGCTTTCCAGTCATCAGGTATAGTGTTACGCCATAAGGGCTTATAAGAACCCCATGTCATTTGATGCTGATTGGGTAAGAAATCAAGAACTAATTGCCAGCCAATTTGTGGAAGTTCGTTACAAAGCGTTTTAATGGCCGCTGTTCGCTTCACAAGCGGGGCGGTAGTGTGCGGGTTCCAGGGCAAGAGAATGGTTGAGAGAGAATTGCTTGATCGGTTTGACCAAGTTCCGTCTGGATCATGGCTGGCAAGTTCACCGAGTAGAACGCAGACCCGTATCAGATACTCGCCATCCCAAGCAAGAGCCTCTAACGAAGAGAGTAAGCCAACTAGATAATTATTTCCCCAGACGATATCATTATCTTCCTGAGCAAAAAGCTCATCAAATGGACAGGGCGATACTTGCAACGCATTTTTAACGACATTCAAAAACTCATTTGGAGCTGCCTCAGCCAACACAGGAAGCAAGTTGTTTAGGCTGCCCCACAGCACCCAATCCGCATCTGCAAAAATATCACGGACAGCAAGCACTGCCGTAATTTCAGCTTTATCCTGCGAACAATTACTCAACATATTTGGATGACTACCCAGCAAGGCCAAACCTTCGGCAAGTCCTCTTTTCAGAGCTGGCGACCACTGCGGCGTTTTCCCGTAGATGCTCGCTGCACAACGATCTTCTTTGGGCAGCTCAAAAGCCGGATCGCGTTCTTTCAGCACGGAAACAGCGCATTCCTTGAATGTATCAAGGTGCTGATCAAAAATACGAGTCCCAAGCTGTTCCCATAAGCCTATACGCTCAGAAATTTTCCAAATACCGTTATGCAAGGAAAGAGGGCTGTCAGCAACTTGAAGCAGCTCTTGAATTTTTGGAGAAAGAGCAGTGTAATCCTGTCCTGTTATCTTGGTGATAATGGAAACATCTGCTTCGTTTTTCTCATTCCATGCACCGACCAAGAGCAGCAGGGCAAGATCAGTGGCGTATTTATGTTTTCGCCAATCAGTCTTTGCTATGTCAAAGTGAGGTTTGGCCAGTTCTGGTGGAATATGAGTAACAACTGGCCGCTTGAAGGCTTCTCGTAAATCTTCGGGAAGGTTTTCCGGGGTGATTGTCCCTGCGTCTTTGTTCCACGTCTGAACAAGATCCACAGCTCTCGACCAAATCCATTCTGGAGTCTGTTGATTAAAATGAGCAATATGTGAATATAGGAGGGAAAGAGTAACGCCGACCTCATCTCCAAGGTCGTACCCAAGCACATGGAAATGCCTGAGAAATGAATACAGCTTATCCTGCGAAAGCGGAGTGTTATTATTAGCCTGTTGTAGGTGATGTTGAATGACACCCAATTTTTCTTCAGCTTTAGCAGGACTGAACTTTGCTCGTTCAACATGGCGGTAAAACTCGTCAGCATTTGCTGTATGCCGTGCCTGATTTAAGAGCCAACGGACATTATGAAAGTCGACTTTGCTTAACGGCCCGGTAATAAGCGCGATAGCGTCTTTGTTCTGCTTAAAGATATTCGGATTATTAAAATCATTCCAAGCTGCCTGGAAAACGCCTGGTAATTCTTTGTCTCTTATTGTAAAAGCAGGAGCATGTTTAACTTGCCCAAGTAATTTTCGTTGTTCTTGAGTAGCCTTATTTTCAACAAAAACGATCAAATCATCAGTATCATAACCATCAACCTTTCCTTGCGGCTTAACCTTTGTAATCGGCCAGCAGGGAAGACAGGGAGCATAACCGCCACTAAGCATCAAAACAACAAAAGAGGCTAAGATATGCGCCTCAAAATGCGGACCTCCACCGCCAGTTGAGAACGGATTACTCAGTTGTTTACTTTTCGTATTCACTATACTTTTTGTTCTTGCTTGAAAAAATAAACCTTTTTGAAAAACAGCTCACCTAGAAACTCCAAAGATACCCTGTAATTCCTCTCCTGTCCATGCCATTCTCCCTGTAATGAAAGGACAAAAAAAGGCAGCCGGATTACCTCCGACTGCCTGAACAAAATATTATGATCAATAAAACTATTTACTCAAATGGCTTAGGACGCTGCGTAGTGTCGCTGGAAGGCGGCAGAATTGGCAGAGCAAATGAGGGTTGCTCACCAGTCAACGTTTTCAGAAAGGCAACGAGCTGACTATTTTCTTCCCTGCTAAACTTTTTCCCCAATTGATGACGGGCCATAGTATCCACAGCCTCGGTCAGGGTTTCAGCTTCGCCGTCATGGAAGTATGGGTAGGTCAACTCCACATTACGCAGGGTCGGTACCTTAAACATAAAATAGTGTTCTTCCTTGCCTGTCACATCCTTGCGGCCTTCAGAGGGGCTAGTGGCCGTATACTCTTCAACCATGCCCATCTTGTAAAAGCTACCTCCTCCCAATGCCATGCCATAGTGGCAAGAAATACAGCCGGAATTCCGAAAGAGTTTATAGCCACTCTGTTCTTGAGCAGTCAAGGCATCTTTGTCTCCCTTGAGCCATTGATCAAAACGAGAATTCGGGGTAACCAAAGTCTTTTCAAACTCAGCAATGGCATCGGTGACCTGATCTATGTCAATCTTATCTTTGCCAAAGACGACCTTGAACTCAGCAACATAACCTGGAATGGATTGCAGCACCTCTTCAGCCAAGTCATGGGTAAAGGCCATTTCACCTGGATTGGCAATAGGACCACCAGCCTGATCTTTCAAATCCTTGGCCCGGCCATCCCAAAACTGAACAAAGTTCATGCTGGAATTCAGCACGGTGGGCGAGTTAATCGGCCCCTGCTGCCAGTTATGACCAATAGAGGTTTTCAAGTTATCTGTGCCGCCCATGCTCAGGTTATGGCAGGAGTTACAGGAGATGAAGCCTGACTTAGAAAGCCGCGGATCAAAAAAGAGCTTCTTACCCAATTCGGCTTTTCCCTGATCAATGCCAGTTGCCAGAGCAATGGGTTCAACCGGTTTTTGCTCTGCTCCTGCTGATCCGACACCAACAAGAACTGCAAGGGTCATAAGGGCAATAATCGCATAACAAGACAACAATAATCTCGTTTTTTTCCTTTGCATTTTTATTCCTTTTTTAGGAAGAGGGGTATCCTTTTACTCAAACGGCTTGGGCCGAGGAGTACTATCCGTTGAAGGTGGCAAAATGGGCAAGGTAAACGTAGGCTGATCTCCGGTCAGAGTCTTGAGAAAGGCCACGATCTGTGCGTTTTGTTCCGCAGTAAACTTTGTTCCCAGTTGCAAACGACCCATCACATCAACAGCCTCGGTCAGAGTCTCAGCTTCACCGTCATGGAAGTACGGATAGGTCAACTCGACATTGCGCAGGGTCGGCACCTTGAAGGCAAAGCGATCTTCATCTTTTCCAGTTACAGCCATACGACCTTTAGCTGGACTCTTAGAGTTGTACTCTTCCATAATGCCCATCTTTTGAAAGGACGTTCCACCCATTGCCTCACCGTAATGGCAGGAGATACAGCCGGAATCCTGAAAGAGCTTGTAACCTGCTAACTCTTCTTTATTCAAAACTTTTTCATCGCCATTGAGCCATTGGTCCAAACGGGAATTCGGGGTAACTAAGGTCTTTTCAAACTCGGCAATAGCATCAGTTATATGATCAATATCAATCTGACCCTTTCCGTAAATAGCTTGAAAATCTGCAACATAACCTGGGATGGATTGCAGCACCTCTTCAGCCAGATCATGGGTAAAGGCCATCTCGCCTGGATTGGCAATAGGGCCGCCAGCCTGATCTTTCAGCGTCTCTGCTCGACCGTCCCAAAATTGGACAAAATTCAAGCTTGAATTCAAAACAGTAGGTGCATTAATCGGTCCTTTTTGCCAGTTATGACCAATAGAGGTCTTGATATTATCTGAACCGCCCATGCTGAGGTTATGACAGGAATTACAGGAAATAAAACCTGATTTTGACAGGCGAGGATCAAAAAAAAGTTTCTTACCTAATTCAGCCTTTTTCTCATGAATACCAGTTGGTGGTGTTATGGGCTTGATAGGACCATCTGTCTCAGCATGACCTGCTGCACCTAACATTGCCACACACAGGAATGACATCACACCTATTGTAACTTTCATACAATTTTCTCCTCTTTTTGATGAGTACGATATCGACTCGTTGAGTTTACTCTTTACTGCCTACTCTTTATTCATTGTAAAATGAATTTTATATGAGCAAAAAAGACAAGTCAAATAGAATGAAAAAAAGGCTATAAACCCTCAAGCTCCGGCGGAAGATCGGTTTTTTTGGCTGTGTTGCATTGCTTACAACAGGGTACCAAATTTCCCTTCGTGGATTGCCCGCCTCTGGACAGAGGAATAATATGATCCATAGTCAGCTCTTTAAGAGGGAATTTATGCTGGCAGTAATGACAGATGCCATCAGCCGTCTTCTGCTGCCACCACCGGGTCTTACGTAAGGCTCTAGCCTTTTTTCTTTCAGCCCGAATGGTTGATTCATCAACACCAAAACCATAGGCAAAATCTTCATGCATCATCGACCAGCCCTCCTAACAGAAGTTGCCTAACTTTGCCAACAAGATACAGTGAACCGGCAACACAGATCAGATCATGAGAATTGGCCAACATACGAGCCTGTTGCAGAGCCGCTGGCACGGTTTCTTTGCAGACAACCTTTTGGTGCATTGCTGTGGGGAGGCTCTCCTTGAGCTGACTGGTTTGAGCTGAACGCTCTAACTCTAGCCGGGTGAAAATAATAATATCTGCTAAGGGGGCAATTTCACGCAAAGTGACACGAAGTTCTTTATCATTCATGGCACCCCAAATTAAAATCAACCGTGTGCGAGAAAAATCACGCAGAGCATGTTTTAACGCCAGTACACCAGCAGGATTATGCGCCCCATCTAAGAGAATGTTCAGCCCATCACTCTGCTCATCAACCTGCTGCCCTTTATCA
>JGI24723J26617_10001108_pt1 | contig 24471 bp, 19 predicted proteins | sample Cruoilmetagenom6_FD_26617 | JGI IMG/M metagenome (IMG submission 26617)
AAAATATTTTCATTAAATTCTGGTGTGGTCGATTTGGCTACAGCCGATGGGTTAATCAATGGCAGCATAACAAATGACGGTTTTGCAACAGAGTTTACACCAGTTATTGACTACAATGATGGTTTTGGAGATGGTGGAAGTGTCGAGTTGTCTGCCATAAATTTTCCTGTTGATAACAGCTATTAATTAATTGGAGATGCCGCAAATAATGGTCTTGTGTGTGACTATGATTCGATATTTGAAAATTCATTTGAATAAATACACTTCAATATCATCCAAGCCCTAACAAGGTTAAATAGAATGACGTCTTATTTACATGTCACTGAAATGGTGTGAAAATAACCGGCTGCTGATGAATACTTAACAAACTGAATGACAATGACCCATAAACCACAAATCAAAATTCCAGCCACTTACATGCGTGGTGGCACATCAAAAGGTGTTTTTTTTAAATTAACTGATTTACCCAAAGCAGCACAGGTCGCTGGCCAAGTACGTGATCAATTATTACTTCGTGTGATTGGTAGTCCAGATCCTTATGGCAAACAAACTGATGGTATGGGTGGTGCTACGTCGAGCACCAGTAAAACAGTGATTCTATCCAAAAGCGAGCAAGCAGAACACGATGTGGATTATTTGTTTGGACAAGTAGCCATCGATCGGCCATTTGTTGACTGGAGTGGTAATTGTGGTAATTTAACCGCTGCAGTGGGTTCATTTGCAATCAGCAATGGTTTGGTTGATCAATCTCGTTTACCTGAAAACGGTGTGGCTGTGGTCCGTATTTGGCAAGCCAATATTAAAAAGACCATCATTGCTCATGTGCCAATGACAGATGGGCAAGTGCAAGAAACGGGTGATTTTGAGTTAGATGGGGTTACTTTTCCTGCGGCTGAAGTCAAGGTTGAGTTTGTTGATCCTGTGGGCGATGATGCGATGTTCCCGACAGGTCATTTGGTTGATGATTTAACTGTACCAGGAATAGGCACATTCAAAACCACCATGATTGCGGCGGGCATCCCGACCATATTTCTGAATGCATCTGATATTGGATTCAAGGGTACCGAATTACAAGGTGATATCAACAGCAATCCAGAGACATTGGAAATGTTTGAAACCATTCGCGCTTATGGTGCTGTCAAAATGGGATTAATTAAAGACATTGAAGAAGCTAAATCGCGTCAGCACACGCCCAAAGTGGCTTTCGTGGCACCAGCTGAGGGTTATACTTCATCCAGTGGCAAAGACATTGAAGCTACAGCCATCAACCTCAATGTTCGTGCGTTGTCAATGGGATTATTACATCATGCCATGATGGGCACAGCAGCTGTTGCCATTGCGACAGCAGCAGCCATACCAGGTACATTGGTTAATTTAGCTGCTGGTGGTGGACGGATAAACGAGGTGCGCTTTGGTCACCCATCAGGCACTTTGAAAGTTGGCGCCGAAGTGGATCAAGTTAACGGAGAATGGAAAGCTCAAAAAGTAAGTATGAGTCGCAGCGCCCGAGTTTTGATGGAAGGTCATGTCCGCATACCTGATGTCTTAGGTACTTGACAATTTATTTGAAGACCAGTTACCGTTAAAACATCATCATTCTATTATTGTCCCCAATTGTTTAAGTCTTCCCTGGCTTGTTCAATCAACAGGGTTTGTCGCTCTGAATGTGGCATGTCAGCATTTTTCATATAGTAATTGGCAATCAAAATGGTAGGTCTGCCTGTGCTGTCCTTTGGCCCTAAAATGCCGGTGATGACCAAAACTGTGGTTTGTTTGTTGCTATGATAAACAAAAGATTTGTCACCTAGGTTTTCAATGATTTGTTGACTGTCTTCACCGCCTGCTGCAAAACCTGCATTGAATATCAGTTCTTCAGTTGTCAAAGTAGTTACATCGAACAGTTCCAGTAACATGAGTTTATAAACAAAGCCAATTTCTCGAGGTTTTGTGGTAATGCTACGGTAAATGCATTGGCTCCACAAATTTGGAATGTGTTCGTTGGCTGCATGTGGACGCACATCAGCAAGTAATAATTGTTGTGCAGTGGGTTTATCCAAATGTGGTTTTTGACAAGCATCAGGCACTGCGGCTATTGAGATTTTGGATGATGAATTGTTTTGAGATGCTGTTGTTTTAGGTTCATAGTAATGTATAAACTCAATTGTCATAAGCGGTTGGTTTTGATAGCTGCATTCATGGGTTTCACTGAGGATGATTTGGGTATCTACTTCAGCATAAGTTTTGAAGGAAGAATAAATAATTTCTCCACTTGAATCGAGTTGATGTTGGTAGTTTTCTGTTTTTCGGCCCCTGGTATCAACATAAGTTGCCACACAAATTAATTGGTCCCCTTGGTTAGCTCCTTTGTAAGTAAAGTGATAACCAAATCGTGTGCATGGGTAACTGGTGTCTTCTGACCATTGGCATGTCTCTTTGGGGGAGATGATGATTTTACGGCTGGGCTGGCAAATTGAANCAATGTTTTTTTCACCATTNACACACAAGTAACCTGATTGAGTATCTTCTATTTTTAATGCGCTGTTTTCGATGTTTTGCAGATAGAATCCTGCTTGTGACATCGGTTCAGCTTGCAGTTCTAGAGTTAATAGAGCTGATAATAATAATAGTTTTTTTGTAACATTTGTCATTGTGATTATCAGTTGTTGTATCATGTGGGTTTTATTATCTATATTGAACATGAACAGAAGATTAATTGTANTTTCGNTCGTGATAGCAGTACTACTTGGTGGTTGTGCAACTTTGAATGAAGATCAGTGTATGGTGGCTGATTGGTATCAGATTGGTTTTACTGATGGTGCCAATGGAGAAACCGAAACCTATTTGCAAAAGCATCAAAAAGCCTGTGCAAAACATGGTGTTGGCACTGATTTAGATGATTGGCTCAAAGGCAGAGAAGCTGGTTTACAACGGTATTGCACCGCTGCACGAGGGTTTGAAGAGGGCTTGAAAAACCGTAGCTATCATGGTGTGTGTATGGGAGAAGCTGGGTTTCAATTTGAATCTGCATATCACGAAGGCCAAGAGATCTACCAGCAACAACAGTTGGTGGAAGAATTAGAAAATCAAATTGAAGCTATCACTGATGAATTGGATGATTTGGATGATGAGTGGCAAGAACTAAAATACCAGTTGGTTCACGGGCGTCTGACAAACTTAGACCGTGCTACCATGGTGAATCGTTTAGATGACATTAAAGACAGGATTGCAGAATTAAATGCCCAAAGAGAATTCATTGCGGGTCGTTTAGACAGGGAGCGACATGTTTTAAATAATATGCAACGTTAATGTTAAATAGACAACAGGGTTTTTAATTATTAATTTTCATATTTGTAAATTAATTGTAAGCAATTAAAGACCCTTTTACTGGATAACAAACCCATGTGTGAGACCTTTTTAAATGTGTGTTTGTTTTTGTCATTAAATACAACTTCTCTTTCAGGGTGCTTGTGTCCACCTAAGGCCGAATCAACACTGACCAGGCCGTCTCCAATCCATTTGTGGTGCATGGCATGCCCATCACAATGGGTGGATCCTGCGATGGCATGAGCATCAATGCAGTCCGGTAATTGAATGGTTTGGTGGTCTTGAGTCACGGTGCCATGGCGTAAGTTTTTTATGCCATGACTGCGAAGCTTTATTATTTTTGAAAATGGCACAAAATAAGGGTTTATGCTGAACAAATAGTCTATGAAGTTGCCAGTTTTTTCAAGAACTGCACCTTGGTGCGGTGTGCCCAAAAAGACCACTTTGTTGATGTGCTTGAGCCATGTTTGATTGGATTCATTGGCAATGTGTAACGCGCTGCGAAAAACCAGCCCTCCCATCGAATGGCACAAAACATCACAGCTTTTTTTGGAATGGAATGTGTTAAAAAAAACACTGAGCATGCGTTCTAAAGTTAAGCCATTTTGATACACTGCTAAACCACTGTTATAACGAATGTAAATTGGTATCATTGATTGGTTTTTTTCTAGTGCCATGCCGTGATCATGGCCATTACGTAACCACATTTGATCATTCATACAAAGCCCATGAATCAGTAGCAAAGGTTGGCCTGATGATTGATGACACAGTTCAGCTGCTTGTTTGGGGCTTATGGTTTGGCCTTTGTGATGCCATGTCATGTCTAAGGCCAAAGGATTTTGGGTTTCAACTAAATGATCACCCATGATTCCATTTAAGACAGAAATCCACTGTAGGCGGCGTTGGTCCAGATTAGGAATGGGCATCAGGGGTTTGAATGTGGCCAATGCAAAGTCAATGCCTTTAAAGCTAAGGGAAGTGGCCAAGCGGATGGTTTTATAGACCAAGCCTGTGATACCTGTTGTTCTGTTGATATCGCCTTGATTGAGTAAACCACCCAGACTGCCGATTCTTTGATGCATGGCTTCGACCACATCAACAACACCTTCAATACCTTCTTGTGACAGTTGCTGCAGTCCCTTGAGATCGTTATGTAATTCAGAAGGTTTGATGTGAATACTCGAAACAAAAAAACATCTTACAATGAATTTGAATCATGAAGCAAACAGTTAACCAAGTAAACCAGACATCATTAGAATGCCTTTGATTTTCGTCAGATTTTTTTACACTCAATGCGGTGCTTGTAACAGAGGGTTGGCACTTCCTCTGTTTAATAATCTAAGTCATTTTCTGTAAATAAACGATTGGGTGTGGTCTTTAAGATGTTTATTAAGAGGCTATTCATGGTATGCACATCATTATCGAAACCACCATGGGATTGACTCCAACTTAAAGGTTCTGCACCATTAGGACCGTCAGCGATTATGCGTTTAAGTTTGTTGTGGTTAGGTACCTGACTGGCATATTTTTGCATACCTAAAATGGCACTGTTTTTGTCTTCTTCAAAAGCACGTGAAACGAGATAAAGCAATGACTTTCGATAAGGCCCTACGCTGTCATCTGTCTCTAATTTTGAGCTCAAGTTATACAGGTAAAGTTTATCAATGCCCAGTGATTTGGTTCTGGCTGTCAGGGCTTTGTGGTAATGTGTTTTATAGAAGCCCACTGTGGCTGCTGGTGCCAGTAAGGCAGCTGTGTTGATGCGTATTTGTAATTCAGTAGGAAACTTAGTGAGTCGGTTTAATAACCAACCTAATAAGATGGCTCCCGTGCTGTGACCCACCAAATGCAGTTTCATGGCTTGGTCAGGTTTTCTCTGTTGGTTATTTTTATTGATGGCTTGTAAGAAGAGTTGTAACACCTGAGTACCTGCTTGGTTGTGATTAAAAGGCAGTCGTGCACCGCTTTTCATTTCACGCCAGAAGGCCCTGCCTGGGACACGTGTGAGTTTTTCAATCAGCCAATCGGTGGCATCTGCCACACCNCCAGCACGATCATTTACTGGTTCCTTTTTACGGAAGATTAGATCTTTTAATTCTTCTTTTAAGCCGGTGTCATACATAAAATGGAAAGGGTAGATTCGATTATTCTTGAATACTTCTTTCATGCTTTTAATGCGTTTTGCTGAGGCATCTGGACTGTTCAAACCGCCGTGAGCGTAGAACAAGACATGGTCATAATCTTTGGATTCAGCCAATAAATTTGTGGTAATTTTTATGTCATCTTTGTTTGACCAGTATTTTCCAGTGTCCTTAAACTTGCCATCGTCTATATGAGCAAAATGGCCTGCGAGTTCTGCACGGTTGGGTTTGTCTTGTGACATGATTTTTTCGGCATAAGATGCATGATTTTTTGGTTCTAAATGCCAAATTTGTGGTGTTGCCAGTGCCAATCTTAGTACCCAAGCATCTTGGATATTTATTTGCCAATCTTCATAGGGCCAAATGGCCAAACCGTCTTTGCCCCATTGTGTGCCCCAAGAATTTTGCACCCAAAAACCTTGTTCATTGTAACCAACAATGGCAAAAGCATGGCTGCCGGCTTGAGTTTTGTTGCTTTGGATGATGCCATTTGAAACCAGATCTTTGTGCCACCCTTTGTGTACCCGCGCCGAACAATAAATCACACCTGCCTCATTCAAAGCTGCATGAAAGTCAACAATGCGATGCTTTAAACGGTAATAAGCGCCTACAGTGTTAGCACGTGCATTCTTTGCGGCTTCAACACTGAATTTGCCAGGTTTATTCGGTTCGTAAGACCACAAATGTTCTTCTGCTACACCCATGTTATACCAGCCTTTTATGGCTCCGCGGCAAGAGGAGCCAGAATAAACTTCTCCTTCCCACTCATCATTTCGTTTGGCCATTTCATACAACATGCGCATAGATACTTTTTTGTTGTCTTCACCACGTTGTTGATTCAGGTAGTTAATAACTGCAGCCAGTGCAAAGCCAGTACAAGCAGGTTCTTCCTTTTGATTTAAAATATATAAATCTCTGGGGGCATCAATGCGGTTCTCAAAGTTAATTAAAGCTGGTTGGTAGTACCAGTCTCTGGCATCTGGTAGATCGGGTGCCGCATTGGTAATGTGCTGATTTATGCTGCTGTCTTTTTGTTCACTGTTCATGAGATGACCCAATACATTTGTATACATGTACAATAATACACCTGCGGCATTGTATTATGTACTTAATTATGCATTATTTGTCGATGGCTTAACTTGCCGATTGAAGACCGTTTATTCTCATGATAATGGTTAATCAGTCAGCTACTCCTACAGGTATAAAAAAGGCCGCTAAATGCGACCTTTTCATTCTTCATTGGTCAGACTTATTTTACAAGGCTTCTATGATACCTGCAGCTCCCATGCCTGTTCCAATACACATGGTTACCATGCCGTATTTGCCGCCAGTGCGACGTAGGCCATGAATGGCTGTGGCCGCTCGACATGCGCCTGTTGCACCCAAGGGATGTCCAAGAGCAATGGCACCACCATTGGGGTTCACTTTTTCTGGGTTAAGACCCAGTTCTCCTATGACTGCCAATGATTGTGCCGCAAAGGCTTCATTGAGTTCAATCCAATCCAGATCATCTTGTTTGATGCCTGTCAGCTTAAGTACTTTAGGTATGGCTTTGATGGGACCAATTCCCATGATTTCAGGGGGGACACCTGCCACAGAAAAACCGTGGAATACAGCTATTGGAGTTAAGTTATCACGTTTGAGTACTTCCTCATTACATAATAACAAGGCACCTGCACCATCAGACATTTGTGATGAATTACCTGCAGTGACTGAACCTCCCATACGGAATACAGGACGCAACTTGTTCAAAATCGCTTCACTTGAACCAGGACGTGGTCCTTCATCGGTATCAACAACCCTGCTAGTGATGATGTTACTGGCATGGTTGAAATCGGGTTTCTTGGTGGTGATTTCTACAGGTATGATTTCATCGTCAAAATAACCATTCTTAATGGCATTGAGAGCACGGTTATGACTTTCAACTGCAAACTTGTCTTGATCTTCACGAGACACTTGCCATTGTTCAGCTACTTTTTCAGCGGTGATACCCATACCATAGGCAATACCTATATGGTCGTCTTCAAAGACAGCAGGGTTCATGGCAATTTTGTGCCCCATCATAGGAACCATACTCATACTTTCAGTACCACCTGCAATGGCTGCATCCATTTGCCCTGTGGCAATTTGCTGTGCAGCAATGGCAACAGCTTGGATACCTGAAGAACAAAAACGGTTAATGGTCATGGCAGGTACACTTTCGGGTAAGCCAGCCAATAGAGCGGCGATACGTGCAACATTCATGCCTTGCTCAGCTTCAGGCATGGCACAGCCTATAACCACATCTCCAATTGATTGGGGGTCAAATGATGGATTTCTACCAATGATTTCACTCAAACAACGTGCCAATAAATCATCTGGACGGGTTTTACTGAACATGCCCTTAGGGGCTTTGCCGATGGGTGTTCTGACTGCTTCAACTATATATACTGGTTTCATATTCATAACTCCTATCAATTGCGCAAAGGTTTGCCAGTGGTTAATGTGTGTTCAATTCGAGCCAAAGTTTTTGGCATTTGAATTAATTCCATGAAATATTTACGTTCCAAATCCAGTAAATATTGTTCGGTTACCAGTGAACCGGCGTCGACATAGCCACCAGAAATAACGATGGCAATGCGTTTGGCGATTTCGTAATCATGTTCAGAAATCATATTGCCTTCTTTCATATTGGCCAGAATCATCTGCATATTAGCAATGGCGGGTTCACCTGCGACACGGATGTTTTGTTCATTGGCCGGCGGTACGTAGCCTTTTTCGTGTAAGTAATTAACTTTGGCTTTGGCTACATACAAAATTTCATTGGGGTTCATAACCACTTCAGTATTGCCTTTTAAAAAGCCAATTTCTTTGGCATCCAAAGCACTGCCAGCCACGGCTGCCATGGCTACTTTCTTGAAGTAGTGCTCGAGCATGGGATACAGGTCTTTGCCAAAGGTTTCGGCAGCTGTTCGACGGGCTATTTCTTTTAAACCACCACCAGCAGGCAATAAACCAACGCCAGCTTCTACTAAACCAATATAGGTTTCAAATGCAGCGACCACAGCAGTACAGCTCATAGAGAATTCACAGCCGCCGCCCAATGCCATGCCGCGTGTGGCAAGAACTGTAGGAACTGCGCTGAAACGGAGGGCTTGCGAAGTTTGTTGGAAAAAGTCTACCGATTGTTCAACCTGGTCAACTTGACCTGAAGTGATTGCCATGGCGGCAGGCGCTAAATTAGCACCTAAAGTAAAGGGTTCTTCTGTTTGCCATACAACTAAGCCTTTGTAGTCTTTTTCTGCAATGGCTACGGCTTTTCTCAAGCCTTTTAAAACCCCTTCTGCAATGATGTGTTTTTTGGTTTTGAAACTGGCAATTGCAATTTCGTCACCTTGGTGCCAAATGCGTATGTCATCGTCTTCAAAGAGGGTTTCACCGGCATTACTTGGGTGCTTGGCTTGTTCTGATATCAAACGATCTGGAAATAGTTGTCGTTGATAAACGGGGGCTTTTGAGCGTGGTTTAAATTGACTTTCAGCCGCTGAATAAGAACCTTCGGTTGCATGCGCGCCATCTATTTTCATGACCCAAGCAGGTAAAGGTGATGACGCCATGGTTTTACCGGCATCAATGTCATCGACTATCATTGAGACAATGCGGTTCCAGCCAGATGCTTGCCATGTTTCAAAAGGCCCTTGGTGGTAACCAAAACCCCATCTAATGGCAAAATCAATGTCTCTTGCGGTGTCAGCAATGTATTCTAATTGTGTGGCACAGTAATGGAACAAGTCTCTGAAGATTGACCACAAAAATTGTGCCTGTGGTGAATCCTGAAGTGCATGCAGGTCAGATAACCTGTCTTGTGGATTACCTTTTTTCATTATTTCCAAAACACGGGGATCAATTTCAGCATTTTGTGCACGGTATTCGCTCTTTTCTGTATCTAATACCAGAATATCGCGGCCTTTTTTCATGTAAACACCCGCACCGGTTTTTTGACCTAAGGCGCCTTTTTCAATCAATGCAGACATCCAGGCAGGGTGTTCAAAATGTTTATGCCAAGGGTCATCAGGTAAGCCATTTTTCATGGTGGTAATGGTATGAGCCAATGTATCTAAACCTACCACGTCAGCTGTTCTGAAAGTGGCTGATTTGGGCCGGCCAATTAACACACCAGTCAAGGCATCAATGGTTTCAAAAGGGATACCAAATTGGGCACCGTGATGCATGGTAGATACGATTGAAAACACACCGATTCGGTTAGCAATAAAATTGGGTGTGTCTTTGGCTATGATTACCCCTTTACCAACCACTGTGGTTAAGACAGCTTCCAAATCACTGAGGACCGCTGGGTTGGTGTTTTTGGTTGGGATAATTTCAACCAAATGCATGTAACGTGGTGGGTTGAAAAAATGTACGCCACAGAATTTTGATTGTAAAGATGCTGGTAAAACAGTGGCCAGTTCATTGATACTTAACCCTGAGGTATTGGTTGCGAAGATGGCATCATCGTTGATGTAATCTTCCACCATGTCATAAACTGATTTTTTGATGTCCATGCGTTCAGCAACGGCTTCAATGATTAAATCAGCCTGTTGCAATTTATCTAAATCGTCTTGGTAGTTAGCCGGTTCAATCAGTGACAGTACTTTGCTGTTTCCCAATGGCGCCGGCTTCAGTTTTTTTAAGGTTGCCAAGGCTTTGTTAACGATGCCATTTTTATCGCCTTCTTTCGCGGCCAGGTCAAATAGGATGGCAGGAATCCCGGCGTTGGCAAAATGAGCAGCAATTTGTGCACCCATCACGCCGGCACCCAAGATGGCCACTTTTCTGATGTTTTTAGTCTTCATGGTTATTTCCGAAATGGTTAATTAATTCAAGTTCATGGATAGAATCGTAAGCGGTCCTGATTTGTTCGGCTTGCTCAACGCTGATGATGCCAGCTGCTAAGGTGCGATCAATCAAAACCTGGTAATTTTTTGTGGTGACAGCAAAACCGGTGGCATTACTGACTGCATTTTCAATGGTTCTTACTTCACTTAATTGTTCTGAAGCTTGTGATATTCGTGCCAATATATGGTTGTTTTTCGCTAATTCTCTGACCACTTCTGAGTCGACCATGGTTTCATCATGTTTGGCTGCAAAACTGGCTTGGTGAAATGGTTTGCCTAAGGGGAATATAACGATTTTAATAAACAGGGCAGAAAATCGTGAAAAGGCACTGTTGACACATTGGTTAAGGTTCTTCTGGCTTAAATAAAAACTGTCACGCATGGACTGTTTCAAAATAAACTTGGTGTTGTTGTCATTGTCTTCATTGGTGTATTGGCGTAACAAGGCCATCTGTATCATGAGCTGTTGATTGCATTGTGCCAAAAAACCAGTGAATTCCGTGTTGTTTTCTGTTTTTAATGACCATTTGATTAGAGCCAGGTCAGCGATAAAAGCATAACTGCTGCTCATTCTTCTGACCAAATTTTTATGTTTGGATTTTTTCCAAATAAAACGACCTAGCCAAGACGTTCTGACAGCATATATCCAGACTTTTGCGCAATTGTGCAAGATGAATGCCAAATGTTTAAACAGTAAATAGTCTAACCTTTTGATGTCGGCTTGTGGTTTACTCAAGGCTTCAATTTCTTGGTTGTACCAAGGGTGTGCTGACAGTGCCACTTTTTTCATTAAAGGTAACTGATTGATTTCATGGCTGTTTCCATCAAGTTCCATGCTCAAATGTTTGACTCTAAAGTATTGGTTGAGGTTGTTCTCACTTTTNATTTGATGCGCATTGGAGCCCAAAACTGTTCTCAACCAATTTAATTGATTTAAGCTGATATCAAATAGGGTGTTTTTAAATAAAATATTGGTGTAACTCATCAAGGGATGGTTGTGATTTACCAAAGCCATTTGTTGTATATTGATAAGGCGTTGTCTGTAACTGAATTGTTTGTTTAATTGTTTTTGTACCAGTTTGTAATTCAGTAGCGCGCGCGAATTTTGTTTTTTAATGTGAGCAAAAAACCACGATATATAAGTGGCATTGTCATGAACCGGGCGAGAAACAGCAGCGGGCCANATGCTGGCGGCAGTGGCTTGTTTTTGGTACATTTGTTTNATGCCCTGATCAAGGTTTTTAAATCCACCAACAATTTGGTTTAATGGAATGAATATGTCNTGAGCTGAACAGCTGTAATANTTGAATAACCCTTTGTAAGCGACATTACCCTCTTTGATTGTGATNCGATCAATATTGGCATCAAAAATACACAAGACTGTGCCCAGTTTGGTTCGTTCGCTGAGCTCATTTGCAAAGTCTGTTAGGTTAACTGCCAAGTAAAATACAGAAGAATGTTTATTACCAAGCATAATGATGTCTGTAAAACTCAATCTGATGCCATGAATAGATTGGTTTTGGTGACTTTCAATGTCTACTCTGCCTTCAATTGAGGATTTGCCATTTTCTAGTAATTCATATAAAAAAGTGGTATTTAAAAATGGTTGTTTTTTTCCAGTTGTAAAATCCGGTAGGTATTTACGTTTTTGTTCAACGGTACCGTCTTTTTGAATAATACTGATAACTGATTCAGTGTTAATGATGCCTATCAGTGCAGCTAACAAAGGGTCTATTTGTGCGATACTACTGAGTATGTAGGACACTTCATGACGCTCAAAGCCTTTGCCACCATAACTGTTTTCTATGGCCAGCCCCATATACAATTCGGGTGCGATTGATTTCCTGAATTTTAAAATTTCATCATCTTTGTTTTTCAAGAACAAGTCAGCATATTTTTTTGCTCGGCTAGAAACTTCAACAGCTGTCGATAGATTAAATTTAAAATCAGGATTGCCATTGTAAATTGATTTTTCAAATTCCGTAACCAGCCAGCCATCATCAATTTTCTTAAAACGCAGCCAGTTGATACGGTCTTTACTGTTAAATACCCTGAGTAGTGGCAATGTGATGAACAGCATTCTGATGTGACGAATGTTACCAATAAAAATAAGGTTTAATAACAAGAAGAGTGTGATGATGCCTTGGGTATTGGTTATCAGATCAAGTTGATAAAAAACAAATGGTGTAATGAACCAAAATATAGAGAGTAACCAAAAAGGTAACAAGTAAAATGCATGAATCAGCGTAATTAAAAATAATGTAAATAAATACAGAGACATTAAGCGGAGTGGTGCGTTAAAGATGCGACTGCAAACTGAATCAATTCTTGAACAGATTTGTTAAAGTATTCAGATTCAGGCATTTGTTTGGCCATACTGGATGCTCCAAAATCACCCATGGTATATGTCAAAGCCCCCATGATAAAATGAAACCGCCAAAAGATGGTTTCTCTTGGTAAATCAGGACAAGCCACATGAATGGCTTCAGCAAATTCTTTGATAATGGGTGTGTATCTGGTCGCCAGTAGCTCATGTAGTGATTCACCTTGTTCAGCATATGCACGGGCTAACACCTTCATGAATACACGGCCACCTTGGTGCTTGTCGTTAATCATGTACAGTGCAGGTGCGATAAATGCGTGTAGGATTTGTTCTAAGTTGCAAATAACTTCTTTGTTTCCTTGGTTAAGGTCATGCAGCATTTTTTCCCTGACTTCAAATAAATTGTTAAGCCGTCGTTCCAACACTTGGTTGATTAGTTGTTGTTTGTTGCCAAAATGATAGTTGATGGCAGCTAAATTGGTATGTGCTTGTTGGCTGATTTTCCTGATGGATAGTTCTGCAAAGCCATTTTCAGCAATTAAATTTTCCGTGCTGTTCAGTATTCTTTCCTTGGTAGATAGCGTTGTCATATTTCAATGGGTTGTTTTACGGTGTAGGCATTGTAAATGATGTGATAATTGTTATCAATTCAAACGATTGTTTTAATCAGTTTTCAGCTTTGTGACGCAGCACGCATTCTCAGGGATGATGAAAATTTATCATGTGCTCTTCTTGTGAGGAATTATTGAAAAAAAATTGATGGGTCGAAATGCTTATAAATTAAGGTTTTGCGGTTTCTTATAAGGGATAAAGTTGTTACAATGCGGCAGTTTTTTGTTGATGTGAGATGAAACTAATTAACATTAATTTTTATCTTACTAAACAAATGTTAAATGTTTTTTTTAATTTATGGTGTAAATTACAGATTTTAAAAGAAAATCTTGATTTTTGTGCCAATTTGGAGTAAAAAATGTCAAAAGAAAGAACTTTGTCAATTATCAAACCTGATGCTGTTGCAAAAAATGTAATTGGTCAGATTTATCAAAGATTTGAAAATGCGGGATTAAAAATAGTTGCAGCAAAGATGAAGCAACTAAGCCAAGCCGAAGCAGAAGGTTTTTATGCTGTTCATAAAGACCGTCCTTTTTTTGCAGACTTGGTTTCATTCATGACTTCTGGACCTGTTATGATTCAAGTGTTGGAAGGTGATAATGCCATCAGTAAAAATCGTGACATCATGGGTGCCACAAATCCGAAAGAAGCCGCTGCTGGCACCATCAGAGCTGATTTTGCAGAAAGTATTGATGCCAATGCTGTTCATGGTTCTGATGCACCTGAAACAGCCGCAGTTGAAATTGCTTACTTCTTTTCTTCAATCGAACAGAACTGAATATAACTAAATTGAAAAATAAAACCATAAATCTATTGAACCTCGATCGTGCTGGATTAGAAGCCTTGTTCCTTAAAATGGGGGAGCAGCGTTTTCGCGCCTCTCAAGTNCTTAAATGGATTTATGGTGATTTTCAATTAGACTTCAATGAATTCAATAATTTCAGTCTTCAATTAAGGCAAAAAATGCAAGACAACTACACTTTGTCTGTGCCTAAAATGCTCAGTGAGCAAAAGTCTGTAGACGGTACCATAAAGTGGTTGCTGGAAATGGATGCTGTAAATGCTGTTGAAACTGTTTTTATACCAGAAAAAAACCGTGGTACTTTGTGTGTTTCATCTCAAGTGGGCTGTACACTCAACTGTACATTTTGTGCCACTGGTGCCCAAGGTTTTAATCGCCATTTAAGCACTGCTGAAATCATTGCACAGGTTTGGATAGCCGCAAAACAATTGGGGCACACAAAGAACAATCGAGTCATTACCAATGTGGTCATGATGGGTATGGGTGAACCACTCGCAAATTACTCAAATGTGTTGCCTGCTTTGAATATCATGCGAGATGATTTGGGTTTTGGGTTTGCAAACCGCAGAGTGACCGTCAGTACAGCAGGTTTGGTCCCTCATATTTTGAAACTTAATAAAGATGCTGATGTTTCATTGGCAATTTCATTACATGCACCTTTTGATGACTTAAGGAATAAGTTGGTTCCTTTGAATAAAAAATACAACATTAAGACCTTGTTGGATGCTTGTAATCANTTTGTTGAAGGCAAGAGAAAGGCAAGAATAACCATAGAGTACACATTGATAGATGGTGTCAATGATCAAGCAGAACATGCCAGGGCATTGTGTAAAGTATTATCTGATATACCCAGTAAAATCAATTTAATTCCTTTTAACCCATTCCCTGGAACTGCATTTAAGCAATCGAAACCAGAAGCCATTGAAAAATTTCAAACTATTTGTATGAAAAATGGTTTTATCAGTACAGTCAGGAAAACGCGAGGTGATGACATTGCCGCAGCGTGTGGGCAACTGGCAGGTGAATTTATGGATCGTACAAGACGATCATCTCAAGTCAATAAATTACAATTGGAGTTGGTGTGAAAAATTATTTGATATTATTAATGCTACTAATTTTAACGGCATGTGCACAAAACACACAAAATAGAAGATATCAAGACTCAGATAACAGCAATGAACCAGAAGACAGCCCTGCCATGTTGAATGTGAAAATGGGTGTGGCGTATTATGAACGCGGTGATTTAGATACGGCGATTGAAAAGTTTAAGAGGGCATTGGCACACAGTCCTAAATTGGCGATAGCGCATTCAGCGATAGCAACGGTTTACAGCAGTATCAATGCCAAGGTTGATGCTGAAAGACATTATAAATTATCAGTTAAATACGCTCCTAATGATCCTACCATATTAAATAACTATGGTACTTTTCTCTGCCAAACGGGTCATTACTTAGAATCGGTGGAGTATTANAAAAGAACATTAGCTAATCCGTTTTATAAAACACCTGAAACTGTGCATGAGAACATGGGTGTTTGTTTAATGAAAGCTGATAAATTTAGTGAGGCAGAATATCATTTCAGAGAAGCGTTGGCTAATAATAAAAACATGGTTATTTCTCTGTATAATATGGTTATCATCTCTGCCAGCAAAGATGAAAGTATGAAAGCCAGAGCATTCATCCAAAGACTTGAAGGTTTAGTTGAGTTGGATGAGAAGGTGTTAAAAGTGGCATATGAAATTGAAAGAAAAATGGGGAATGAGTCAATGGCAAAACAGTATTTGGCTCAACTAAGAAAAATAAAAAAATCATAATAAATCGAACACAGAACAATGAACTCAGAAAAAAACCANAAAAACATCAGTACAATAGAAGACTTGAAGCTGTTGAGAGAACAACAGGATATGTCTGTTGAGTCAATTGCNGAATCACTTAAAGTCAGAAAAGATTTTATNAATTANATAGAATCAGGGGAGTTTGATAAATTGGGCGCGCCCACCTTTATTAAAGGTCATGTAAGTAATTACTGTAAAGTTCTTGGTGTTGATTATGAATCTGTCATTGGCTTGATTCCATCGCATTTTTTGGAATCAGCTGAAATCATGCCATCGGATGCCATTGGGGCCACACCACTGGCCAGGGTTAAGAGTAGTTCAAGTCATCTGGGTAAATATACGGTGGGTACTGCCTTATTGGGTATGCTGGCTTTGAGTTTTTATTTTGTTTGGGATAAATGGTCATTATCACAATTACCTGCTGAAACTTCGACAAAATTGAATGTAAAAATCAATGATGTCCAACCAGATAATCTTGATTCCCCTAAAAATCAAAAAATGACTTATTCTTCTTTGTTGCCACATGTGCAACTAAAAGAAAACAATGCTGTTGAGACAGCATCCTTGGATGAAAACCCCGCTGTAGATGATATGGACAGTACAGAAAATGAAGTTACTTTAAATGAGCCGCTTGATTCTCAACAAACCACAGATCAAGTGAATGCGGATTCAGTTTCGACTGATCAAGCGGATGAATCAGTTAAGTCAATGGCAGCATACACTATTCAATTACAATTGGATGAACAAGCTTGGGTTTCTATTAAAACCCAAGATGGTGCTAAAGTGGTTGAAGATTTAATTGGCCCTGGTATTCGGGAATATCAATCAGAAAGTCCGTTACAATTTAGGATTGGTAATGCCACCAAAACACAATTAACCATCAATCAGACTGTTGTTGATATGAGTCCTTTTATGAGAAGAGACATTGCTGACTTTGCTTGGCCTCAGGATCCGGGTTGATGTATTGATTACCCGTTGGCTTAAACGCTGAATATAAAAAACATCATTTCTTGGTATGGCTCTGTATATTGAGTCGTGTCTCATATAAAATACACCTTTTTTTACGGATTTAGTTTTGAGTAAAAAAGTAAGTCGATTAAGGGGGATGTATGACGTCACTCCAGATCAAGTTTGGGTTTGGCAAAAAGTTGAATCCATTGTCTTGGATATCTTGAACCAATATGGTTATCAAGAAATCAGATTCCCTGTATTAGAAAAAACAAGCTTATTTCATTCAGCCATTGGTGAAGTGACCGATGTGGTTGAAAAGGAAATGTTTAGTTTCAAAAATCGCAAAGGTGAATCTGTATCGATGCGTCCTGAAGGTACTGCTTCTACGGTCAGACTCGCTATACAAAATGGATTGTTGTTCAATGATCCACAAAAGCTTTGGTACAACTGTCCAATGTTTCGCTATGAGAAACCTCAAAAAGGACGTAACAGACAATTTTCTCAAGTAGGTGTTGAGGTGTTTGGTTTTGATGGGCCGGATGTAGATGCTGAATTGTTGTTGATGACCAAGCACATGTGGGATAAGTTGGGTTTGAAAAATGTGCGATTAGAGTTAAATACATTGGGTACNCCTGATTGTCGTGCAGCTTATCGTGATGTGCTAATTCAACACTTTGAAAAACACAAAGATGTATTGGATGATGAAGCTGCGAGCAGGCTTTACACCAATCCAATGAGGATTTTAGACTCTAAAAATCCAGCAATGAAANCAGTGGTTGAAACTGCGCCACTCATTAAAGATTACCTCAGTGAACAGGCTCAATCCTACTTTACAGAGTTATGTGACATATTAGACAATTGTGGGTTAGATTATCAAATCAATCCAAAATTGGTCAGAGGGCTTGATTATTATACGCACAATGTTTTCGAATGGATAACTGATGATTTAGGTGCACAAGGTACCATTTGCGCAGGTGGTCGATACGATCGATTGGTCGAAATGCAAGGTGGAAAACCTACAGCAGCAACCGGTTTCGCCATGGGTGTTGATAGATTGGTTGAGTTAATTTCTGAACAAGGGTTAATGCAACCCAGCCGTCAAACTGATGTCTATTTTATTAAAGATAAACATGTAGCAGCTAAAGAAGCCTTGAAGATAACTGAAGCCATTAGACAGGATGTTCCAGGTTTACAAATGATGGTTAATATGGGACAAGCTTCATTCAAGTCACAATTCAAAAAAGCTGATAAATCGGCTGCCATCTTCGCTATAATATTAGGCGAAGAAGAACTTGAAACAGGTAAGTACTCGGTGAAGGCATTGCAAGACAGAAACTTTGGCCAGCAACAACTTTCTTACCAGGAATTGGTCTCATTTTTGAGTTCTGCAATTAAACATAAATAGGTAAGACAAGATGGATCAAGAATTAAAACAAAGAATGATAGGAGCCTCTGTCATCATTGCGTTGGCTGTTATTTTTGTTCCCATGCTATTTGATGGTGATATTGATGAAAAGCACAATAAAAACATCAGCATCACATTGCCTGATGTGGCAGACAATGGTTTAGAGGTTAAAAAGTTCGAACTTGATAAACCTGTCTCAAAACCAATTGAGTTACCTGCCAGTGAAGCTGAGCTGGTTGTTAAAGANCAACAACCAGTATTGATGATTAAAGAAGAAACGGTGCCTTCTCAAACTGAAACTGTCACACCAAAAGAAAGCAACAACATTCAATCTGAGTCTGTTGAAACAAAAGCAGCAGAGGTGAAAGTTGCAGAAATACCTGACACCCAAAACATTAAAAAATCCATTGTTAATGATAAGCCAGTGGAACAAATAAGCAAACCAAAAGAAGAGCTTAAGACACCCAAAAACACAGTTTCAACTGCGAAACAGTTGAACCAAGTTTTCAGGGTTAAATTAGGCAGCTTTTCACAACAATCCAACGCTGAAAAAGTAAAAAGCAGTTTGGCACAAAAAAACATCAACACAGTGGTTGAATTCAATCCAGGTTTGAAGTTATATCGCGTGTGGTCACAACAAATGTACCAAGAGGAAACCAGTGCGCAGTCATTTGTTCATGCTGTAAATAAACTAAAACTCAATATAGGCACACCTAAAATCATTACATTAACGGCATCGGAAGTTGATCAAATGGCTTCACAAGGTCAGTTAGGTTGGGTGGTTCAATTAGGTAGCTTTTCAGATAAAAAAAACGCTATTGAGCTAAGGAACAAGGTAAAGGCAGCTGGTTTTAAAGCTTTTGTTGATGTCTTTGTTAACAGTAAAGGTGTTTCATTGTATCGACTCAGAGTGGGGCCATTGATGGAAAAAATAGACGCTGAGTCAACACAAGTTAAGATTAAAAATAAGTTGAAGTTGGATGGTTTAATTAAAAGCCATGAATTGGGTCGTATCATTAATTAATGAACTGGTTTGATTTAACAATTCTTGCCATTTTGACACTGTCAGTTGTAGTCAGTTTATTCAGGGGACTCATCAGAGAAGTCTTGTCTTTGCTAATATGGATAGGGGCTTTTTGGCTGGCTTGGACATTTGTTGATAATGGAGCGAACTGGTTAGAAAGTTTTATTGAACTGCCCTCAGCCAGACATTTAATTGCCTTTGTGGCATTGTTTTTGGCAGCTTTGATTGTCGGAGGCATGATTAATTACCTGGTAGGTAAAATGATTACAAAAACGGGACTGGGTTCAACAGACCGATTTTTTGGTATGTTTTTTGGTTTAGCTCGTGGTTTGGTAGCCATTACTGCTGTGGTGTTGTTTCTACAGGCCACACCTTTTTCACAAGATCCGTGGTGGGATGAGTCCAAATTACAACCGCATTTTTCAAAATTGGCCGAATGGGTCAAAGCCAAGATGCCAGAAGACATGGCAACTTATTTTTCTTTTATTGATGCTGACAAACTCAAAGAAACGCTGGCACCTCAACTTGAGCAACAGCCACCCGAAAGTGATTCAGACAATGAAATCAATCAATTACCTGTTAAGGAAACCAATTAATAATGTGTGGAATCGTAGGAATTTTAGGCAACACCCATGTTGCCTCTACCATTTATGAATGTTTAACCATTCTTCAGCACCGTGGGCAAGATGCAGCGGGGATTGCTACCTGTCATGATGGACGGCTTGAGTTGGTTAAAAACAATGGTTTAGTTAGTGATGTATTTAAATCAGAAAGTACGCAAAAGTTGAAAGGGAATTCCGGTATTGGACATGTTAGATACCCGACAGCTGGTTCAAGTAATTATGAAGAGTCACAACCATTTTATGTGAACTCGCCATTCGGTATAGCATTGGCCCACAATGGCAATTTGCATAATGCAGAACAACTTAAACGGGAGTTGTTTGCTGAAGACCGCAGACACATCAACACACAATCAGACTCTGAAGTTTTGTTGAATGTATTTGCTCATGAACTACAAAATGCATCTGGCTTAACCATAACCCCCGATGCTGTCTTTCATGCTGTTTCTCGGGTGCATAAAAGATGTCAAGGTGCTTATGCCAATGTATTGATTATTCCTGGTTACGGAATCATTGCCTTTCGTGATCCCAATGGCATCAGACCCTTGGTATACGGGGTAAGAAAATCATCAGAAGGTGATGAGTACATGGTGGCTTCAGAAAGTATTGCACTGGACTTGCATGATTTTGAGTTGATTGGTGATGTTGCACCTGGAGAANCCATTATCATTACCAATGATCGTCAGCTACTGAGAAAACAATGTGCTGTAAAAACACAATTNTCACCATGTGTCTTTGAGTTTGTCTACTTTGCTCGTCCCGACTCAATGATTGATGATGTGTCTGTCTATAAAGCCAGATTACGAATGGGTGAGAAACTGGCTGATAGAATCAAAGAAAAATGGCCGGATGAGGAAATTGATGTGGTGATACCCATACCTGAGTCCTCCAGAACCAGTGCCATACCCATGGCTTACAGTTTGGGTGTTAAGTTCAGAGAAGGCTTTATCAAAAACCGCTACATAGGTCGTACATTTATCATGCCTGGACAAGACCAAAGAATTAAGTCTGTCAGACGTAAGCTCAATGCTGTCGAGTTGGAATTTCGAAATAAAAATGTGCTGTTAATTGATGATTCAATAGTCAGGGGCACCACTTCAAAACAAATCATACAAATGGCACGTGAGGCTGGCGCCAATAAAGTGTATTTTGCCTCAGCTGCACCACCAGTGCGATACCCAAATGTTTATGGCATAGATATGCCAGTAGCCGAGGAGTTGATTGCCCACAATCGCACTGAAGATGAAATTTGTGAATTACTAGGGGCAGATGGATTGGTTTATCAAACTCTTGAAGATTTAGAGGCTGCTTGTTTAGAAGGTAATCCTAAGATTGATCGATTTGATTCTTCATGTTTTTCGAATGAATATGTGACTGATGTTTCACCTGAATACTTTGCAAAAATTGGTGCACAAAGAAGCGATGTAGCTAAACGAGAAAATGTCTGATTACAAACCTCAAGTAGAAGTGGTTATTGTTGGTGGTGGCTTGGTAGGCATGGCCACAGCATTGGCATTGGCTGAACAGGACATACACAGTGTCATAATTGAAGCCAAAGTTCCTGATTTAAACTTTTCACACAGTAGTTTTGATAGCAGAACACTGGTGGTGAATCCTGCTTCAAGAGCTTTTTGGCAACAATTNGGTATTTGGCGAACCATTGAAAACTCTGTGACTGCCATAAATCAGGTGCATGTTTCTAATAAGGGACATTTTGGTACAGTGCTGTTTGATAAAAATGAGTTTCAAGTNGACGCATTGGGTCATGTTGTTGAAGCCACTGTATTGGGNTCAGTATTGTGGGAACGCGTCAAACAATCNCCCAATGTATCCATGATTGCNCCAGCAGAATTAGTTGGNTTTTNGGTAAATGATTCGTCTATTACAATAAATTATACGACTCAGGGTAAACAAAAAACGCTCAATGCNCAACTGATGATTGCTGCTGATGGCGCACAATCGCCTATCAGAACTCAGCTGAAATTACCCACGGTTACTAAATCATATGAGCGCTCTGCGATTATTTGTAATGTTTATACTGAACAAAGNCATCAAAACAGGGCATATGAACGATTGACTAACACAGGGCCTTTTGCTTTGTTGCCTTTTCACAATCGCATGGGCTTGGTTTGGTCTCNTAAATCTCAACATGCTGAAAAATTGGTGAGNATGTCAGAAAATCAATTTATTCAAGCAGCACAACAAGAATTTGGATACAGAATGGGACGCATTACTCAAGTAAGCCAAAGAATTCATTATCCTTTGTATAAAGTTCAAGTAAAAAAACAATACCAGCAACGCATTGTGTTGATGGGTAATGCTGCGCATACCGTAAGTCCAGTTTCAGCACAGGGATTGAATTTGGCTGTGAGAGGCATCAACAGGCTCTGTAAGACTTTAACTGAAAACAAAAAACAGGGAATTGATTTGGGATTAGAGTCTGTTTTATGTGCCTACCAACANGCATCCCATGAAGACCAACAAAGAACACTGAATTACACAGATGATTTAATGACATGGTTTAAGATTGATGAACCAGTTGTNAATACTTTAAGATCAGCAGGNTTGGTGGCAATTAATTCCAGTTTAAGTTTGAAAAAAGCTTTGTATAAAACTGCAGGAGGTTTGCGNTAATGACTCAACATTATGATGTTGTTATTAATGGTGCGGGTATGGTTGGATCTGTGGCTGCACTGTTGTTTGCCGAACAAGGTTTCAATGTATGTTTAATTGAAACTCAAAAACATACTTCCATGCCTGAGCAGGGAAACAGACAATTAAGGGTCTCAGCCATATCTAATCATAATTTAAAATTGCTAACACGATTAGGTATAACACGGCATTGGCAAGGAAACAGACCTGCATACTATCGTCACATGCGAGTTTGGGATAATCATTCAACCGGTGTCATTGAATTTCATAGTGACTCAGATCAAGTGTTGGGAGCCATGGTTGAAAATAATGTGACCATAGCTGCAGCACAACAACAGTTAGATCTGCATCCAAACATAACTGTTATGTATGAAAAAGCCATCAAATCATTTGAGCAATCAGACCGTAAAGTACATATACGCACTACTGATCAAATGAATTTACAGTGCTCATTGTTGGTCGGGGCGGACGGTGCTCGTTCACAAATCAGAACTGATTTAGGTATTCAAGTACGCAGTAAATCATATCAACAACATGGTTTAGTTTGTTACTTGGAAATTGAAAAAGCGCCTAAATTTACGGCCTTACAATCATTCAATTTGGGTGGTCCTGTGGGATTGCTACCTATGAATGATGGTTTATTTTCAGTGGTTTGGAGTTTGCCTGAAGATCAGGTTGAATATTGGTTAAGTACTGATAAAAGCCGTTTTATCAATGGCTTGAAAGCGCACATAAATAGAGATTTGGGCGAAATAAAGTTATCTAGCGATAGAGCTGCATTTCCTTTGTATAAAAACCATGCCGATCGGTATTATTTAGGTCGGGTTGTGTTGATTGGAGATGCTGCGCATACTATTCACCCATTAGCAGGTCAAGGTGTTAATCTGGGGTTTGGAGATGCTGAAGGTCTCATAAAAAAAATAACTGATGCTAATTTAAAGAATGACCAAGATGTCAGTTATGCACTGAAAAAATTTACCAGGATACGAATGGCTGAAGTGCGCAAAACAAGTGAGACCATGGATGCGCTTCACCACATATTTAGTAACCAGTCTGCACCCATTAAAATGTTGCGTGCTTTTGGTATGAACCGCCTCAATCAAATCAAACCAATCAAACAGTGGTTGTTAAGTCAGGCAGGTAGTTGATTTGGCTGGCTGTCAGTATTTGATGGTATATCACTAATCAAAACATTTCAGTTCTGGCATGTATTTCATCAACATTGAGTTAATTATAGGCTAATCCTTTCGTGATTTAAATGCGATTCGATTTGGCCATAAATCGCGCCTACTGTTGGTTGGCTTGTTAAATTTTTAGTCTTCAAAATGATCAAAGAAGATCAGGTCTTGTTGGCTGACAAATGTGAATTTGATGTCTTTTTCTTGGCCTATGAAATGCACACATGGGTTTTTGGTAGGAGTCTACTGGCAGAATACCACATAACTGAGGTTAGAAAAATTGCAAAATAAACGTGTTCATTAGAAGTTAAGTGGCTATTGGTCACACTGATTAATTCAAACGAATCGAAATCAGATGTATGTGTCCAGTAAACATCTGTTTTAATTTGAGTCAGTGGCGACAAAGCTTGTGGATGTTGAATAAATCAACGCAATTAACATCATAAATTGAAGCATCATTCACCTCATACATATATTTTAATAAGGTATTTTGATTGAGCGTAAAATTTTAAGCTTGAAAAAAAATCTTCATGAAATATTTAATTCATGTTTAAGTTTGTGTTTTTAGCACTTTTTGGATAGCCAATATATTCATTCAAAACTGTTTTTAAATATCAAATCATTTAAATGCATACTGGCTAAGTACATATGCATTTCATCGCTTTGTTCTGACCATGGAAATGCCAAATGGACTTTATCGTTAGTTACACTCATGGCAATGTAATCTGACA
>JGI24723J26617_10001111_pt1 | contig 24437 bp, 24 predicted proteins | sample Cruoilmetagenom6_FD_26617 | JGI IMG/M metagenome (IMG submission 26617)
ACATTTGATGGCACGACCGGCTTGCAGGTTGAGGAGGGGCTGTTTCCTGTGAGTGACCCGGCGGCCCAGGCTGCTGGTGCGAGGGCGCTGACGGAAGAAGAATCGATGAATATCAGTGCCGGTTTTACCGCCGATATTGGCGACCGCGTGTCGCTGACCGCAGATATTTACAAGATCGAAGTCGACAACCGCATCTACCGTACGGGCAATATCACGGTACCGCCGCAACCCGGTGATGATCCGAACCTGCCGGAGCGTTCGCTGTCCTACTACACCAATGCGCTGGATGTTGAGCATGAGGGAATCGACATAGTCGCGACCTCTTCGTTCGACCTCGGTTCGACGACCAGCCTCGATCTCGCCCTGGCCTACGCCTACGGTAAGATCGATGTAACCGGTCAACGAACTTTCGTTGTAGACGGAGATGTTATTCAGCCTGTCAGCGACGGTCTGATAGAGGACATCGAGAACAACTACCCAGAGCATCGCTGGACGCTCACGGGTAATTTCCTGATCGGCGAGAACTTCAACATCATGAGCCGCATCAACTTCTACGGCGAGCATTTTGATGAGCGCGGAAGAATCGTAGATTTCGATCCCGGTGATGAGAGCGCCAAGATCGACTCTATTTTCTACGTCGACCTTGAGGCGGGCTGGAACCTCGATGACAACTGGCGTGTGGTGCTTGGTGGTTCGAACATCTTCGACGAGTTTGTCGATGAGATCGGGGCCCCTAATGCCAACCGCATAAGCGTTGGTCTGCAGTATCCGCGACGCACTGTCGCGAACTACGAGGGTGGATCCTGGTACCTCAAGGGAATTTATTCCTTTTAGGGCCTGCCTCTCCCCCGAAGCAAAGAAGGCCGGTCGCTTTGGCGACCGGCTTTTTTATAGAACCCCTTTACTACTCGCGTTGGCCAGCTCTGTCATCAGCTCGTCATCGGCGTAGCGGTGCGCACTGAGCGGCCTGGCGTAGTCGGGAAGTTCACCGCCACAAACCCAGGCCGCAACCAGCTTTCCGGCGGCACAGGCAGACATGCTGCCAAAGCCTGACAATGCTGCGACCATGAACGCGCCTTCGGTTTTCATCGGACCGATCAGCGGCCAATTCTCATCGGTCATCGTGTAATAGCCACCGTAGTGCGAGTACCGCGTGGGCGGACCCTCGATGTAGGGCTCGAGTGCCGGAACAAACGCGGCCGCACCCCGCATGACAATCTCCGGGAATTGAGCGTCCGCTAGCGGCTCGTTGGCAAGGTCTTCCTGTGGTTCGCTCGCGGTGTGGTTATACGCCCAGCCGAGCTTGACCCATTTGCTATTGCGCCCACCTTCCGGTCGGCAGTGAGTGCCGCCCGGCATGGTCTGCGTCAGCCACGCAAGATCGGGATCGCTCGCGAGAAGTTCTGTTTCATCGGCCGTCCAGCCAAGCCGCTTTGGGTCAAGGTCGATCGAAAAGGGCATGTCGCGCGCAATGGCACCCATACGATCTTCGAAAGCGATTTTTTGCTCGAAGATATTCTGTACGGGTAGGTCCTCACCAAGCATCGCCGCAATACGGTGTACAAACGGGCCTGCCGCGTTGACGACCACGTCAGCGGCGACAACATCAACGTCACTTGCGCCATCGACGCGCAGCGCGAAGCGCTCGTCTTTGCTTATGGCGCTGACGGACCCACGCACCAGCCGCCCGCCTTGCTCGCGTATCTGTTCGAGCATCCACATGCCGAGCTGTTGTCCGCTGATGTCACCGCCGCGGCGTATGTGAATGACGTTTCGAATGTCGTCCGCGAGTGCGGGAAACGCCTGCTGCACTGCCGGCCCCTCAAATAGGCCGACATCCAGGCCCGGCTGGATGGCGTCATGAATATCATTGATTTCTGTACGTCGCGTTGCGAGCACATACCCACTGCGGGTCATGTTGAAAATGTCGTCGGTGTCGTGGGCGAGGCGATCGAGTTCGTCGATACTCGCGTCGGTGAATGCGGTCATTACCGGGTGCGGCCACCAGTTACGATAATTATCACCTGACTGCGCACTCGTGTAGCTCATGGGTTGCCGCGAATCGATCAGGACAATCGAGTGCCTGCCACGTTCTACGCACAGGTAGTACGCTGCCGCGATCCCGGCTATGCCGGCACCGACGACCGCGATCTCAACGTCAGTAGTCGCGGGCAGCGAGATAGGCCTTCTCAGAGAGACGGGAATTGGCTGATGCTTTCTCCAGGAACTCGAAGTACGCCTTGCCGACCTTTGCCGATGTCGGATCATTGGCCATCAGCTGCTCCACAACCTCTTGCGACATCGACTTGAGCAAGGACAGGACCTCGCGCGGGAACGGTCGTATCTCAATGTTCTCGTCCTGCTCCAGCTGTGCAAGAGACATCGCATTGCCATTCGTATATTCGGCTGCCATGTCCGTGGTGATCGCCTGGCAGGTTGTCTCGACGATCGCCTGAAGGTCGGGCGGTAATGATGCCCAGGCTGCCTTGTTGATTATCGTCTCGAGCCCCGGGCCAGGCTCCTGCCATCCCGGGTAGTAGTAGTACTTTGCGGCCTTGTGCAGACCAGATGACATATCGTTGTACGGACCCACCCACTCGGTCGCGTCAATCGCGCCGGTTTGTAACGCGGTAAAAATCTCGGCACCCGGTAGGGTGACTGGCGTTCCGCCCGCCCTTCGCAGCACCTCCCCACCCAGGCCCGGAATGCGCATCTTGAGGCCCTTGAGGTCATCGATGGAGTTGATCTCCTTATTGAACCANCCACCCATCTGCACGCCTGTGTTGCCGGTTGGGAATGGCACCAGGTCGAACGGTTCATAGAGTTCGCGGTACAACTCAAGGCCACCGCCGTAGTAGAGCCAGCCATTGAGTTCGGTATTCGTCATGCCGAACGGTATTGCGGTAAAGAACTGGGCGGCGTCGAGTTTGCCCTTGTGATAGTAGGAGGCGCCGTGACCCATTTCGACGGTTCCGCGCGAAACCGCGTCAAATACCTCAAAGGCCGGTACCAGTTCACCACCACCGTAAATCTTGATCTTAAGTCGGCCGTTCGATGCGGCTTCCACGCGGCTGGCGACGTTCTCGGGCGCCATGCCAAGACCCGGAAACTTCGGTGGCCACGACGTCACACACGACCACTCGAACGTCTCGCCGCTGGCGGCGGTCCCATTGTCGCAATCGGTCGATTCCTGCGCGCAGGCCGTCATGCTTGCAGCTGCGGCCAGGCCGCCTACGAATTCTCTTCTTTTCATTCCGGTTCCGGACAGCGGTTATTGCAGCTAGTGTATTGATCGCCCGGAGGAATACCAGCCCACGGGAAGGCGAGTTGGTGGGATTAATATATCTATAGTTTATCCCACTATAATCCATATTTTTGGCCTTTTTCGTCTATGTATTGCCACTTAAGTCCAAAAATAGCCCCGATCATCGGGACCGGGGCTACTCCATCCTTGGTCCGGCCGATGAAATCACCGGTTTTTGCCGTCCGTGGCACTGATGACTGGCCAATACGTGGCCACAAGCCCCACCGGCCGGTAAAAACAGTCTCCCACGCAAGCGCGCCTTATGTGGCTTATTATTCTCCCCCTTGCATTCACAAAGGCCCCAAGGCCATCAAAATCAAGGGATTCAGCGAGAAATGATCGGGTTGCTACAGCGCGTTAGCCATGCCGAGGTCAGCGTGGGAGGGCAAATTATCGGTAAGATTGGCCGCGGGATCATGGTTCTCGTCGCGGTACATCGAGACGACACCGTCAAGGACGTCGCTCGCCTGGCGGAGCGCCTGCTGGGCTATCGTGTGTTCCCTGACGATGAAGACCGCATGAACCTTAGTATTCGCGATATCGAAGGTGGCCTGTTACTTGTTCCCCAGTTCACGTTGACCGCGGACACGAAGAAGGGAACCCGGGCCAGCTTCACCAAGGGCGCTGCGCCTGACAAAGCATCGGCCTGCTTCGACGCGCTGGTCGTTGCCTGCCGAAAGGCGCTCAACACCGTGGAAACAGGCGAATTCGGCGCGGACATGCAGGTCAGCCTGACCAACGATGGCCCGGTCACGTTCTGGCTCTCCACCCGCTAATTTGGTGACGCGAGTACGGTTTTGTTGCGCCGGCGGAGGTATCATGAACATAATTCGCAGCTTAAGTGTTGGGGCACCGCCCCAGGAGTAACAAGATGTTTGCCAATATTGGTCCGTGGCAATTACTGATCATTCTGGTCATCGTGCTGGCAATTTTCGGAACCAAGAAACTCCGGACGCTCGGTTCAGACCTCGGCGGTGCGGTGAAGGGTTTTCGTTCTGCCATGACTGAGGCCGATGAGACGGCCGATCAAATCAGCGACGATTCCAAAGACGCCGATTTCGACAGCACGCCCAGCGACGCCCCCAACAAAGAAAAAGACGCTTAAACAGCGGGGCATACCATGTCCGGTATCGCCGGTTCAGAATTACTCCTTCTCTGTATCATCGGCCTCCTCATCCTGGGGCCCGAGCGGCTGCCTCGTCTCGCCCGCCAGATTGGCAGCTGGGTCGGCAAGGCCCGCCAGATGACGCGTGCCATGCAGCGCCAGATCGAAGAAGAATTGGACGTCGAGAAGAACCTCGGTATCAATCCTGAAGAACTCGACCCGCGCAATCTCATGACGCCGAACGAAGACGATAACTACTCGCCGCTCCACGTAGAGGAGGAGGCTGCCACGCCCCCGTCGGAAGACAAAGACGAGAAGCCGGCGTAATGGCTGATGCGCAAAAGGATGATTTGTCCGAAGGTACGCTGCTGTCGCACCTCGTCGAGCTTCGCAGCCGCCTGTTTAAGATCTTCGGCGCTATCTTCCTTGTCTTTCTCGCACTGCTGCCGTTTTCCAAGCCGATATTCGCTCTTGCTGCCGAGCCGCTTATCAGCGTCTTGCCTGACGGCGAACTCCAGTCAACAAGGACGGTAGGGCCACTCACCGCGACCATCGGGCTCACGTTCTACTTCGCCCTGTTCATAGCAATGCCGTACATTCTGTACCAGCTATGGGCGTTCGTAGCGCCCGGGCTCTACAGAAAAGAAAAGCGCTTTACGGTGCCTCTCCTCGCAACGAGCATCCTGTTGTTCTTCTGCGGTATTGCTTTCGCCTACTTCGTCGTCTTTCCGATGATCTTTGGGTTCATCTCTGCCTTCTCGCCCGACGAGTTGCTTTACAAACCCGACGCATCGGAATACGTGAGTTTCATCATGTTGGTGGTTCTTGTGTTTGGCTTTGCATTCGAAACACCGATCGCCACGGTGCTGCTGGTAATGACCGGCATCACTACAACAGAAAAACTGAAGAAGGCGCGGCCGTATGTCTTCCTCGGCGCCTTCGTGGTCGGCATGTTGTTGACGCCACCCGACATGATCAGCCAGACAATGCTCGCCATACCCGTCTACCTCTTGTTTGAGCTGGGCATATTCATGTCACGCCTCGTGTCGGCCAAGGAAGGGGAACCGGCGGAGGAAGCCGCTGTCAAGTAGCAGGGGGCTTGGCAAATGGTGTTTAATGCCTGACCTTGCCNGCATCAAACAAGTACCGACGGCGCCCGACGCCTGACCGGGGGAAATATGACCGATTCCGTAGCCGCTCCGGCGGAAGACTACTCGCATGACGACGAGCTTTGGGGGCATCCCAAAGGGCTCTACGTCTGCTTCACGACGGAGCTTTGGGAGCGCTTCTCATTCTACGGAATGAAGTTCCTGCTGGTACTGTACTTGACGAAGTATCACCTGTTTACCGATGAGATGGGCCTCGACGTCCTTGGCTCCTACGCGGGGCTCGTCTATGCGTTGCCCCTGCTCGGCGGCATGATTGCGGATCGCTACCTGGGGATGAGAAAATCGGTTGTGTTCGGCGGTATCAGTTTGTCGCTCGGACACATAATGATGGCGGTTGAAGGCCACCAGGCGAAATTTTACGCCGCCGGCACAACACTGGCCGAGAACCTGACATTGGCTACAGGCCAGGTGCTTCCGGCCGGCACGATGCTAGCCGAAGACATCATGATGCGTGACACGGCCGCGCTTAATGTCTTCTACTTTGCCCTTGCGCTCATCGTCATGGGTGTTGGTTACCTGAAACCAAATATTTCGACGATCGTCGGCAAGCTCTATTCACAGGACGACCCGCGTCGCGATTCAGGCTTTACGATTTTTTACATGGGCATCAACATCGGCTCCTTCGTAGCGACACTTCTCTGCGGCTGGCTTGGCGAGACCTATGGCTGGGGTTACGGTTTCGGTGCCGCCGGTATCGGCATGATCATCGGCTTGTTCACATTCCTGTACGGTCAGAAGTACCTTAAGGGACATGCCGAGCCGAGTGAGCCCGAAAAACTCAAGAAGAAATTCCTTGGCCCCATCAACGTCGAGTGGTCGATCTACCTGCTCAGCCTGCCCATGCTCGGTGTGTTCTGGTTGCTCGTCCAGCACGAACCTGTTGTGCTGATTACGCAGAACGTATTCCTGATAGTCGCGATCGTCGGTCTGATTCTCTATTCAATGATTCACACGAAAAAGGATCACAACAACACGCTTGCGTATGCGATCGCTGCTATCGCTATCATCTCGGGCATTTGCGCCGTGATTGCCAATCTGCATCCAATCGGCGGTCTCGAGGCCGTGGCCGACGAAGTGCTTTACCTGTCAATTGCGCTGATTGTTGGTTTCGTTGTTTACGGGTTCGTTACGCACTACTCCGAGGAATTTGGTCGTACTGTCGTTCTCATGATTCTGATTCTATCGACAATCGTTTTCTGGGCGCTGTTCGAACAGGCCGCTGGTTCGATGACCCTGTATGCCGACCGTATCGTCGACCGCACCATGGGCGATACGACGTTTACGGCTGCCCAGTTCGGCTCCCTGAACGCCGGCTTTATTATGTTGCTCGCTATTCCGTTCGCAGCACTCTGGACCTGGCTCGCGAAAAAGAACCTGGAGCCGAATACGCCAGTTAAGTTTGGGCTCGGCATCCTTCAGGCCGGCCTTGGTTTTGGTGCGCTCGTATTTGGCGCCCAGTTCCCGAACGAAGCCGGGCAGGTTGCCATGATCTGGCTCGTACTTGCTTACCTGCTGCACACGACCGGCGAGCTTTGCCTGTCGCCGGTTGGCCTCTCGGCGGTTACGAAGCTGTCAATCGGTAATGTGGTCGGAGTGAGCATGGGTACCTGGTTCCTCGCGACCGCGTTATCCGAAACTGTAGCCACACGCCTAGGCCGTATAGCTGCAATCGACACCTCGGTCGGTGAGACTGCCGATATTGCTACGTCGGCTGCGACCTATACGCAACTGTTCGAATTCCTGATGTGGTTCGGTATTGGGGCAGGCATATTCATGATCATCATTTCGCCGGTCCTGCGTCGATGGATGCACGGCATACACTAAGACTGGAAGAACTATGAAGAACACTCTGAAACTCTGTGCGAGCCTCGTGCTCGTCACGCTCGCTGCTGCCTGTTCACAAGAGGCGCCTGAAGACCCCACTGCTGTGGCGACGACCGAGAGCGCAGAAGAGTTTGTCGCACGCGCCAATGCCGAGCTCATCGACCTCGGCTTGGAACTCGGTGCCGCGAGCTGGGTGCGTTCGACCTACATCACGCAAGACACCGCCATCATCGCGTCTGCTGCCGGCGAGAAGTACGCAAAGTGGCACAGCGAGATGGTGCAACAGGCGCTGGCTTACGACAGCCACGAGCTGGACGCGTCAACACGTCGCGCCCTGAACCTGCTCAAACTTGGCACATCGGCGCCGGCGCCCAATGACGCGGCCAAGCGCAAAGAGATTTCCGAAATATCCACTGATCTCGAAGGCGCGTACGGCGCAGGCCAATACTGTAAGGGCGACGACTGCCTCTCGGGTTCCGAGCTCGAGCAGCTCATGAAAGACACCCGTGACTACGACGAACTGCTCGACTACTGGACCGGCTGGCGCCAGATTTCAGTGCCGATGCGCGATCAGTATGCACGCTTCGTCGAGCTCGCCAACGAAGGTGCCGGCGAACTTGGCTACGGCAACCTTGGCGAGATGTGGCGCTCGAACTTTGACATGACGCCGGCTGAATTCCAGGCGGAGTCCGGAAAGCTGTGGGAACAGGTCAAGCCACTCTACGACGAGCTGCACTGCCATGTTCGGGCCACACTCGGAGGTGTTTACGGCGAGGACAAGGTACCGCAGGACGGACCCATACCCGCACACCTGCTCGGCAACATGTGGGCGCAGGAATGGTCACAGATTTATGACCTGCTCGAGCCGTATCCCGGTGTCGGTGATATCGATGTCGATTCCACACTGAAGACCAAGAACTTTTCACCCCAGGAGATGGTGCGTTCGGCTGAGAGTTTCTATGTGTCACTTGGCATGCCGCACCTGCCCGATACGTTCTGGGAGCGTTCGATGTTCTCGAAACCCGCGGACCGAGACGTCGTCTGCCATGCCAGCGCGTGGGGCCTCGACGGTGGCAATGACCTGCGCATCAAGATGTGCATCAACCAAACCTATGATGAGCTGCGCGTGATCTATCACGAGCTTGGTCATAACTACTACCAGGGCGCATACAAGAATCAGGCACCACTGTTCCAGGACTCCGCTCATGGTGGCTTCCACGAGGCGATTGGCGATACCGTCGTGTTGTCGATGACGCCGGGCTATCTCGCTGAGGTTGGTCTTGTGAAGTCAGCAACGGACGATCCTCAAGCCGTCATCAACCGGCAGATGCAGATGGCGCTCGACGGCATCGCATTCCTGCCCTTCGGCAAGCTCGTCGACGAGTGGCGCTGGGGCGTGTTCTCGGGCGAGATCACGCCCGACAATTACAACCAGGCATGGTGGGACCTGCGTACGAAATACCAGGGCATTGCCCCGGCAGTTGAGCGGACCGAGGCCGATTTCGATCCGGGTGCGAAGTACCACATCCCGGCCAACGTCTCTTACACGCGGTACTTCCTCGCACGCATCCTGCAGTTCCAGTTCCATCGCTCGCTGTGCCAGACCGCGGGACACGATGGCGATCTGCACGCCTGTTCGATTTACAACAGCAAGGAAGCCGGCGAGAAGTTTTACGCAATGCTCGAGGCCGGTGCGAGCCAGCCCTGGCAGGATACGCTGGAGCTCATGACGGGTACGCGCGAGATGGATGCCACTGCGATCATCGATTACTTCGCGCCGCTCATGGGCTACCTTGAAGAGCAGAACGAGGGCAGATCCTGCGGCTGGTAGTGACAGCCGGGCGGCGGCGTGCCCTTTTTCGCTAATTGTGGTCCGACAGCTCCATGACCCGAAGCTGTGCCTCCTGGCGCTCTGATTCCCGATCGAGCGTTGCCGCCAGCGCCCTGAACTCTTCGGCGCCGAGGTAGCTTCGCGCCCGCTCCTTGATGCGCTCGGTTTTTTTGCGCCTTGACTCGAGCCTTTGCCGCTGAATTTCAAGTATTTCGTCCCGGCCTGGCTCCACTGACGGGTCGGCTACGGCCGAACCCGCGGCACTTCTCTGCCAACCGAACAGCCCCTCTTCGACCAGAATCTGCAGTAGTTCGTCCCGCGTCGCACTGTTTATTGGCTGATTCAGCCCCGTCCATACTCTGGCGATGATTTTGTGCTCCTCGCGCGTATTCACGTACTTGCCGAAGTCGTCATAGTAGACGCCCAGCTGTTCTCTCATGATTGCGTCTCGCTCATCTTCGTGGGCGAATATCAATTTGTCCGCCACCTGTCGATCTGCGTCGCTCATTGTCGCTTCGCCATACGGGGCGCCACGCTCCAGGCCGCTTAGCGCCTCAAGGAACCGCATTCGCTCGATCTGTCCCTCGGCCATTCCCCGAACGATGGCTTCAACCTCATTCTGTGGAATTTCATAGAGGTAGAAGAACGATTCGTGCGCCTCGCGCACGCCTCGTTCCATTGATTCTCGAAACTGCGGTGACGCCGCTCGTGCGCTGGTCGAAGTTTCCCCCGGCCGGGCCATACGGTCGGCCGCAAAGTCGGGGGGCTCCCGGGTTGCAGGCGCATCAGGTACCGATTCGAACGATTCAGATAGCGACGCAACATTCTGGCGCCTCGCGGACTCGATCGGCGGCGGGGTCTCGACACCAGGCAATCCGCCTACGTAGTACCCCAACGCAAACGATGCGATTGCTGTCAGTCCGACGGATATTGCGACCTTTAACATATAGATGATCTCGGAACAGGTGAGTGAAGGCTAATCGCTGGCCTGCTGCTGAGCAACTTTGTAAGTTTTGGCGAGCGCTCCCTTTTACAGGCAGTTTTTGAGTAAACTCCCCTCTATAACAAGAANGGGGCTTACTCATGTCAGACAACAACCAGACCGCCGCACCAGGCGGCTTCCTCGGCACCGTTGAGCGTGTCGGTAACAGGCTTCCTGACCCGGCCGTGCTATTCATCGCGCTGCTGTTTATTGTCTGGGTGCTCTCGTGGCTATTATCCTATGTGACGTTTGATGTCATCGACCCTCGCTCGGGTGAGGCGCTGACCATTCAGAACCTGCTGACAGGCCGGTCATTTACTGAATTCCTGTCCGTCATGGTCACAAACTTCTCGCACTTTCACCCCGTAGGTGTGGTGCTGGTTGCCATGCTGGGCATCGGGGTGGCCGAACATACGGGCTTCATCAACGCCGCCATCCGTTCGTTGTTGAACGTAACCCCCGCCAAACTGCTGACACCAATGGTTATTCTCGTCGGTATCGTCTCGCATGCGGCAGTTGATGCTGGCTATGTTCTTGTTATTCCGCTAGGCGGCGTGATTTTCTACGCCGCGGGCCGGCATCCGCTTGCTGGTATTGCGGCCGCGTTTGCGGGTGTTTCGGGTGGCTTCTCGGCCAACTTCGTACCGAGTTCGCTGGATCCATTGTTGCAGGGGCTGACGCAGGCCGGCGCACACATCCTCGATCCTTCGGTGGTCGTCAACCCGTTGAACAACTACTTCTTCACAACCTGTTCTTCAGTACTCATTATCGGCCTTGGCTGGTACATCACGGACAAGATTGTCGAGCCGCGCATCACGGCGACCGAGATCGACGGTGACGCCGAAGACCTGCCAGAGATGCATGATTTGCAGGACCACGAACGCAAGGGCCTGCGCTGGGCGCTAATCTCCATGGTCCTCGGCATCGTAGTCCTTGTTGTGACGGCGCTGCCGGCAGACTCTGCCTGGCGCGCTGCGGACGGCGACCTGACTGCTTCGACCGCACCGATGATGCGGGCAATTGTGTCGCTCATCTTCCTGTTGTTCCTGGTGCCGGGCGTGGTCTTTGGCATCGTGTCGGGCTCGATGAAGAGCTCGAAGAACATGATCGAAGGAATGACGCACTCGATGCATGGCATGGCGTACTACCTGGTTATCATGTTCTTCATCGCGCAATTCGTGTACGCATTTGGCCAGTCGAACCTGGGCGTATTGCTTGCCCTCAAAGGCGCTGAATTCCTGAAGGCCCTGAACGCGGGTGCGTCGATCACGATAGTCGGTATCGTGTTGCTGACCGCCTTCGTTAACATCTTTGTCGGCTCGGCCAGCGGCAAGTGGGGCTTGCTCGCGCCGATTTTCGTACCGATGCTCATGTCGCTCGGCATCTCGCCCGACCTGACGCAGGCCGCATACCGCGTCGGTGATTCAAGCACGAACATCATCACGCCGCTCATGCCGTACTTCCCGCTCGTCGTTGTTTACTGCCAACGCTACGTGAAGGGCACCGGTATCGGCACGTTGACCGCCATGATGCTGCCGTACTCGATGTGGTTCCTGCTGACCTGGACGATCTTCTTGCTTATCTACTACGCAATCGGTGCGCCGCTCGGCTTCGCCGCCAGCTACACGTATCCGCCAAGCTAGAACCAGTATAAAAGGGCCGGCACATGTTCGACTTTGAGAAATTGGGAGCGTTCTACCTCGGTAAGCGCTATGACATGGAGGCACAGAAGCTCACGGACGAGCCGGTGTTGTATGACTCCAAGGACCTGACAACCCACGCCGCCATTATCGGCATGACCGGCTCGGGCAAGACCGGGCTTGGCATCGGCATTCTCGAAGAAGCCGCACTCGATCACATACCGGTGATCGCGATCGACCCGAAAGGCGACATGGGCAACCTGCTGCTGACGTTTCCGCAATTAAAGCCTGAGAACTTCCGTCCATGGATCAACGAGCGCGTAGCGCTCGACAAGGGTCAGACACCGGACGAATTCGCAGCGGACCAGGCTGCCCTGTGGAAAAAGGGCCTGGGGCAGTGGGGCCAGACAGGCAAGCGTATCGCACAGTTGCGCAAGAACGCTGATCTTGCGATTTACACTCCCGGCAGCAACTCCGGGCTGCCCGTGTCGGTGCTCCATTCCTTTGATGCGCCGGACCAGGCGCTGATCGATGACATAGACCTGTACCGCGAGCGCGTACAGGCGACGGCGACAGGTATTTTGACGTTGCTCGGCATGGATGCCGATCCGGTCTCCAGCCGTGAGCACATCCTGATTTCGCGCCTGCTCGACAACGCGTGGCGAGAAGGCCGTAGTCTCGATGTCCCGGCCCTGATCGGTGAGATACAGAATCCGCCGATCACCAAGGTCGGCGTCATGAACCTCGATTCCTTCTTCCCGGCCGGTGATCGCTTCAAGCTCGCCATGGCGCTGAATAACCTGCTCGCCGCCCCAGGTTTCGAGGCCTGGATGACGGGCACACCACTCAATGCGAAGAACCTGCTCTATACGGAAGAGGGCAAACCGCGCATTTCGGTGATGGCGATTTCGCACCTCGATGACGCACAGCGGATGTTCTTCGTATCGATGTTGCTCAACGAGCTCATCGGCTGGATGCGTGCACAACCGGGCACCTCCAGTTTGCGCGCGATTCTCTACATGGACGAGATCTTCGGTTACATGCCGCCGGTCGCGAACCCACCGTCCAAGAGACTGTTCCTCACGTTGCTGAAACAGGCCCGCGCGTATGGCCTCGGCCTTGTGCTCGCGACGCAGAACCCGGTTGACCTCGACTACAAGGGCCTGTCAAACACGGGCACCTGGTTTATCGGCCGCCTGCAGACCGAGCGCGACAAGGCGCGGGTCATGGAGGGCCTGGAAGGTGCGACTGCCGGCAATTTCAACAAGCAGGAAATGGAGCGCACGATTGCCGGGCTCGGCAAGCGGCGCTTCCTGTTGCACAACGTGCACGAAGACGAGCCCGTCGTGTTCAACACGCGCTGGGTGCTGTCCTATCTTGCCGGCCCGCTGACGCGCGATCACATTCGCGCGCTGATGAAGACGGCGAAGAACAAGATTGCTGCTATAGCGAAAGCTGTTTCGAAGCCCAAGCGCAAGGCGCGGAAAGCGGCGCCATCGCTGCCGCCCTCGATCGACCAGTTTTTCGTTCGCGGCGTAGGCGAGGAGATCGTCTATCACCCGAGGCTTGTCGCGGGTGGTGACGTGGTGTTTACGAGTTCGCGATACAACATCGAAGACGAGCGCGAGGTGCTACATGCGGTCGAGTTCGAAGACGGCCCTGTGGATATCGACTGGGACAACAGTGAGACGCTGGACCTGTCTATCGACGATCTGGATGAAGAGGGCGCGGACGACGCCGGTTACGCCGATTGCCCCGCTGCAGCGGACAATGTGAGAGCGTATTCGGCGTGGGGCAAAGACTACAAGCGCTGGCTGCGACAGAACGAGAACATTACGCTGTTCCGCAACAAGCGTTTCAGGCTGACGTCGCTGGCGTCCGAAACCGAGGGCGATTTTCGCGCAAGGCTGCAGGATGCGGCGAGCGAGAAACGCGATGCGGCTATTGCCAAGATCCGCAAGCGCTACGCGACGAAAACGACAACTCTCGAGAATCGTTTGATGCGGGCCGAGCAGGCGATCGCCGTCCAGAAGCAGCAATCCACGAAGAAAAAGCTCGATACGGCGATTTCATTCGGCACGGCGATACTCGGCGCTGTACTCGGGCGCAAGAAGCTCTCGACCAGCACGGCAACCAGGATGGGCTCAGCCATGAAGACCGCGGGAAGCGCGCGTAAGGAAGCCGCCGATGTGGAACGTGCGACGCAGACGGCCGAAAAGGTGAAGGTCGACATTGCCGCGCTGAACAAGGAGTTGGAGAAGGAGGTTGCTGCCCTGGATACCTCGTTCGACGCCCAGTCCGAGGAGCTGGACGAGATCGTTGTGCGTGCCAAGAGCACGGACATCAACGTAGCGATAACCGGCCTGGTCTGGCTGCCCTACACGAAGGGCGATAAAGGGCGCTTAAAGCCGGCCTGGTAAGAGCGATGCGACCTCCCGCGCTTCTGGCGCTATTGCTCATCGGTGTTGCGGCCTGCGGTGGTGAGGCCGGCGGACTCTTCGACACTCTTGAGGTGGCCAAAAACGCTGAGACAGAGTTGCTCGACACACATGGTCTGAAGTGTGAAATCGGATTCAACATCACGAACGGGCGGCTCGCGAGCGTGACCGTTGCGGTAGCCCAGGCAGAGGTTAGTGACCTGACGGCTGACGACATGGCGGCCCTGATAAAGCCGGTAGTAGTCAGGCACTTCAAGGAAGACCCGGACGCCCTGGTGATTGTCGTAGCGATCGAGCCGTGATTTGGGGGGCCGTCAGCCCCCTATGCAGCTACCCGCGTAGGCCTTGGTGACAGCGGCGTTCCCGAGCTGACATTCGTTGTCGTACGTCACGCTATCCATGCCACACACCGGTGCGTACTCGTCCGGGCAGTTGCGGCCCACGCTCTCACACACACCAGCGTACTCAACACGAACACCACGACGCTCTGCGTGACACGCGTTGCTATAGGTCATGCCATCTGAACCGCAGACCGGCACGAAGAGTATCGGGCACGCGCGCACATCGCATGCGCCTTCTGTCAGGTTTCCGATTTCTTCCGCGTCTGCAAAACATGCGTTGTCGTACGTCACGCCGTCTTCTCCACATACTGGAGCGTAGACCTTCGGGCAGTTGTCAAAATCGCAGTTGCCCTTGCGTTGTACGGGCACGCGATCGGCTGCAGCCTCACATCGATTTATAAAGGTGCGGCCATTCATGCCACAGACCGGCTCGTAGACGCTCGGACACCCGTTCGGCGTACACGCACCCAGTCCCGCGAGTTCAATATTCGATTTCGTCGCAAAGCACTCGTTGATGTAAGTGTTTCCATCCACACCACATACCGGATCAAATGTCTCGGTACAGCCGTTTTCGTGATCTCCGTCCGTCTCGCAGCGCCCGTTGCTCGCTATTTCCGCGCCCGCTACGGTAGCCACGCATTCATTGCTGTACGTCTGGCCGTCCGTACCACACACGGGATCGTACTGCTGAGTACAAGCCACTTCCTCGGCCTGGACCAGCAGCAGCGGCCGGGTATCGGCAGGAAAGATCGACTGTAGATCAACATCGCCGGCTACTACCGGCAATGACATAGCCAGCAGGGCGATGAATACCAGGTCACGAATACGGTGCAGAATTCTCATGTTTCCTTAGAGGGCTCAATGGTGGAGGGGTTCAACACGCGGTACCCCAGAAGTTATAGCTAAGCGCCCTTATTCCGGGAATGTAGTCGCGGTTGTCGTTTTCTATACGAAAGCCGCCGTCGCGCAAGAGCGCCGGTATGTTCCTGTTCATGTTGCAGCCGCCAGCGAAGAACCGCCAGCCCGGGTTCAGGCGATTCTGCCATTTGTGAACATCCCCATCCGGCGCTTTGCCGTGTTCGCAAAAGAACAGGTGGCCGCCCGGTTTAAGCGCCCGGCGCATCCCCTGCAGTGCCGAGATCGCGTCGGGGATCGTGCACAGTGTGTAGGTAACAAGAACCGAGTCGACGGAATTGTCGTCCAGCGGAATCTCTTCGCCGGGCCGGTCAATCAGTTCCACGTCCAGGTTGGACGCTGCAATATTGCCGGCCGCCGAACGCCGCATTCCCGCTGACGGCTCCAGGCCGAAAATTTTTCTGACATTGTCGCGATCATAGTAGGGCAGGTTCAGGCCGCCACCGAAACCAATCTCGAGCACGTCACCGTAAGCACGCGGTACTATTTTCTCCCGTTGCTTGCGCGTCGGCTTGCTGCCGCACGCAATATTGATCATTCGCGGTAACAGTCGGTCCTCGTAGAAACTCATCGGACCAATTCACTGACGTTTACAAGCTCGAACCCTTCGGCGACAAGGCGCGGCAGCTCACGTTCGAGCAGGTCCAGCGTTTCCGGGTAGGGGTGGCCAATCGCAACAACGTGCCCTCGCTTTTTTGCCAGCGCCTTCATACGCGCGAACTCTCGTGCAACTGTTTCGGGCGAGCGGTCCGGGTCGAGGAACACATCACGTCGTAGTGCATCGACGCCGGTCTCGCCGGCAATCTGTATGGCGACGCTTTCATGGTGTGTGTAGCTGTCGATGAAGAAGAGGTGCTCGTGATCGTGAATCTCCTCCATTAGCCACTGCATATGACCGGGGTGCCGGGTCATGAGTGAGCCGCGGTGACTGTTGATGCCTGCCACGTGCGGCACAGATTGCAGCGCTTCGTTGAAGACATCGCTCAGGCGCTGGCGGCTCATTTCGATGTCGAGCTCCGACGGCTCGCTGCGATCTTCGTCCGAATGCGCCTGCAGCGGGAGGTGCAACAGAATTTCCTTGCCATGCTCATGCGCGCGCTCAGCCAGGTCTCGCGCGCGGGGCGCGCCCGGCAGGAAAGAGAATGTGATGGCACCCGGAAGCTGAATGGCCCGCTTGCCATTGGCGAAGTGATAGCCAAGGTCGTCAATAATAATTGCAATCCGCGGCGTATCCGCCAGCGAGGTGCCGGATAACAGGAGAAAAAGCGTTGCGATCAGGCAGCTGCTGCGCACTTCACTGCGCGTTGCTGTGCATAACCGGGCGCGCCTGCAGATAGTCGATAGCCTCGGCCAGCTGTGCGTCCACTTCACGGTCCAGCAGCCCGGACAGGCTCAGGTCCGGATACCCCGGGGTGTCGCTGACAAACACATCAGGCGTAATGCCGACGTCATGAATCGAGTCACCAGACGGCGTGTAGTAACGCGACGTGGTCAGCTTGATTGCACGGCCCTTGGACAAAGGCACGACAGTCTGCACGAGCCCCTTGCCAAACGTCTCTGTTCCGACGACGAGCGCACGATTGTGGTCTTGCAGTGCCCCCGCGACGATCTCTGACGCCGAGGCTGAACCTCTGTTTACGATGACAACCAACGCCGCCCCGTCGAGAATGTCGCCACGATGCGCCGAGCGCACAAAACGTGAATCAATCGAACGGCCATCGGCGGTGACAATGACACCAGTGTCGAGAAACAGATCCGAAACATCCACTGCAGAATCGAGAACACCACCGGGATTGTTGCGCAGATCCAGAACGAGTCCCTGCAACATGCCATCGTTTTCGTCCTGCAGGTCGTCCACGGCTCGGCTGAGTTCTCGTGCCGTGTTTTCGCTGAACTGGCTCACACGGACATAACCGTACGACGGCGCCAGAAATTCCTTGTGTACGCTCGCCATGCGAATTATCTGGCGGCGCATCTCGTGATCGACGACTTCGTTGTCACGCAACACGCTGATCTTAACGTTCGAGCCTGCCTGACCGCGCAGGCGACCGATTGTTTCTTGCAGGTTGTGCGGTTCGACGGCGGTGTCGTCCACAGCGATGATCTGGTCGCCGCTGCGAATCCCGGAGCGTGCGGCAGGAGACCCGGCGATCGGGGTTATCACCATGACGTGGCCGCCGACCTCGTCGACTTCGATGCCGATGCCCGTGTAGCTGCCTGTGGTGCTGATGCGAATATCGCGATACTCGCCAGCATCGAGATACTGTGAGTGTGCATCCAGGTCACTGACCATGCCGCGAATCGCGCTTTCGAGGAGTTCGGCGTCATCAATGGGCTCGACGTAATCACGCTTGACGCGCTCGAGCACTTCGGCAAACAGGCGCGCCTGCTCCCACGCCAGCTCTTCCTTGTCCGGTGTCCGGCTACTGCCTATCAGGCCCCCGCCAATGGACAGGCTCAAACCCATGACCAGGCCGATCACGACAACCAAAACCGCACGAACTTTCAACGACATACGAGCTTCCAAATGACGATTATCGACCTTAGCACAGCATCTGGCAATAGTGCGCCCGACGCCTAGCCGCCTGGCCGCTTCGTGACCCAGCGCCTCGGGTTCTCGGGTTTGGTCCCGCGGCGCAACTCGAAATACAGCCCGGCCTGCAGTTGCCCGCCGCTGTCACCAACTGTGGCGATGACGTCCCCGGGCGCCACCCAGTCACCCGTATCTTTCAGAATGGTCTCGTTGTACCCGTAGAGCGTCATGTAGCCCTCGCCGTGATCGACAATGACGAGCAGGCCCATGCCGGCCAGCCAGTCGGCGAATGCAATCCGGCCATGGTAGACAGCGCGCACTTCTCGCCCCCGGGGTGCTCCCAGTACCACGCCGTTCCACTTGATATTGCCGCCCACGCGCGGTTGCCCGAAGTCATGCAACAGGGTCCCGGCCACGGGCCAGGTCAGCCTGCCTTTGTGCTCACTAAACGGTTGCTCGGATGAGATCGGGTAGTCAGAGAGAATGCTCGTCAACTCGGCGATAAGGCGTGTGAGGTCTTTTTCCTGGGCGGCGAGACGATCAACCTCCGCGCCTTCGTTGGCTATTCTCTGGCGCAAGGAAACAAGCAGCTTCTGGCGATTTTCCTGTGAATTATTCAGGCGTCCGAGCTCGTCGTAACGCGCCCGGGAAAGTGCTGTCAGCCGCGCCTCCTCGGCCGCTATCTGGGCACGGAGCTCATCGAGCTTGCGAATTTGTTCAACCACCGCCTCTATGTTTCCGGCCCGATAGTCATTCAGGTAGCGGTAGTACGCCATGAGCCGGCCAAGCGTCGCCGGATCCCGTTGGTTCAGCAGCAGCTTTATTTTTTCCTGGCTGCCGCTCATGTAGGCCGTGCGAACCTGCGCGGCGAGCGCTTCGGACTCCTCGTCCAGGTGCTGCTCCCGGTCGGCCAGCTCCTGGTCGAGGTTCTTCTTCTTGTTGGCCGTGTACTTCTGGTCGCGTTCGATGTCGGTAATGCGCATCCGCTGCTCGGCTATGGCAATGTCGAGCTCCTGGAGCTCCCCGGTCAGGCGGTCCCGCTCCTCGGCTGCCGCGTCCATGCTCAGTTTCAGGTCAGAAATGCGCTCCCGCACCTCCAGGAGTTCCTGTTCCTTAATCTTGGTGAGTTCGCCATCGGATTCCTGGCCCTGGACAGAGATGGCGAGCCCAAGCAGGAACAGGGATGTGAGCGTTCTCGACAGCATGGGCGCCGAGTGTAGCGTTTCGAGGCTATTCACTCTCCCCCAAACGGGTATAATCCCGCCCTTTAATATCTTCGAGGCGCATACTCTGCGCCGAAACTGTTGATTCATGGACAAAATTCTCGATTTCACGAGCAATCACGTGTTGCTGGTGCTGGCATTAGTGGTCAGCTTTTTCGTAGCCATCTTCTTCGAGTTGCGCCGCAAGGCCAGCGGGACAATAAACATTGAGGCTGGCGACGCCGTCAAGCTGATCAACAACGGCGCCGTCGTTGTCGATCTGCGCAGCGCGGACGCCTATGGCCGCGGCCACATTGTGACTGCTCGCAGCATTCCGCATGACGAGCTCGAGGCAAAAGCCGCGTCGCTCGCTAAAGAGAAAACCACGCCCATCGTCGCCGTTTGCGACAGTGGCATCTCGTCTACGCGCTCAGTCAACGTGCTGCGCGGCCTGGGCTATGAAAGTGTGTACGGCCTGAAGGGCGGAATGAATGGCTGGTCACAGGCCGGCCTCCCGCTAGTGACCGGCAAGAAAACGAAAACCAAATCAGGCAAATCTAAGAAGCAGCGCTAGGCGCCGCTTCCGACAACAACTTACTAGAACAGGAACGATCATGGCAGAGCAGGAACAGGCGGCTGGGAAACAGCTGGCCATCAGCAAAATCTACGTCAAAGACTTTTCATACGAATCTCCACAGGCACCGGCGATATTCAAGAGCAATGAGTGGAAACCTCAAACCAATCTCAATCTGCGTAGCTCGCATACCGCCCTGGAAGACAATATTCACGAGGTTGTACTGACGATTACGGTCGAGGCCAAGCACGACGACAAGACGCTCTTCCTGGTTGAACTCCAACAAGCCGGGCTGTTTGAGATCGCCGGTTACGAGGGTGATGAGTTGGCCGCTATCGCCGGCAGCTTCTGCCCGAACATCCTGTTTCCTTACGCGCGAGAAGCCGTCGCCGCGACTATTCAGAGGGGCGGCTTTCCGGAGTTTGTTTTGCAACCCATCAATTTCGATGCGCTGTACATGCAGTCGCAGCAGCAGGCGGCTGCCGCACAGGCTGAGGCGGAGCAGACGGAGAAGCACTGATCAGCGATCTGGCACCAAGAACGATAGCGGTCATCGGCGCGGGCTCCTGGGGCACTGCGCTGGCGCTGCAGTTTGCGCGCGTCGGCTGCGAGGTTCGCCTTGGCGGCGTTGTCGAGCTCGACCTGCTCGAGGCGATGGTCGAAGACCGCGAGAACAAGCAGTACCTGCCCGATGTGCCGTTCCCGGATAACCTGACTGCCTACCCCGACATTGACGAGTGCCTGAGAGGCGCCCGGGATGTGCTCGTTGTGGTTCCCAGTCACGGACTACGCGACACGCTGACGCGGATCAAGCCTGTGCTGGGCCCGGATTCACGCGTGTGCTGGGCAACCAAAGGCTTCGAACTCAGCACGGGCAAGCTGCCACACCAGGTGGCCGCCGAAGTGTTGGGTGCTGATTTTCCCGTTGCCGTACTCTCCGGCCCGACGTTCGCCAAGGAGGTTGGTGCGGGCCTGCCCACCGCGATGACCATCGCGTCAAGTGATGAGGACTTTGCCCGTACGCTGGCAGTTGCCATCTCGAGTGATAATTTCAGGGCATATACCTCCGACGATATTGTTGGCGTCGAGGTGGGCGGTGCCGTCAAGAACGCGCTGGCCATTGGTGCCGGAATGTCAGACGGGCTGGGTTTTGGTGCCAACACTCGTATCGCACTTATCAACCGCGGGCTCGTGGAGCTGATGCGTCTGGGTGTCGCGCTGGGTGCGAAGAAAGAGACCTTTATGGGCCTTGCGGGCATGGGTGACCTCGTTCTGACCTGCACAGACAACCTGTCACGTAACCGCCGCATGGGGCTCGCGCTCGCCGCCGGCAAGACCGTTGAAGAGGCGCAGGAAGAAATCCAGCAGGTGGTCGAGGGCGTGAAGGCGGCCAAGGCCGTGCACGATGTTGCCGAGAAACTTGGCATCGAAATGCCCATCGTCAACCAGGTCTATCGAATTCTTTACGAGGGTGCGTCACCGCGCGAGGCGGTCGAGGCCCTGATGAGCCGCGAGCTCAAACCGGAGTCAGAACAACACTAAGAAGAAGAATCTCAACAAACGGGGGGGGCTCATAATGAACAGACGCAAGTTTTGTAAGACCACTTTGGCAACCAGTGTCGCTGCAACTTTTCCGATGCTCACGGCGTGTGGCAAAAAAGCGCCGGTCGCCACCGAGGCGGACACCACCATCAAGGGCATTTCGCTCGACGGTGCTGAATTAGAGCTCGAGAAAGCGGCGATTAAGGAACTGGGCGATGCCCTGTCCGGACCCGTCATGCTGTCGGGACACCCCGACTTCGACGGCGCGCGCAAGATCTGGAACGGCATGCACGACAAGCGGCCTGCGCTCATCGCTCGCTGCCTGTCCAGTGAAGACGTCGCACACGCCGTAACCTTCGCGCGCGAGCGCAACCTCCTTACCGCCGTTCGCGGTGGTGGACACAGCTGGCCCGGCAAGTCCGTTTGCGACGACGGGCTAATGATCGATCTCTCGGCAATGCGCAACGTGGAGGTAGACACGGCGACGAAGTGTGCCTACACGGGTGGCGGCGCGTTACTTGGTCACCTGGACGACGCCACATTGCCGCACGGGTTGGTCACGACGGCCGGTGTCGTTTCGCATACCGGTGTCGGCGGATATACGACGGGCGGTGGTTTTGGTCGCCTTAACCGCAAATACGGTCTCACGATCGACAATCTGCTCAGCGCAGAGATCATTACTGCCGATGGCCAGGTCCGCATGGTCAGTGCCGATAACGAGCCCGATCTCTTCTGGGCAATCCGTGGCGGCGGTGGCAATTTTGGTGTTGTCACCCAATTTGACTTCCAGCTGCACGATTTCGATCGCAATGTCTTGTCGGGGCTGCTCGTCTGGCCCATTGATCAGGCTCGTGACGTACTCGAGTTTTATGCAGAGTGGCAGAGCGGCCTTTCACGCGAACTCTATACCGGGCCTGCCATGATGACCCTGCCCGACGGCACAGGCGTCGTCGCCATGGAGGTTGTCTATAACGGTGACCCGGCGATTGGCGAGAAAGAACTGGCGCCGCTACGTGCAATCGGTACGATGCTCGACGATAGCGTTAAGGCCCAGGACTATAAGGTGCTGCAAACGCATGAGGACGCATTGTTCGCCCATGGCATTCGCTCCTATGCCAAGAACGGGATGGTCAGTCAGTTCACACAGTCATTTGTCGATGATCTTATCGATGCTTTTGTTGCTGATCCGCGTGCGGCATGCTTCACGCACACGGCTGGCGGCGCCGTAGGAGATGTCGGCACGACGGACACGGCGTTCCCGCACCGGAGTGCGGAGACGATGATCGGATTCCTCACAGCGTGGGAGAGCCCGGCAGAGGACGAAGAGGGCAGATCGCTCTGCCGCAATTGGTTTGCGTCGCTCGAACACCATACCGGCGGCTACTACGACAACATAGACCAGGAAGGGGATACAAAAGTATCTGCCAACTTCGGGCCGAACTATGGCCGCCTGCGTCAGATCAAATCCCAGTATGACCCGGGCAACCAGTTCAGGATGAACAGCAACATCGAGCCGGCCTAGGACCCCCCGGGGAAGCCCAGCTGGCGCCACGCTTCGAAGACAACTACGGCAGTCGCGTTCGAGAGATTAAGACTGCGGTTTCCTTCCTGCATGGGGAGGCGTAAGCGCTGCTCAGGCGGCAGGCCGGCGAGCACATCGTCGGGCAAGCCGCGCGTCTCAGGTCCGAAAAGAAGGGCGTCGCCTTCGCGGAACATTGCGTGGTCATAGCGCATCGCATTGCGCGTCGAAAGCGCGAACAAGCGCGGCCAGTCCAGCGCCTCGAGGCAGGCATCCAGCGATGAGTGCGTTTTCACATCGACGAATTCACCGTAGTCGAGCCCGGCACGCCGCAGGCGTTTTTCGTCCAGCTGAAAGCCGAGCGGCTCGACCAGGTGCAGGTCGGTACCCGTGTTCGCACACAGGCGAATGATGTTGCCCGTGTTGGGCGGAATTTCGGGTTCGTAAAGAATGATGGAAAACACTCACCTGCCTCCTTGAGGTAGAATGCCGCCGCGATGGCGAACAATCCACTACACACCGAATTTTGTGGCCTGTCCATGGCCTCACCGATCGTCCTTTTGTCTGGCTGCGTTGGCTTCGGCGAGGAGTACACGCGCGTCGAAGGTTACTCGAATGCTGATGCCGGCGCCGTATGTCTTAAGGGGACGACTGGCGACGCGCGACTTGGTAACGCACCGCACCGGGTTTACGAAACGCCGGACGGCATGCTCAATGCCATCGGCCTGCAAAATCCCGGTGTCGACAAAGTGGTCGACGACATTTTGCCGGGCCTCGACTTCTCAGAGACGCGCTTCATTGCCAATGTCTCGGGTTCAACCGTTGAAGAGTACGAGCGCGTTACCGAGCGCTTTGATGACTCGGACATCGATGCGATCGAGATCAACATCTCCTGCCCGAACGTTAAAGAGGGTGGCGTAGCCTTTGGAAACGATCCGGAAATGTCCGCGCGCGTTGTCGCCGCGTGTCGGGCGAAGACCCGCAAGCCGCTGATTACCAAACTGTCGCCGAACCAGACCGACATTCAGGCCAATGCAAAACTTTGTATCGAGGCCGGAACCGACGGCTTCGCGGTCATTAACACGTTAATGGGCATGGCAATCGATACTGCTACGCGCAGGCCGGTTATCGGCAACGTGCAGGGCGGCCTGTCCGGGCCGGCCATCAAGCCGATTGCGTTACTGAAGGTGCACCAGGTGTACCAGGTCGCGAAGGATCACGACGTGCCAATCATTGGCCAGGGCGGAATCACGTCGGCCAATGATGCGATCGAATTTATGATTGCGGGCGCTTCTGCGGTCGGTGTCGGAACGGCGCTTTTCTACGACCCGCTCGTCTGCAAGAAAATTAACGCCGGTATCGAACGGTACCTGATCGACGGCGGCCTTGATTCGGTCGACCAGCTTGTAGGTACGCTCGAAGTCTCTTAGTCCAGGTGCAGGGCCTTCATCTTGCGTGCCAGGGTGTTGCGCCCCCAGCCGAGAAGCTTCGCGGCCTCCTGCCGATGGCCGTTGGTTC
>JGI24723J26617_10001121_pt1 | contig 24284 bp, 21 predicted proteins | sample Cruoilmetagenom6_FD_26617 | JGI IMG/M metagenome (IMG submission 26617)
TTGGTCGCAAACCCGCCCATCGCCTTGTAAAGCGCAGCGGGCTGGTTCTTCACGGCAAACACAAACGTGGTCATTGTCGGCTGGCCTTCCAGCACTGCCGGATCGAGCGGCTCTTTCGCCAGCACAACAAAGCGCGTGGTATTGTCATCCGCGTCCTCGACGTTTTCTTCCACGATCTTCAGGCCGTATAGCTCTGCAGCCAGCTTAGGCGCGATTGCGCAGAGCGAGGCATCGCCTTGCTCCTTGATGTATGCAGCAGCGCCAGCTGTATCGGGATAAGCCATCGGCACGATCCCGCGCTCACGCAGGTATGTGCGTGACTGACCGAGCGCCTGGGCATGGCTGTATGCAGCCTCAAACGGCCCCTCGGTCAGGCCCATCAGCGCATGGTGGATCGGAAGAAAATACTCGCCGACAATCGAAAGCCCACTTTCCGGGAGCAGAAAATGGATGTCGGCCACACGCCCATGTTGCGAATTTTCGATCGGGATAATCGCCCTTGCCACGCGGTCTTGCTGGACCGCTTCAAGCGCATCTTCAAAGCTGAAACACGGGAATGGTGCGCAATCCGGGTCATATTCAAGCGCAGCGCGATGGCCGTTGCAGCCTGGCGCGCCCTGTAGCGCGATTGCCCGGGTGGGATCGGTAGCGGCCGTTTCAGCCATTTCCTTGACCAATGCCAAGGCGGGTTTGGGAAATGAATGCATAGTGACACGCGATTACGCACCATCTGCAATTACCGCAATGGCTCTTGCACTTGGCCGCCTGCCTTACTAGAGCGACGCGCAAACGCCGGAATGACATTTACCTACGGGGCATTCGCCAATGGAAGACCGTTTTAACATTATCGCTGGCTGGGTGCTGTTCGCCGGCATCATCGCGCTGGGACTTTCGAGCATCAGCGCACACTACTATTCTGCCGACAAACCACATCGCCCGCATCACATGGGCTATGAGATCGATGGCGTGGAAACCGAAGGCGGCGGCGAAGAGGCCGTACCGCTCGCCACGCTTCTGGCAGAGGCAGACGCAGCCAAAGGCAAAGCGGTCTATGCCAAGTGCGGTTCCTGCCACACGATCGAAGCAGGCGGAGCAGACGGCATCGGTCCGAATCTGAACGGCATCATGGGCGGAGCTGTCGCGGGCAAAGGCGGTTTTCCCTATTCATCCGCGCTCAAGGAAATGGGCGGAAGCTGGACCTGGGAAGCAATGGACGATTGGCTGAAAAGCCCGAAAGGCATGGTTTCCGGGACGAAGATGACGTTCGCTGGCCTTGGCAAGCCGGAAGATCGTGCAGCATTGATGCTCTACCTGAACGAGCAGGGATCGAGCCTTGCATTGCCCGAAGCTCCGCCTCCTGCAGAAGAGCCTGCCGCCGAAGAAGGCGAGGCTGAAGATGGCGAAGCCGCCGACGCAGATGGTGAAGCGCCAACCGAAGCTGAGGCAGGCGAAGCAGCCGCCCACTGATACGCGGCATCCTGACCCGGGCTTTGACAGCACCGGCGACAAAGAGGGCGGGGCTTATTGCTACCGCCCTTTTTCGTTCAGCGGCCCTTGAAACCTTTGGCGACCACGTACCACTCTGACGAGCCTTTGCGGCTTGCCGGAGGCTTGGCGTGCTTCACGCTTGAAAAGTGTTTCTTGAGCAGCTTCAGCAACTCAGAATCGGTACCCCCGGCCAAAACCTTGGAAACAAAAGTGCCGCCGGGCTCCAATGTCGAAACGGCAAAGTCCACCGCGGTTTCAACCAGCGCCATCGTGCGCAAGTGATCTGTTCGCTTGTGGCCAACGGTATTGGCAGCCATGTCTGACAAGACAAGATCGGGCGTGCCGTCCAGCGCGGCCTCGATAGCGCCGGGCGCCTCATCGTCCATGAAATCCATTTCCAGGATCGTCACGCCTTCGATCGGTTCGGTTTCCAGATAGTCAATACCGACCACGACTGCCTTGGGACACTGCTTGCGAATGACCTGGCTCCAGCCCCCCGGGGCAATGCCAAGATCGACTACGCGGCGAACACCCTTGAGCAGTTCAAACCGCTCATCCAGTTCGATCAACTTGTAAGCTGCGCGGCTGCGATAGCCTTCATCTTGTGCTTTCTTGACGTACGGATCGTTGATCTGGCGCATCAGCCAGCGCGTTGAGCTGGCCGTCCGGCGCTTGGCAGTTTTGACGCGCTCCTTGCCGCCGCGACTTGTCCGGCTCACCGTTCGTCAACGCGTAGCTTGCGCACCTGCGCGCGCAGTTTCTCGCCCTCGCCATGTGCAGTCATCATGGTGCGCAGGATGCCCTCGCGAATACCGCGATCGGCCACGCCAAGGCGCGAGGCAGGCCACAAGTCCAGTATCGCTTCAAGAATCGCGCACCCGGCAACAACCAGATCGGCCCGCTCCGGTCCGATGCACGGCAGTTCACGCCGCTGCAAAATCGCCATGCCCGAAAGCTCCTCGCTGATCGATCGCATAGATTCAACGGGCACGATCAGNCCATCGACTGCGCGCCGNTCATACTGCGGCAAGTCAAGGTGCAAGCTGGCCAGTGTCGTGACTGTCCCGCTGGTACCGAGCAGCCGCAGCGAACCGTTCGTCTGCGCACGCATGTGGGCATCGCCATTGCGCTGGGCAAATGGGGCAAAACTATCGCTGACGATCTGGCGCATTTGTGCATATCGAGCGATGCGCTGATCCTTGGATTCGCCTTCCTCGCCACTGCTTTCGGTGAGCGAAACCACGCCCCACGGCACACTTTGCCAATCAAGAATGCGCGGGACGGTCTCGGTGCTTTCGATCAGCACCAGCTCGGTGGAACCGCCGCCTATATCGAATATCAGCGCCGGCCCGACACCGGGTTCAAGCAGGACATGACAGCCCAGAACAGCAAGCCGCGCTTCCTCGCGGGCACTAATGATATCGAGCGCTATTCCCGTTTCGGCGCGTACCCTTTCGATAAACGCCTCGCCATTTTCGGCCCGGCGGCAGGCCTCGGTCGCAACAGAGCGAGCCAAATGAACTTTGCGACGCTTCAACTTGTCAGCGCAAACTTTCAAAGCGCCCAGCGTGCGGTCCATTGCATCGTCGCTGAGGCGCCCGGTCTGCGCAATACCTTCGCCAAGTCGCACGACCCGGCTGAAGGCGTCGATGACTGTAAAATCCTCGCGGGAAGGACATGCAATCAGCAAGCGACAGTTGTTGGTGCCAAGATCCAGCGCAGCGTAAGCCTGCCTGAATTGCGCCGGGCGACCNGATGGTTTTTCAGCGCTGGGACGCGCCTCTCCATCGCCTTGCTGCGCGCCGGACTTGCGCGAATTTCCCCGGCGCGATTTGCGCCTGGGCCCGCCGCCATGAGGCAGATCGGGCTTCGCTGCCGGCGGATTGTCCTCCGCCATGATCGTATTTCTCATATTTCTTCTTCATCCCGCCAGACATGACGGGCACCTGACCGCGATGCTAACGTTGGACTTGCAAAGGGGCAAGGGCAGCGCTTGACGCAAATCACGACTGCGCATAGAGCGACGCGCCTGTTGCCCCGTCGTCTAATGGTAAGACTACGGACTCTGACTCCGTCAATCGAGGTTCGAATCCTCGCGGGGCATCCAGGTTTTCCGGAAATGCCATATATACCAACTGTCTTGCGAGACGGGGAAGCCTCAACACCCCAAAGGTGTAACATTTGGGTGTGACATGCGGAGCCAAGAACCGTGATTCGGCCGCTTCATCTCGTCGGTCTGCTGTTGCGGCACTAGTCGCTCAAGTGATCGGCGGCAAAACCGGTACAAGTCCAACTCGTTGATAACCATCGACCGGGCAACAGGGCACTCAGAGGCACGTGTTCGATCCTTTCACAAGGAAAGCCGAGAGTTTGGAGTCGGCGAAGATATGCTCGAAGGCGATGTCTGGTATCCTTCGCCAGTTGCACGCCAGCATTTTCGCAAAATCGCGACCCCGGTCGATGAGAAAGCGATCTAGACGAAAGACGTCTTACTCCTCGTCATCACAATTCGCTTCCACAAGCTTTGTGACAAGTTCGTTCAGCTCATACATCTGCGCCAGATTTGGCGAGTTTCCGCTTACTACGCTTTCAAAGACAATTTCGAACTTGGCCTTTATCTCTCGAAGCTGATTGATCACGTCGGACTCCGCCCTGCGAGTTGGTGCGTTTTTTGAGGGTGTCCTGGATAGCTTGTCTTCCAGCTCTTTGCGGAGATCGATTTCCTCTTGAAGCTCAGTTTCCATATCGGCCAATACAAGGCTACGCATCGTCATGCGTTCATCGAGAACCGCGTTGCAGCGTTGAAGCTCGCTGGCGTCGCCTCTCTTCGCGAGATGGCTTTCGATACGCGCGCGGAGAACTCCAAAATCGATTGGTTTGGTGACGTAATCATCCGCACCCGCATCAAGAGCCTCCACAGTCGCCTCGCTCTCTACGCGCGCTGTGACCATGATCACCGGGATATCGGCAGTATGCGGATCGGCGCGTAATTCGCGCAAGACCTCAATGCCATTCATCTCCGGCATCATATAATCGAGCAGTATGATATCCGGTCGCGACTGCGAAAGCAGTTCCAGGGCTGCTTCACCGCTCTCCACGCTGATCACCGCGTATTTATGCATTTCGAGCTGGCGACAAAGCACCGCTCGGTTTGCTGCCATGTCATCGACAACAAGCACAGTCTTGGTCGCGTTGTCCGGTTCGATGTCGAAACTCTCCATCATGCGGCTGCTCCGTTCAATCTTTCAGTCTCTGCATAAGACAAAGCCTCGGCAAGCATGCGAGGGCTCAGTCCGTTCTTTTCAATGACACTTGCGACCTTTTGCTCAAGTTCGCTAGTATCCGCATTGTTCATCGCCTTGCCGGTTACCACGACCACAAAAGGCCTTGCCTTGGTCGGCAGTTTGGCGATCCAGTCTATCAGTTCGTGTCCGTCAATTCCCGGCATCCGAAGATCGGTAACTACGAAATCGTACTCCGCTTGCCTCAGAAGTGCTTGGGCCGATTTGCCATCATGAGCGACCGATGCAGTATACCCGGCCTGCTCAACGCCGCGACTGTACAACTCTGTGGTGGCTTTATCATCGTCCACCACCAGGACTCTTCCAGAGCGTGGCTTGGAGTATTGGGAGAGCACATCGCTGACCTCGGCACGACTTATCGGCTTGATCAAATGATCGCTGGCCCCGGCCTCTATGGTCTTCTTCCGATCGTCACTTACCGAAATAACCACAACAGGTGTCGATGCAAGCTCCTCATCCCCTCGCAAGGCCTCCAGCACGCCCCATCCGTCTAGCTTTGGCATCGCGATATCGAGCAAGACTATCGCCGGGCGATGTTGCCGCACGAGATCCAGCCCCTCCTGCCCATCGCTGGCAAGCAGAGTNGCGTAGCCTGCTTGTGTCGCCATACGCAAAAGCAGCTGGGCAGCNCTGGGCTCATCATCAATAATCACGGCAAGAGGCTTTGACTGGTCGACTTCCTGAGACACCGAAACAGAATCTTGTGCTGCGTCACTCGAAGTGGTGTCGCAGGCGTCCGCGTCTCTAGCTTCGAGATCGGCCTTGATGCGAAGCGTGAATGTCGAACCGGCACCGGGCTTGGATTCAACCTGAACATCTCCACCAAGCATTGCAGCGAAACGATGTGTAATCGCAAGACCGAGGCCCGTGCCTCCAAAGCGCCGCGTTGTTGTGGCGTCAGCCTGACTAAAGGGTTGAAAAAGCTTCGTAACTTGCTCTTCATTCATCCCGATTCCAGTGTCCGAGATTGCAAAAACCAAATCGTCGCTATCGCGGCGGGCAAGCAAGAATATCTGACCTCCATCGGTAAACTTACAGGCGTTGGCGCCAAGGTTCAGCAGGGCCTGTCGGAGCTTGACCGAATCCGAGTGTGCAACTCCGATATCGTCCGAAATCTGGACNTGGATCCGATTGTTTCTCTGCGCTGCAGTTGGAGCGAGCATCNTTTCTACTTCGCGGACGGTCTTGGAAACATCGAATTCGTGAATGTCGATGTCCATCCTTCCAGCTTCGATCTTCGATAGGTCGAGGATCGANTTGATCAGCGCGAGCAGTTGCTGGGCCGAACTGTAGATCCACTGGACGTCCTCAAGAGAGCGGGCGTTCGCGGTAGCCTTCAATTCCTCGCTTAGCACATCGGTATATCCGAGGATGGCATTGAGCGGTGTGCGCAGCTCNTGGCTCATATTGGCCAAGAATTGCGACTTGGCGACGTTGGCATTTTCGGCCTCGTCGCGAGCTTTCCGCAGTTCCTGNGCATTCTCCGTAAGCACCACATCGCGATGCTCGACTGCTGCGACCATCGCATTGAAATTGTCCGAGATCGCTGCGAAATCCGGATCGGGTTCTTCGGCTAGCCGCATACTGTAATCGCTGGATACAGTTATCTTGTGCATGGCATCGATCAGCCGGCTGATCGGGCGAAATGCCACACGATTCAGTCCCCTGGCAGCAGCCATCGAAAGCGCAAGACACAATGAAAACAGTATAGCCACTGCAAACCAGGTTTCGCCCAAAATGCTGATAAATGTTCGGGAGCGAACCCGCATCTCGAGGGTTCCGAGCGTCTCTCCATCTAGAACGATGGGACGCGCGATGCTGCTTAGCGCCGTCTCATCAGGGCCGAATTCGACCGACGAGTTCTCATGCCGAACAAACAGCGTGCCATCCGCATCACGGACCGACACCGTGCTGACATCGTCGATCCCATTTATGGACATCAAGTTTTCGCGCGCTGCTTCGGCGTCAGCGAAAATCANGGCAGGGCCAGTATTTGCAGCAATAACCTGCATGATTTGGTCATGACGCTGCTGAGAAAGCCGCTGTTCGGTCGAAAATTGCAAGCCCAATAGTCCAACACATGCAAGGAGCAGTGCGACAGAAACAAGCATGGCGCTCGAGACGGTCAGCTTCGTTTTAAACCGCATCTTGGCGAAGACAGGAGAGGTCTCTACTCTCATCATCGCTCCACCCTCGCCGCAAGACGAATTAGTTTGGAGCTTATCCGGACATTCGATTTAGCGGCGGCATCAAGATTGATCTCGAAACGGATCTGACTTCCCATGCGAACCAGGCCAACGCTTCCGCCTCGGTCAATAAATCTCCGACCGTCCCCCATTATCAGTCGGCCGGATCCGGAGGCGTTGGCCACTGCCTGAGAACTAGCCGAGCCGAGGTAGACGACATCGCAACGGCCATAAGCATTGCCGCGAATGGTGCGCACGGAAACCGTTCGTGAACCGGCAGTTCGCCCGGAAAAAGCTCGAAAGCTGCGTGCTGCCGGATCATTGGCGGACACGCAAAAGTCGATCGGCCCGCGCCCGCTGTCTGGCAAGTTCACGAACCTTAGAATGTTGAACACGATAGCGGCTTTCAAGCGCTCAGGATTGCTGCTTTGAGCCATGATGGGTGCCGTAACCAGCGCACCTGTGGCGAGGGTGAGAGCAGCTTTCCCAAGGGCTTTGGAGAAGTGTGAAATGGTAAACATGTCTAGCTCCTCCTCAGAACCGGTAGCGCAGTTCGAGCGAAACGCTGCGCGGATTGAAGGAAGTGGGCGCAGGGTAGGAATCCTGTAGGAATTCCAGTCTCCTGTCGTCGAACAGGTTCTCCCCGAGTAAAGAGATATCCAGTCCGTTAGGCGCCTCATAGCGGACTCGTACATCACCAGCGACATAAGACGGGACCTGCCCACCTAGCAGCGAGTCTACGTATCTCAACTGCGTATTGAGCGCGACAGATGAGCCGATTTGGAAATTGTTGATGAGAGCAGCCTGATGCTCGGGCGACCCTTCAAGTGCAAGGAACGCCGCGAAAGACGCTCCGGTCGTCGGATCAATGCCGTTTTCGAAATTGAAATGAGAGTAAGAAATCTGCGCCTGCCACCATGGAGCAATCTCACCTTTCAGAACCGCTTCGACGCCCCAGGTGTCGGCATCGCCGCGCGACTGGAATTGAACGTCCGCATCAATGCTGACGGGGAACGGTACACCGGGGATGAATACCGGATTGGCGCCGATAACAGTTGGTTGGTTCAAGTCGTCGTACAGGTTGTAATATGCGGCAACGTCAAGGTTCCACTTTGGCGCGAGGTCCACTCTGAAACCGCCCTCGAAAGCCGTAACATATTCGCTTTCCAGATCTTGTGAGCCCAACAAAGTCGGAAAAAGCGTTAGCGGGGAAGGATTGTTTCGCGAGAAGGATGGATAGGCCACGAACTGGAGATCGGCATCACGTTCAAACCGTGAAGGCGTGCGAACGGCACGCGTAGCCGCGCCCCAGATCCCAACATTTTCGCCAGGACGATAGAAAACGCGCACACCGGGCTGGAACTCGACGCCAGTGAAATTGTTGCGCTCCAGCTTTGCTCCGATCGTCAGTCGCAATTTGTCTTTGATGAGCGAGATATCATCCTGAACATAGCCACTGATCCAGATGTCCGTATTCTCTGTTCGCTGGAAAGCGACGTTCGACTCGATCGTCGAAAAATCGTCCCAAATCNCGCGACCATTGATGCCGAAATTGATGTCGTGCGTTTCGTTCGGTCGCCAATTCGCTCCAAAGTCAACGTCGGCGACNGACCAATCCAGATCGAAAAACCCTAGCTCTTCGCGATGAATGTTCGAGTAATAGGCCTGAACCGACCAGTTCAACTCATCCGATTGTTGCCGCCGCCAGCGTGCCAANACGTTGGTCTGGCGGTATTCNGTCGGCGTTACGACCTCNATCGGNGTCGGATCGACNAGCGAAGGGTCAATTCTAACTGTCGTGTTGTCTGCAGAACCAGCCTTGAAATCCGATTGAAGTGTGTAGGCATCGCTTTCGGTCGGCTCCCAATCCAATCGGAAACCCACTTCTCCACTATCCGTAGCAGTGCCAGTGTCCCCCCCGTCGGCGGCCTGCAGCCCCTCTTCACGACGATAAGAACCATACGCGCGGAGTGTGGCATTGCCGCCAACAAGCGCACCGTATGACAAAGCCGCTTCCTGCCTGCGATTGCCAACTCTTGCATGCGCTCGGGCGCCTAGCGTCTCGCCACTATGTTTGGTAATGATATTGATCACGCCGTTGACCGCATTTGCGCCCCAAAGCGTAGCCCCCGGGCCTCGTACCACTTCGATACGCTCGATATCCTGCAAGGGCAGGTTGAGCTGGTCCCAAAGAACGCCAGATAGTGTCGAGACATAGATGGTGCGTCCATCGACCATCACGAGCAGGGAATTGGAGTTGCGACCGTTGAAGCCGCGGATTGAAACAGCGGTCGCGCCATTGGCGATCTGGCCGACTTCAAGGCCGGGAACAGTCCGCAAGAGATCCGGTATCGTGCCNCCGGGCGAGTTGCGGATTTCTTCCTGGGAAATCACGTAAACAGCAGCCGCGGAGTCGCGAACNTTCTGCCGTTTTTTGGCGACAGATGTCGATTCGAGCACGAGCAGGTCTTCCAGTGCGACGTCCAGCAGTGGATCGCCCGATCCGCCCTCCCGGGTAGCCTGTTCCGAGCTTTGAGCCTGAACTTGGACGGGGACGGACAAGACCCATAGGGCGGTGCCCAANGCCCATAGGGATTTGTGCTTCAAGAGCATTTTGAGGTATCCTTGCGTTGTCAATTAGGCAGCGACCGACGATTCTTTGTCTTTNTCGCCCGTCTTCATTGCTGAGTTTTGCTCTCCGCCCTGCGCGGTGGTCCTGCAGAGCAGCTTAAGTTTCTCGAAAGAGATCGGTCGGGAGAATAAGAAGCCCTGTAAGACATCGCATCCCATNGACTGTAAGATGCGCTGCTGATCTTCGCTCTCGACACCCTCTGCGACCGAATGGAACCCCAGACTGTTCGAGAGGTTTATAATCGTTTGAACGAGCACAAAAGCTTCGGGCCTGTCCTCGATGCTTTGCAACAAAGATCGATCTATCTTGAGCCGCGAAATCGGCAGCATTATGAGATTGGCAAGGTTGGAATACCCGGTCCCGAAGTCGTCGATCGCGACGCTGACACCAACCTTGTTAAGTCTGCTCAGGCTTCGCGCCGTCATGTCCGGGTCGCGCATCGCTGCGTCTTCGGTAATCTCCAACTGAAGCAGGTTCGCGGAGCATTGCCACCTGTTGATGCAGGACCGCACAAGAGAAGGGAATTCAAGGTTCTCAAGCTGCGTTGGCGACACGTTCGCCGCAATCATCAATGGTGTGCCTGCCCGCTCGAGTTCGGCGATACGCCGTGTGGCTTCGTTAATTACCCACTCACCAATCTGAGCGCTTAACTTTGATCGGTCGATCGCCGCGAAGAAATCACGGGGAAGGAGAAGGCCGCGGCGCGGGTGACGCCATCGTAGCAATGCCTCAGCTGAGCAAACTTCCATGGTCCGTGCGTCGAACAAAGGCTGGAAATAAAGCTCCAGTTCCCCACGCGCGAACGCCTCACGCACCTCGTTCTCTTCTCGCTCAGCCTTTCGAGCGTTTTCGAAAAGCGCTGCGCTAAAGAATTCGCAGCGGTTTCGTCCAAGATGCTTGGCCTGATACATCGCCGCATCCGCCTTGCAGAGAAGCTCATCATAGTCTTCTCCGTGGTCCGGCGCGAAAGCTACACCTATGCTGGCACCCACCTGCACGGATTGAACCCCGAGGTGGAATGGGTCAGACAGGACCCGCAGAATGCGTTTCGCAAGACGCTGTGCAGTGTTACCTGAGCCAACATTGCCAACAAATATAACGAACTCATCGCCGCCAAACCGCGCGATTTCGACCCGTCTATTGTCTTGCCCGTTCGCCTCCGAAAAATCGAGCTTTGCCGCCAGCCGGAGCCGGTCGGCGCAAGCGACCAGCAGCTTATCGCCCTGACTATGGCCGAGGGCATCGTTGATCTTCTTGAAGCCATCCATGTCGATAAACAGCAGGCAATGCGGCGATCCTGGCTCGGCTGTTTCCATGCATTTGGCAACAACTTGCTTGAAATGGGAACGGTTGTTCAAACCGGTTAGCGAGTCTTGCTTTGCCAGTAGACGCAGACGTTCGACATCGTTTCTCGATTGGGGATCGTCTGTCGGGACCGCAGATCGCCTAGGCATCTCATCAGCGAAAACCTGCCGACGGCCGACATAGAAGCCAAATGATGTGCATGCGAACACCAGGAATACGCCGCCCAAACCATACATGGAAAAAAAGACGACGCTCAGAACGCCAGCAAGCGCCCCGACCGCAGTCGCGGTCAGACGCATCGCACCCATCGAAAAGGTTGCTGGGATCGGGAGGTATTTACGGTTCACCCAACCCCAATGGCACAAATTGCTAAATAGAAATTTAAGCATCGCGTATGAGGCAGGCCGTGCATGCAGCGGCATTTAGTCACAAGTCACATTACATTATTCGCGGCTGGCTCGATCTTCGCTTGTCGATCTCCTGGTCACCTGCCGCTCAGGGGCGGGACAATGAGCACCGACCGTATGATCGTGCCAGGTCTGGCCGTAGCCTTTGAGTGCAGGCCGCGCTTTCCTCGCGGGGCATTCAGGTTTCCTCGATTGTAGCGCGAGCCATTCAGGCTACTGCAGGTTCCAGCATGCGGATTGTGCCTGCTGCGGCGTCAATCTCGGCTTTCACGCCAACCGGGATGCTTTGCTGGTTGGAGACATGGCCAATCTGCGCACCCTGAAAAGCCGGGACCCCAAGCGGCGCAAGATGGTGTTCGAGCACTTCGTAAATTGTGAAATTGCCATACGGCGAACCGGGATTGCGGCAGTTCGTGCATTGGCCGAAAACCACGCCCGAGACTTTGCCGAGCAGGCCGCTCTGGGCCAGCTGGGCCAGCATCCGGTCAATCCGGTATTCAGCCTCGTTGGTGTCTTCCAGGAACAGGATCGCGCCTGTGAAGTCGGGCAGGTATGGCGTTCCGACCATCGCCGAAAGCACCGAGAGATTTCCGCCAAGCAGCCGCCCGCGCGCAATGCCTGGACGAAATGTGTGGATACGTCCGGTTCTNTGGGCTAGCCTGCCGCGGCTTTGCGGCGCCGGTTCGTAAACCGGCTTCGCGATATCGAATGCCAGCGCTCGAAAATCCTGCCACGCGGATTGTGGCCATGAATGCGCCAGGTTCGGTCCGTGAATGGAGGGGTAGTTTGCCTTTGCCGCGATTGCGAGGTGCAGCGCGGTGATATCGCTGGAGCCGACCAGCAGTTTCGGGTTGGCGCGGATTGTCTTGAAATCGAGATGCGGCAGCAGGCGCTGGCAGCCCCAGCCGCCGCGCACCGCGAATATCGCGCGCACATCATCGTCGGCAAACATCGCCTGCAGTGCAGCGGCGCGCGCTGTGTCGGTTCCGGCAAGATATCCATGGCGAGAAAGCAGGTTCGCCGCCGGTTTTGGAACAAGGCCCATTGCCCGAACCGTCTCCATCACCTGATCGAGACCGAAGCGATCCGCAACAAATCCGGCCGGGCAGACCAGCCCGACAGTATCGCCTTCGCGAAGCCGCGGTGGCAACTTGCGCAAACGCGAAGACGCCGGCAAGCGCGAGGCACCGATCATTGCCGTGCCCGCCATTCCTGCGATTGCCATGCGCCGCGTAATCATGCGCGCAAGGCTAACGCCAATCGTGCCATGCCGCGACCCCGAAAAACGCCGCAATCACAATTGCGGGACTTTATTCTCGACAAAGACGCGTAACGCAGGCCATTGGGCGCGCATGACAGAAGAAGAGAAAAACCTGACCGATCGCCGGTTCTACAAGGCCGAGCAAGAAGCAGTGTTAGAGGACGGACGTCCACACGACACCGCGCAGACCCAGCATCCTGCCTACAAGCTGGCATTCAACGATGCCGACTTCCTGCTACGCGATGAATTGCGTCCGGTCCGCTTCCAGCTCGAATTGCTCAAGCCGGAAATGCTGCTGGAAGAAGCCCAGATCGGCTCAACTCTGGTGATGTATGGTTCTGCGCGTATCCCTGCGCCCGAAGACTGCGAAGCATTGTTGAAAACAGCAGCCACGCCTGAACGCAAAGCTGTCGTCGAAAAGCTGGTTGCCAAAGCGAAATACTATGAAGAGGCGCGCAAGCTGGCCGGGATCGCCAGTTCCTGCGCAGTGGTCGAAAAAGGCCTGCGGCAATTCGTGGTTTGCTCGGGCGGCGGGCCTTCGATCATGGAAGCCGCCAATCGCGGCGCAGCGGATGCCGGCGCGGAATCGGTCGGCCTCAACATCGTCCTGCCGCATGAGCAAGCGCCGAACCCCTATGTGACGCCGCGCCTGTCATTCCAGTTCCACTACTTCGCGCTCAGGAAAATGCACTTCCTCATGCGCGCAAAGGCACTGGCTGTGTTTCCCGGCGGATTCGGCACGCTCGACGAATTCCTGGAAACGCTCACCCTGATCCAGACCGGCAAGATGAAACCGATCCCGTTGCTGCTTTACGGTAAGGAATACTGGAGCCGGATCATCAATTTTGAGGCGATGGCCGAGGAAGGCGTCATCAATTTTGAGGATCTGGACCTGTTCCACTGGGTTGAAACCGCTGAAGAAGGCTGGGAGATCATCACCGATTTCTACGGGCTGGACTGCAGGTAGGCCAAAACTGAAACCCGCCTTTCGTCATTGCTTCGCCATCTTGCAATGACGATGCGCTTATCCAACAGCCTGATGCCCCATCGGCCCATGGCCTGCCCCGAAACCCGGCGCAGACCTGAGGGCCGCGCGCACAAATTCGCGCGCACTTGCGATAGCGTCCTCCAGCGATTGCCCTGATCCAAGCCCGGTCGCAATCGCACTTGAAAGCGTGCAGCCAGTGCCGTGCGTGCTTCTCGTTGCAATGCGCGCGCCAGACCACCGCGCAATTTCTCCATCGCCTGTGACGAGCCGATCGACGATTTCGTCGCCTTCGCCGTGTCCGCCTTTGACAAGGACTGCGCAGCCATGAGCAGCCAGCGCCGCCTCTCCGCCAAGCGCGTCAAGCTCAGGCAAATTGGGCGTAACCAGCGTTGAGAGCGGCAGCAATCGGTTAAACGCTGCGGCCGTGCCACGTTCGCTAAGCGCGTCACCGCTGGTCGCCACCATGACCGGATCGAACACAACCGGTATGCCGCCTGGAACAGTCAGGATCAGATCGGCAACCGCATCGGCAAGTTCGGGCCGACCCAGCATGCCGATCTTGATGGCATCCACGCCGATGTCGCCAACGCAGGCTTTGAATTGCGCTTCAACCAGCGAAACCGGAAGGGCAAANACCTCTTTCACGCCTGTCGTATCCTGCGCGGTGACCGCCGTNATCACGCTCATCGCATAGCCGCCAAGCATGGTGATCGTCTTGATGTCNGCCTGAATTCCNGCGCCGCCGGAACTGTCTGATCCGGCAATGGACAGGATGCGTGGCGGCTTGCTCATTGCGCCTGTATAGCTNCACNTCGGGCGATTGGCACGCGTCTCAGCTTGCCGCTTCTTCGACTGCCGCACACACGCCATCGACAATGCTGTTGACCTGGGCTTCATCGTCGCCTTCGGCCATCACCCGGATCACAGGTTCAGTGCCCGATGCGCGGATCACGAGCCGGCCCTTACCCTCAAGCGCACTTTCTGCATCGGCAATCGCGGCTTTGACCTTCGCGTCGTCAAGCGGTTTGCCGCCTGAAAACCGCACGTTCTTGAGCAGTTGCGGAACCGGATCGAACAAATGCAGCATTTCGCTGGCCCGCTTGCCGGACTGGACGAGCGCTGTCAGAACCTGCAGCGCCGCTACTGTGCCGTCTCCTGTGGTGGCATGGTCAAGCAGGATCATATGGCCCGATTGCTCACCGCCAACATTGAAACCACCTGCCTTCATGCGTTCCAGCACATGGCGATCACCAACTTTGGTGCGCTCCAGTTCAAGACCCTGACCTTGTAGGAAACGCTCAAGCCCGAGATTGGACATGACCGTGGCGACAACTCCGCCACCTTTGAGTTCCTGGCGCGCAGCCAGTTCGCTGCCAATCAGCGCCATGATCTGGTCGCCATCGACTGTCCGGCCTTTTTCATCGACGACAATCAGGCGGTCCGCATCGCCATCAAGCGCAATGCCGATATCGGCTCTGGTTTCGACAACTTTCTGCTTGATGAGATCAAGGCTGGTCGAGCCGCAGCCATCGTTGATGTTCTTGCCGTTGGGCGTAACGCCGATCGCTTCCACTTCTGCGCCAAGTTCCCACAACGCCGATGGGGCCACCTGATACGACGCGCCATTCGCGCAATCGACCACGATCTTGAGTCCATCGAGCCGCACATCGTCAGGCAGCGATCCCTTGACTGCGTGAATATATCGGCCTCGCGCATCATCGATACGGCGGGCACGGCCAATCTCGGACGCATCGGCAAGCGGCTGGTCAGTTCCGATCATCGCTTCGATAGCCAGTTCATCTTCGTCGGAAAGCTTGAAACCGTCCGGCCCGAAGAGTTTTATGCCGTTGTCCTCATACGGGTTGTGGCTGGCCGAGATCATCACTCCGACATCGGCGCGAAGCTCTCTTGTCAAAAGCGCCACGGCCGGGGTCGGCAATGGCCCCAGCAGCACTACGTCCATGCCAACGCTGGTGAAACCAGCGACCATTGCGTTTTCCAGCATGTAGCCGGAAAGCCGCGTGTCCTTACCAATCACGACCCGGTGGCGATGATCGCCGCGCAGGAACCGCGTTCCCGCCGCCTGCCCTACTTTCATGGCAACCGAGGCAGTCATTGCCCCGGCATTGGTGCGCCCGCGAATTCCATCGGTGCCAAAATATTGCTTTGTCATAAGCCTGCCCGTTACCAGCAAAATGCTGACAAANTTTCCTNTGTTCCGATGAATTGATATGTCGCGGCGCTTCGCTAATGTCACGTGTGCGATAGCATATTGCGGGGGATCGGCATGATTGCGCAGGCAAAGACAGGCGCATTACCTGAAATCCGCGTGCCAGCGGCGCTTACCTTTGCCGGCCTCGTCGTCGGCCTGCTGGTCGGGCTGTTGATGGAAGGCAGCGATTGGCTTGGAGCGTTGCTCGCCATAGCTGAACCGATCGGCAAGCTTTGGCTTCAGGCGCTCAAGATGACCATCTTGCCGCTGGTCGCGGGGCTGCTGTTTACCGGGATCGCGCAGACCGTGGCGACTGCGCGCGCAGGGGCAATGGCGCGGCAAACGCTTGGACTGTTCCTTGCTGTGCTGGCTGCCAGCGCCGCAATCGGGGCGCTTGTCATGCCGCTGTTGCTGAAATGGGTGCCGATCCCCGCGCAAGCCATGGCCGCATTTGGTAAGGCATCCGCCGTTACCGGGCCTGTGCCGGACGCCGGAGACTTTCTGGCCGGGCTTATTCCGGAGAACATATTCAAGGCCGCCTCTGACGGCGCAATGCTGCCGTTCATCGTTTTCATTGCGCTTTTCGCGCTGGCTTCCACTCGCCTGCCTGAACGGCCGCGCGTCCAGCTTGCCGGATTGTTCGAAGCATTGGCCGGCACCATGATGGTGGTAATCGGCTGGATCCTGGCATTGGCCCCGATCGGTGTTTTCGCGCTGGCGCTGGGACTTGCAGCGCACAGCGGCGCGGCGGCAATCGGCGCGCTGGCACACTACGTCATCCTTGTGGCCGCGATTGGCGCAGCCGTGCTGGTCGGCGGCTATGTGCTGGGCATTGTCGGCGGACGAAAGCGGCCCATGCTATTCACCAGGGCGCTGCTACCTTCCCAGGCCGTTGCATTTTCCACTCAGTCCTCACTGGCAAGCCTGCCTGCGATGCTGATTTCTACTCGCCTGCTTGGCTTGAAAGACACCAGCGGCGAATTCGTGCTGCCGCTGGCAGTCGCACTGTTTCGCGCGACCAGCCCTGCTATGAACCTGGCAGTGGCGATCTACGTGGCGAAGCTGGCCGGAGTAGAGCTGGAGCCTCAAGCCTTGCTGGCAGGAGCAGGCGTGGCCTTGCTGGTATCTTTGGGAACAGTCTCGCTGCCCGGAACAATCAGCTTCATTGCCTCGATCGCTCCGATTGCAATTGCGATGGGAGTTCCGGTCGAACCATTGGCGCTTCTGGTCGCAGTGGAAGTCCTGCCGGACATCATGCGCACAGTGGGCAATGTGACAATGGACGTGGCAGTGACGGCGGTGGCTGACAGAAGCGAAGGGGCCGTTAAAGCCGGTTAAAAATAACGCGCCAGCTTGAAATGCACGCGGTGGCGGTCGCTCTTGTAAAGCTCGTAGTTCGAATCAACTTTCTGGAAACGATACTCGACGGAGGGTGAGAAGCCCGCGACGCGCAGCTGGCGAAGGCCGGCATAGGCGCGCGCATGATAGCGCCAGTCCTTGCGGCGCTCGACCGAGAAGAACAGCTGCGGTTCATCGTATTTCAAATACATCATGCCACCCGAAAGACCGGCATTGATCCCCAGCGGAAGCTCTGCACCGATCCCGGCATTGAGACCCACGGTCTTGTTCGAATAGGCATCGAAATTCATGAAATCGCGCCGCGCCAGCACGCTGGCCGAAAGGATCGCCGACTTGCCAACGACCTGCTCATAGCTCGCGTTGGCGCCAAGCTGCCAGCCGTTATAACCTTCATTGATGTCCGATTCGCTGCGGCGGCCATCGAACTGAAGCGCGACACGCTTTGAACCGTCCACGTTGTGCTGGACAGTCAGTTTCGATCCGAACTGGCGCGCAGCCACTTCACCGCCATACCAGCGGTAAAGACCTACACCCTGGAGCCGCACGTTGGTGTTGCGTCCCAGCCGTAATTCCGGACCGGCGGCAAGCTGGACCGAATAGTCGTCAAAGTCGCTGTCTTCATACTTGATCATGTTGGTATTGAGATCGACGACGATCGACATGCTTTCGGCAGCCGGCAGGCGCACACCGGCATAGGCGCTGGCTGTCGCGCCAACCCCAGAGCGTTCGCGCGCTTCTTCGCCGAGTTCGAGCGGCAGGCGCAGCGGCCCGAAATTAACATCGACAGTCTCTGCAGCCGTGGCCGAATTGATATTTGAATCGGGCGCAAAACCAAAATCGAAGCCGAAACGGAATTTGCGGTTGGAACGGATCACACTGCGAGCATTGCCGATCATCCGGGCAATGTCCTCCGGAAGGTTTTCATCGTTCTGGGCAAGCCGCAAATGATAGTCCGCGCCGCCGAACTTGCCCTGCATCATGAGCGCGCGGGCCAGCTCAAGCCGGACGCGAGTCTGGTCNGGGTGGTCTTTCAAGATGGNGCGGAACCGCGTCGTAGCGGTCTTGGGATCGCCGGTTTCCAGCGCGATCTTGCCGTCCAGGAAATTGTAGGGAAGCGACATACCCGGCGCGGCTTTGAGCGCGGCGACAAGCGGACGTGCTTCAACATACTTGGCATCGCGCACCAGTTTTTCGGCCAGCGCGAGTAGCTGGGGTGCTGTCAATTCGTAGTCACAACGACCGGCAAAGCAGTGCGGTTCGAGCGATGCCGCCCGTCCTGCGACTTCAGCCGCCGCGGCCACTGAAGTGACCGGAGATGCTTCCTCGGCTTGTGCGCTATTGGCAAGCAGGGCCGCCGCCACCGCTGTAGCGGTGGCGCGCCAATGCTCCAGCGGTTGTGGCATTATTTCGATCCGACGAATGTACCCAGGATGTCGACACGCTCGTCCGGATTGCCGCCGACGATGCGGAAACCGCCGCCGACTTCTTCTGCACCCGGGCCGTAGAACGTTCCGTCGATGCTCGATCCCTCGATATTGACGTCACGTGTGCCGCCATCTGGATTGACGAACCCGGCGCTTTCGAAGAAGCCTTTGAAACCGCCGAAATTGATCATGTTGATGTCACCCTTGCCAAGCGCGCTGAACGCTGCGCCTTCTCCGATCACGGACGGGTTGGCCAGCGGTGTGTCCGCTGTGTAGATCTGCGGCGCATGGACAGTCCCGTCGAGCGACAGGTTGAACGTGTTCGTGGCAAAATCGACACCGATGTCGGCCGAGCCTTCGATCCACTGGAAGTAACTAGGCAGCAACGCGCCTGAGGGATCCTGCAAGTCGAGCGTGGGATTGAAGATCATTGAGCCCAGCATCGAACCCGAGAAGTCTGCTGTGCCTGTTGTCGGAACGCTGTCATTCAGCGTCACTTCGCCAAAAGCAAATGCGCCGCGCTCAAGATGAACCTGGTCGGCCAGTAAACCGTCGCCAAAGTCGACTGATTCAAAGACGAAGGCGTTGCGGACATACCCGGCAAACGTCACATACTGGGTTTCAGTTCCGGGCTTGAGATAGAAAAGCGATGCAGCCTGGTAGCTGGCACCTTCAATCCCGGAAGGTGCGGTATCGTTGTTGCCGGNATTGATGAGGCCTTCACCGCTGATGCGGTAAGGAGACCGGGGATCCCCGTCACCGGCTTGAAGGTAGTGTACGTTCGCATTCGCAATCTCGGGCGTGCCCCACTGCGGATCGCGCAAGCCGTCGAAATCAGTCCGGCTGGCCGGATCCTGGAACTTGGTAGCGGCTTCCGCACCGGTGATCGCGTCCTTGACGCTCAGCGTAAACGTAGCATCGCGCGGATCGTATGCGATCTGCATCGTGGAGTTGCGGATAGTCGAAGCGCTGCCAGCATATATCTGCTGCTGCTGCGAGCAACATTCGTCCTTGAGCTGCGAATACTCGTACACGTGGTTCGCGCCAACACCGGCATATGTCTTGGGCTCTTTCGGATCAGCAAACGTGTGCACCGTGTTGGTGCCGCCGTCCGGACCGGAATTGCCGACCGGCGTCGGTGCACTGCTGATAGTCTGAGGGCCGCCTCCGCCACAGGCAGCGAGAAGGGAAGTACTGGCAAGCAAGAAGACAAGACGCATGAGGAGCCCCCGAAATAATAACTTCGGGAACAGGAGATAATTTTGTTAGGTTAATATCGCGTAAAACCAAGCTGTTTCGAGGTGGAAACCGGGCCGGTGACGCAAGCTGCAAACCCGTTGCCTTGAACGCGCCCAACAGAGGCTCAAGCCTCCAGCTCGACATCCCAATATAGCCAGTCTCGCCAGGTTTCATGCAGGTGATTTGGCGGAAATGCGCGGCCACGCTCTTGCAACTGCCAGTTCGTTGGCCTGATTGGCTTGACGATCGGCATCCGCGCCTGTTTCGGGGTCCGGCCACCTTTTTTCAAGTTGCANGGCGCGCAAGCCGTCAGGATGTTTTCCCAACTCGTCTTCCCCCCCAGGCGCCGGGGAGTGACGTGATCGAACGTCAGATTGCGCGGGCTGCCACAATACTGGCAGCTGAACCGGTCACGCAAGAACACGTTGAAGCGAGTAAATGCAGGAAATTGCGAAGGTTTGACATATTGCCGCAGCGCAATCACCGAAGGCACTTTCATCATCCAGCTCGGACTGTGCACTTCCCGGCCATAGCTCTCAAGGATATCGACCCGTTCCAGCACGACCGCTTTGACGGAAGTCTGCCACGGCCACAGGCTAAGCGGATAATAGGAAAGCGGGCTGTAGTCGGCATTCAGGACAAGCGCAGGGCAATCGGCAAGATTCCGGGAGGGATCCTCCTCCGCGCTGCGGAAACGGGCCGCGCGCTCGATCAGATCGGATCGAAGCATGGCCTCCCGCAGCGGGCCTGTATTGCAGTGTCTTGACGCGCCATGGCGGCTTAACAGCATGGACGCGAGTCGCCGTCAAGCTGGCATCGACAGGCAATCGGGTTTTGCTTTGCAGCCCGAAAGCGCAGCGCTAGGGCCCAAACCACCATGATGGTTACGCGCTTTGCTCCCAGCCCAAACGGGCCACTGCACCTCGGCCATGCCTATGCCGCGATCATTGCGCATGACCTTGCGCGCAGCGCTGGCGGCACATTCCAGCTTCGAATCGAAGATATCGACGGGCAGCGCAGCCGGACCGACATGGCGGACCAAATTCTTGCCGACCTGGTCTGGCTCGGGCTTGGTTGGGACGGCGATGTTGGATTTCAGTCCACTCGTCTTGCCTCATACGAAGCTGCGGCCTGGCGCCTGAAAGCGATGGGCCTGCTTTATCCGTGCACATGCACGCGGGCACAAATTGCAAAAGCCGCCACCCGCATCGGTATCGATGGCCCTGTATATCCGGGCACCTGCAAAGGCAGGAGTGTCAGCGAGAACGGCGCGGCCTGGCGGCTCGATGTCGCCAAGGCCGTCAAAATTGCCGGAGACCTCTCATGGACCGATGCAAAGGCAGGAGAACAGGCCTGTGTGCCTGATATTTTCGGCGACGTCGTGCTGGTGCGCAAGGACCTGCCGGCAAGCTATCACCTTGCCGCAACACTGGATGACTCAGCCGATGGCATCACGCTGGTGACACGCGGCATGGATTTGTTCGCCGCGACGCACGTGCACCGCCTGCTGCAAGCCTTGCTCCAACTCCCGGTTTGCCGGCAAGCTATCACCTTGCCGCAACACTGGATGACGCAGCCGATGGCATCACGCTGGTGACACGCGGCATGGATTTGTTCGCCGCGACGCACGTGCACCGCCTGCTGCAAGCCTTGCTCCAACTCCCGGTGCCTCGCTGGCATCATCACGGGTTGCTGGTCGAACCAACGGGCGAAAAACTGGCCAAGCGTCGCGGCTCTCCTTCGCTATCTGACCGCCGCCACGCCGGAGAGGATGGCAAGGCCATCGCCGCAGACCTGAGAGACAAGCGCTTCCCTGCTGGCATTTCTCTTTCAAGAGGCTAAATAGGGGTCATGGAATACATACTCATCCCTCTGATCCTCGTGCTGTTGGTCATGGTCGTCGTCAGCCTCGTGCGGGGCATTGCTGCCTTCCTGCACAGCACCAAGACCGATCTGGAAAGCGACGAGGGCAGCGGCGCAACGAATATGCAGATGCGCCAGAACAAGATGATGTTCGCGCGTATCAAGTATCAGGCGCTGGCGATTGCCGTAGTCGCCCTGCTAATCCTGGTCGCTCGCTAGGGCATTGGTAAAACTCAATAAAATTTACACCAGGACCGGAGACGACGGGACAACCGGACTTGTCGATGGATCACGGCGCGCCAAGCACGATCCGCGCATGGCAGCGATCGGCACGGTCGACGAGGCCAATAGCGCCCTTGGCCTGGCGATATCCGCGCTCGGTAATACCGAACATATCGCATCCCTCACTCGCATCCAGAATGACCTATTCGATCTTGGCGCAGATCTTGCCACGCCCGGAAACACGTTCGAACCATCCGAGATGGTGCTGCGGATCGTGCCGTCTCAGGCAGAGTGGGTCGAATCCGCAATAGATGGCCTGAACAAAGAGCTGGAACCGCTTTCCAGTTTCATACTGCCTGCAGGCAGTGAAGCGGCTACACGGGTTCACATGGCCCGAGCAATCGTGCGCCGGGCTGAACGCGACGTCAGCGAACTCGCCGCCAGCGAGCCGGTTAACCCGGCCGCAATGGCCTATGTTAATCGCCTGTCGGACTATCTGTTTGTGCTCGCCAGAACAATCAATTCCACTGATGCGGGCGATGTTTTGTGGGTTCCAGGTAAGAACTACTAGCAAATCCTGTTTCCAGTCGTTAGGCAGCGTCAATTGCTGCACTTGCGAAGGATAGAAAAATGACAACAATCGCAGTCATCGGGGCGGGACAGATGGGCACTGGCATTGCCCAGACATCGGCTCAATTCGGCTATGACGTCATGTTAACTGACATCAACCTTGCCACTGCCGAAGAGGGCAAGGCCAAAATCGAGAAAGCCCTGCTCCGCCTCGTCAAGCGCGGCAAAATGGCCGACGATCAAGTCAGTGAAATCCTGGACCGGATCACTCCGATCGGTGACTATGCGCCGATGGTTGATGCCGATTTGATCATCGAGGCCGCCACCGAACGCGAAGAAATCAAGCTCAAGATCATCGAAAAGGCTGGCGAAGTGCTTGGTCCGAACGCGATCCTGGCATCAACACCAGCTCGATCCCGATAACGCGGATGGGCACGAAATCGGTCGATCCCAAGCGCTTCATCGGAATGCACTTTTTCAATCCGGTGCCGGTTATGGGCTTGATCGAAGTCATTCCGGGTCTGGCGACAGCAAAGGAAACGACTGCGCGCGCGCGCGAATTCGCCGAAAACCTCAACAAGGAAGTTGTTATTGCCGGGGACGACCCCGGATTTGTCGTCAACCGCATCCTGGTGCCAATGATCAACGAGGCGATCTTCGTCCTCGGCCAGGGGCAGGGCACGATCGAGGATATCGATAAAGGCTGCCGCATCGGCCTTAACCACCCGATGGGCCCGCTCGAGCTCGCCGATTTCGTCGGCATCGATACGCTGTTTGAAATCGTCCAGGTGCTTTACAACACGACTGGCGATTCCAAGTATCGTCCGGCACCGCTGCTGGTCAAATATGTCGAGGCCGGATGGCTGGGACGTAAGGTGGGACGCGGTTTCTATGACTATTCGGGCGATACGCCAGTACCAACGCGATAACCCGGGAATCAGCCGCCCCCAAGATCACCTTCGTTGAGAATCAAGAAGCCGAGGATCAACATCACCGCGCTAAATGCCACTGCATAGCCACGAACCATGAAATTCAGCTTCGGGGCCGTTTCCAGCTCGTGCGACTGCCAGCTCGTGCGACTGGAGGCGGCCACGTGCTGCCCAGGTTCTCCACCGCGCTGTGACCGTCAGGATTCCGCCCGGCTTGCAACAAAGCCTGTCGCAAGCGCGCCACAATAGACCGCTGTGCGCATCCAGCTAGCAGCTATTCTTCCCCAGCCTCACGCTGCAATTTGTATAGCAGGTCAAGCGCTTCACGGGGAGACAGCGCGTCAAGATCGACCGCCTGCAATTGCTCGCGCAATCTATCGCGATCTTCCTTTCCCATGTCCTGCGCGGCAGCGAACAGCGGCAAGTCTCCCAGTCCTGCCGCCAGTCCGCCTGTCTCTTTGCGGCCTTTCTCCAGCAATTCGAGCACGGATTTTGCGCGGGCGACAACCTGGTCAGGAACTCCGGCGAGCTTGGCAACGGCCAGTCCGTAACTGCGGTCCGCAGGACCATCGGCCAGTTCATGCAGCAACACCAGATCGCCTTTCCATTCGCGGGCGCGGACATGATGCAAGGAAAGCGCGTCGCAGCTTTCGGCCAACCGGGCAAGTTCATGATAATGCGTCGCAAACAGGCAGCGACAGCCGTTCGTCTCGTGCACAGCTTCGGCCACGGCCCAGGCCAGCGCCAGCCCGTCATAAGTCGATGTGCCGCGGCCCACTTCGTCAAGGATCACGAAACTACGGTTCGTCGCCTGCGAAAGAATGGCGGCAGTTTCAACCATTTCGACCATGAATGTCGATCGGCCCCGCGCCAGGTTGTCTGATGCGCCAACACGGC
>JGI24723J26617_10001128_pt1 | contig 24214 bp, 28 predicted proteins | sample Cruoilmetagenom6_FD_26617 | JGI IMG/M metagenome (IMG submission 26617)
GGGTTGTTGGTGCTAAACACGAAGAAAGTCGCAGATCATTTTAAGGAAAAGATCGCACTGACCGTATATTTAAAAGACAGCGCTAAAGAAGTAGAAATAACCCAACTTGAACAAAGTCTTGCTTTGGCAGAATACACCAAATCTGCTAAATTTATTTCCAAAGAACAAGCGGCGGAAGAACATTCGGCTGTGATTGGCGAGAATTTTATGGAGTTTTTGGGTGAGAATCCGCTACAGAATAGTATTGACGTTTATATGTTGGCCGATTATGTTTCTCCTGAAAAACTCGAAGAGATCACAACCGAACTTATGACCAAAGATTTTGTGGATGAAGTAATCTATGACAAACCTTTGATTGCACTGCTTAATGACAACGTAAAAAAGATCAGCCTTTGGGTATTGATCATTAGTGGGTTGTTCACATTTATAGCCGTTTTATTGATCAACAGTTCGATACGACTTTCGGTATACGCAAAACGATTTACCATCAAAACCATGCAAATGGTGGGTGCTACAAAACGTTTTATACGCAGACCCTTTATTTGGAAAAGTGTGCGTTTAGGCATGATCGGAGCTATTTTAGCGATGATTGGTATGGGGCTGGTATTATACTATCTCAACAAAACGTTTCCTGAATTACAATTGCTAGATGACCAACTATTATTGGGAGCACTGTTTTTATTTATATTTTTAATGGGGCTCTTCATCACTTGGATCAGTACATTTTTCGCAACACAACGTTTCTTGAATTTGCGAACAGATGAGCTTTATTATTAAAATTTTGATTTAAACATTTAACTTACACCGTTATAGAAAAGTCGAAGCAAGAAGATATGTGACAATTATTAAACGTTTATCACGTTCTTTCTTCGGAAGAAGAACATAGCGAACCACCAAAATAAGAATCATGGGAGAACAAAAAAGAAAAGTAGAGCAGCAGAATAATGCGCAATTTATTTTTGAAAGAAAAAACTACGTATTTATGCTTATCGGTATAGCGTTTATCCTTGTTGGTTTTATGCTTATGATGGGCGGCGGAAGCGACGACCCCAATGTATTCAACCCAGAGATCTACAGCTGGAGACGGATTCGTTTAGCGCCTGCTTTGATCCTAATTGGTTTTGGTATTGAAGTCTATGCTATTTTGTTGAATCCGAATAAGAAAGACTAATCTATGGATGCATGGGAAGCCATTATTCTTGGCATCGTTCAGGGTTTTACAGAATTTCTACCCGTTTCCTCTAGCGGACATTTAGAACTAGGAAAAGCAATACTAGGAGACACTTCTGTACCCGAAGAAGGCCTGTTATTCACTGTAGTTCTGCACTTTGCCACCGCTTTGAGTACCATTGTAGTATTCCGAAAAGATATTGTTGATATTATCACTCAACTGTTTAAATTTCAGTGGAACGAAGAAACACAGTTTATTGTTAAGATCATTGTGTCGATGCTTCCGGCAGTGATCGTTGGATTATTATTTGAAGAAGAACTCGAGGCCTTTTTTGGTGGAAATATCGCCTTTGTAGGCGCCATGCTTATTGTTACCGCCCTATTACTTTGGCTAGCAGATCGCGCCAAGGACACTGGTAAAAAAGTAACGTTTACCCACGCTTTTATCATTGGTGTTTCGCAAGCCATTGCGATGCTCCCAGGTATCTCCCGAAGTGGAGCGACCATTTCTACCTCTGTATTATTAGGAAACGACAAAAGCAAAGCAGCCAGATTTTCATTTTTGATGGTTGTGCCGTTGATCTTCGGAAAGATCGCCAAAGATATCTTTAGCGGCGACCTTTCTTCGGAAACTGCCAATTTCACAACACTCGGTTTAGGATTTATCGCCGCCTTTATTTGTGGATTGATCGCTTGCACATGGATGATCTCGCTCGTACGAAAAAGTAAACTTTCCTACTTTGCTATCTATTGCCTGATCGTTGGTATTATTGCCATTTCTGTAAGTTTCTATATGTCATGAAGACTGTAGAAGAGTATCAAAACGGACAAGTATTATTAATCGATAAGCCACTAAATTGGACCTCTTTTCAGGTCGTGAACAAAATTCGATGGCTCATTAGAAAGGAATTTGGCTTAAAAAAACTGAAAGTGGGTCATGCAGGCACTTTAGATCCATTGGCTTCCGGACTCCTAATTCTCTGCACTGGAAAATTTACCAAACAGATAGAAACCTTTCAAGCACAACACAAAGAATATACAGGCGTCATCACTTTGGGTGCTACCACGCCGAGTTACGACCTAGAAACGGAGATCGATGCCCAATTTGCTACGGAAGGAATTTCTTCGGAAATGATCCATGCAGCAACCCAGCAATTTATTGGTGATATCCAGCAACAACCGCCAATCTTTTCGGCCTTAAAGAAAGAAGGAAAACGACTTTATGAATACGCAAGAGCAGGTGAAACAGTAGAAATTCCGAAACGTAGTGTTCATATTTCTGCATTTGAAATCACCCATATTAATATGCCCGAAGTTAGCTTTCGCGTAGCTTGTAGCAAAGGAACCTACATTAGATCATTGGCGCATGATTTTGGTAAAGCCCTTAACAACGGAGCACATCTTTCGGCATTACGCCGCACTAAGATCGGTGGCTTTTCAGTGGAAGATGCCACAAGCTTAGATGATTATATAAAAGCGTTTCAAGCATAAAAGATTCTTAAATAACCGAAATTTTACCTATTTTTCGCGAGTTTTGCATGGAACACGTTTATTTCCCCTCATGAATTTTAATTATTCATATCGCGCCTTTTTGATCACATCCCTACTTTTTGGGATCCTGTTCACGATCCTCTTCGGAATAAATTTAAAATCGGATCTCGCTGCGGAAGAAGAAAACGAATCGGTTGAATATATCGAGATCATTCCCGAAGTACTGGAAGAACTCGCTTCAAACAATACGGAAACAGTGGCGGTAGAAACAAATCGCGCCTACAATGAAGCCGAGAAGTTTATTCGAGACTTAGAGAGTGAACGGGACGAAGCTATGGAATCTGCCGAAGACGATGTAGACGCAACCCAGACTGAGTTGGTCGATAACGGTCTAGGCACTTCCGCAAAAAAAGTTGCGGCCAAGAAAGTTTCCGAAGAAAAGAAAGCAACAAAAAATAAGGTGACCAAAACACAAACCTTGGCTACCAATAGTGCCAATAGACGTACCACCATTCAATATAACTTAGTAGACCGAAAGGCGATGGATCTTCCCAATCCTGTGTACACTTGCGCTACGGGCGGTAAGGTGGTGATCACCATAGAGGTTGATGCTATGGGAAGGGTGACAAAGACCAATTATAATAAAAGCGCCTCGACAACGAGTAATGGTTGTCTTGTTGATAGCGCGCTTGATTATGCTCGTACAGCACGATTTAATACAAAAGCTGGGAAAAAAGAACAACTAGGAACAATTACGTATAACTTTCCAGGGCAGGGCTATTAAGCGATCAGCTTATAGAGATCTTCTGCTATATTTTCACCTTTATCCCTATTATACCACACTTGCAATTCATGTTTAAATTCGGGCGTTAGCGATCCATGTTGTTGTTTATAATCGGTTACCATTTGCGTGGCTTTGGAAGGTCGAGGACCCCAATCACCAATAATTTCCTGCGTTTCATTATCAAATACGATCAGTTTAGGAATACCCATGGTTTCGTTGGTTAAAAACCGATTCATCAATGCTGGATGTTCATCGCGAAGTACAATGTTAAGTTCGATCCCAGTAGCCATTTGCGCCAATTTATTCATCATAGGCATAGACTGTGCGGCATCCCCACACCAACTTTCAGTAATAACAAGCCAAGTTTGATTTCCTTTAAATTGCTGAAATGCTTTTAAAATATGTTCGGGAATGAGCGTGGTTTTATCCAGACGTCTCATGCGGGAATCATTCAATAAAGTGTATTGTGTCAAGGCGGGTGTTTGCATTGGACCTGTACTTGTGCCTTTCTGGACATGATGCGAGACTAAATTTCGGTAGGCATCATAACTCATAGCTTGTGCCAAGGAAGCTTGGACTATGGCTACGGTATCTATTTTTTGGAGGGTATCTTTTACATTCATAGGATATATGACGAAAAACAGTAACGAAACTTACTATCTTTAATTTTTAAACAAAGTTATGGAAAAACAACGTTGCTGGTGGTGTGGAGATGACCCCTTGTATATTGCCTATCACGATACCGAATGGGGCGTCCCGTCAAGGATGACGCCGCCTTGTTTGAGTTTTTAATTTTAGAAACTTTTCAGGCAGGTTTAAGTTGGATCACGGTGCTTCGGAAGCGGGAAAATTTTAGAAAAGCATTTGATTCTTTCGACTACAAGAAAATATCGAATTACGATCAGGAAAAAATTGATTCGTTATTACAAGATACTGGGATCATTCGTAACAAATTAAAAATTCGCGCAACGATCACCAATGCTCGAGCGTTTATGGAAATTCAAAAGGAGTTTGGAAGTTTTAGCAAGTACATTTGGGGCTTCGTAGATCATGAGCCCATCAAGAATGCCTTACGCTCAAAAGAAAACGTACCAGCGAATACTGCGTTGAGTGATACATTGAGCAAAGATCTAAAAAAACGCGGATTCAAATTTGTTGGAACCACTGTGGTGTATGCGCATATGCAAGCTACCGGAATGGTGAATGACCATCTCGTTAGCTGCTTTCGCTATCACGAAGTTTAAAAATTACTTGTTAGTACCTCCTGAATAAGACAAGTACTCGTTCTCTTTATTGTACACCTGCAATGCCTTTAAGGTTTGCTTATAACGATACTTTAACGTTGCATCTGTAGGTCTTTCCATTTCAAATAACATTTCAAACCACTTTTTGGCAGCCGAATAGTTACTTTTAAAATAGTGCGCATTTGCCAGTTCTTTATAGATCATAGCGGTACCGTAACCTTCTTTGACTACTTGTTCGTAGACAGCGGTTACATCAACGTCAACATTGACATCAATTTTCTTTGTAGTCTTTTTCTGAGTTTGGGAAAAAGCGAGGGTTGTGCAGCATATACATACTAACACTGTGAGGAGTGTACGTAATTTCATAGTTAGGGGCTTAAATAATAGGGCATAAAGATGGTAAATTCCTAACTAGTAAGCAAGTATATTGCTTATAATATGTTAAAAAAGTAAGAAATTTCCTTTATAAATTGTAGTTAACGCACTACAATTTGGGGTTTCCTAAGATTTAAGCGTTTCGGTTTGTTTATTAATTTTTAATCAGTTTTTTTGGTTATTTCTCCAAATTCTCCCGAAAAGGTAATAAATAAAATACCATTCCATTCATCTTGAAGGGGGATTTCAATGATCTCGTCTGTATTCTCAACCATCACATTGGTTAATTGTTGCCCCAACATGTTCATTACCCTGACGTTTACCCTGCCTTCTACATGAAGCTGTGCAAACACGTTTTTATGTTGGGTTAGGAAACATCGTCACGCTATTTGTATCCAATGCACTTGAAGCGATACCTAAATTCTCAGTATCGATCGTCCAATATCCTTCCGGTGCTACAATAGGTCTTGTTAGTGATTTTCCTGAATCGGCTTCGGCCCAAATATAATATTCAATATTCTCTGGATCTGATGGAAATACAAGATCTGCGGTCCAATTGTCATCGCTTACAAAGCTCATAGCCGTTTCTGAAAAATCGGTCGTTCCTTCAATTCTCCAAAACACTGTTGCTTCATTGATTCCTGATATGTGCTTAATCATTGCATTGATAGGCACCGTTGTATTTGCTTCTGCCGATGGTACTGGTTGGTGAACGATCCAAAGCGGATCTGCTACACCAATTGTGTGTGTTATACAGTGTATGGCGCCTACTGCTGAAATAAGATTCTCTCCCGCATTATCTACGTCAATACCTACAATATTATATCCAGGCATCATTTCTTCCCATTGGGCAAGTGCAGGACCGTCAACTTCGGGACGATAAATAGGCAATAAGATTGTTTTATTGATAAAAACTGAATTAGTGAAATTTCGGTAGTAACCTCCATCATCTGGATAATTCCCGCCCGTACTTGGTGGCGCGTCGATCCATTTCACTTTATACGGAGTTCCGAAGGGAGACATAAAATTATTGAGAACATAGTCAATATTCGCCTCGATCTGCGGACCATCGGCCACACCATCTGGATATTTGCTAACGAGCAAAGTTTCTTCATCGAGCAACTTTAGGTGCATGTCGATATGATTGATGACATCGTAAGGTAACGGCGTCATTTTTATATAACGATCAATCCCCATATACTCATTCATGATCTGATCGATCTGTGCTTCCGTTTTTGCTGAAACACCATAAGGATTACCCGCTTCATTTTCATTAAGGATCAATTCTGAAGCAAAAGCATTTCCTAAGCCATCGCTCATAAAATTACCTCCAGTATTCACTAAATCCATATTTCCAGAATTTGTAGTATAACTTGGCATTCCAACGAGACTCGCGTGAAATGGTGGCATTACATCATCATTAGGTCNCGGCCTGTTGTAGATCCAATCTACCAATCCGCGTTCACCAACATCGTCTGTATAGACAGTATTTCCGCCGTAATCACGAATCCAGATACTGTCCCAATCTTCATCCAAAAAACTCACATTTGTTACATCAATTCCATTTGATGTTAAATAATTACTTACTGAAGTTGCGTTTTGCGTAGTAATGATCACTTTACATTCTTCAACCGCCGCAGCGACGATTTGACGTAGAATACCGGGGAAATTAGGNTCCCAAGTAAGAACAAGNTATTCTACTTCTTCCCATTCAGCCATGGTACGTACTGGCCCGGTAGGCGGTGGTGTAATGCGTGATCCATTAAATTGATAATTAGGAAGAAGTTCCTTTTCGGCGTCGGTTAAACCTTTCGGAAGCGATTCATACTGCTGAGAAAATACAAGGGGCGTGTACAGCGCAAGTACTAATAGAAGGAAAAAATTACGGTAAAAACGTTTCATGGTTTGCTTTTTAATAGCTTGTAAGATACACTTTTTGTCTCTTTTTATAGAACATCAAGATATTCTTAACGTTTGAGAAACTGTAAAAATTCTTGCCGTGCTATCTCTACCGCCCCTAAACGCTCTAAATGTTGGGTATATAGCTGACAATCGATTATTTTATATTCCCAAAGCACCAATTGCTGTACCCAGTGATAAAAGCCTACTTTGGATGCATTTGATACGCTACTAAACATACTCTCGCCACAAAATACTTTCTGCGTCGGCAGATCGACGCCATACAAACCGCCTACCAACACATCATTTTCCCATACCTCAACCGATAATGCATGCCCTTGTGCGTGTAATTTCTCATAAGCCGTGATCATCTCGTTCGTGATCCATGTTCCGTCTTGTCCTTCTCGTTGAATGGAGGAGCATCGCCGAATAACTTCAGAAAAATTTTCATTGAATGTGACGCGAAACTGATCAGATTTTATCGTTTTCTGAAGGCTTTTAGATACTTTCAAATCCTTCGGAAAAAGCACCATTCGCGGGTCTGGACTCCACCATAAGGCAGGCTGTCCTTTTTCATACCACGGAAAAACACCCGAATGATATGCTAGCAATAGACGCTCAGAGCTAAGGTCACCTCCTACAGCGAGAAGCCCATCTTGATCTGCTTCGGAAGGATCTGGAAACCAACATGTCTCATTTAAATAATACATCTTTCTATTTTATAAATCATAGGCCAAAAACAAAAAGCCCCGAATGGCAAGCTAAACTACTTTTAGCATCCAATTCAGGGCTTTACTTAGATCAAATGACTAGTCCTTAAAAAGGAAGATCGTCGTGATCGTCTTCGTTTAGATCATTTACAGGCTCAAAAGTATCAACGGGTGGCATTGGAGGCATATCCTGTGATACTGCTTGCTCTGCATTTTCAACGCGCCAACCTGTGATGCTATTAAAATATTTTGTTTCTCCTTGTGGATTAACCCATTCGCGTCCGCGCAAATTGATGCTAATTTTTACATTCTGACCTACTTTATAGTTATTAAGTAGATCGGTTTTATCTTGTACAAACTCCACCAAAATGTGTTGTGGATATTGTTCTTCGGTAGTTATAACCACCTCGCGTTTTCTGAAGCCGTTATTTCCGTAGGTCTTCGTTTCATCGATCATTTTAATCTTTCCAGTAATTTCCATATTGCGTAATTTAAAATTCTAAATTTTTACTATTGTTTCGCCAGCAATAAACTGAGCGCTTCCATTATTTTCCCTTCAGAGATAAGTCCTTTTGCAGCTAAATGCCGTTCTTCTACGGTACCTGAAGTTAGTGCATATTGAATGGTTTCCGAAGCATTCAAACTAAAGTTTTGTATAAATTCTTCCGAAGGAAAATGTTCTACATTCCCTAAAAAACCAAGATCATTTCCTGTTAGCACGTTACTTCGTTGCACTTCCACAGGCAATGCATCAATGCCTAAACCTAAGGTTGATAAAGGTTTTGGCACTTCAAAAAGTCCTTCTTTCGCTCTGCTGTACCAATTGCCTCCCATACGAGATACCGTATCAATCTTTAAGGGATCGATAACGCCCGCCGCATCCAAAATTGATTCGTCGATATGTAATTTGACCACTTCGCAGATCACCAAATTCCCAGCGCCACCTTCGGTTCCTAGCGCGATCACCTCATTCACTTTACATTCCAATTGTACTGGCGCTTCAGCCACACGTGGTGGAGCAACGATTTCGGAGGCGATTTCGGTAAAACCTGCCTTGACAAACTCATTGACTCCTTTGGCGTATTCCGTAGAAGACAATGACATTTGTTGTACCATTGCATAGCTCACAATGTTGATAACTACTTCTTTGGTTTCTAAAACATTCTCCAAGGTATGCTTTGTCGTGTTATCTCGTACCCGTCGCGCAGGTGAAAAGATCAAAATAGGCGGCTTTGCACTAAAGACATTAAAAAAGCTATAGGGAGAAAGGTTTACATTACCCTCCATGTCTACCGTACTTGCAAAACAAATAGGGCGAGGCGACACCGATCCAAGTAGGTATCCGTGTAATTTTCCTGTTGGAATATCTTGTGGTGTTATCGAGATCATGAAATGCAAATGTATTTAATCTAGCGGGCTTCCAAAAATATGAGAACACAATAATATCAACATAATTGCTTTATATTTATCGACCTTAATTTTTAATTGATTTATGTTCGGTTAAAACTTAAAAATTGTTTTTTTATGCAGAACAACACAACGCTAACTCGCTGGCTTTTTATAAGTTTTTCGCTACTTATAATAAGTTTGATCATATGGAATACATTTTCTTTTTTTAATCGGTTAAAGGATAACGAGCGAACCAAAATGCAAATTTGGGCCGCTGCACAGGCAGAAGTTCAAAATGACGATCCAGATGCAGAAATTAGCGTTACCGCCCTTCAAATTTTACAGAGTAATACTACCACGCCTATGATTCTTTACAGTCATAAAGAAGATATTTATGACTCCAAGAACATCGATGGTTTTGACGTATCTAAAGAGGCAAAAAAACGTCAACGACTCATCAACCAATACATTTCAGAATACAAACCCATCGAGGTTAAGTACAAAGATGAATTATTGACTACCATTTACTTCGGAAACTCTCCCATCATCAATAAAATCAAGTATTATCCCGCATTTCTAATATTAATTCTCTTTCTGTTTATTGCGGCTATTTACTTTTTCAACAAAACGGCTAAATCGTCTGAGCAGAACAAACTCTGGGCAGGAATGGCAAAGGAAACTGCGCATCAAATTGGAACTCCTTTATCTTCTTTAGTTGGTTGGGCAGAGATATTGAAAACCGAAAATGTCAATCCAGAATACATTAAAGAAATTGAAAAAGACATTGACCGCCTAGAAACTATTACCGAACGTTTTTCGAAAGTGGGTTCCATTCCGAGTCTTGAAAAAGCCGATATCGTCGCTGAAACTAGAGACTCTTACGAATATTTAAAAAGTAGGACCTCAAAATTGATTCATTTTAGCTTGATCACACCAGATGAGCCTATTTTTGTTCAACTCAATCCTCAGCTTTTTAGCTGGACGATTGAAAATTTAGTCAAAAATGGAATTGACGCCATGAAAGGCAAAGGCGATATCACTATTTCCATAGAACAAAACAATAAAAACGCACTGATCAGCATCAGTGATACCGGAAAAGGTATTTCAAAAAAGAATTTTAAACGTGTTTTTACACCGGGCTTTACTTCCAAGAAGCGAGGCTGGGGATTGGGGCTTTCGTTAGCAAAACGTATCATTACTGAATACCATAATGGAAAAATTCGCGTTTCTAAAAGTACGCTAGGCAAAGGAACCACCATGGAAATTGCTTTGAAAATAGCGAACTAACACCATATTATGGGGACAACCACACATGTCTTGCACTACGCGAGAGCCACCAACAATTGCCCAGAATGCTACGGAAAAGACGGACTAGAATTTACTTTTTCGCAAAAAATGGGNGAGAATATGTTTATGAAAAAGCCAGAAGCTAAAATTTCTGAANTGCTCTATTGCCACAGCTGTAACAACCAGATCTATCCTGTAAATTGGACAGATGATATTGAACGGGTATACCAATACAATAAAAAAATCGCGGAAGAAAAAAAATTACCCCTCAAACTAAAGCCACTCCTCTTTGGATTTATCCTAGTAGACGCGCTTATTGTAGGGGGTTTGATCTATTATTTTGTATTACGTTAATTCCTTCTGAATTGTTTCAGCAAGCAATGAAAACGCATCGTCACTCATCTTAACCTTATGAGAAAAGGTCATTTCTTTCATACTGTTTAGCGGAATAAGATGTACATGCACATGGGGAACCTCCAAACCAACTACAGCAACACCTACACGTTTACATGGCACAACCTTTTCTAACGCGATAGCTACTTTTCTAGAGAACATCATAAGCGCTGCATAGGTAGCTTCATCCAAGTCAAAAAGTTTATTTACTTCTTTCTTCGGAACACATAAGGTATGGCCCATTGCATTGGGATTGATATCTAAGAAGGCAATGAAATTTTCATCCTCTGCTACTTTGTAACACGGAATCTCACCTGCAATGATCTTAGTAAAAATAGATGCCATTAGTCTCTTGTTATTTCAACAATTTTAAATTTGATCGTCCCATTAGGCACTTGTATTTCGGCAATATCGCCTACTTCTTTTCCTAACAAGCCTTTTCCAATAGGAGAGTCAACCGAGATTTTCCCCGTTTTTAAATCGGCTTCACTCTGNGCAACCAATTTATAATTGACTTCCATGCCGTTATTTTCATTCNTGATCTTAACCGTAGAATGCACCAAAACTTTGGAAGTATCTAATTGAGATTCATCGATAACGCGCGCATTGGCATATACTTCTTCCAATTTGGAAATGCGCATTTCAAGCATTCCCTGTGCCTCTTTGGCAGCGTCATACTCGGCGTTTTCACTCAAATCTCCTTTATCACGTGCTTCGGCAATCGCCTGAGACGCTTTTGGACGCTCTACATCTTTTAATTGATTGAGTTCGTCCCTTAATTTTTTTAAACCTTCAAGCGTATAATAAGATACTTTACTCATAACTTCATCGTTGTATTCCTATAATCTTAATGTTCCATTTCCGTCATTAAAAACGAAAACACCATATACCAAGATTCCCGCCATCGCGGGAACCAACAAACCCTATTAAAGATAGAATTTTGTACCTCAAAGGTACGAAAAAAATAAATACCCGTCTATTTATTGTATTTTTGACCCCGTTATGAAATCAACTATGAAACCCNTCTTTTACAGTATACTTATCGCTAGTTTCCTTTTTTCTTGTGGAAAGGACGATGATCCCAGAAATAACAACCCGAATCTTACAGATCCTATCGTCAATATCTCATTAAACCTAAACTTACCACAATACGACGCGCTAAAATTTCCAGGGAATAGTGTTATCCTAAATGGTGAAGGAATTCGCGGTATCGTGGTATACAATGTAAACAATGACCTATATACAGCACTGGAACTGAGCGACCCTAACCATCCACCGAACGACTGTTCGCGAATGACCGTGGCCGCTCCTATAGCTACCTGCCCCTGTGGTTCAGACACCAATGAGTACTTTATCACCGACGGCCAACACAGAACAGACAACACCTTGTATCCAATGCAACCTTATCGCATTGTTAGAACCGGCGATCAGATTAGAATTACCAACTAGAAGAGAATCGTTGCTCCAACTAAGAAGTTGGTTGTTGCTTGTGGAAAAAATCCCGCTCCTTCTACGGTCGTGATCGTTCCTGGCTCACTAAAATCATCGTCGTAGGTAAAGAAATATCCATTCGATACATACGCAACATTAAACACATTATTAACCAGTCCTGAGAACAAAATTTCTTTAGCAAAAGGCACATTCTCCCAGCGATANGTAATGTTGAGGTCATTGATAAAATAGCTGTCCAATTTAGAAAAATCGCTATCAATATTGCCCATAAATTGTTCCCCAACAAATTTTGAAAGGAAACCGATATTTAAATTCTGTACGGGTTGATATTGAATCATGTTTCCCGCGACCACATTTGGTGAATACGAAATATTGGTATTTCCCAAATTGACCAATTCGCCATCTCTTGAAAAGATAAAATCAACGTTCTTATTGGTGCTTAGGGCAATGTTTGGCATGATCTGTATTTTTTCGGAAACCATCCACATGGCATCAATTTCAACACCTAAACGGTAGCTCTTTCCACTAGTCGCTCGAATGGGGGAGCCTACATCATCAATGGCTCCCGTGAGCACCAATTGATCTTTGTAATCCATATAAAACAAATTGGTGTTTACCTTTACTTTTTCTGAAGCGTAACGCCAACCCAACTCAAAATCGTCTAATATCTCAGCCGTAAACAAACCTTGCTCAAAGTCGCTTTTTCTAGGCTCTCGATTGGCTCTTCCGTAGGAAATATAGAACTGATTTTTTGAGTTTAACTGAAAAGANGCCCCCGCTTTCGGATTGAAGAAATCGTAGTTGACATCTACTTCCAAAGGAACACGATCTGAAGTAATTCCAGAGGTTTCATGCTGTAAGAACCTTCCTTGTAAATCGGCAAACACACTCCATTGATCATCTATACGATATGTTGCCTTCGTAAAAACGGTGAACTCCTTTTTAACACCATTTCCGTTATAATAACGTCCTTTATAGTCATATCCTGTAGGGAATTCAGACCATAATATCTCTCCAAAATGATCGCCATCATACAAACTGTAAAACGCCCCTGCAGTTACTTCTAGAGCTTCTTCTTTATATGTGGCATTCGCATTGACCGCATAAAAATCATTATCAAGCCATCTTCTTCGGATATAATCGGTTGATGTAATGGTCTCACCATTAACTTCAACCGGCTCCGCACCAATAAAATCGAATGACGAGGCGCCACTAAATAGCACATTACTATAATAATAATCGTCTACATATTGTTCAAAATAACCTCTTCCGAAGGTATAATTCAAAGACACATTGGTCGTCCACGCATTGCTGAATCGTTGATTCCAAATCAATTGATAATGGTCTTGCGCATAGTTGTCAACTTCATTATCGTAGTACCCTTGAAAATTACCATCGGCATCAAATTGTTGACCCACGGTGTTGAAGGTTCGGTCGCTCTCTAGCGTTGCAGCATCAATTCCGTAATACGCCTGGTAGGTTTCCTCACGACCGCCAAAAGTGATCGCCTTGATCAATGTATTATCTGTAACATAACTTCCTTGAAGAAAGTATGATTTTAAATCGCTTGACGCTCTGTCAATATATCCATCACTCTGAATGGTAGATAGTCTCCCAGCAATTTCTATTTGATCATCAAGCAAGCCCGTACTGAATTTTACATTGTGTTTTCTAGTGTTGAATGAACCAAAGCTATTTGAGATCTCGCCATAAGCCTCGTCTGAAATCCCATCGGTTAAAATATTCAAACTGGCTCCAAAAGCACCGCTCCCATTGGTTGATGTTCCCACACCTCGTTGGAGCTGTAGACTTTCTACGGAAGATGTAAAATCGGGTAGATTCACAAAAAAGGTTCCCTGACTTTCGGCATCATTAAAAGGAATTCCATTGAGCGTTACGTTGATTCGCGAACCGTCACTTCCACGAACACGCAAATACGTATACCCCACGCCTGCTCCCGCATCACTAGTTGTGACCACAGAAGGCAAATAGTTAAGCATGTACGGAATGTCCTGGCCTAGATTTCGTGATTCGAGTTCTTCGGCAGTGAGATTGGAATGTGTAATAGGTGAATCTGCATCGACGCGAACACTCTTGATGAGCACTTCCTCTAAGTTTTCTACTTGGGTTGAATCTTGTACTTTGGTTTGTGCAGCTAGCTGAAAAGCACTTGCAGTTAAAATGGCAAAAATGGTGATACGTTTCATTCGTAAACAGTTTTGTTACGAATAAAAGGGGCATTATTCTTAATTTATAAAAAATGATGTTGTCTGGTCGAGCGCAGTCGAGATCTTGTGAGAAAAACTCGACTCACATCTCGACTGCGCTCGATGCGACAGTAATATTCCTTAGCAGCATTACCTGCTCAGGTTCCATGGGTATAATCTCAGCCTAATTTCTTAAGCACCCCTTTGAGATGTTCCGCAAAGATATACAAACCGTTGTTTGCAACTACATTTTTTTATCAAAACCTTAATACCCTCCTGTACAATTTGTGGCTACTTTTGAGTTATGAACCTTGGTAGGCAACGATTTACGCTTAAAATTATTCTCAGTTATTTGGTGCTAGTTGCCTTGGCTGTGTTTGTGAGCATCTTCTTGTACAATGAGTTAAAGGATGAGTTTAATACAACAACAGAAACTGCCGCCGAGAAACGATATATTGAAACAGGCTCCCTCCTTATCTCACTTTACGAAACAGATCGCTTTTCAAAAATTGCACTGCTTACACTCCAAGAAACCGACTTCAACACCTATTTGGATAAAAATGATTCGCTGTTTGGAACCATCGAGTATATCAAAAAGTTGACTTCGGAAGCAAATCAAAAGCAACAACTCGATAGCATCAAAATACTGTTACGCGACAAAGAAGATAATATTGCAGAACTTCGTTCATTAAAACTAGACAATGTAAATGACGCCTCTTTGGATGCCATTTTAAAAGAATCTAAAAGTCTTGAAGAAAATTTTGGCCGACTTACCATAGAGAACTTTGTTGCCAATCCACAAAAGCTCTCAAAAAAAGAGCTCACGCAGATTCAACGTTATGTTGATTATATGAATCGCAATCGCTTACAGGATAGCATTCATGTGCCTACTGCCGTGATCGACTCCATGATGAGCGTAACCCGATATATCGTTTCCAGCGCCAAACGAAACAATCGCGTGCTGCGTGCATCCCTTATCGAAAAGGAAAGTGAACTTATTGCTAATGACCTCAACATTTCAGAGAAAATTCAAGAAATGATGTATGCCTTTGATAGCGAAATTGCGAACAAGCAATTTCGCGACAATCAGCAGAAAGAGGCCACAGTGAAGCGTTCATCAAAGGTGCTACAAACTTCTGCAATTTTAGGAGCCATCATTATTCTTCTATTTTCATATTGGCTTATTACCGATTTTTTTAAAGCCGAAAAGCTTAAAAATAAACTCCAAAAAGAAAAGCGAACAACCGAAGCGCTGCTAAAAAGCAGGGAACAACTTATTGCAACCGTAAGCCATGATCTCAAAACACCCTTAAGCACCATAAACGGTTATACCGAGCTTTTTAAAAATACACCGCTCTCCGAAAAGCAAGCATTCTATAATAAAAGTATCGGCGATAATGCGACCTATATTTCAAAATTAGCGGATGATTTACTCGACCTTTCAAAGTTAGAAGCTGGAAAGCTACGCTTAGAAAAAACAGCTTTCAGTCTAAAAGACATTATAGAACAAATTGCCGAAGGTCAACGTGCACTTCATAAGGACAAACCTGTTCAACTTACCGTTTCCGTTGAAGAGAATCTTCAATCACTTTTGCACTTGGGCGATCCGCTACGTATGCGTCAGATCATTACGAATCTAGTCTCCAATGCATTTAAATTTACGCCAGAAGGTGAGATCTGTATCTCAGCCGAGCTCACTTCCAAAGCAANAACAAACGANATCATAACAATAGCGGTTCGCGATACCGGGATTGGGATCGAAAAAGACAAGCAGGCACGCATCTTTCGAGAATTTACGCAAGCCGATGCCGATACCTTGCAACGTTATGGCGGAAGCGGTCTTGGCCTCACTATCTCCAAAAAGATCGCGTTACTTTTAGGAGGTACGCTAAGTGTAACCAGTAAACCCAATGAAGGCAGCACCTTTACCTGTGTGATTCCGCTAGCCCGAACAACAACAGAGATTCCCGAAATAACTTCGGAAATGGCTCCCTTAAAAAATATGTATGGCGTCATCATTGATGATGATCCTTCAATGCTCAACATGCTAAAAGAGGTTTTTATACAATTTGGCCTAACCCCTTTGGCGATTTCCCAGTTTCGTGATCTGAAGGAACAAACAATAGCAAAAGCCCACTTTATTTTGACAGATATGCAAATGCCAACACATACAGGTTTTGACGTGCTTCATGCTGTAAAACAAGGAGCCTTTGCTAAATACAACGATATTCCCGTGATTCTCATGACGGGCGATAGATCTCAAAACGAGACATTNTATATTGAAAAAGGCTTTTCAGCAATGCTTCAAAAACCATTTACACCAGCTGCACTTCACCGTGTTTTACTGCAGCTGTTTTCTTTGGAAGCCACTTTATCAGCTTCCGAAGAAAACGTTGAAAAAGCGCAACCCGACTATAACCTAAACCCTCTACGCTCTTTTATGGGAAGCGATCTCGCCATGCGAGACATCATTAAGACCTTTTTGATTCAGTCTGAAGGCGATCAAACCGAGCTTCAAAAAGCGATCACAAAAGAAAATTACACTGCAATTCAAGCAGTAGCACATAAAATGCTCACGATGTGGCGACAATTGGAAGCAACAAGTATTGTTTCCCTCTTAGAACCCTTTGAGCAAAATGATATCGCTCTTTTAGATACGGTAACCTTACAGAAAAAGGAAGAAGCACTTCGGAAGGAAATTTTAAGAATTACCGTACAGCTAGAAGCATTTTAGCCATCAATCCCGTATTGTTTCAATTTATTATACAAGGTTTTTCGAGACATCTCTAAGAGCATCGCTGCTTTCGACTTGTTCTGACCCGTTTCGGCTAGCGCATTCAAAATGAGCTGTTTTTCGTTAGCGGTTTTTGAAAAATCGGTAGAGTTTGCACTATGATCTTTGATAACGAGCACTTCCTTTGGGATGACATCCAGAGAAATTAACGAACCTTCGGTTAAGAGCACCGCACGTTTAATGACATTTTTTAACTCTCGTAAGTTCCCAGGCCAGTGATAAGATCTAAAAGCGATCATAACTTCTTTACTTAGCCCTACTACGTTTTTGTTTAGCATCGCATTCGCTTGACCCAAAAATGCTTCCACAAAGAATAACAAATCTTCTTTGCGCTCACGCAATGGAGGAATTTCAACAGAAAACTCATTCAGCCTGTGGAAAAGATCTTCACGAAAACTTCCCTCAGCAACACCTTCTCTCAAGGCTTCGTTTGTAGCTGAAATAATACGAATATCAACAGCAATAGCTACATTACTTCCAACGGGTTTCACTTGTCGTTCTTGCAAAGCTCGCAATAATTGAACTTGGTTCTCGTATGAAAGATTTCCTACTTCGTCTAAAAACAACGTTCCACCATCTGCCGCTTGAAAATATCCTTTTTTATCTTCAATAGCTCCTGTAAAACTTCCCTTAATATGTCCGAAAAATTCGCTGGTTGCAATTTCCTTCGGAATCGCGCCACAATCGACGGCAATAAATGCTTCTTTCGCTCTCGTACTAGCGTCGTGAATCGCTTTGGCTGCGACTTCCTTCCCAGTACCATTCTCGCCCTGTATAAGAACACTCATTTGTGTTGGTCCCACCAAGGCAATGTGCTCGTTCAACTTTTTGGAACGTTCGTCAATTCCTGTAATAAATAAAGTTGGTTGTAATTTGATCGCCGTTGTTTGGGTTAAGGTCTCATTATGAATCATCTTCGGAAGCACTTTTAAAGCCTCATCAATTGTCATCACTAATTCTTCGGGTCGAAACGGTTTAGAAATATAATCGAACGCACCTTTTTTGATCGCAGCTACTGCGGTATTGACATCGCCATAGCCCGTCATCATAACTACTGGCATTTGAGGATGGTTTTGCTTTACAAAAGCTAAAAGATCCAAGCCAGAACCATCTGGCAACTGAAGGTCGGTGATACAAATTTGAAATTTTGTATTGGAAAGAAGTTCTTGCGCCTCCTTGACATTTGTGACATGAGACACATCATGATCATTTCGGGATAAAAATGTGCTTATCATTTTTCCGAAGGCAATATCGTCTTCAACAAGAAGTGTTTTTAAGGCCATAGTCACGTGAGAATCGCTAAATTACTCACTAATGGAAGAAAATAAATTAAAATTATCACAAAAAAAGGGCGTCCCGAAGAACGCCCCATGCGAAGTATTGAATCTAAAAAATACCTGCAGCTTACTGCTTATTAATCCACTCTCCTTTTGCATTTGAGTGAAGCGTTAGGTTTTGTTTGTCGGCAGTTTGAACGGCGAGTTTGAACTCTCCTTTTTCGTTTTTCCAAGCTTTTGAGATGGTAGCACCTTCAAAATCTTTTGCAACGGCGTCGCTAACAGGTTGGGGAATATCAGATACATTGACTTCAATAAAGTCCTGAGTACTTAAGGTGGTTTGCGCCACTAACTCTTCTTTTGAAACGGTAGTTTGAGCTACTGTAGTGGTTAAGAAACCAATTCCTAAAATCGCGGTAAAAATTAACTTTTTCATTTTTTGTTGTTTTTAATTATTCATAGCACCATACCCATTGAAAAAGTTATGCCATGAAAACCAATTGCGATCGCCTGCTTTCAATACACTGAAAAACAATGCATTACAAAACATGCTTGTTTGAAGAAAAAAGAACTAGGTGTGTAAGCGTTGGTACACCTGTGTAATTTTTACACGGTTAGTGTGTTGTTTAGTCGTGTTGGGGAGGTTTCCGGTTTGCCTTTTTTAGGGCATTGTTCTTTTTAGCGCGAATACGCTTTTCGATAGCCCCTTGAGAAGGTCTTGATTTTTTGCGAGGCTTGGCAACTTTTAAACTTTCAGTAAGAACAGTAAGAAGTCTTGTTATACCTATGGCTTTATTCCGATGCTGACTTCGCGTTTCGCTACATTGAATAATAAGCAATCCTTCCGAAGATATTTGCTGTCCAAGCTTTGACTGCAATCGCTGTTTTTCTATTTCAGAGAGCCCTTCCGAAGTTAAAACAGAAAAGGTAACCTCAACTTTAGATGCCGTTTTATTGACATGTTGACCACCAGCTCCGCTNCTACGAACAGCCTTAAAGGATAGTTCTTTTATAATTACGTCTGCATTCATTGCATAAGGGGTCGATGTTCTTTCTCAAGAAGATCGTTTACCGTTTTAACAGGATTAAACGTAATTAAAGGCACCTCTACAAAGGCTGTGTTCCATTTTGCCATCGCTCCATTCCAAAGTCCTGGAAGCTCTAAAGCCTTTAGATCTTTACCATTTTGAGATTTATTTGAAATAAAGCCNCTANTTGGATCCACGAATTTCGTTAGATCAAATTTGTTTCCTTTATAGTCTCTAACGCCACAGACTAAATCTACAGGATTAAAATGCGTTGCTTCTTGCACGATTCCCTTCTGATGCGGATTCGTCATATCAATTTGAGCTGTTTCAACAATTTGTAGCGAGTTCATCCCGGTTTCATTGACAACCCAAAAAGGTCCGCCACCCGGCGCACCCGTATTTTTTACTACGCCACAAACGCGAAGAGGTCTATTTAAGATATAGGTTAGTTCGGCCGTTCCTTCAGGAATTCCTTTAAGGTGCAACTGATTCCAAATAAATAATGTGATCTCTTTGCGCACTTCAGGAGAGACATCGCCCTTCTCCAAAGCCTCTAAATACCCAAACATTTTGCCTTGTAGCCACAGTAACTTTCCTGCGAGCACTTTTTTATAATGGGCGATCTCCTCGACATAGTTTTCCGCAACCACATTGTCAATATTCTTAATAAAAATAATATCGGCATCGACTTCATTTAAATTTTCAATCAACGCTCCGTGCCCAGAAGGGCGAAACATCAANTGACCCTTTTCATCGCGGAATGGTTGATTTGANGGTGTAACAGCAATAGTGTCTGTTTCNTTTTTCTGAAAAGAATACGAAATATGAAAGTGCTTCTTGGTCTTCTTAGATACTCTTTTTTTAACCCGTTCAAATTCCGACTTAAAAAGGTCGACATGTTTTTCTGAAAACGTAAAATGTAAATAAACATCTTCTTTGGCAACCGCGTAAAATGCAGCTTCATACATTTGCTCTTCAAAAGCAGTTACCGCATATTTGGTGTATTTATGAAATGGGATGAGTCCTTTGGGGAGATTTCCGAAGTTGAGCCCGTCTTTATCCAACATAGACTTTACACAGATCATATAGCGTTGCCCCTTATTACATTGCTTGTAGTTTGGATATTTATTGCGAATCTTCTTTCGNAGTTTACTTATAAAGGCAAAATCTTTAAACGATTCAAAAAAGCGAGCTAGCTCTTGATGATTACCATGCTTTAGAAAATCTGAAAATTTTTGTGTTTCTGGATCATATGATTCTAGAAACGAGTGTAAAAACTTGAACATTCTTGTTGCTGCCCCAGAAGCTGGAACAAACTTAACAATATCCAAAGGTTCTTTTCTAGCGTCAAAAATAGCAGTTAACGCATCTTGATTCTCTGCGCTAATAACTTCAATTCCGTTACCAACCGACGCCGCTGTTACCACCTGAGTAGAAGGAATCCCGCGTATAAACATTTCTAATTGCAATACAGCTTGATCCACTGATACTCCGTGATCTTTAATTTGAGTAAGGTCTTTTTCTGTTAACATTATTGTATTCCAAATTCGCGATCTATGGCACGAATTGCATGCTGCAATCGCGTCTTTTGGTCGCCTTTTAAAACTTGGTAGGGAATGTTATTCTTTAGCAATTCGAACTCAAATTTACGAAATAGTGCCGACCTATCATAGGGTCTATCTCTTAAATCATCAGCTTCCCAAGGAGTATCTATATAGGTTAGTAGATAAAAATGATAGGTGTTCTTAGTCAAAGCCGTTATGATTTCTGGCGGACAAAAACCGTTGTAATAATATGACGCATAGACCTTTAACTCTCTTAAATTAGTATCTAAAAAGATCATTTTATCGGCCTTTATAGCCGCTTGATTTTCGGCTTTCATTTGCCCTAAAGCAATAGGTAATAAATCTTCTTTTTTACAAATTTCTTTACCATCATCCCATTTTTTTTGTAGGTATTCTCTCATAAACTCAGGAACATATACCGTATTGTAATGCGTAGCTAACTGCTTCGCTAACGTTGTTTTTCCTGTAGATTCTGGTCCGAATAAGACAATCTTTAGGCAGTTTGAGGGGATTTGTTCAAGGTCTTTTTCCATGCTAAATAAGCCTGAATAGCTAAAATTGTAAAAATTAAGTATTGTAATGAGAACATGCCCCATCCTCGATATGCATATAATGGAACGGTAATAATATCAGCAAAAATCCAAAGGGTCCAGTTTTCAATTTTCTTATTTGCCATATACCACATAGCCGTAAAGAAAATTCCTGAGGTAAATATATCAATATAGTTCGATGGNTCAATGATCGTTCCNTAGGCTCTATAAACACCATAAGTTACCACCATAGTAATTAAAAATAACGCAAATCCAATTACTTTTTCCTTTTTGGTGGTACGTGATATTGGGACCACGGGAATTCCTTCTTTTTTTCTAGACCAGTTCCACCAACCATAAATACTCATGATNGAATAATAAAAATTCATCATCATATCACCCATCAGTTCGTCTTGTAAAAACAAATAGACCGTTATTACCGTTGCGACCAAACCTGTGGGATATACAAGAACGTTCCTGTTCTTAGCATATATCACACTTGCAATTCCGAAGAAAAAAGCAATCGCCTCTAAAATGATAAGGTGAATCGCCCGATCATAATAGGGCTCTAAAAAGAAATCAAAAATGGGGTTCATAGTCGCTTCGATCCGATTTTACAATTTTAATATACAACAACCCGCGTTCAACTGCTTCTAGGGCTACCTTCATTTCTTTATTGAGCACCTGCATCACAGCATCATATTCTCCATAGATCTGTGTACTTAAAGGATTTTCTAACACGGTCAATCCACTATTGCGCAGACTTTTAATAAAGGCAATAATTGCAGGTTCAAAATCGTCTTGCAACGGACTCAGTGTAAGTTCTACCGATATATTCATAATTCGTCAATTTAGGTCTCGTCTTTTTTGACAAGACAATGTTTCCTCGAACGTGTTCGAGAGGTTATAAAATTCTTTACTCTTCAAATACCGTCCCCATAACAACCATATCAGCTCCCGCGTTGTATGCGCGTTGCTTTTGTTCTTTAGTTCTAATGCCTCCTCCAACAATAAGTGGTATGTCTATTGCCTTTTTAACTTCGGAAATAATACTCATGGCAACAGGAGTCTTCGCTCCACTACCCGCTTCGAGGTAGATCATTTTGGCTCCCATAAATTGACCNGCTAGTGCAGTATCTCGAATCATTTCTATTTCCGTTTGTGCAATAGGATCGGTTTTACTTACTCTCGCAACGGCCGAAATTTGTCCGCCGTCAATTAATATATATGCTGTTGAAATTACCTCTAAAGAACGATCTTGCAAGAGCTTTACAGCTTTTACTTGCTGACCAATCAAATAATCGGGATTTCTACCCGAAAGCAATGATAAAAATAAAATTGCATCGGCTTCTTTGGTNATTTGTAAATGGCTTCCAGGGAATAAAATTACAGGCAATGTTGTATGGCCCTTAAGTGCTTTTACTGTTGTTTCGGTTTGATCTTCANGATCTGTACTTCCACCGACAAAAAGATGAGTGGTTTCTTTTGGAAGCTTCCGAAGAAATTCAGCCGCTTTTTGAACGTCAAACTTTTCAGGGTCCACTAAGATAGCGAGGGCTTTTTTTCCTTGTAAACCATCATCAACTATTTTTTGGTAGAGCGGTTCCCTCATACTTGTTCGGCTTCAGAAAGCAATGCATACGCGCAGGTAAAACCTTCAAATTCTAAAAACCAAACCTTATAATTCTCTGTCTTTCCTTCATAGCTCACTTCCGAAGTCGTTTTAAGATCATTTAAATCAAAATCTTCCACATAAATATGTTGTAAGAAGCTAGTCCCAGGTGTTGCAAAACTTTTGTATAGTGATTCTTTAGCGCCCCAAACCATCGTTAATTTTCGCATCACCGCATCCTCATTGGCGAGCGTTCTATACTCTTCAATGGGTGTAAATTTGTGTGCGATCTTTAAAATTTTATGCCGTTGCATTTCAATATCAATACCTACTTCGGTATCACTCACTATGATCGCAGAGAACGTAAAAGAATGCGTTATAGATATTTTTCGTCCGTCTCGTAAGTGAGGTTTGCCATTGGCATCATAAAAAAGATCATGATCTGTATAGCCTTCTAAAGCCAGTAAATGCCGCACACTCATAAAACCACGCTGGTGAAGATCACTTTTCATCCCGTCAACTCGTATCTGACAATTTTCCGTTAGTTTGATAGGTGTAGCCAAGGTTTCAAAGTCTTCAGAAATCTTCCAAATCAGGACTTTAGTGGTTGGCGTAACTGTTATAGTTTTGTAAAGAGGCATGGTTTTTAAACGATATTCCGTATTTTTGCAAGCGAAAAATTAGCGTTGTAAAAGTACATATTCTGCTGAATTTTTGGTTTACATCGATTACAAATTACTTATAATTAAATGAGTTTCCTGTTTCCGAGGAAATAAAAATAAAAATACTATGTCTACGAAAACAATACCTTACACCGCCAACAAAGTAAAAGATATTACACTTGCCGATTGGGGAAGAAAGGAAATAAAACTTGCCGAAGCAGAGATGCCAGGGCTGATGTCTTTACGTGAAGAATACAAAAACGAACAACCCTTAAAAGGAGCTCGTATTGCTGGATGTCTTCACATGACCATCCAGACAGCGGTTCTAATTGAAACGCTTCAAGC
>JGI24723J26617_10001129_pt1 | contig 24194 bp, 21 predicted proteins | sample Cruoilmetagenom6_FD_26617 | JGI IMG/M metagenome (IMG submission 26617)
ACAGTCCTAAAGCTGTCGGTATGGTACTAAAACCTTATGCCTTCAAAGTGGCAAAAGTAATCATTAGAAGCCAATCTCATTTAGTGATTGCTAGCCTCAAAAATCATGCGCAATCACAAATAGACTAAGTTTAATAATTTACACTTCATTACATTACTTCGCTTTTACACCAGTTAAATCAGCTCCATTTTGTCGCTCGAAAAAAATTAACTCATTATATTTAACTGAATCATTACAGCTAAATAATACATTTCCGAGCGAAATAATTAAGCACAGATAATAAACCATCACTTCACGCTCAATTTATAGACAAACATTAGTAAGTGTAATAATGTTAACGGTACTTAATTAATAATCACTAAACATGTGATAAACAGGAAGTTTTAAATTATTGCGTTACACTAAATTTAAGATAAATATCTAATAATATGGAATGTAGTAGATGCCTAATAATAAAAATGTCAAAAAAGAACCACAAGATGCAGCGCCTGTAAACGAGCTTGATCAACTTAGGCAAATTGTATTTGGTGTCGCTGAAAAACAGCTCAAACAACAAATTTCCTCAACGCGCACTGACATAGAGCAAGCGCTAAGCAAACAACACACTCACTTTAGTGAGCGCTTAGACAAAATGCAGGAAAATATTAACCAGCAACTTAATAACTTTGAGCAAAAACTACAACATTCAGATAAAACCCATGAAGACACTGAAATGAGTATCCAAAAAGATCTTGCCAGTTTAAGCTCTGAGCACGAAATGTTTGCCACTAACACCCAACAAGACTTCAAACATATAGAGCAAGCTCTTGATAGTGAAAGTCAGTCGCTCACACGTACCTTCAATGAGCAACTAGAACAATTAAAAACTCATCTTGAAGCTGTGTCAAAAGAACTCAGTTCGTCGAAAACAGATAGAAAAACATTGGCTAAATTACTCGCAACTATGGCGACTAATTTAGAAGACGACGCAATATAATGTCGAGTCATGCCGCAAAAGAGCCGACTGAGCCAGAACAACAGCTGGAAACTGTACGCACTCTGATCTTAGGCAAGGAAAACAGTAGGATAACGCAAAGCATTGAAAAAGATGCTCGACGTATCGTGGCAGATGTAATTACTGAGGCATTGCACGACAGGCAAAAAAAAGATAATTCTGTCGACAAAGTCCTACAACCTTTGGTTGAAGACTCTGTCAAACACTCTGTTGCCCATAACAGTGAACAAATGGTCAGCTCTTTATACCCGCTTGTTGGTAGTTTAGTACGGAAGTCGGTCGCTGCTTTTCTTAGTGACTTTATGGAAAAAACCAATCAATTACTAGAGAACAGTTTGACCGTAAAAGGTCTGAAATGGCGCTTTAAGGCCCGACAAAGTGGCGTTAGTTATGCGCACTATGTTGCCTCCCAAACCTTTGTCTATCGTGTCGAGCATGTTTTCCTCATTCATAGAGAAACTGGTTTATTGTTAAATTCCGTCGCATTAGATAATGAAAACAAAAGTGATGCCGACATTATCTCTGCGATGTTAACGGCAATTAATGATTTTGTCGGTGACTCTTTTTTAACCGAACATGAGCGACCAAAAGAACAATTACAAGCGGTTAGTACCGATAACTTTAACTTGCTGATAAAGCCAGGACCGAGCGCTCTTGTTGTTGCCGCAGTAAGTGGTAATCCACCACAAAGTATCAGCAACCAATTACAGCTCACTGTTGAAAACATCCATAGCTTATATTCTGACGAGCTCAATAGCTTTTCAGGTGACAATCAAGATTTTGACAATAGCGATAACCTCTTACGAGACTGTCTGTTATCGGAACAGAAAATAAAAACTAGCAAGCAGAAGAAAACACCTTGGTTTGCTTGGGCAATACTCGTACTAGTCCTACTATATACAGGATACCAAGCTTTAAACTGGCTGAAAGTTACAGAGCTTAAAGAAAAAATAATGCGTTTAGATAATCAACCTGGCGTCATCATCAAACAACTGATAATAAATGATCTAAATAATATAACGCTAGATATTTTACGTGACCCCGATGCCCTAAATATTCGCCATTGGCTCAACAGCAATGAAATGAATGCCAAAAAATTCAATATCATTGAACGTAGTTACTACTCTTTAGATCCAGAAATATTACGCCAACGTGCGCAACTTATCATTAAAGCCTATCCAAACATTAGCTTTAATTGGCAAGACAATACCCTTGCCCTAGCCGGCACACTAGATATTACAAAAACGGAACAATTACTCAATACATTAGCCATTGCTGGATTTACCACCGAAGATAACCTAGTAACTGAACAGTTACAGCTAATATCAGCACAGCCTATAGTAGAGAGTCAGCAAGTCAAACAACAAATATTTGATGAACTTATTGGTCGAATTGCGGCAATCCAGCTTAACTTTTCGGTAGCGAGTGAGGAAATCACCCCCAAAATGCATTCATCATTACAGCGACTTTATCAATATATACGCCAACTCGAACCTCTAGCTCAAGAGCTTAAAATTAATTTTGGCCTGTTAATATTAGGTAGCAGCGATAATACCGGATATAAAGCTGCCAACAATATTATCAGTACCAAAAGAGCGAGCAATGCCGCCGCTATATTGCAGCAAAAGGGTTTAGCGAAAGATAAAATGTTTGTCTTAGGTTTGGGGCAAGTAGATATTATCAACATTAGCAGCAGAGCAAGAACTGTTATGTTCAACGTAATGTATACTAATGAAATGTAGAAAATAATAAAGCTACTCCGTGGCAAATAGGCGTAGTATTTGTATCGGTAAAAAACAATAAGTGGTCTAAAATGGAGGAGACACTTTGATTCAAAAAAAAATCTGCCTGTTAGGGGCGTCCAGTGTCGGAAAGACAAGTTTAGTGCAACAATTCGTTGAAGGTATTTTTAATGAAAAGTATCTGACCACCATTGGCGTGAAAGTGGACAGAAAAACACTGCCGATAGCGAACCAAGAAATCAACTTTATGCTATGGGACATGGAAGGTAACGACAGTTATAACGTTTTTCAAGAAAGATATTTACGTGGTGCCGCCGGCTATATTATTGTCGTTGATCAAACTCGTGCTTCATCCTTGCATGAAGGTCTAGATATTCACACACTTGCTCAGCAAGTCACTAATTGCCCGGCGATATTAGCCATCAATAAAAACGACTTACCCGCCACTTGGCACTTAGATGATAGTGAAAACGAAAGCTATAAGAAATTGTTTGATTTACAGTTTTCTACTAGTGCAAAAACCGGCTCGAATGTTGAAGAAATGTTTTTAGCATTGGCTAAGCTATTGGTAAGGTTTGAGAAAAATGACATCACTACTTAATACCGTCTCCAACGCATTAGAGCAAATAATCTTAGAAGTAACTGATACTAATACAGGCACAGTAACTTGGCTTGACGGTGACAGCGCATGGGCGAGTGATTTATTTCCACAATCCAACAATCAATTTAGCTTTATTATTAACTCAGACACGCCGTTTTTATTTGATTTCCTCATTGACGCTAAGTTGATATGGCGCCAAGCTGAAAATGGCAAATTACGTTCGGGCTTGTGGACAGAGGTAACTCACAATAATAAAGAGTTGCATCTAGAAGCCATAGCAATAAGGCAAGAGCAACGTAATCTTTTAATTATTAGCAATCAACAAGAAAGCTTTACTCACCAACAAAAAACTAAACAATCAGCGCGTGAAGTTCTATTATCTTACGATCGGCTTTTTTTAAAAAATGAATACTTACATACTCGTTTACTGTCGATTTTAAAGCAACCTGCAGCACAAAATAATAATATCATAGCAACAACCTCTAAAGTCATTGAAAACGCAGAATTTGCTGTGATAATCACCAGTAGTGACTTCACCACAAGTATTGAAAATTCAGCCGCTCTGCGCCTTTTTGAACAAAATAAAGCGGTAAGTACTCAGCAGTCGAGACCCATAGACATCATTATCACTTTGATGAAAAATCAATTACCTGAATACGAACGACTATTATTAACCCACTCGAGTTGGAATGGTGAGTTGTGCTGGATTTTGCCTCCGTCGACATTAAAATGGCTTAAAATTGGTTTTTACCCGGTTAAAAATAAGCTCAATGAAGTAGAGAATTGGATTATATTTGCCAACGATATCAGCACAATAAAACACTTAGTGCAGCGAAATGAACAGCTTGCTCTGCAAGATATGTTAACAGAGCTGCCAAATCGCTTTTCTTTTTGGCAAGTGTTAGAGAAGCATATTGCTGCCAAGCGAGCATTTTATTTACTCTATCTCGACATTAACGAATTTAGACGACACAACGAATTTTATGGCCACGATGAAGGCGATAAACTGCTGATTGAACTTAGTAAACGCATAAATACTGCGGTTAAAGCATCGGACTTTCTTGCTAGAGTGGGTGGCGATGAGTTTGCCATCATACTAAATAATATTGACAGTCAAATCGCCTGTAAAACGGCAATAGAACGCATCATTAAAAATATAAACAAGCCCTTTTATACTAGCAAGTCAGAAAGCTTTAATGTCAGCATTAGTATTGGTGCCGCCAGTTTTCCAAATGATGCCCAAAGTGTTGAAGAGCTAATGAAGTTTGTCGACTTAAGCGCTTATAACGGTAAGCAAAAGAAAAAAAACTCTATCCAGTTTTATTCACAGTCGATGAAAGATGTTTCACATTCTGTGATATTAATTGAGCAGGAATTGCGGCAAGCAATAATAAACAATGAATTTGAATTATATTTACAACCCATTATTGATATAAAAACTAACCGCATTAATAAAGCTGAAGCCCTGATCCGTTGGAATCATCCGGTTAAAGGTATAGTAAACCCCGATGACTTTATTCCAATCGCAGAAAAAAGTGGTTTGATCATCACCATTGGCGAATGGGTCATTAGTCAAACTTGTCAAATGGCAAAACAAATCAGCGAACTCGGTTTTGAACTAAAAATATCAATGAATCTCTCTCCTGCTCAGGTTTTAGATGCCAATTTATTCAAGTATTTAAGTACCTGTATTTTCGACAATCAAGTTAACCCTCGCTTATTAGAATTAGAGGTGACCGAAGGGGTGCTAGTGGATGACTACCGCGTAGCTGAGCAACTATTAAGTAACATTAGAGCTCTTGGTCTGAGCATCTCAGTCGATGATTTTGGCACCGGCTACAGTTCGCTTTCTTACTTAAAAAAACTGCCGTTAGATTATCTAAAAATTGACCGCTCATTTATTAAAGAGATTGTGACTGATGATAATGACAAAGCCATAGTACGTGCGGTCATTGCCATGGCGCATACTTTAAACTTATGTGTTACTGCTGAGGGTGTCGAAACCGCCGAACAATTGAGCTTTTTGGTTGATAACTCATGTAATTCAGTACAAGGGTACATCTTTAGTCGCCCGCTTAAATTCGATAATTTTATTAAACTACTTAACATCAGCTCGAGCTAAGCTACTTTACTCAATAATGCTTTTGAATGGTTTACACCTATCAATTAACTAATTATAAAATTCATTAATCCAAGGTGAGGTTAATACATGAGAAAAACCTTAGTTAATGGTCACCACAGACAGAAACATATCACCGTTGACCCGTTATTTTTCATCGTATTATGCGCTCAATACCATAGCGGTTAACGATAAAACTCAAGCGCCGCTAGCCGCGCTTGTTTATGCTCGACAATAGCCGGCCAATAAACATTCAACTTTTCTTTGGCAAGATACTGATGAGGAAAGTGAATTTGTTTGTCTGGGCATTGCGCTAGCTCTGGTAGGTATTTACGAATGAACTCGCCTTTAGCATCAAACCTTTCGCTTTGTCTGATCGGATTAAACACCCGAAAATAAGGCTGGGCATCACAGCCGGTGCTGGCTGCCCATTGCCAGCCACCGTTATTAGCAGCAAGATCGCCGTCAATAAGCTGCTGCATAAAATATCTTTCGCCCCAGCGCCAATCAATCAGTAAATGCTTAGTTAAAAAGCTCGCCACTACCATACGCAAGCGATTATGCATCCACCCGGTTTGGTTAAGCTGCCTCATTGCGGCATCAACTAGCGGGTAGCCGGTTTTCCCCTGACACCAAGCCTGAAAAAGTTCAGGGTTATTAGGCCACTTAACACCATGATATTTTGGGTTAAAGCACTGGTGCTTTGATAGGTCTTGTTGATGAAAAACTAAATTACGATAGAACTCTCGCCAAATAAGCTCATTTAACCAAGTAAATTCAGGGCTGTCTGAGGCAACTAAAATATCAGGAAAGCGCTGAATAAATAACAGCAGTAAATACCTTGGACTGATCGCCCCTATGGCTAGATAAGGCGATAAACCCGAGGTGGCTTTAAGCGCGGGAAAATCACGTTTTTCGCCATAACTCGCTACTTTATCTTGGAAAAAATGTGGAATAACTTGTTGTTCAACTTCAGCAGCTAAAGGCCAAGCGTCAGCAACACCTGAACACGTCAAGGGTTGAGGTAACTTAATTTTGCTTGCTGTACTCAGTTCATTTTCAGTTAAAGGACTAGGCTTACCAAGGTAGCTAAAGCCGTGTTGGCGAACATATGATAACCACGCACGCTTAAAAGGGCTAAATACCTTATACATTTCACCACTTTTATTTAGTACCTTGCCTTTTTTAACAATGACATCGCTTTCAAATAGTCGCAGTGGCACGCCTTGTTCAAGACATGACTTGTCACGTTGGTTTTCATTAAACTCAAGTTCTTGATTAGCAACCACCTCGCGAACATTATGCTGCTGACAATATTGCTTCAAATGAGCGATTTGCGCAGCGAAGTCATCACAATGCACCACTTCTAGCACAATATTAAGTGCAAGCAACTGCTCAGCAAGGGCATTAACATGACGTTTGATAAAATCTATTTTGATGGCCGACCAATCGTGCGCTAGCCATTGTTTTTCACTGACAAAAAAAATCGCTTTAGCTATTTCTGCGGTGTTTTTTTGCTCGAGGAAATAGCCTAATGCGGGATTATCGTGCGTTCTTATATCGTTGCGAAACCAAAGTAACAAGAGTATTCCTTAATAATTAAATAAGCCGTGAGTGCTGACAAGCTATCAATAGCCGTATCTCAGTTTTAACGATTCCGGATAAGGGTTTAAGTAAACTTGTTGAGCCAAGTAATCATTTGGGTGAGCTAGTAGATAATGATTAATCAAGGTCAATGGCACCATCAAAGGCACTAAGCCGTTACGGTATGACTCGACTTGAGCAGATAATTCTTTTCGTTGTGCTGTATTTAAGAACTTAGAAAAGTAGCCTTGAATATGGGCCAGCGTATTGGTATGGTTTTTTCGTGTGGCTTTTAACGTTAGCGCTGCCATTAATCCGGAAATATACTGCTCTGCCATATCCTCAACAGCGATATCAGCACGTGCTAATAAACGCCCTAATTGCTTATAAGCAACCAAGTTATGACTCATCACTGTATATTTATATTGGGCATGAAAACTGGTGAGTTTATGTTTACTAAGACCGGATGCTACGACGGCTTGCCAATGACGGTAAGCGTAAACTCTCGCAACAAAGTTTTCTCGCAAAATAGGATCATTTAAACGACCATTCTCTTCACAAGGCAGTAACGGATTGGCTTTCATAATTTCACGAGAAAACACCCCGATACCCTGCGCTTGTAGAGGGTCACCGGTTGGCGAATACACTTTTACACGCTCCATGCCGCAGGTTGGACTTTTCGCGCAAAAAACATAACCACTGAGGTTGGCCGATAATGACGCGACTTTCTTGCCATAAGCTTTTATCGCGCTAGTCACATCTCCCGAGCCATCAGGACGCGATACTTTAATCATATCTTGGTCTTTAATTAGTCGAATGGTGGGTCTAGGGATAGGTAGCCCTACCGCAACCTCAGGACAATAAGCTTTATAAGTAACATGCTGACCAAGCTCTTTAATACAAAAGTTAGACGGTTTATTACTGGCATCAAAACGTACTTTTTCACCGATTAAGCAGGCACTAATGCCGATAACAATATCTTCTTTTTCGAATCTTTTAACCATAGCAACCTCATATTATAAATTAATAAAGTCAAAGTATTGAGTCAGTTAATGATTTAGCAAACGTTTACAAACAGTAGGCTTTATCATTAACAACTTGCATCATATTGATGTGAAAAATACTGGGCGTAAAAACTAAAATGCCCGCATTTATCTTTTGATTTTTATTAATCGCTATAAATCTAAGTAATAGCTTTAGCAGGTGTTTGACGACTTGGCAACTGACAATGCACTCAAGGCGTCATTTATAAATGCAATACATTCCAGATTATTTGCCATCTGTTTCAGTGCTAGTACACGAATTATTATGCGGTCTTAATGGTGAAAAAGCTTAATCGTGCAGACAATTATCTAGCGCGAGATTAAGCCTTTAGTAATTAGGTGATGGCTCTGAGAGCAATTTTTTTATTGATAAGCACCTTGGGCATAAATCAATTCATAGCTATGACTATAAATTTCCAGAATATTACCAAAGGGGTCTTCCATATAAATCATACGGTAAGGTTTTTCGCCCGGATAATAGTAACGTGGCGCTGCCATACGCTTTTTACCGCCGGCAGCGACAATTTTTTCCGCCAATTCTTCAAGGTTAGGATCTTGTACACAAAAGTGAAAGATACCGGTTTTCCAATACTCAAAGTTGTTTTCCGGGCTTTCCTGGTTGTTAAATTCAAATAGCTCGACGCCGATACGATCACCGGTCGACAGGTGGGCAATTTTAAATTTTTTCCAGTTAGCACCAAACACATCGGTACACATAGCGCCAATGGCACTATCGTCTTCGATAATTTCTGTTGGCGCCATAATTAAATACCAACCCAGTACCTCAGTATAAAACTTAACCGCTTTTTCTACGCTCGGTACAGATATACCGATATGTGAAAATGATCGTGGATATGCTTTGCTCATGTTGTAAACCTCTTTTTAATTCATGCTTTAATGTTATGGACAAAGTATAGGTAAGGTTATAAATTATTAAAAATTATCATTTGTTATCACAATAAGTGCATTTTGTTATGATTAATCTTGTCTGGTTAAAAACCTTTTGTACCTTAGCGGATGTTGGCCACTTTACTAAAACCGCCGAGCTGCTATTTATGACGCAGTCTGGCGTTAGTCAGCAGGTTAAAAAGCTAGAGCAACAGCTAAGCACGCCATTACTGATCCGTGAAGGAAAGTCTTTCTCCCTTACCGACGCGGGCTTGAAATTACATCAACAAGGACAACACTTATTACATACCTCGGCGGAATTAGAAAAATCGGTCCAGCAAGATGACCCTTATGTAGGTACCATAAAAATTGCCACGCCCGGCAGTATCGGCTTAAAGCTTTACCCCCATATGCTCGATCTTCAACAACAACATCAGCAATTAGCCATCGACTACAAATTTGCGCCCAATAACAGCATTGAACAAGACTTAGTGGCTCGCAGAATTGATATTGGCATAGTCACCCAGCTCAGCAAAGCGGCCAATATTGTCAGCGAAAAGATAGCGGTGGAGCCGCTCGTGCTTGTCACAACAGCTAACGTTAGCAACATCAACTGGCAAGCATTAACCGCACTGGGCTTTATAGGCCATCCTGATGCTGAGCATCATTCCCATGCCTTGCTCAGTAAAAACTATGCTGAATTTGACCACGTTAAACAATTTCAGCAACGAGGATTTTGTAATCAAATTAGTTTAATTCTCGACCCCGTGAGTCGCGGCTTTGGCTTTACGGTATTACCTTTACATGCCGCCAAAGCGTTTAATCAGCCTGAGAAGATAGCGATACATGTGTTAAAAAATGCAGTGAATGAAAGCCTATACTTATGCCAAAACCGTCATTCACTAGCAAACAAGCGCAGTCAATATGTCAAAAGCGCCATTATTGATTTTATTGCCGAGTGACGGTTTAACACTAGCCAAACGACACCCTGCTGTATGCTATAAGTTCATAGGAAATACCTATGTTTTTACAAAACCTGATATTATTCTCAGCAAGATAAAGGGTAATACCATTAGCGTTGAAGGTATAATCAAAACATGATTAATATTTTTTTAAGTGCAATACATGCTCGCATCTTTTATTAAACAGCAGACGCTGCCTGAAAAATTCAAGTGCACTGCACAAGCGCACTATCAGCCACTGGCAGAGCGCATATTTAATCAGTTTAAAGAAAGTAGCGGTGTTTATTTTGTTGGTATCAACGGTTGTCAAGGCAGCGGCAAGTCGACCTTAACGGACTTTCTCGCGGCATATTTAAGTGCGACACATCAATTAACCGTGGTCGTGATGTCACTTGATGACTTCTACCTCACCGGCGAGCAACGTCAACAACTTGCTGATAACATTCAGCCATTATTAGCCACCAGAGGCGTGCCGGGTACGCATGATATCGCGGCACTCAAGCGTGTGTTAAGCAAGTTAAAAGCCAAGCAAACCGGCTTTGCTATTCCTAGATTTAACAAAGCAACCGACGAGCCGTTTGCTAAAAAGCAATGGCCTGTTATTGAAACAGCTGCGGACATTGTTTTAGTAGAAGGATGGTGCTGGGGCGTCAAAGCACAAACTGAGCAAGCGCTAAAAGCGCCAATCAATGAATTGGAATTAAAAAGTGATGCCGATGGCCACTGGCGTAGATATGTTAATCAACAGCTTAAAGACCACTATCAGCCTTTATATGAAAAAATGGATTTCTGGTTAGCACTACAAGCGCCGTCATTCGATTTTGTCTATAAGTGGCGTTTAGAGCAAGAGCAAAAGTTACAAGCCAGTCATATTGAACTGGCTAATGCAAAAATCATGCAGCCGGCCGATGTTTTGAATTTCATTCAGTATTTTCAAAGACTGAGCGTGCATGGTAGTAATACTATTGCCCAGTCTGCTGATTTGGTGTTTTACCTAGATAGTGAAAGAAACATTACCAAGACAGCCCTATTGAAAGAGTGATGAATGGTGGCATTGGTTTAAGCTAAGCAAAAATCTCTATATTAAGCCAAGCCAACATTAACTTCTGCTACTTTGCCAAGCCTGTAATAAACTTGAATAAGTAGCGTAACTCGCCACTATCTCGCCAAAATGTGGTTAATACTATGTGCTAGTTTTAATAACAGCCTTGCCTAGCCCTGATAAACTGTAAGTTTCCTGAACTGGTATATAACTTGCTGCACGCCTAAGGAATAACACACGCGTAAAGGATTAAACGATGAACGAACAACAATTTTCAGCCATAAAATGGTATTTCGTCAGCTTTATTACCTTCAGTATTTGGTCATTGCTGCTCTGGCAATATTCACACGGCGGCGTACCTAGCCATTACTTTTTGCAGCGCGCTGATATGCCAGAGCTGTCAAATTGGTGGGGGGCGCTATTACTGCCGGTATTAACCTGGCTAGCAATGGCGCGGATACAAAAACGCCTCTTCATGCCTGCGACTACACCTGCGACTAAAGACATTAGATTATTAACTATACAGGTCTTGCTCAGTTTTATTATTGCCCTGTGCTATGGCGCGATACTGTCGTTGGCTTTTTTTACTGGCAATGCCGCGGTTTCCGCGGTTATGTTTCCTGCTATATTATTTTTTGCTTTATTTTTTAGAGTCTATCGAGCAGAGTTTATTCTTGGCCTTATTCTCGGTATGAGCATCACATTCGGGGCGGTATTGCCGACGATATTCGCCACCTTGATCGCTTTAGCCTCAGCAGTGGTGTATTTTTCTGTCCGATTTATTTACGCACAAATAAAGAATATTACAGCAAATAAGCAGGTCAGTTAAGTCAGCAGTAAGTCGTCAAGCAGACCTTACTATTAATAAACGCTAGTTATGAATTACTAGCGACTGCTGATCTTTTTTAGGCATTTTACTGACCACTAAACTATATGAGTTGTCTATCATGCGCTCAATTTCACCAGTGGGTATTGAGCCATCTAAAATCACTGTATTCCAGTTCGCTTTATTCATATGATAGCCAGGGATAACGGCACTAAAAATATCGCGTAACATCACCGCTTCAGCTGGATCACATTTTAGATTGAGACAATAATAACCGGCCATTTTGCCGTCGGTGCCTTTTTCATTGCCTTTACCTAAGGCTAAAGTGGCAAACATTTTATGTTTTACTTTAAAGACACTGACATCAGCTCCAAAAGGAAAGTATTCAGTGCTTGCCACTTTATCGAGTAAATAACGTTTGGCTTGCATGTTATCCATAATTTCACCACTTCTTGCTAGCTATGATACCGCTAAGCCTATGCTGTTTATCGGTAGACGACAAGGTAAATAGCGCGACTTTATCTAAGCTAGCGCTTTAAAAAATTAATAATAAGAAACCAAAGTAGGTATGGTCAGTATCTTATTTCCTGCGTGTTTTAAGCCGTAGTATATTGCAATAAATACCGCGCCAATAATCATAATACTGATCGATGCATGCAGCGGCTGTGACCCCAACATCGCCAGCTGATAGCAAGCCGTTGCCGTTAAATACGCCAACGTAAAGCTCCATAATGCAGCAAACATCGCCCAACGTGTGCCAACTTCATGTTTAATGGCACCTATTGCTGCTGCGCATGGTGTATAAAGCAAAATAAATAACAAATAACAAAATGCACCTATTTTTCCAGCAAAAGCAGCCTGCATTATGGTGATGGTTGTTTCAGCAACGCCTTGTTCTTGCGCTGCCACCTCAATACTAGAGACATCACCGATGTCGGTGCCTAACGGGTCATCCGCCGCTATACCACGTAAATTATTACCTATGCTAGCTAAGGCTTGTTGCCACAGTACCTTCATGGCTTCTGGTGCTGCTGACACTTGTGATGCCGGTGAATATAAACTATTAAAGGTCGCGACTAGCGCCTCTTTAGCAAACAGCCCAGTAATAATACCAACACTGGCTTGCCAGTTATCTTCCTTTACGCCCATTGGTGCAAGTAAAGGCGTTACTATTTGAGCACTTTTGCTCAGTAACGAGTCTTGGCTGTCATGGTGACCAAACTCGCCATCAGTGCCTAAAGAGTTAAAGAAGTTTAAAATACACACCACTAACACTATGGTTTTACCGGCTCCGACCACAAAGGAACGAGTACGTTGCCAGACACGTTTGAACAAAAATGAAAGTTTTGGCCATTCATACAAAGGTAATTCCATAATATTAATAGAATTTTTACCCATTAAAATAGTTTTCTTTAACAATAAGCCAGTAAATAGCGCCGCTGCTATGCCAATAAGATAAAGCAAGAATACTAAGTTTTGCCCTGACTCTGGAAAAAATGCCGCGGCAAATAAGGCGTAAACGGGTAAGCGAGCGCCACAAGACATAAACGGCGACATCATGATGGTGGTGATGCGTTCTCGTTCATTATCCAAAATTCGCGCTGACATCACCGCCGGTACGGTACAACCAAAACCAACAATCAGTGGCACAAAGGCCTTACCAGGTAAACCTATCTTTTGCATGGCGCTATCAACAACAAAAGCCGCTCGAGCTAAATAACCACTACTTTCCAGTAATGACAAACCGATAAACAAACAGGCAATGACTGGAATAAAGGTTGCCACGGTTTGAATACCTAAGCCAATGCCACTTAAAATAGTGATCAGCCAAGCAGGTAAATTAAAACTGTTTAAAAAATGTTGCGGATAATCGACAAATATTGCCCCGGCTAAAATATCAAAAAAATCGATAAAGGCACTGCCGATATTAATCGCAAACATAAACAGCAAGTACATCATCACTAAAAAGATCGGCACGCCAAATACCGGATGTAGCATCCAACGATCTAACTTATCACTGAGCAAGCTCGTCTTACTTTCAGGATCCGCCACTTCGGCTAAAAGCTGATGAATAAAGTCATATCTGGCTTGCATCACCGCCATGGCATTTTTGTCGGTGACTTGGCAAGCCTGGGACTTGCTACAAGCTTGCCGCTCTAACTCAAGCGGCATGCCTTGATAATCTGCTAATTCGCGCGGTAAGGTTAATAGTGCTGGCTGTCTTTCTCGGCTAGGAATATGCTTTAAGGCCGCCGTTATAGTTTTGCCGGCACGTTTGCCCAGACTATTTTCCGTCACCACCGGACAACCTAATGTTCGCGACAGCTTTTGCAAATCGAGTTTTACCGCTTCTTTACGATCCACTTTATTGAGTACCACTATCATAGGTAAACCAAGCTCAAGTAATTGCGTGGTTAAATAGAGCTGGCGCTTTAATTGCGTGGCATCAATCACATTGATAATACAGTCTATGGGATTTTGTTTAAGAAAGTCTTGGGTGATTGACAGATCTTTACTTTGCTGATGACGCTGCGCTAAAGAACTGATCCCAGGTAAGTCCGAAAGCAAGGTCAGCTTTTGATTCAGTTGACATTGCTGCTGCTTGGCAGCCACCGTGACACCGGTCCAATTACCGGTTTTTTGTTTTGCCCCCGCTAAGGCATTAAAAAGTGTGCTTTTACCTGAGTTGGCAAAACCCACCAGTACCAAATTTTGTTCGCTCATTGCGCTACTAACTCAATGTTGATTTGCTTAGCAATGACGACTGGCAGACACATTTTTGTGCCATGCAAATGGAAAGCGAGTGGACCATTAAACGGTGCTTTATGTGCTAGGGATATTTCACTTTGCAAGGCGAATCCCTGCTCAATTAACTGCGCACTGAGCGCAAAATTGGTCGGTAAAAAACTAATACGAGCCTGCTGACCCACAGTTAATTCGGATAATGTCATAACAAAAGCCATAAATGATAATGATTATCATTTGATTGTACTAAAATAAAAACCGAGCAACAAGATAATAAACCAGCAATTTTCCACCCGTTTGATCTCAGACAGTAATAAGGCTTTTTTAGCGAGAAAATAACTTTTAAGTAATTCAGCGAAAATACTGCCACAGGCAAATTACCGAAATGCTATCACTCCGTGAGCTTGTGAACGCGATAGACCAGCCATTAAGGCCTATTGTTGAATAATAGATGACAAATTCGCAGACACTGGCACAATAGCTCAGTAATAATAATAAAGGATCTCTAATGAAAGCTATTTTTGCTCTGCTACTTATCGGTTTTAGTTCGTTAAGTTTCGCCGTTGAGCAGGCCGAAGAAATTTTTAAACAGTTGGCGCCATCACTTTATCAAATACGCTTAATCGACAAAGCCAGTGGTGAAAAGTCCTCTATAGGCTCCGGCTTTCAAATTAGCAGTGATGGCCTGATTGCCACCAATTATCATGTTATTTCCGGTTACGCCCGCCATCCCCATAAATACAATATTGAGTACCTAGATAATAAAGGTAACAAAGCCGCGCTGAGCTTAAAAAGTGTCGATGTTATTAATGACTTAGCCATAGTGCAACGTGATGTAGCGAAGCAAATGCCTTTTTTTCAAATTGCCCAACAAGCTCCCAGCAAAGGTGAAGAGCTGTATTCATTAGGCAACCCACATGATTTAGGCATGATAGTCGTGCCAGGGACTTACAATGGCTTAAAAAAAGAATCATTTAATGACCGCATTCATTTTACTGGCTCGGTAAACTCAGGTATGAGTGGTGGTCCTGTGGTCAATAAAAATACTGAAGTAGTGGGTATCAATGTTGCCACTTCCGGCAATCAAATTGGTTTTTTAGTGCCGCATGACAAACTGCTAGCGCTTTATCAAGCTTATCAAATGAATCCACCAGAAAGTATCGAGCAACAAATGGCAACGCAGCTGATGCGTAACCAAGAAAAGCTCATTAGCACCATCATGAACAGTGATTGGCAACTAAAACAACTGGGGCGGGGCTTAATTCCAACAATTGATGTCCCCTTTATTCGTTGTTGGGGCGAGTCAAACTCAGATAAAGCTGACGCACAAATTATGGCGGCGGTTGCCAACTGCGATTTAGATGAAAATACTTATATTTCTTCCGACTTTTTCACCGGCTCGCTAGAAATGGAATATCGCTATATGGAGTCAAACAAAATTGGTAGCACTAAGTTTTACCATATTTTTGAGCGTCAATTAAACCAAGTTGCGCCTGGTAATAAAGCCGGTAAAGATGATGTTACTGAGTATCAATGTCACCATGATCTAGTCATGCCAGAAAACAGTAAAATGAAAAATAAAGCAGTATTTTGTACTCGTGCTTATAAAGCCTTTCCTGAGCTTTTTGATGTCCTCTACATCGCGATATCGGTCGATCATGAGCAATATGCGTTGCTGAGCCATTTTACTATTTCCGGTGTTGCGCAAGAAACCTCGCTGGCTTTTTTGACTAAGTTTATGGAGTCGGTTTCATGGAAATAATTATTGAAGAAATCAGTCATGGCCACAAATTATTAGGTCGCCATAAGTTTTCAAGCAATAATATTAGCATCGGCCGCGGCTACGATAACGATATTATTATCAGTGACCCGCATGTCTGTGCCGATCACCTACAACTACATTTTAACGGCGAGCAATGGCTGGTTAACGATCAAGGTTCAATCAACGGCAGTTACCTGGAAGACAGCAAAGAAAATATTATTGAACACCAAGTACGCTCAGGCGATATTATCACCATAGGTAAAAGCCAAGTACGCTTTGTTTTCCCCCATCATCCGGTTGCAGAAAGCATAGCGATTAGCCCGTTCGAGAGTTTAATTAACTTAGCGCGTCATCCGCTAGCGCTCGCCGTAAGCATGAGTTTATTTGCCTTTATTGCCGGTTGGATCATTAATTTAAACAACGCCAATGAAGCCACGTTAACGCAAATGTTAGTGCCGACCATAGGTTTAACGCTCGGCTTTGCCTTATGGCCTGCCGGCATTGCTTTAGTGTCGCACTTAACCAAACACGACGCGCGCTTTTGGACCCAAATGGGCATTAGCTTTATCTTTTTCAACTTAATGTGGCTCAGCGATATTTTTGAAAACATTGTCCACTTTAACACTTCAAGCAACTTTTCCATGTTATGGATCATTGCCATCATTCCGCTGGCACTGGCGTTTTGCTTATTTTGGCTGAACTGTTATGTCGGCTTTCATATGACCTTACCACGTAGAAATATGGTTGCTCTTGGCTTAATTTTGTTGTTGTTTGGTGGCAGTTTTGTCGTCCAAATGAGTAAACAGCCCGACTTTAATCCACGACCGCAGTTTGACACTACCATTATGTCGCCAGCGTTTTTATTCGCGCCGAGTACCAGTGTTGAACGCTTTGTCAGTGACAGCAGCAAGTTATTCCAACAAGCCAGTGAAAGTGCAGCAGAAGAGAGTAAAGAATAACGGGTCAGATTACTGAGACAAAAAAGCCTGACTAAGGTCAGGCTCTTTTGTCAATGGTTAAATCAAGCTTAAGGTTTAGCAATAAAGCCAACCGCTTGGTAGGCTGCGGCTAAAATTTTAGCGGCGTGTGCTGAAGCTTTTTCGGCACCTTCACGCATGACTTTATTTAAGAATGCTTCATCATTGCGATAAGTGTTGTAGCGCTCTTGAATGGGCGTTAATAAGGCCACAACCGCTTCGGCTACATCACCTTTTAAGTGGCCATACATTTTATCTTCATACTCAGGTACAAGTTCAGCCACTGTTTTGCCTGTCGTACTTGATAATAAAGACAATAAGTTAGACACGCCGGGCTTTTCCGCAATATCAAAATAAATATTGGCTTGCTCGTCAGAGTCAGTGACGGCGCGTTTTATTTTCTTGGTAATTTTTTTGGTGTCTTCTAATAAACCAATAAAGTTGCCAGGGTTAGTGTCCGACTTAGACATTTTTTTCGTCGGCTCTTGCAAGCTCATCACTCGAGCGCCAAACTCAGGAATATACGGTTCAGGCACGACAAAGGTATCACCGTGTAAGTTATTAAAACGGGTTGCGATATCACGGGCTAATTCTAAATGCTGTTTTTGGTCATCGCCAACCGGTACTTGGCTAGCGCCATAAAGTAAGATATCTGCTGCCATCAAGACCGGATAAGTGAATAAGCCAGAGTTCATATTGACCTCGGCTTTTTGTGACTTATCTTTATATTGCGTCATCCGGTTTAGCTCACCCATTTGCGTGTAGCAATTAAGCACCCAGCTTAATTGGGCATGTTCTGGCACTTGAGATTGAATAAAGATAGTGCTTTTTTCCGGGTCTACGCCACAAGCTAAATATAATGCTAAGCCGTCTAAGGTCGCTTTGCGTAAATCGTCAGGCTTAGGGCGAACGGTAATCGCGTGTTGATCAGCCAACATATAAAAACATTGATGGCTGTCTTGCATATTAACCCATTGCTGAACTGCGCCTAAATAATTACCAATAGTTAACTCACCTGATGGCTGGCAGCCACTTAATACAATAGGTTTACTCATTTGTCATCCTTCAACTTTTCTTTATTATTTCAATTTAATTAATTATTTTACTGTTGCGAGTTCTGCGCGCATTTCATCAATGGCGACTTTATAATCTGGCTTAGAGAAAATCGCTGAGCCGGCGACAAACATATCAGCGCCTGCCTCGGCAATTTCAGCAATATTATTGGCGTTAACGCCACCATCAACTTGCAAGCGAATATCAAAGCCACTGGCGGTAATTTTTTCACGCACTAAGCGTAGCTTATCTAAGGTCGTTGGAATAAACGACTGCCCGCCAAAACCTGGATTGACCGACATTAATAAAATAACGTCAAGTTTATCCATGACAAAATCTAAAACATGCAGTGGTGTTGCTGGGTTCAATACTAGGCCGGCTTTACAGCCATGGTCTTTAATTAATTGCAGGGTTCTATCAATATGGTCACTGGCTTCTGGATGAAAAGTAATAATGTCAGCGCCCGCTTTGGCGAAATCTGGGATCAGGCGATCAACGGGTTTCACCATCAAATGCACATCAATCGGCGCGGTAATGCCATAATCACGCAATGATTTACAGATCATAGGGCCAAAGGTTAAATTGGGCACAAAGTGATTGTCCATAACATCAAAATGAATAACATCAGCGCCAGCGCTAAGTACGTTTGCAACATCTTCGCCCAAGCGAGCAAAGTCTGCGGATAAAATTGATGGAGCAATTAAAAAATCAGACATAGTGAGACCCTCGATAAAATCTGCGCTACTTTAACTTAATTCGCGAAATTATGCGACTGAGATCCGGCATATTATCGAGCCTAACCCGCTTTTAAGCTGATATTTTTCCCTACACAGAGTTAACCTAGCTAAGTCTAACTATTTACCCTCTGCAAATGCACTGGTATTGACCATCTGAGATCTTTTTGCACCAATCCAGAACATAAATACATTTAATAACACCAAGTTAGTCAACATAAATATTCACTAATCATCTGATAATAAAGAATTTATTTAGAAATCTTTCAAGCAGGCACTGTCTTTGCAACAGCCAGAGTAATTATAAAACTTAAAGGACGTAAAATGATAAAAGCAATGACCTCACTAGCAATTTCACTGTTATTAACCACTTCTGCGCTGATGACAAGTTCAGCACATGCCATTGAAGGCTTATCGGCCAATGTCGCGGCCTCAAGCAATTATTTATGGCGCGGGGTAAGCCAAACCAGTAATGCGGCGGCGGTATCTGGCGGGCTCGATTATGAACATGGCTCGGGCTTTTCAGTTGGTACTTGGGCATCGAATGCTGATTGGGCTGAAAATATGACTTACGAGCTTGATGTCTACGTCGCCTATGCGAATGAGCTCGATAATGGTTTAGCTTATAGCATAGGTTACGTTTATTACGCTTATGATAGTGCCGCCAAAGCAGATTTTAGTGAAGTGAGTCTTGCCCTGTCTTATGATGCTTATACGATTACTTATAATACCCTAGTCGATTCCGACGCTGATGGCGATTTTGGCGATGATAGCTACATTTCAGCTGATGCCGCCTTTGAAGTTGCCCCAGGGTTAGCGCTCGCCTTTCATCTTGGTCGTTATGACTTTGACGCCGGCGGCGACTATCATGATTACGGGATCAGTTTAAGTAAAAACGGTTTTACTTTTGGCTTATTCGACACCGATCTCGATGGCGCCGATGGTGAGTTAAATTTCGTCGTCAGCTACAGCCTAGCTATTGATTTATAAAATTCACTGATAGCAAGGCTTTGACTAAGGTATTGAGCGCGTGGCTTTTTAGTATGCACGCGCGTGCTTTCAAGGGCTAATTTAGGCCTTTTAGTTGCACCTGTTGTTGTCGATGATTGAGCTGCTGACAAACCGTTACTAAGTCAGCATGAATACCGCCCGCGGTAACATCTCGGCCAGCACCAGGCCCCCGAATGATCAGGGCATTATCTTGATACCATTGGCTTTTAATTTGAAAGACATTATCGCACGGGGTTAATTGCGCAAAGGCATGGTCATGACTTAACTGCTCTAAACTCACTTTCGCGATAATGTTATTATTTTCATGGCTAAAACGGGCGACATACCGAATGCCACAGGCTTTTTCTTGAGCTTGTGTGAAGTGTAATAAAAACACCTCATCAAGCTCTGAGGTACGTTGTAAGAATTCTGCTAAAGAAATATCACGTAGCGACTCTGGCACTAAGCTTTGACAATCAATGTCGGCTAAGGACAATTTAACACCGGCGGTGCGCGCTAAAATTAATAATTTTCTTTGTACATCACGGCCAGATAAGTCTTCACGCGGATCCGGCTCAGTAATGCCTTGTGCCAGTGCCTCGGCTAACAGCTGAGAAAAAGGTGTTACGCCGTCATAATATTGAAATAACCACGACAAGGTGCCAGAGAAAATACCGGAGATTTCTGTGATCTCATCTCCGCTAGCAAGCAATTCTTTAATGGTCGAATTAATCGGCAAGCCAGCACCAACCGTGGTATTACCAAGCCACAGGCTGTTGTTTTTTGCTGCCGTGGCTAGTAAGTGCTGATAGTTTTCCGTACTGGAAGAGGCGGCCCACTTATTCGCACCAATCACATGAATACCACGAGCAAAAAACTCTGGGTATAAGTGACTAAAGCCCTCACTTGGCGTGATATCTACCACAATCAATTCGTCATAAGGATGACTTGTTAACCAAGTCAGCAATTGCTCACGGTCATAGGGCTGCGCTTGTTGTTGATAATGCGCTACGGCCTGAGTGACATCGATGCCATCGGTATTGATTAAAGCTTTAGAGCTCCCCACCAAGGCGACTAAATGCACATTATCTAAACCAGAGACCCGAGCAAGTTGCTTAGGCAGCATAGCTAAAAATCGTTGACCGATATTGCCTAAGCCGGCCACGACAAGCGCGATATTTTTCGCGTCTTTGGTCATCTCTGAGTGAACACTATTGAGTAATTCACTGGTGCAGGGATCGGGTAATATCGCGATATAACTATGCTCATTACACGAATGTAAAAAATGTAAGGTGCGTTGGTGCCTTAAGGCTTTTTTAAACCTAGCGCGCATATCGCCTTGTTTAGCGACACTATGGCCAACTACCGCAATCAGTGCTACGGGTTTAAAGGACACTTGTGTACCGTGACAGGCTAGCCATTGGCTTAGTGCTTTTTGTTGCTGCTGAGTCACCACCAAATAGCCTTCATCGAGGTTGTAGCAAATGGGAGAAAACTCATTGACCGCCGAGAGACCCGATTGCCCTAAAAAGCTGGTCGATGTTGCTAAGATTAAATCATTTAATTCTGTCACCGATAACTCTTGCTTGGCAATGTGGCCAAATTTGCCTATTTCGGTGCCGCTAATTTCCGGAGCAAAGCTGCTCGCGACATGCAAGTGGGTATTATGCGTTTTTAACGGTTGTAAGGTTTTAGCGTGTAATACAGGATTGCCTAAACGACCAAGTTCATTGGCAACGGCATTCGGCAGGCGATGTAATTTTCGCGCCTGTGGCACAAGCCTGGGATCGGCGCTGTAAATGCCATCAACATCCGTCCATAGGGTAACATTGCGTGCTTTGCTTAAGGCCGCCATAATAGTGGCAGAATAATCACTGCCATTTCTACCTAAAGTGCAGGCTTGAGCTTGCTGATTGCGGGCAATATAACCCGTGACGACCGCTAAGCTGTGCGCTTGCTGTAGCTGCTTAAAGCTTTGCGTACTGCTGTGATAGTCAATCTCGGCATTTTTCTCGTTTTCCAGTAGCAAAAATTCTCTTGCATCTAACATATGACTTGGGCAGACACTTTCATTGAGCACGGCAGAAAGTAAGCGCGCTGACCAAACTTCGCCATAAGCTAACAAGTTATTTTCAAACAATACTGGCTCAGCTAATAACTGCTCGGTTATATGCTTAACGTCTGATGCGAGCACAGTCGTTAACCTTGCGGCCGTGCTCGCATTAAGTAATGCCGTTATTAATTCGGCTTGTGAAGCTGCTAAGGCCTGTAGCTCACTTTCAAGCTGTTGACACAGGACTATTGCTTGCTCGCTTTCCCGTTCTAGGCTTTCTTGTTGCAGGGTAAAGTGTTCGAGACTGAGCTGATAAATATCAAATAATCTATTGGTGGTGCTGCCATTGGCTGAAACCACAATAATATCATTGAGCTGGCAATGCTGACGGATAATATCAACCACTCGTTCAATACAAGCCGCTGTCGCCAAACTACTGCCACCAAACTTATGAACATTACCGGCAAGTTTTGCCAATTGATTTTTTGCCGCGCTAAGCGCTAACGCTGTATTTGAATCGATCATTTAATTACCGCTTTGTGGCTGATATCACCACAAGTTTATTGAAAATTTATCCCAAGATGCGGCATATGCACCGCGGTCTTTTTATTATTGTTATCCTGTAACTTACTTTACGCTTGGCTAGCCGCTAGCGCTTGCGATAGGTCGGCCAGAATGTCATCGATATCTTCAATTCCGACAGATAGTCGCACTAATGATTCGGTGATGCCGGCAACAAATTGTGCCTCTGCTGCCATGCCCGCATGCGTCATTGTCGCGGGATGACTGATCAAGCTTTCTACTCCCCCTAGAGACTGCGCTAGGGTAAACAATGCAACTTTATCAAATAAAACTTTAACCGCTGCCACGCCACCTTTGAGCTTAAAACTCATCATGGCGCCAAAGTCATTCTGCTGTTTTTTTGCTAATTTATGTTGCGGGTGCTCAGCTAAGCCTGGAAAGTACACTTGTTCAACAGCACTGTGCTGAGCAAGAAATGCCGCCACCGCATTGGCGTTAATTTGATGCTGCTTCATGCGGATCGGTAAGGTTTTTAAACCACGTAATGCTAAATAACTGTCAAATGCTGAGCCGGTGATACCGATGCAATTAGCCCACCACGCCAATTCTTCGCCAAGTGCTTGTGCTTTGGTAACTAACACGCCACCAACCACATCACTATGACCATTGATATATTTAGTTGTTGAATGAAAGACAATATCAGCACCGAGTAACAAGGGTTGCTGTAACACGGGTGATAAAAAGGTGTTATCAACCGCCACTAAAGCACCCGCTTGATGTGCTTGCGCCGTCACCGCGGCAATATCAACTAAACGCAATAATGGATTACTCGGCGATTCAATTAATACTAGCTTAGGTTTAGTTGCTAAGGCTTGCGCTAAGGCTTGCTGGTCGTTTTGATCTACCACCACAAGTTTAAATTGTCCGCGCTTAGCTAAGTGTGTAAATAACCGGAAACTGCCCCCATAACAGTCATGGGGGATGACGATGGTATCTTGGGTGTTTAATAATTGGCAAATAAGATGTACTGCTGACATACCTGTACTGGTGACAATACCGACAGCGCCCTGCTCTAAATCAGCAATAGCTTGTGCAAAGGTCGCTCGGGTTGGATTACCGGTACGTGAATAGTCAAACTGGCCCTTTTCGTTAAAACCTTTTAGCGCATAAGTACTTGAAAGATGAATGGCGGGAATCACCGCACCATGGTGTTGGTCACTATTAATGCCTGCTCGGACAGCGATAGTGGCAGTTTTTTTCTCGCTCATGTGTGCTCCAGTATAGACACTTTTCAATTTAGATGTTTGGACGTCTATAAATCTAAACACTTTAAAGCGTGCGGTCAAGAACTTTAGACATCTAAACTTCTACACATTCGTTATTGACTCGCGCCCCACAACCAGTAAAATCAGTTGGTACGAATAAACTTATTGTTAACAGCTAATAAATGAGAATTTATAAGTTTATCGCAATTAATTAAGCATAGAGGAATATTCATGGCAGAGTGGAATGGCGAATATATTAACCCATACGCCGAACACGGGAAGAAAAGTGAAC